>JAEEGJ010023901.1_pt1 | contig 12751 bp, 15 predicted proteins | sample 8958761 | NCBI WGS metagenome assembly JAEEGJ01 (sample SAMN16246546, study PRJNA631951) | gut metagenome | biome: gut microbiome; feature: rumen; material: RS-attached | host: Bos | place: Iran: Karaj | collected 2018-10
TTATACTTTGGTTCGATGAATTTGACTAGATGTCCAAATTCAATTTATTAAAGTTTCAAATCGACTAATATTTGCTATAATAAGCACTACGGAGGAATACCCAAGCGGTCGAAGGGGGCAGTTTCGAAAACTGCTAGGAGGCGCAAGTCTCGCCTGGGTTCGAATCCCAGTTCTTCCGCCAAAACAACAAAAAACCTAGCGGCGTGCTAGGTTGTTTTTATAGGTTAATTATTCAAGTGGTTTAATAAAGAAGTTTCCGTATACTTGCTTAAGTGGGGTCGCGGTAATAAAAACATGTTCGTCTATTTTTTGTGCGACTTGGACAACCTTCTTAACTTCTGAAAAAGAAACGACCATCCAAAACATTGTACGATCAGTGCCGGAATAAGCGCCTTTACCTTTAACAATCGTAGCGGAGTGTGGGAAATTAGCAATAATGATTTCAGGCATATGCTCTTTTGCGGTAATAATTTGGAGAGATACTTTCTTATTCCTTAAATTAATCGCGTCAATAATCATGCCCGCTCCCATTAAATAAATAACAGAGAATATTGCGGAATATAGAGCGTAAATAATTCCAAAGCTTGGATGGATTGTTCTAAGCAAAGCATAGGTTAAAACAATGAACGCATTGAGAATGATATTGTAACGACCAACTTGAGTGGATTTTCTTGTACCAAGATAGAAGGAAACAATATCAACACCACCGCAAGAAATACCACCCGTATAAGCAAGAGCGCTACTTAAGCCAGTGCAGACACTAGCAAATAAAACACGGACGATTATAGAGTTAAGCGGCATCACTCCATCAGGAAGTTCAAATGTAGCAATTTGATAAGCAATACCTGTTTTAGAAAAAACGGTAATGAATAGTGATGATAAAAGAACGTTTATGAAAGTGAAGATAGTGAATTTCTTACCAATCTTGAAGAAGGCAAAAACTAATAAAGGGATGTTAAAGACAAAATAGCCAATAGAGATAATGGTTGCTCTAGTATCCGCTGACTTAGTAATAAGTTCAACAATTAATGCGATAATCTGAGAAAGACCAGATACACCACCAGTCGCTAAGATAAAACCATCATCATTAGCGGGCGTAGTGAAACACGCAAAGCCGAACGCAAACACTACTGCTGCGATGAGCGAGATTATGAAAGAACCGATATAGTCCAAAACACTCTTAAAGATGTAGTGATCGAACATGAAGTTACCGATTTGTTTTTTAATTCTGCGGATCTTTTTCCTAACCATTGCGCCACTATTGTAATGACTTGTTTTCCAAAAAACAACAAAATATGATTGTCACAAGTTCTTTTTCTAGTATAATTGAAACGTTGCCGCTTTTCGTATGTAGGCACGCATTTCAGTTGAAATGTTATTGAAAATAAATTACCAGAGTGATAAGATTATCACGCTATATGTAAATATAGGAGGCATTATACAATGAAAGTATTAAGAGCAATCGGTGGCTTTTTCGCAAGAATTGGCCGTTGGATTAAAGAAACAGCTTGGATTCAACCATTATTAATCGTTGGTGCGATCTTTGCCGTCATCTTTGCCATCCCACATATCATCGACGGCGTTAAAGGTTGGTTCGATGAAAGCGATGCTGCGAATAAATATTTTGCTAAGTATCAATTATCTTTAGACAAAGCCGATCAAGGTAAAGGCGAATCCGAAGTTGATGAATTCTTGACATACATTCAAAATCGTGAAGAAGACACAATTAAGTCCAAATATGGTGAAAGATTCTTTGTCGCATTTGTGCAAGAAGAAAGCAGCACCTGCAAAGACTTATATGGTGGCTTAAAAATGTTCCAAGATAAATGGGCTGATAAAAAAGAAGGCGAATTCAAAGAATTACCAGGCGAATTCAAACTCATCACCATTTATACAGACACCAAAAGCGAAAATGATGAATCCGTTAATTTATTTAACGAAGTTTGGGTCAACCACATTGAATTATTTGAAGATTTTGCTCGTAGCGACTATTTAGAAACAACTTTCTATGCTAAGAACAAAAATTACAAGACCGATAACTACATCAATAGTTTTGTTGGCTCCAGTGACACAAAGACATGCCCAATGAGCGCACCATTAGTGATGTACTTCGATTTCACAGATGAAAACTCTGTTAAAACAGCTAGCACAGTTGAAAGAATCATCGGTTTAAGCGATGTGATGTTCTCAGTTGATGGCTCCTCTGATTTAGAGAAAGCTCGTACACTTAGAGATTGCTGGGCTCACGAAGACATCTTCGGAAAACTCAAAAACAACTAATCAATAATAACCGCTTAATGCGGTTTTTATTTTACCTATGAAAGAAAACTTTGTTACATTTCCTTTATCAAATAAATGTCTAGCCTTAACCACTACAACATCTTTAGGCAATATGGCCTATCAAGTTGATGAGGGTAGAGATGTTAAAAATCACCGCCTCCTATTAGCAGAACTTTTAAGTATAGACGTTAATAAATTTACCTATGTCCATCAACACCATAGCGACATCATTATGGAAGTTGCATCTAACGATGTTGGTAAAGGCGTTAGTGCTTTTGAAGATGGTTTAGAATGCGATGCTTTATATACAAGGCTTAAAGGGGTGCCTCTTTGTATTTTCCATGCCGATTGTGTTCCTATTTTCTTTATCGATGAAAAAGAAGATTTAGTGGGCATTATTCACGCTGGTTTTAAAGGCACAATGAAACATATTGCTTATAAAGCAATTAAAGAAGTCATTAATAAAGAAAAACTAAATATAGCTGATCTTAAGTTCTATGTTGGTCCATTTAGAATGAAACAATCATTTGAAATAGATGAGCAAAGCAGAGACGCAATTATTGAAGCGGGATTTGAGAAAGCAATTATCGATAATCACTTTGATAATGGTTTAGCCAACATTTTAGATTTAAGAAAACTAGGCGTCAAAGACGAACAAATAAATACCGCGAACATGGATACAGTCAGCGACACTCGTTTCTATAGTGCGCATTTAAAAACACCAGTAGGTAGGCTGGTGTCTCTAATCTATTTAAAATAAATTATTTTAATCTTTTCAATACGGAAGGTGGAACGAGTTCAGATACATCCACACCACTTTGATACAATTCCATGATCATTGAAGAGTTGATGAATGACTTTTCCGCTTTGCTCATTAAGAACACTGTATCAATACTTGAATCAATGAAATCGTTAGCGCTCGCTAAAGAGAATTCATATTCAAAATCAGTGACAGCTCTTAGACCACGGATTAAATGACTGGCACCATGCTTTTTAGCGTATTCCACTGTTAAGCCTGTAGAAGAATCAACTTCCACTCTTTCATCATTAACAGCTTCTTTAATCATGGCGACTCTTTCTTCTGCGCTAAAACGTGTTTTCTTATTAGGATTAACGGCCACAAGCATAATAACCTTATCAAAGATATTAAGGGCTCTTTTTAAGATTTCTAAATGACCATTGGTAATTGGATCAAAGCTTCCAGGATAAATAGCAACTTTCATTTTTACCTCCAATAGATAAACACCATGATTTCGCCATAATGGTATTCTTTATTCTTTTGATAATCAATGTTTTCTAGTTTTATTGGGCGATTGGCTTCCATCACAATAATAGCCTGCTCACTAATTAAGCCATCATTATTCATCTTATCAATGATTGCCTCATATTGACCTTCTTCATATGGAGGATCAAGGATGATGAGATCGAATTTACTGACTTTTTGCTTTAGAATATCTAAAGCATTAACATCTTTGTTTTTGATAATTTCGTACTCTTTTTCATCAACTTTAAGATTAGCAAGATTGGCCTTAACTGTCTTAATGGCAATAGGAGAAACATCGACGAATGTACAATGAGAAGCCCCACGAGAAAGAGCCTCAATGCCCATCGCACCACTGCCGGCATATAAATCTAAAACACGAACATTAGAGATATCACCTAATGCTGAAAAAATCGCTTCACGTACCCTGTCTTTTGTGGGTCTAGTATGAGAAGCATCATCAGGATAAATGATATTTCTATGACGGTATTTTCCTCCGACTATCCGCATTATTTGCACCCTTTCATGTTGAGATTAAGATTTGAGAAAAGTATATCATTTAATTGATAGTAAAGGTCTCTAACTTCACTATAAGCTTTAAGATAATCTTTAACTAATGGATGATTATCTAGGGCCTCTTTTTTTATACGAAGATTATGTTGTGCTTTTTTCACTTCTTCACTATCTCTAGTAAAGTGATTCAAGGCGTCACTATATTCAGAAACAGCGACATCTTTTTGATAGGCTAAAGCCATTACTTCTTCACTTGCATTCATCTTTTTTTCGAGTTCATTTAAACGAATGATGCGTGGATCATTAGTGAGCAAATCTTTTAATTCGTAAGATAGAGAATAGATATCATCCATACTGCCTTGATTATACACAATTTTAGCGTTGACATAAACTTTATTTATGTCGCAACATATGTTAAGATAAGCCTATGAAATTGAAAATAGTTAAAGATAGCAATCCTATCATGCGTAAAAAATCAGAGCCAGTAGCTCTTCCATTAAGTAAGGAAGATAAAGAGACTCTCGATAATATGCTTGAGTATTTAAAGCTTTCACAAGACGAAGAATACGCGACCAAGCATAACATTAGAGCGGGTGTAGGCATTGCCGCGATTCAAATTGGATTACTTAAAAGGATGTTTTGTATCTACTACGAAACTGAAGACGGCATTGTCCAATATCAATTAGTTAATCCTAAGATTACTGAATACTCTGTTAAAAAATGTGCTTTATCTAATGGTGAAGGCTGTTTATCAGTTGATGGGGAACATCCAGGATTAAGTCACCGCTACTACAAAATCAAGATGGCGGCTTTTGATGCTTTAACAAATCAAGATATCATCATCACAGCGCGTGGCTTCGACGCCATTGTCTTACAACATGAATACGATCACCTAGATGGTAAGTTTTTCTATGATCGCATTGATAAAAACAATCCAAATCAACAACTTGCAAATGAAGAACTAATATAATAATTTTTTAAATTGTTATATAATTAATAAAGATTTTATACATAATAATGAAAGGAGAATAGCGATGGAAAAAAGTGTTTCTATGCCTGTTTCTATTTATGCTTTAGGTGGCTTAGGTGAAGTTGGTAAAAACATGTATTGTATTGAAAATGAAGAAACCATTGTCATTATCGACTGTGGTGTGCGCTTTCCTGGTGTCGAATTCCCTGGCATTGATTATGTAGTCCCAGATTTTACTCATTTGAAGAATAACCGTAACAAAGTTAAAGCTTTATTTATTACTCATGGTCATGAAGACCATATAGGTGGTATTCCTTTCTTGGTTAAGAGTCTTAATATTCCAGTGATTTATGCACCACGCTTAGCCGCTGCATTAATTAGAAATAAGTTTGAGGAAATGCATCTTACTGATAAGCTTCCTCTTATTGAATATGATGAAACCACTAGAGTGAAGGTCGATTTATTTAATGTTTCTTTCTTTAGAGTGACTCACTCCATCCCAGATTCCTTTGGTGTGGTTGTTGATACTCCAGAAGGTAGAATCGTTTCTACTGGCGACTTTAAAGTCGACTTAACTCCTATTGGCCCAGATATAAACCTTACCCGTATGGCGGAATTAGGTAGAGAAGGTGTCAACTTATTACTAAGTGACTCCACTAACGCGGAAAATGAAGGCTATACACCAAGTGAAAAGAATGTTTTTGATGCTATCGATGATGTCTTTAATAAAGCTAATGGCCGTTTAATTATTTCCACATTCTCTTCTAATATCTCTCGTATTCAACAAATATGTGAAGTCGCTGCTGCTCATAGTAGAAAGATTGTCATCGTTGGTCGTAGCATGGAAAGAGCAATGGAAATTGCGCGTTCCTATGGCTATATTAAGATTCCTGATGACATGATTATTTCTACAGAAGAAGTTAAAAACTTCAAGAGTAATCAAATCGTTGTCATTTGTACAGGTTCACAGGGTGAACCAATGGCTGCCTTATCGCGTATTGCAGGTGGTGAACATAAAGATATTCATATCGCTCCTGGCGATACTGTCGTTTTCTCTAGTTCCGCTATTCCAGGAAATGGCATTATGATTGATCATGTTGTTAATCAATTAACAAGATGTGGCGCGGATGTCGTCACTAACTCCATTCTTAATGATATCCATTCCTCTGGTCACCCATCCAAACAAGAACTTAGATTAGTGCTTAAGATCTTTAAACCTTTATATTTCATGCCAATGCATGGTGAATATCGAATGCTTTTAATCCATAGCCAAATCGCTAATGAAGTTGGCATCCCGGAAGAAAACTGCTTTATCTTAGATAATGGTGATTGCTTAGTCCTTTCCAAAGGAAAAGTTAAACGTGGTTATCCAGTTGAACATGGTAATACCTATATTGATGGAAAAGATATTAAAGGTCTAGCGGACGCTGTTATGGCAGATCGTCGTGTTTTAACTAGCGATGGGATGGTTGTTGTTTCTATCACTATCGATTCTCATAACAACCAACTTATTGATACACCAATTATGGTTACTAAAGGCGTTGTGGCCTCACACACTAAGAAAAACGTTGATGCGTGTATTAAGTTAGTCGAAAAAGCAGTTAAAGAAAAGTTGTTAACCAAGACCAGCTTTGCGGAATTAAAAACTATTATTAAAGATATTACTGGTAATTACTTATTTGATAAGACCAACTCTCATCCAATGATTATTCCAGTCATCTTAACAAAGAACTAATGATTATTTTAGCGAGTGCCTCACCTAGAAGAAAAAGATTAATGCAAGAAGAAATTTCTTCTTGTTTTAACATTATCGTTCCTGAAATTGATGAATCTTTATCTTTTAAGAAATTTAAAGATGTGAGAGCAATCGTTAAAGATATTGCTAAAAGGAAATGTTTAAAAATCGCTAATGAACATCCTAATGATTTAGTGATTGCCGCGGATACCGTTGTGGTCATCAGTAAAAAGATTATTGGGAAACCAAAAGATAAGGCTGATGCCTATCGCATTTTAAAAATGCTTTCAAACGAGAAACACTATGTCTATACAGGCTACGCCATCCATCAAAATGAGAAGTTAGTTATTGGCACCACTAAAAGCACCGTTTATTTTAACGATTTAAGTGATGAACTAATTAATGCTTATATAGCATCTGGCTCCCCAATGGATAAAGCGGGTGCTTATGGTTATCAAGATAACCAAGACTTCGCTTTAGTTAAAAAGATCAACGGCTCCATTACCAATGTAATTGGTTTCCCCGTTGAAGATATTAAAGAAGTCTTGAGAAAAAATTTTCTTTATAAATCTTTTTGAATAGAAGCGGCAACTTGTTCCGCCTTTTCTTCAATAACTAAAGTAACTTTATTAGACATGACTAGGACACTACTAACACCTAGTTCTTTTAATTTTTCTCGATCGATCTTTTCTTTATCCACCAAAACCAGAGATAGTCTAGATCCAGTAGCGCTGACTTCTTTGATATTTTCTTTATCACCTAAGGCGATTAACCAAGCACCACTGTCTAATGACTTTTTATTCTTACGATGTGTTAAAAGATAAATAACGATGATAATAGCAGCAACTAGTAAAACTCCCGCGCCAGCAATCATAATGATTGGAAGTGGGTTTATATCGCTATAAATTGGTAAATGTAAGCACTTCATAGTTTTGCTATAATTATTAAAAAGGAACTCATAATAAATGTCAAACGTCGGAAAAGAATTTGAAAGCCGTGTCATGCTTACTGAGCATGAATATTTAGATGTCGTTTCGCATTTCATGAAGATTTATCCGAACAATCACTTCTTGCAAAATAATAATAATTATTTTGATACAAATGACTTCTTCTTAAAGAATAGACATATCACTTTAAGAGTTAGAACGATTAATGATGTCCGTTCTGAACTGACTTTAAAAATTAAAGGAGAAAACGGCGATATAGAAATTAATGACGACATTTCTTTTAAAGAGATGGAAGCGGTTATGAAAAACAAAATATTCCCTGATGGCAATGTTAAAAACTATTTATTGTCACTTCCAATTCCTTTATCAGATTATGAAAATATTGTTTCTTTATATAATAGGCGCTTAGAAATTCAATTCGATAATCACTTGTTAGTGATTGATAAAAACGAATATAACGGTATTGTTGATTATAATTTAGAAATCGAAACTAAAGATGATATTAATCTCGCTAATAAATTATTAAGCGAATATATTCAAAAGTTTAACTTGTCATTAGCTAAACAAAAATATCAAGGTAAAGCACACCGTGCGTTAGATTCAGCAAGAAAAAAGGGCTAATTACAGCCCTTAAGTTCTTTATAAGTGACACAGCTTTCGTGTTGTGGACAGGCATCGTTTTTACATGCCCATTCCGCAAGGCGACGTGCGTGAGGAATAAATGATCTGATTTCATCTGGATTATAGCCCACTTGGATACGGTGATCATCCACCATAATTGGTCTTTTTAAGATTGATGGGTTATCTTTGATAAAAGCGATTAATTCTTTTACTGTCATTGAATCGATATCCACACCACTTTCTTTGACGATTTTGCTCTTCTTAGAAATGATGTCATCGGTGCCGTTTTCACTCTTCATCAAGATATCTGTTAGTTCTTGTTCGTTTAAAGTGGCCACAAAGATGTTTTTTTCAATAAAAGGAATGTTCTGTTCAAGGAACCATTTTTTGACTTTGCGGCATGAACTACAAGATGGAGAGGTGTAAATTTTAATCATGGTAGAAATAGTATATATATTTCGGTCTTAGCATTCAATTGAAATTAGTCTAACAAAAGACTAAACTATATAATACATAGGTGGAATTTGTTATGGCAGAACGTATCTTAACTGGTATTAAACCAACCGGACAATTAACATTAGGCAACTACATTGGGGTCTTAAAACATCTAAAAGATAATATGGACCGTGGTGAGTGTTTTATTTTTATTGCCGATTTACATGCTTTAACATTACCTATTGAACCAGAAGTATTAAGACAAAACTCCATCGATTTAGCCGCGTTTTATTTAGCGGCAGGTCTAGATCCAAAGAGAAGTGCTTTGTTTTTGCAAAGCAGTGTCTCAGCGCACGCTGAATTGAACGCTATTTTGCAAAACTACTTATATATGGGTGAACTTTCTAGAATGACCCAGTTCAAAGATAAAGCTAGCAAGATGAAAGAATCGGCGATTGGTTTAGGCCTATTTGCTTATCCAGTCTTAATGGCGGCCGATATCGTTTTATATGATGCCACTATCGTTCCAGTTGGTGAAGATCAAGTGCAACACGTGGAAATCACTCGTGATTTAGTCAATAGAATGAACAATAGATATGGTAACATTCTCACTATGCCAAAGGCCGAATTAAGAAAAGTTGGCAAACGCATTATGTCTTTATCTGATCCAACAGTGAAGATGTCTAAATCAGATCCAAAAGGTGACATCTTCTTAAAAGATGATTTAGCGGTTATTCGTAAAAAGATTATGTCCGCAGTTACTGATTCAGGCAGCGAAGTTAAATTCGATGAAGAAAATAAGCCAGGCATCTCTAACTTATTAACTATCTACTCCGCGATTAAAGATATCTCCATCGAAGAAGCAGAAGAAATCTTCAAGAATTCTAGATATGGCGAATTCAAAAAAGCCGTCGCGGATGCCGTCATCGAAGAACTCGAACCATTCCAAGCCCGCTATAGAGAAATCTTAGCCAATAAGAGCTATGAAAAAGTTCTTGAAGAAGGCGCAGAAAAAGCAAGAAAGATTGCCAATCAAACGCTCAAACGTGTACAAAAAGCAGTTGGCTTATTACAATAATTTAAGAAAAGCAAGGATTAAATCCTTGCTCTTTTTATAAGTTCAATGTCTTCTTAATGCTCTCGAAGAGTGCCTTTGGTAAAGAATCATCGAGTGGTTTTTCTTTTAATGTAACACCGATATAGAACTTAACTTTTGGTTCAGTACCACTTGGTCTCACGATTACAGTGCTACCATCTTCAAGCACTAATTTGACAACATTAGATTTCGGAAGATTAATAGTTTCTTTCTTGCCAGTATTTTCAAAGTGTAGAGATTTTTCTATATCATCAACCGCTACAACTTTTAGGCCATTAATAACGATAAATGGATTACTATGGAGAGAGTTCATTAGTTTATCCATCTTTGCTTGGCCTTCACTACCGAAGAATTCAAGAGAATAAGCAATATCTTGATGATAGCCAAATCTCTTGCATAAGTTGTCCCAAGCTTCATCTAATCTTAACCCACGTAAGAAATAGAACAACGCCATTTCACAGTACATTAAGATTGCTTGACAGCCGTCTTTATCTCTAGCAAATGGAGCAATTAAACAACCATAACTTTCTTCATAGCCAAATTCAAATTTTGGACCATGGCCGAGCTTTTCATAATAATCGATTCTATTACCAATGAATTTAAATCCAGTTAAGAATTGTTCTGTTTTAACTCCATAGAAAGAGGCAACTTCTTTACCGATTGAAGAAGTTACTATTGTGTTATACATAACACCATCTTTGCTAAGTTCTCCTCTTTCTTTTCTTTGAGAGAAGATATAGTCCATTAATAAGGCAGCACTTTGGTTACCTGTTAATGTTTGATAGCTACCATCACTGGCTTTATAGCCTAGACCAACGCGGTCACCATCTGGGTCAGTCATAACGATTAAATCAGCGTCAATCTCTTTGGCGAGTTTAATTGGTTCAATAAAGCTACGAGCGTCTTCTGGGTTAGGAGATAATGTACCTGAGAAGTCTGGATCAGGATCGATTTGAGACAAAACTGGATAGATTTTATAGCCCAAATCACTGAATATTCTCATGGAATTAACATAAGAGGTACCATGATTTGGTGTAAACACCACTTTGAAATTAGACTTATCTAAATCTTTATTAATAGCGATTTCTTCAACTAGTCTCACATATTCATCGTCAACTTTGTTATCTAAGATAACGTTAACACCACGTTCTTTTGCGATTTCATAATCAACTTCTAACTCATTTGGAAGTTCAGCGATGATTTCTAATAAACGAGCAATCTTATCAGGCACTAATTGGCAACCAGTTTCATCATAGACTTTATAACCGTTATATTGTTTTGGGTTATGGGAAGCGGTAATCATAATACCACCACAAGCCTTAAGATATCTAACAGCAAAAGATAATTCTGGAGTTGGTCTTAAAGAATCAAAGATATAAGTATTAATACCTAGATCATTTAATACTTGTGCGCTTAAAAGAGTAAATTCTCTAGACATATGACGGTTATCGTGAGAGATAACGACGCCTTGTTTTTTAGCGTTTGGGAAGATTTCTAAAAGGTATTTGCCAAATGCAACTGTGGCTTTTTTAACTGTAAAGTCATTTAACCTATTTGTGCCTGGTCCAAGAACACCTCTCATACCGGCTGTTCCAAACTCAACATCCTTGAAGAACGCATCATCAATTTCTTGTTGATTCATTGCTTTTAGTTGTTCTTTTGTAGCTTTATCAACACGTGCTGAATTAAGCCAACGATTATAGTTGTCTAATGTACTCATATGTTATTCCTCGTTTATATTTTCTAACATAGTTAGGATATTTGCAATTTCTTCTCTAGGTTCTGCGATAAATTCTTTCTTGCTTAAGTTATTAAGCGGATACTTTAATTCTCCAAAACCTAACTTATAAGCATGTAAGAATTGGCTGTTGAAATGATATTTATCTTTGAATTCTTTATTAACAGCAAAGTTACCATATTTAGCATCCCCTACGATTGGATGGTTGATATAGCTCATATGAACACGGATTTGATGTGTTCTGCCTGTTAATAAGGTGACATCTAATAATGTATAGCCATTAAATCTCTTTAAGACTTTATATACTGTTTGAGCGGATTTACCGTCTTTAGCCACGACCACTTTATTATTCTTTTCATCCTTCTTTAAAGGAGCGGTAATGATGTCTTTATCTTTATCGACTGTGCCTACTACTAAGGCCAGATAATGCTTATTGATTAAGTCATGGTCTTTAAATAAATCAAAGAGCATAGTTAAAGCATCATGGCTTTTGCCAAAGGCAACTATACCAGAAGTATTTCTATCTAATCTATGAGCAGGTCCTGGAACAAAACCTTTTTCTTTATCGGGATTATATTGATTAGTGGCCATCAAATACTCAATCACTAATTGATCAAGAGATTCGTCTTGAGGTGCGCTTTTTTGTACTAAAAGGCCACGAGGTTTATTGATAAACAAAACATTATCATCTTCATAGATAATCCAGTCTTTGATTTTAAGATTAGGATTTAATGACTTTTCTTTTTGGAAATCTCTGATTTGCTCATCGGTAACATAAATAGCCACTACATCATTAGTGGTTAATCTAAACTTTTTATCTTCGTGATGTCCATTTACTTTGACATCTTTCTTTCTAAATAATTTATAGATAAAGGATAAAGGAGCGGATGGTAAAACCTTCAAAACATACTTTTCTAAAGTCTGACCATTTTCGCTATTTTGAATGACAAATTCTTGCATATTTCTATTCTAGAAAAAAAGATTTATTAAATAAATAGTGAATAATACGATTTTTTTGATATAATACTAATCGCACGTCTAGAATACTAGTCAGCTATGGAGGAATACCCAAGAGGCTGAAGGGGCGGGCTTGGAAAGCTCGTAGACATGTAACAGTGTGCGAGGGTTCAAATCCCTCTTCCTCCGCCAAACCGA
>JAEEGJ010023902.1_pt1 | contig 12751 bp, 5 predicted proteins | sample 8958761 | NCBI WGS metagenome assembly JAEEGJ01 (sample SAMN16246546, study PRJNA631951) | gut metagenome | biome: gut microbiome; feature: rumen; material: RS-attached | host: Bos | place: Iran: Karaj | collected 2018-10
TTGGTATGAGGACATAGCCGTAGTGGCGGTCCGTCTGCCGGACGCGGAAAAGAGTCTGGCCCAGCTGGGAGCCGTGGTTTCTTCCAGCGGGGGAGCGTTTACTATTGAGCAGCTTTCCAACGGAGACATCGCTGACGGCAAGGAACTGGCCATTAACCCTTCCGGGACACACGCCTGGCTCCAGTACAGTTTTCCCCAGCCCGTGACCGTCCGTTCGATGACCCTGGCGGGCGGGCAGGAACAGGGAATCTTCGATGCCACGCGTCACTGGGACAACAGCCTCCAGTGCAGCCAGGACGGGAAGGAATGGAAGGAGGTCTGCCGGATTCCTTCCTCCTTTATGCCCAGGGTGACCATTTCCCTCCCCGAGACCACGGCCCGGTACTTCCGGATTCTGGTGGTGAACCCCCAGCCGGACTACAGCCTGGCCGATTATGGAGTCCCCGTCGTTATGCCCACAGGCACCAAGATCCACGAGTGGGTGCTTCATACGGTATATAAGGTGAATCACGCCGAGGAGAAGGCGGGTTTTGCCACCCCCACTGATTTGGGGACTTATGCCACCCCGGCCTCCGACGCCCCCGTCCAGGAAGTGCGGGATTTGACCGCTCTGGTAGGGGAGGATGGTAGTTTCAGTTGGGAGGTTCCCGCCGGCCGCTGGCGCATCTACCGCTTTGGCGCCTCCCTCACCGGCAAGCAGAACCATCCCGCTCCGGAAGAGGCCACCGGCCTGGAAGTGGACAAACTGGACCCCGATGCCTGGTCCCGTTACTTCCACACTTATTTAGATATGTATAAGGAAGCCTCCGGAGGCCTGCTGGGCCAGCGGGGCATCCAATACCTGATGATAGACAGTTACGAGGCCGACTATATGACCTGGACCCCCAGGATGGAAGCGGCCTTCCGCCAGGCCCGGGGGTATGAATTGCGGACGTGGCTGCCGGCCCTGGCCGGTGAAATCCTGGGCAGCACCAAGCAGACCGAGGGCTTCCTCTTTGACTGGAGGGAAACCCTGGGAGAACTCTTTGCCGCCAATTACGACCGCGTGAACCAGCTGGCGGCCGAGTACGGGATGAAGGGCCGCTATACGGAAAGCCACGAGAACGGGCGCACCTTCGTGGGAGACGGAATGGATCCCAAGCGCAGCGCTACCGTGCCCATGGCCGCCATCTGGACGGAGGATTCCGGTCCGTTCGTCTCTTATCAGGCCGATATCCGGGAATCGGCCTCCGTGGCCCATATCTACGGGCAGAACATTGTGGCCGGAGAGAGCTTTACCACCAACGGCCTGCTGGGCAATGCCTATGGCTGGTACCCCGGCAACCTGAAGAAGGTGGCGGATGTGGCTATGCTCAGCGGACTCAACCGCTTCTTCATCCACGAAAGCGCCCATCAGCCTTCCGATGCGCACAAGCCCGGCCTGGGCCTGCTCTTCTTCGGCCAGTGGTTCAACCGCCACGATACCTGGGCCCCTTACGCCAAATACTGGATGGATTACCTGGCCCGCAGTTGCTATATGCTGCAGGCCGGCCATAATGTGGCCGATGTCCTGTGGTACTACGGGGAGGATACCAACATAACGGCCCTTTATGCCAAGGCCCTGCCGGATGTGCCGGACGGTTATTCCTATGACTTCGCCAGCCCGCACGCCCTGCTGCACCGCATTTCGGCCCGGGATTATCCGGTGCTTGTGCTGGGAGAGCACACGCAGAATATGAGCCTGGAGATTCTGGCCAAGTTGCACCAGTTGGTTTCCGAGGGCGTTTTCCTCATTGGCAAGGAGCCCGTGAGTATGGCGGGCCTCGGCGGCGATGCCCCTGAGTTCATCCGCCTGGTGGCGGACATCTGGCATACCCGCCGTCCCAACGTGTTTACCGGCAGCGTGGCGGAAGGGCTGCAGCGCTTCGGCATTGCCCCGGACTTCCAGACCTCCGTTCCCGGCGTCCGTTTCGTGCACAGGAAAGACGGTAACCGGAATATCTACTGGGTCCGCAACTTCAGCGACGCCGCCGTGGATACGGAACTGACCCTCCGGGATGCAGAGGGCCCGTGGAGGATTCTCAATCCCGAAACCGGCAGCGGCCTGAACCGCGCCCTTAATGGGCATACCCTTCACCTGGAGCCCAACCAGGCCCTGTTTGTAGTGGCCACTCCGGATGCACTGCCCCTTCCGGAAGAAAAGCCCCTTCAGAGTGTGGCGACTCTTCGCCTGGACGGCGCCTGGAGCGTGTCCTTTGACGGCCCCGGAGCCCCGGACGGCGTGCAGAAGTGGAACAGGCTCACCTCCTGGACCGAATCTTCGGATCCGGCCCTGAAGTACTTCTCCGGCATCGCTACCTATAAGAATACTTTTACCATAAAGAAGAAGAACCTGCCGGCTACCCTGCAGATAGACCTGGGCCAGGTGGGCCAGATGGCCGATGTCTTCATCAACGGACAGCACGTGGCCTTCCTGTGGAAAGCCCCGTACAAGGTGGAGTGGAACGGTCCGCTGCGCCCCGGCAAGAACACCATCGAAATCAAAGTGGTGAACCTGTGGGTGAACCGCCTCATCGGGGACGCCCAGCCGGACGCAAAGAAGCAGGCCTTCACGCTGGTAACTTTCTACCAGGCCGATTCGGACCTGCTTCCTTCCGGGCTTATGGGCCCTGTCGCTATTGGGCTGTGTAAATAAGCTTTTTGGTTTCAGGATCTCTGCGGAACTGCTTGAAGTAGTCCCACATAATGCGGGCGGTGGGCTGGAAGTTCCAGTGCCCGTAGTTGACCACGGCTACTATCTTGATGAGCGGAACGTTGCCCTTGTACAGCTGACCGGTCTCAATGACAATGCCGTCTCCCTTGTTGGTGACGATGGTCTCGCGGTCCTGCATCTTCTGGGCAAACACGGGATCCACGGAGAAATCCAACTCATTCACTACCTCCATCCCGTTCATCTGCTCATAGGTGTTCCAGGCGTTGAGGTAGTTGTTGTCTTTCCAGTTGTCGGGCTTGATGTACGGGACCACGTTGTCCTTGGTGCCCAGCACGGAGCAGTAAGGCATTTCCACGGCGCCGCGCTTCTGGGTGGCTTCGTCCCAGAGGATGTCCTTGGTGGTGTAGGCCCTGAAAGGACCGCCGAAGATGCCGCCGGAGTGGCCGCCCACGGCTGCGAAAACGTGTGATTTCTTGATGCCCAGGGCGGTGGCGGTAATGGAACCGGCGCTCAGGCCCTCTGCATATACGCGGGAAGGATCCAGCTGCGGGTACTTGGCAAAGAGCTGGTACAGCACGGATTCAATGCCGTCGTGGCCCATGGCCTGGTAGTTGGGGCTGCCCTGCCATTCCATTTCCACCACAAAGAAGCGGTCCTGGGCGGCCACCTGGATGAAGCCGGAGGTTTCGGCCTGCGTACGGGGGTCGTTGGTGTTTCCGTGCAGGAGCACCATCACGGGAACGCTCCTCGCCGGGGCTCCTTCCAGAAGTTCCTCCGGCCAGTACTCGTACCACAGCTGTTTGGTGTCTTTTCCGGTGGGCTGCTCCACGATGATGCGCTTGATGCCCAGGGACTCGCAGTCCAGGTAGGGCTCCAGTTCATAGGAACCGTACTCTCCCAGCTTAGCCCCCTCGTAGTGCGTATGGTTGTAATTGTTATAGCGGTAGCAGCGGCCCAGCACCTGCTTCCAGGCATCGGCAAAGATTTCTTTCAAAGGGGCCGATGCGGGGTTCACCACCACCTTCATCAGGGGTTCGTCGGGATGGACGGCGGCCAGATAGGGCCTGGCCGCTTTGGCGGCACCCTTGCCGGCCACATAGGCGGGAACGCCGGCCGGATCTACGCTCTTGCCGGGTTTGCCGCCAATGGTGAGGATGCCGGAAACCTGGCCGCCGGCCTTGGGCGCCAGCACCAGGTTCACAAAGGTGGCCCCGTTGCCTATGCCCACAATCTTGAGGTTGCCGGGACCGCGGAAGCGGTTGAACAGCTGGGCAAAGGCTTCGAAATCGGCCTCGGCGGCGTACTTTTCACCGGTGGGGTTTACCACCAGGGCCGTGCCGTAGTTATCGTCCAGCAGCTGCTGGAGATCCAGCGAGGCTACCAGGGCTTCTGCATCGGCCTTATCCAACCTGGTGTCCGGATAAATGAAGAACGTAGGGGTGAAATTGTAGGAGCGGCCTTCCGCTCTGGTGGGACCGCCATAGGCGATGGAGAAGGAGGCCCGCTGGGTAAATACCACGTTTTCGGGCTCGGGCAGGCCAGGCTGGGCCCCAGCGGAAAGGGACAGCAGCAGGCAGGCTAGAAGGAGGGTGATTTTTTTCATTTCAGCGTTTTTGGTTCTGTCCAAAGGTACAAAATAAAAATGGAGATTTGTACGCGTTTTTACAAAGTTTTGTAGTCTTTTGACGCAGGGCTTGAGACACTTATCTAATTTTGTGTCAGAAATCAAGCCGATGGCTGATGCATTATTAAGAAAATTTGTTATTTTTGCAACGAGTGTATTAATAGTTCCAAGAAGAAAAAGTCTGTAGCCCTATGAAACAGAAGAAAAGCCTCCTCATCATCGTGGTATCGGTTGTTGCCGTATGCCTGCTCGGTGTCATTGCCTCTCAGGTGTTCGATTGGCCCGTCAATACGGATCAAACCAGTGGCAATGTAGCCAAATCCTCCCGCTTTTCCCGCAAGACTGCCCAGGAAGCAGCCAGCAACATGCAGGAACTCCTCCTTAGCGACGAAGGGTACAAAAACGGATTGGTCGCCGCTTACCTGGTTATGAAGACCCGTGCCCAGCAGTTCGGTGCCCTGGCAGATATGTCGGAAGAAGTGGCCGGCGGCATCCCCGAGTTCGCGTCCGTACTTAAAGATATGAAGGCTGTCCGTCCCATGGTAGAGAATGTATGCGCATCTATGGACAAGGCCGGTGAAGACCTCAATGCCGCCCTGGGTGGAGAAACCCCCAAGGATCTGGCCCAGAATACCACCAACGCTGCTCTGGCTTATACTACCCTCCAGAAGCAGAACAGCCTGGCCACCCGTTTCATCGATACGGCCGATGCCTATCTGGCCAAGGCCGAAGCAGACAGCCGCCTCAAGTTTGTCCGCGACCAGTGGGTAGAATACCAGCAGCTTACCGCTGCCCTGGAAAATGATGAAAAGGCCGCTGAAGAACTGGAAGCGAAGGGTCACCTCCTGTCGGCCGATCAGACGCTCGCTGCCGCCCAGACCTTTAACGCAGTGCAGCAGATGTCCATCGCAAATAGCGCAGTAGTATCTGGCTATTTTGGAAAAACCCCCCCGAGAGTTATGGCTTCTGAAAGCGCCGATTACTTCCAGTCTTTCGTCAATGAGACTGTCCAGAGCGCTACCGGTGTAGGTAACATCCAGAATGCCGTGACCAACGAGACTGTCCAGAGCGCTACCGGTGTAGGTAACATCCAGAATGCCATTACCACTGAGGTGGTTTGCAATTCTGTTGCGCAAGGTCTTCCTAACCTGCAGAATGCTGTCGTGACCAGCATCATTAGCATGAGCACCAACTCGGGCGTTGTCGCCAACACCATCGTCAACACCATTCAGGCTGCCGCTACCGGAGAGGTGGTTTCCAACGCTATTCAGTTATAATAGTCAGGGACTTTTGCTATGACAAAGGTTCTTGGCAAACGAATAGGTTTACTGATACTGGTCCTGGTTCTGCCGCTTGCCGCACAAGCGCAGAACCAGACCTATTTTCAGTATAAGACCGATGAAGCCCGGCTGGTTTTCTTTGACAAGAACCTGTCCCGCTACATTCCCCATATGGTCCGTATGTTCCAGAATGGCAAAGCTCTCCACGAGCAAATCTGGACTACGGACTCTGTTTATGTTTCCGAGGCGCCGCTTCTGCTTCTGACCGACTGGGAAGACGACGGTAACGGCGGTGTAACGCCCCTGCCGCGTAACCTGATACAGATTGGCATGGCCCCTCTCAACATGTCCTATTACGTAAATCCGTCCGGAGAGCGTTACCGTCAGCTTTTCTGTCACGAGTACACGCATGTTGTGATGACGGACAAGTATAATCGCAAGGATCTGGGCTGGCGCAAGTTTTTCGGGACCAAGGTAGGGACAGACAACTCGCAGCCCATTTCGGCCCTCTGGAGTTATATGACCGTGCCCCGCTGGTATGCCCCCCGCTGGTACCACGAGGGCATTGCCTGTTTTATGGAGACCTGGCTGGGCGGTGGTGTGGGCCGTGCCCTGGGCGGCTATGACGAGATGTATTTCCGCAGCATCATTGCCGGAAACGAACCCCTGTTCTCTGTCGTGGGCCTGGAAACGGAAGGCTCCACCATGGACTTCCAGGTGGGCGCCAACGCTTACCTGTACGGAACCCGCTTTGTCAACTATATGGTGGCCCAGTACGGCTACGAGAACCTTATCCGTTTTTACAACCGTACGGCAGACAGCAAAACCTTCTTTGGCAACCAGTTCAAGCACATCTACGGACGTCCGCTCCGGCAGGTGTGGAACGAGTGGAAGGAGGAAGAGAAGAAGCATCAGGAAGAAAACCTGGCCGTCATCCGTCAGTTCCCGCTTACGGAAACCACTCCGCTTACCAAGGACCCGCTGGGATCGGTTTCTCCCTTTGTGTATGACCCCTCTACCGGCAAGGCCTACGCCGCCATGAACGCCCCGGGAGACTTTGCCCACATTACGGAGATTGACCTGAATACCGGCAAACAGCGCTCGGTGGTGCCCATTCACGGCATCCAGCTTTACAATCCGGCCTTTGTGGCCCTGGACCGCAACCACCAGCGCCTGATCTTTACCTTTAACAATTCCAAGATGCGCGGTCTGGAAGTGTACGACCTCCAGAAAAGGAAGGTGGTCAAGAAGCGCACCTTCCAGCGCGTCAACAACATTGTGTACGATAACGCCACAGACCGCCTGTACGGTCTGTTCTCCAACGGCGGAACCCAGTCCATCATCCGGTACGACAGTAACCTTGAAAATCCGGAGATCATTTATGCCTTCCCCTTTGGCGTGAGCGTGTTTGATATGGACGTGAGCCATGACGGCAAGTGGATTTCCATGACCCGGCAGGGAGACAACGGAGAGCATACGCTGATGCTCTTCAACACCGAAGAACTGGCCAATGCCAAGTTCGAGCCCCGTGAACTGGTTACCTGGGAAGACAGCAACCTGGGGCAGTTCCGCTTTTCCCTGGACGATGAATATCTCCTGGGCAGTTCCTACTATACCGGTGTTTCCAACCTGTGGCAGATTAACCGAAAAACTGGGGAGATGGAACTCCTCTCCAATACGGACATCGGCCTTTTTGCTCCTCTGGAGATTTCTCCCGGGAAACTGCTGGCCCTGGAATTTGAGCGGGACGGCCTTCGCCCCGTGACCCTCCGGCGCCAGGTGGTGGAAGATGCCAATGCCATCGAACTCTTTGGCCAGAAAGCGTATGAGAACAACGTGGAGGCGCTGGAGTCGGTGGGCCTTCTCAAGCAGCCCCTCAAGAAAATCGAGTTCGGAGACGTTTACAACAACATCACTCCTTACAACGTTTTCAAGGAGATGCGCTTTACCGGGGCCTATCCCATTATAACCGGCTTTACGGACAAGCAGGCCTGGAACCGCGTGACGCCGGTGCTGGGTTACCGCTTTATGTTCAGCGACCCGGTGGGCCTCAGCAGCATCAAGCTGGCCGTGGGTATGTCGCCCTGGAGCAGCAACGACCTCAAGAACAAGTTCCACGTAGACTTTGAGTGGAAGTATTATTTCTGGAAGCTCAAGGCTGCCTGGAACCATACGGATTTCTACGATCTGGCCGGTCCTATGCGCGCCAGCCGTAAGGGTTACATGGTAAGCCTGTCCTACGATTACAGCAACACCCTGGTATCCCCGTACAACAAGTCCTGGGGTGCTTCCATTGCCGCTTACGGTGATATGGACGCCCTTCCTATGTATCAGGAAATCGAGGTGGACAAGGGCATCCGTTCCATGCAGACCGCATCGGCCTATGCCAAGATTGCCCGCGTGCGCAGTACGCTGGGCGCCGTGATGCGGGAGCAGGGTTATGAGTTTGGCGTGTCGGGTTACACCTACCTGGCCGGCGGGAAGTTCTTCCCGTCCATCGATGCCACGGCCGATGTAGGCTTCCTGCTGCCCATCGACCGCAACACCCACTTCTGGCTCCGTACGGCCGGCGGTCACTCCTTCGGTGATCCCGCATCGGCCTTTGGCAATTCCTATTTTGGCGGCTTCCGCAACAACCGCATCGACTACCGCAACGCCTTTCAGTACCGTATGGCTGCGGCCATGCCGGGTGCCGGCATCGATGCCATCAAGGCGCATTCCTATGCCAAAGCCACCGCCGAACTCAACCTGAGGCCCATCCGTCTCAACGACTTCGGAGCCCTCTTCCTGTATCCCACCTGGATCCAGTGCTCCCTGTTTGGAACGGGCCTGAGTGCCTGGAATCCCGGAGAGCCGCACCGGATGTATTATAGCACCGGTATCCAGGTTACCACCGAGATTGTGTTCTTCAATTACCTCAAGACCACGCTCTCCCTGGGTTACGGACACCTCTTTGCCCCCGAAGGCTTCCCCGGTGGCCGTCACGGAAACGAATTTATGATTTCTCTAAAACTGCTGTAATGTCGTTTGTCGCTGCCCTCCTGCCCGTTATCGTCTACATTTTTGTAGTGTTTGAACTGGACTCTTTCGCGTTCCTGAGTGTGAAAAAGCTCCTGATGCTGGTAGGATGCGGTATGCTGGCGGCCCTGTTCTGCTTCGGCCTGTTCTGGGTGCTGGACGCCTATGTGCCGGAAAAGGTTTCGGACTTCCTGTACCCTGTGCTGGAGGAACTGGTCAAACTCTTCCCGCTCGCCATCCTGGCCCGTAAGAAGCGCATCGTGTTCTTCATAGACAGCGTGGTCTGCGGCGCGGCTGTAGGTGGCGGTTTCGCCATTCTGGAGAATATCTTCTACCTGGTTCTGGGCGAGCCCCTGGCCCTGGGAACGGTGCTGTTCCGCAGCCTGGAGGTCTCCCTGATCCATATGGGCTGCACCGCCCTGATGGCCGCGGCCTTTATGTTTGTGGTGCGCCTGGAGGAGCGTTTCAAAGCCAAGCTCCCGGTAAAGAAGGCCGATGTAGCCATGGCCGTGATGCTGCTCGTGACGCCTCCCGTTCTCCACGCCCTGCACAATTCGCTTCACTTCAACCCGGTCATCCAGTTTGCCGTAGTCTTTGCCGTAATGACCGGCCTCCTCATCTGGACCTACCAGTACGACGGCGATATGATTCACCGCTGGCTGGACCGCGGCCTGGACAAGCAGGTGAGCCTGCTGCAGTCCATCAAGGAAGGCCATCTGGGAGATACCAAGACGGGCCAGTACCTTATGTCTGTCAAGGAGACCTTCCCGCCGGAAGTCTTCTTTGACGTTCTCTGTTACGTGGAACTGAACATAGAACTCTCCGTGGCGGCCAAGAGCCGTTTCATGATGCGCGAGGCGGGTCTGGATATGCCCCTGGAACCGGAGCAGAAACAGAACTACCTGGCTCAGTATGAGGAATTCATGATCCTGGAACAGCGGCTGGACAAGGTGGCCCGTATGACCATAGCCCCGGTGGTCAAGTTCTATCCGGCCGACCGCAAGGCCCTGCAGGACCTCCTGGCAGAATGCAAAGCCTCCTAGACAATATTGCGAAGATTTGATTATCTTTGCTGTATGGATACTACCAAACAAGTGCTGAGCAAGGAGGACATGCAGCGGATGCTGGGCCTCAAAGGAGGCTTCGGAAAATTTGTTGCAGGCCTCATTATCAAAGTGTTGGAGATTGATAAGGTAAACCGTGAGCAGGCCAAGTATGCCCAGTTCATGGGTCCGGACTTTGCTGCGGGCATCCTCAAAGAGGTGGGCGTCACCTACGATATCCCCGAAGGACAAGTGGACAACATTCCCGCAGAGGGCGGTTTCATCACCGTGTCCAACCACCATTTCGGCAGCATTGACGGCCTCATCCTCAGCGATGTCGTGTGCCGCAGGAGAAAGGATTACAAGATCCTCACCACCTTTATGCTGTCGCTCATCCCCAACCTTACGGAGAGTTTCCTCCCCGTGAACAACCTGGGAGGCAAGAACGACGCCCGCAGCATCAACAGCATCCGCCTGGCTCTGGAGCATATGCAGAGCGGCGGCGGCCTGGGCCTCTTCCCGGCCGGTGAGGTAGGAACCTGGCAGAAAAAAGACAAGAAAACAGCCGTTGCCCCGGGCCGTGTGATAGAGGACAAGCCCTGGGCCCCCAATATCATCCGTCTCATCAAGAAGTCCGGCCTGCCGGTCATTCCCATCTACTTTGACGGAACCAATTCCAAGAATTTCCACATCCTGGGCCGTATCCATCCCCGTCTGAGAACCGTCCGGCTCATCCACGAACTCTTCAACAAGAAGGGAACGCACGTGAAGGTGCGTATCGGCCAGCCCATCACCCCTCAGGAAATAGCCAAATTCGAGGATACGGAAACCTTCGGCCTGTATCTCCGCAACGTCACCTATGCCCTGGAAGCCAACTGCATAGAGACCCCTAAGAGGGCCGATGTGATGCACCAGGCACCCGTGATGGATCCCGTAGATCCGGAGCTGGTGAAGAAAGACCTGGCCGCCATCGAGAAGGATGTGCTGTTCGAGGTAGGGGACTACCGCTGCTACCTGGCCTCTCCCCAGGAGATTCCCAATGCCCTGTTGGAGATAGCCCGCCTGAGGGAAATCACCTTCCGCACCGTGGGAGAAGGAACCGGCACGGAAAAGGATACGGACATCTACGACACGTATTACAGGCACCTGATCCTGTGGAACCTCAAGGACCAGAAGATAGCGGGCGCGTACCGCATTGGCGTGGGCCCGGAAGTCCTGGCCCGTCCCGAAGGAGCCAAAGGCTTCTATACCGCCTCCCTGCTGGAATTCCGCGAAGGACTGGATCCTTACCTTCCCAAGACCATGGAACTGGGCCGCAGCTTCATTGTGGGTGACTACCGCAAGGAAGTCCTGCCTCTCAAGCTCCTGCTCTCCGGTATCCTTACCGCCGGCGCCCATCTGCCCGGTATGGAATACACAATGGGTCCCGTGAGCGTCTCCTCGGACGTTCCCACCTTCTACAAGAGCCTGATCTACCACTATTTCCTGAAGAACCATTCCGTGGAGAACGCCTCGGACATAGTGCGGCCCACCACGCCCTTCACGCCGGATTTCCTGCGCGTGAATCCGGACCAGCTCCTGGCCGGCTGCAAGAACGTGGACGAGTTTGACCGCCTCCTGGGCTACCTCTCTTTCGGAAAGGTGCGCCTGCCTGTACTCTTCAGAAAGTACGCCAGCCTGGGCTCCAAGTACCTGGCCTTTAACGTGGATACGGAATTCAATACCCTGGATGCATTCATCATCCAGTGGTTGGGAGACATGCCGGAGAATTCCTACAACTCGTTTGCCAAGTTCCTCAGCCCGGAGAAACTGGAAGAGCTCAACGCCCGCCTTCAACGCTAAACCCTAGCTTATGAAAATACCTTCCTTCATAGCCTGCGGGGTCCTGTCCCTGGCAAGCTGGGCCTGCAGTTCCCCGCAGCCCCTGGAGTTGCACTACAATGGGCCCGCCACCTACTTCGAGGAGGCCCTGCCCCTGGGTAACGGCCGCCTGGGCGCTATGGTCTATGGAGATCCCTGCCAGTTCCGGCTCTCGCTCAACGACATCACCCTCTGGACGGGAGAGCCCGACCGCGGCCTGGAGGAACCGGTATACCCTTGGGTAGAGAAAGTCAGGGAAGCCTTGGAGGCCGAAGATTATGCCCAGGCCGATGCCCTCCAGACCCACCTGCAGGGCCATTTCAGTGAAACATACCAGCCGCTGGGGAAACTGCTGCTGCAGTTCCCTCAGGCGCAGATTTCCCAGTACCGCCGTTCCCTGAACCTGGCCGATGCCACCGCTACGGTAAGTTACCTCCGGGACGGAAAGCCCTTTGAGGCCCGGTGCTTTGTCTCGGCTCCGGATTCGGCCATCGTCATCCGGCTGGTTTCCGCCGAGCCGCTGGAGGTGAGCCTGGAACTCTCCTCCGAACTGCCCCACCGCACCGAGGCTGCCGGCAACACCCTCGTCAGCGACGGCTATGCCGCCTACCACGCCTATCCCGGCTATTATACGCCGGAAGGGGAGCGCTTCTCCTATGACCCGGACCGGGGCATCCATTACCGTACCGTGGTTCTGTGCCCCCAGGCGCAGGCCCAGGGGGAGACCCTTCATATCTCCGGTGTCAAGGAGGCCGTCATTGTAGTAGCCAACCAGACCAGCTTCAACGGGTTTGACAAGGACCCGGTGAAGGAGGGGAGGGAGTACAAAGCCTCCGCCCTGGCGCAGGCCTCCGCTGCCGCCGCCAAGCCCTGGGAGCTCTTGCAAAAGCGGCACAGGGCCGATTACCAGGAACTCTTTGACCGCGTTTCGCTGGATTTGGGCCGCACGGACCCTTCGGTGAGCGCCCTGCCCACCGACGAGCAGCTGCTGCGGTACGCCGAGGGTGAAGCCAACCCCGAACTGGAGGCCCTCTACTTCCAGTACGGCCGCTACCTGCTCATCTCCAGTTCCCGCACCCCGGGCGTGCCCGCCAACCTGCAGGGCCTCTGGAACGAGAGTATGGACCCGCCGTGGAGCAGCAACTACACCACCAACATCAACCTGGAAGAGAACTACTGGCCGGCCGAAGCCGCCGCCCTCCCGGAGATGCACGAGGTTCTGCTGGGCTTTGTG
>JAEEGJ010023903.1_pt1 | contig 12751 bp, 12 predicted proteins | sample 8958761 | NCBI WGS metagenome assembly JAEEGJ01 (sample SAMN16246546, study PRJNA631951) | gut metagenome | biome: gut microbiome; feature: rumen; material: RS-attached | host: Bos | place: Iran: Karaj | collected 2018-10
AGCTGCGCGGGATAGACCGTGATGCCGCTTCAGTCCCTGCGCTCGACGGTGCCCGACTCCAGCGACGCGTTGACGGGCTCGAGCAGCGCGGGCCTGCCCGCATCGGCCGACTTGCATCCCGCCAGCAGCGAAGCGGCGAGCATCAGGACCGATATCCTTTTTATCATCGTGTTAAATCTCATAACTGTGTTTCTCCTTCTATCGGTGCCTGTCACCACCGGAGGGTGACAGACACCGGGACACGGCTTCTACCTGATAATAACGGAGGTGTACATGTCTATACCTCCGAGTATTTCCACGTAATTGTTTCCGATCAGGCCGACCTGTACATCGACGGGCTCCCTGATGCCCTCATCGGTCAGCACATAAACGTAATAACCGTCCTCCGAGCCGTACACGGCGACTCTGGGCACCGCGAGCACCTGCTTTTTCGAGTCAACAACCAGATAAATGCTGGCGCGCGTGCCGACGCTGATCGAGTAATCGGGCTCGTCGAGATCGAACACTATCCTGCCGCTCTCGGGATCGACCGAAGAGACCGTTGCTTCGTATTTCTCACCGGTCGAGCGCTCCACGGTCACATGATCGCCCTTTTTCACGTATTCGCATGCGGCCTTGTCATCCGCGGTAAACGCGCATTCACCCGAATCGAGCAGCTTCATGACCAGCGTGTCGGTCGATGAGGTCCAGCCCGTCAGATCGTCCTTAACATAGTAGACCGTGCCCTCGGTCTCGGAGTAAAGCACCGACTGCGAGATGATATCGTTGTATTCCGCTATGCGGTCGTTTGCGTAATCTATCTTTTTCCGGCTCGAGATTATCGACTCTTCGCACTCGTGCGCCTTTAGGGTGTACTCCTCTTTGTCCAGGAGATTGACCGACGGCGACGCGATCTTTTCGTTGTAAAAAGCGATGGTTTCCTCGTTCTGCGCTATATCGAGCTCAGCCTCAAGTATCTCCTCGCCGTAGTTTGCGACATCCTCCTCCAGCCTGCTCACATCGAGCGCCGCGAGCGGGTCTCCGACCTTGATCGAATCGCCCTCGCTGACAAACACGCTGTTGACCCTGTAGCCCGATATCGGGAAAAATACCTTCAGCTCGTTCAGCTGCGAATAGGTGCAGACAATGGTCTTTTTAAGCTCAACGTCCTGCGGTTCGGCCATCGCCAGCGTATATTTCGAGCTCGCATCTTCGGTCACTATATTCAGTTTGTGCTCAGCCTCTTCCCTGGGGATCAGGCCGCATCCCCCCGCCGCGGGGATAAGGCAGGCTGCCGTGAGCAGCGCCGCCGAGCGGTGTAAGACGGTTTTAAATCGATTAAAGAAACAGTTCATAAATAAAATCCTTTCGGTTGTCGTAGGCGGAAACCCACTGCCCTTGGGCGGTGGGAGGAGCCTTGTAAATCCGTAGCCATTAACCTTGACTTTCGATGTACTTTTGTATCGTAGCTGATGATACTTCGCCAATGCTACAGGCAAAATTCCCGTCAGACCAAAATATCTTATGTCTCCAATATCACTCAGACAGAAAACTTGGATATTTCTGCCAAAAATAATGAGTTGTCTGTTGTTTAATCAGCTTAACTATGTCGCATACTCTGTCCGTGGTATCGTAGCTTATCAGAAAGTGTATATGGTCTTTGTCGGTTTCCATAGCTACAATACCATATCCTTTGGAGTTGCAGATATCATATTCCTTTTGTTTTACATCGTCAGCAATAGAACCATTAAGTATCTGTTTGCGGTACTTAGTGGCGAGAACTATATGCACATTTAGACTATACTTACGCCTGTTACGACGATTATATCTGTTATCCATAGGCTAATCGCTTTCGTTTGGATTACCCTTAATCTTGTCGATATTTTTAATAACCTCCTCCACAAACCATTCAGCATCAAGGTTATTTGTATTTGCCACATCTATTAAGTTCTTAACAAAATACTCAGCCTCGGATTTTGCTAATTCCTTCGCATCTTTGAGCCAGTCTTCCATAAAAAACTCCTTGTATATTGACTTTCACTAACAGCTATTATATCGTATACTTAGTGAATTATCAATGAGGTGCATGATGGAACAGATGACAGTTACTGCTAAAATTCAGATTGCAGTCACACCAGACAGCAAGGTTCTACTTGATGAAACCATGTCTGTTTATTCTGATGCCTGCAATTATGTATCTGACTATGTGTTCCGTACTCACGACCTGAAACAGTTCTCACTTAATAAGGTTTTATACTCCACACTTCGAGAGAAGTTTGGGCTTAAATCTCAGATGGCACAGTCTGTATTTAAGACTGTTATCGCAAGATATAAGACTATTCTCGAAAATCAGAAAGAGTGGATTCAACCATCTTTCAAGAAGCCTCAGTATGACCTTGTTTGGAACAGGGATTATTCCCTTACGCAAAACTGTTTTTCAGTAAATACGCTGAATGGTCGTGTCAAGTTACCTTATTTCGCCGAGGGTATGTCTAAATATTTTGACCATACAATCTATAAGTTCGGCACAGCCAAGCTCGTAAACAAGCATGGCAAGTATTTTTTGCATATCCCCGTTACTTATGATATCGAGGAAAGCAATATCTCTGATATCTGCAATGTTGTGGGTATCGACAGGGGTATCAACTTTGTTGTTGCCACCTATGGTAGTAGGCACAAGTCTGGTTTTGTAAGCGGTAAAGCCATCAAACAGAAACGTGCAAGCTATTCAAAACTTCGTAAAGAACTCCAAATGCGTCAGACCCCATCATCAAGACGTAGGCTTAAAGCTATCGGTCAGCGAGAAAACCGTTGGATGCAGGATGTTAACCACCAGGTATCAAAGGCACTCGCCACCAGCAATCCGAAGCATACGCTCTTTGTCCTTGAAGATTTGTCGGGCGTTCGCAACGCCACAGAGCGTGTCAAGACTAAAGACCGCTATGTTTCTGTATCATGGTCTTTCTATGACCTTGAACAGAAGCTTATCTACAAGGCTAAACAGAATCAGTCTACTGTTATTAAGGTTGACCCTCGTTATACGAGCCAGTGTTGTCCTGTATGTGGACACATTGAAAAAGCTAACCGTAACAAAAAGATGCATCTGTTTGCCTGTAAAAACTGTGGCTATAAATCAAACGATGACCGCATTGGAGCTATGAATCTGTATCGCATGGGAATCAACTATCTTGAAGATAACCAAGTACCTGATACAGTTACGGCAGAGTAAATCTTTGTCGTAAGGGGCGGTGTCAACCGTCCCATGATGCGACCCCACGGAAGTTACACCGACAAAATGTAGAAGTTATTGCAACGAACTACAGGGGAGTCGCAAGCCACGTACATTTAGGTGCGTGGTAGTTGACTATGAATCAGCCCTCCGACGAAAAATAATACACTATCCGTGGAGTGTTGACAATGCAACAAATTAGCGCAGGTTGTCGGATATTGCTATTTTTTCTACCGTACCGGGGACGCACGTAGTATAATGGTCTTACACAAGGAGGTCATATCATGAGTGATAACATCAGAGACATATCTCTCGAGACACAGGTCGTTGAGAAACTCATCGCGCGCGGCTGGCACATTTCCTTTGCCGAATCCTGCACCGGCGGCATGCTGCCCGCACGTATCGTGAACGTTGCCGACGCGTCGAAGGTCATCGGCGAATCGGTAGTCACATACTCAAACGAGGCAAAAATAAAATATGCGGGAGTATCTCCCGCAACAATAGAAAACTATAATGTCGTAAGTGAAGAAGTCGCCGCCGAGATGGCCAGAGGCCGGGCTCTCGCCGCCGGCACCGAGGTCGCCGCCTCTACCACCGGATACGCCGGCCCTTCTGGCGGCGCGACCCAGACCCTGCCCGACGGCCGCACGATCGAGATCCCGATGGGCACCGTCTGCTTCGGTTTTTACATCAACGGCACGCTCACGACCTGCACCAAGCACTACAAGGACCTCAGCCGCAACGAGGTCCGCGCCGCCGCGACCGAGTTCGTGCTGGAGACGCTGAACCGGCTGATGTGATTCTCACTCTCCGCCGGCCATCTTCAGCTGCGCCTCCACGAGGCCGTAGTAAATGCCCTTTTTCCCGAGCAGTTCGTTGTGCGTGCCCATCTCGGCTATGCCGTGGCGGTCGACAACGATGATCCTGTCGGCGTTGCGCAGGGTCGAGAGCCTGTGCGCTATCGCGAAAGTCGTGCGTCCGCTGATAAGGCGCGAGAGAGCCTGCTGTATCAGGAACTCGCTCTCGGTATCGAGCGCCGAGGTAGCCTCATCGAGTATCAGCAGTCTCGGGTCGTTCAGCACCGCGCGCGCTATCGATATCCTTTGGCGCTCGCCGCCCGAGAGGCTGTATCCGTGCTCGCCGACGTAGGTGTTGTAGCCGTCGGGCGTTTTGCATATGAAATCATGCGCGTTCGCCGCTTTGCAGGCCTTTATGACCTCCTCGAAGGTCGCGTCGGGCTTTGCGTATCTGATATTGTCTATGATGGTGCCCGAGAACAGGAATGTCTCCTGCAGCACCACGCCTATCTGCGAATGCAGGCTCTCCATCGACAGATCGCGGATATCCGTTCCGTCGATCGTTATCCTTCCCCTGTCCACATCGTACAGGCGCATCAGCAGGTTGATGATCGTCGACTTGCCCGCGCCGGACTCACCCACAAGTCCGATCATCTCTCCGGCCTTCACGCCGAAGCTGACGTTCTCGAGCACCGGATCGTAGGACTGGTAGCCGAAAGTGATGTTCTCGAACTCCACGTCTCCCTTTATCTGCTTTTCGACTGGCTGCTCAGAATCCGTGATCAGCGGCTCCTCGCCGAGTACGTCATATATCCTGTTTACCGAAGTAATCATGTTCATGACCGCACGGGGCAGATGCGTCATCCAGTTGAGCGGCCCGAACAGGTATCCGCAGTAGATGATGTACTGGTACAGATCGCCGACCGACAGGTCTCCCGCCAGCACGCTCCGGCCTCCGAAGAATACCGCGATATACGTGCCGCCTCCGAGTATAAATGTGAGTATCGGGAAAAATGTCGCCCAGAACGACTCGTTCTTTGCCTGGAGCTTCGCGTAGTCCTCGGATTTCGAGGTGAAACGCTTCGATTCCCGCTTTTCCTGACCGAAGCTCTTTACTATCCTCATGCCGGAGATAACGTCCTGCAGCGAGGAGTTGAGCTCGTCGTCCTTTTTCCACTGCTTATGGAAAATGACATGCGTCCTGTGCCTGAATATCCTGAGTATGATGAATACGCTGCCCGCCAGTGCGAACGTCATCAGCGTCATCTTAACGCTGATCGTAAACATGTAGATCAGCGCGACGATCATCGTGAGCAGCGTCGAGAACATATTGCTGAACACGTCGTCCATGAACTGCCTGATCCTGGCCGTATCGCCGGAAACGCGGTTCATCAGCACGCCGGGCTTTCTCGTATCGACGAACGACAGCGAGAGCGTCTGTATCTTTACGTAAAGCTTGGCCCTAAGCGACATGCTCAGCTCCGTGCCCAGCTTTGCGAGCTGCCAGTATCTCCATGTGCCCAGTGCGAGCGAGATCACGGTCAGCACGAGCGTCAGCGCGAGGAAGATGACCAGGTCGCCCATGGTGCCCTTTGCGTCTTTTAAGGAATTGTTGATGAAATACTTCTGTATGGCGGGAATCGCAACGCTGATGCCCGAAGCGATCAGCATCACGAACGAGATAAACAGGAGCCTGCCGATATAGTCATGGACCATATCGAAGAACTTGCGGAAGTTTGCCCTCTTGTCCGAGCAGTAGGGACATACCGTGGTCCCGGGCAGAGCCCTGCCGCATTTGAGGCAGTATTTCTCGGGCTCACGGCTCACTACCCTGTCCTTTTCGGAGAGGGCGCGTCCGTCACGTATCGCGTCGATGATGTTCTGCGCGCCCCTGCATACATAGCCTGCCCTGATGATGTGCTTCATCGAAAAGCGGGCCGCGCACACGGGGTCTTTCCCCCGTTCCGTAACAGTCACGATGCCGCTGTGCACCTGCGTCTCGCATTTGATCTTTTCGCAGTCGGAAAGCCTCACGGAATAGCTTAGCTTTCCGTCCGTGAGCACGCACAGCCTCTGATCCGTAACGATCAGATACGTGTCCGGAGAAAAAGCGTCGCGGCTTTGCAGCTTCGCGTTGTCGTACGTCAGATCGGCCGGTACGCAGTAATATATCCTTTCGTCTGCCGAAAGGTCCAGCCCCTTCATTTCTGCGGGGCTCAGTTCAAATAACAGTTTCATAAGATATATCCGTTCTCAGATGAAGATATCGAGCTTTTTCTTTTCCGCAGGGGTCATGGCGTTGAAATCCCTGATCTCATAGCGGTTGCCGTCGATATCGGTGATCAGTATCCTCGCGTCCGAAAGCGAAACCACGGAATCGCCGCCCATACCCGTCGTGAACCTGCAGGCTCCGAAGGATGTGATCACGTTCCAGTAGGCATAGCCGTATTCGTCCTTTACGTCGATGACCTTAGTGATCTCGGGCATAAAATAGCGCAGTTTGATCTGCTCCCTGATGAGCTCCGCCTGGTCGGGCGCGATGTCGGAGAGCTTTTTGATGACGCCTATCTCCTTTGCCTTTTCGTCCGCCTCCCTGATGGAAATGAACGACTCGGGGTCGGACAGCGGAAATGTCAGATACACGCCTATCCTCTTGTGGGTTTTGCCGTCAAATTCGAGCGAGACAAACCCGCCCTCGGTCGCGGCGAACTTAGCGTTGCTGCCGTCGATGAAGCGCAGTGTCAGCAGCTCGTCGCCCTCTTTTTTCAGCTCTTCTTCGTCAAAATCGTTCAGATCGAGCAGATCCTCATATTCTTCGTTGTCTTTCATGTCATACCTCTCATGGCCAGAGCCTTGGTCTGCAGCTGCATCAGCTTCCAGAACACGCCCTTTTTCTCTATCAGTTCCTTATGAGTGCCTTCCTCTACTATCTTGCCGTCCTCCACGACTATCAGATGCTGCGCGTTTCTTAGAGTCGAGAGCCTGTGCGCGATGGAGAGCACCGTCCTGCCTCTCGAGAGCTCCTCGATAGAGCGCTGGATGGCGAGCTCCGTCTCGGTGTCGACCGCTGATGTGGCCTCGTCGAGTATCAGTATCTGCGGGTCGGCAAGTATCGCCCTCGCGATCGATATCCTCTGCTTTTCACCGCCCGAGAGCTTTCTTCCCGAGGCGCCGAGCAGCGTATCATACCCTTCGGGCATCCTGCATATGAAATCGTGCGCGCTCGCCCTGACCGCCGCGTTTATTATCTCCTCGCGTGTGGCGTCCGGCTTCGCGTACGCGATGTTTTCCGCCACGGTGCCCATGAAAATATAGGTCTCCTGCGAAACCATCGCCACATTTTTCCGTATGGTGTCAAACGCGTATTCCTTAACGTTGACGCCGTCCACATATATCTCGCCCTCATCGGGGTCGTAAAGCCTCGAAATGAGGTTGACTATCGTTGATTTGCCCGCGCCGGATTTGCCGACTATGCCGAGCGTCTCGCCCGCGCCGACCTTAAACGACACGTCTTTGAGCACCGGTTTGTTGGGTTCGTAGCCGAAGGTGACATTCTTCAGCTCCAGCTCGCCTTTAAGCGTATCGCAGGTCCTGGGCTCCTTAGCCTCGCGGACCTCGGGCACGGCGTCGATTATCTCGAACATTCTCTGCGCCGAGTTCATGCTGTCCGTGTACCAGCGCACGAAGAAAGACATGAAATCCATCGGGCCTTTCATCTGTCCGACATACGCGGAAAATGTGATGAGCAGGCCGTATTCGAGCCCGGTCCTGCTGAGCACCAGCGCGCCGCCCACAGCCCATACGAGGAACGAGATGATCTCCTCGGTGGATGAGTAGAGCACGTAGAATCTGTTGTCGTAGCGCACCAGGTCGAGTTCCGCGTCGCGCAGTCTCGAACTGCTCTTTGAAAAACGCTTCAGCTCCTGGTTTTCCTGTCCGAACGCCTTGACTACCCTCGCTCCGGTGAAATTCTCGTTCATCTGGGCGTTAAGCCTTCTCCTGCTGCGGTGCCTTTTTCCGTAGAAATGCCACAGATGCGGCAGCATCCTGTAGCTGACTATGAACAGCACGGGCAGGAATATCACGGAAACCGCGGCCAGAGGCGCGTTCAGGCAGAACATGATGACCGTCGTTACGGCCATCGTAGCGACATTTATCAGGAAATAAGGCAGTCCGTCGATAAAGAATCCGGAGATCTGGTCCGCGTCGCCCATAACACGCGTCATGAGCGAACCGGTCTGCCTCTTCGAGAAAAAGCTGATCGAGAGTTTTCCCATCGAGTCAAATACCTGGGTTTTGAGGCGGCTGACCACGTCGGGAGCTATATGCGCGGTGATAACGCCCTGCAGGATGCCGAGCAGCTGGATGAGCGCTTTCGTCACGATCATCGCGACGGTGAGCACTGCGAGCGCCGTAACAAAACGTCCTGCGGGGATACCGAAAAGCGCTAAGAACTCCTCATCGCCGCCCAGGACTTTATCGTATACCACTGTTCCGCTCAAGTACGGCCACACCAGGTTCAGCGCGGCAGTGCCCGCGAAGCAGAACATCATTACCGCGATCCTCAGCCTGTATTTCTTAAAATACGAGAGCATGCGGAGCATGATGGACTTTCTGTCCATGCATTTGGGGCAGACCTTGCGCTCCTGGTCGGGATAGATCAGGCCGCACTTCGGGCAGCACTCCTTGCCTCTTTTTACGTCGAGGTCCTCGGGCTTTAATTCCTCGCCTTTTTTCTGCTTTTCAAAAATACGCGAGATCCTAAGGAATGCCTCCATTTTCGTATTGGAGAAACGGCAGATCATCCGTGATTCTTCTTCGGTCTCGAGCAGCAGCACGCCTGTCGCCACCTCACGCAGCACGTCGATCTTTTTGACATCCGCGAGGTCAAATACGGTGAGTTCGGGCTCCGCATCATACCCGTCCGCGCCGGGCCCGTCAAAGGTCCACGCCGGATACCCTCCGAGCCTGCTCTCCTTCATCGTTCCCGCGGGATACGCCGCATACAGCAGCCTGTCCTTTGTGAGCGCAACGACAGAAGCGGCGAAGCGATAATCGTCACTCATATCTCCCGCCGCTGCAAAAACTATATCCGAAGGGTCATACCCCTCCTGTTTTATCTTTTTTTCAAAACTGTCCGGAAATTTCATATTATTTCAGACTCCACACCACTGTTACGGTGTCGGTTATATCAATGTCATCCGCTTCGATGTCGATCGCGATGCCGTTATCCATGGCGCCCGAGGCCTTGCACTCCCTTAAAGCCATAGCCCTCATGGGCGGCGATACTATCTCGCTCTCGCCCCAGGAATAATCTATGGTCACGATCTCACCGAGCTTAACGTCTGCCGCAGTGCTTAAGACTTCGGCCTTTGCCTTTGAGTCCTCCACTGCTTTTTTCAGCAGCTCAGTTTTAGCCGCCTCGGGATCCGCGACCGTGTACTGTATCGTGAATTCGGGCTCGCCGGGGCATGATGCGAGCAATGTCAGGACTTTGCCCAGACGCTCGTTATCCGAAGGGAACTCGAGCTTCATCCGGTGCGTATATCTGTAGCCGGCCAGGCGCTGCTTCCAACTGTGGTCCTTCGCCTCATAGCCTTCATACTCCGTATTTACGTCAAAATGCAGCGTCTTCAGTTCCTTTTTGTCAAAACCGAGCTTTCCGAGCCCCGCAGTGATCCCGGCCTTCTGATCCGCAGATTCGCGCACGGCCTCGTCATATTTCTTCTTTACGGCAGTCTGCGTTATCAGGATGCGGATCGTATCGGGTCTGACCGATATCTTTCCTTTTCCCGTTACCTTTAAAGTTCTGTCCATCTCCCGATCTCCTTTTCTGCGCCGAATCCCGCTATACCGTATATGTCCGCATTCAATGACTTTCGGCCTCCGCGATATGTCCCGTTATCTTCTCACAGCTCCTGAAGTCTGTGATATTTGCCCTCTTTGATGTGCCTGCTGTCGTTTGAAAGCTCCAGGCACGGAAGCGGGCAGAGACCCTTTTTCCGTCCCATCCTGAGTATCGTGATACTCGTGAACTCCATATGCATCATGGCGCACATGTAAGGGAAGGGCAGGTTCATCATATGTCCTATCGCAACCGAGGAAGAACCGCCGTGGCTGAACATGGCGACCGTTTTATGCTCATTTTCCTCAACCGTATGCTCATAGTAGGCTCCGCGCCTCACATACCCGAGTCCCGCGAGCCATTCATCGATGCCGCGTTCCACGCCGTCAGCCACCTGTATAACGCGGTTGTTCGCAAAATAAGAACTCGTCCGCCAGTCCGGCATATTCAGGTCTACGCCGTCAGCGGCCATTTTATCGACGGTGTCCCACGGATGTCCGTCCGCAAAAAGCGGCTGCCCGTCTATGCTCCCCCATGTGATCTCGCGCATGCAGTCGAGAGTGTTTATCGGGAGTCCGAGCACCTCCGACGATATCCTTGCGGTCTGCTGTGCCCTGCCCAGAGGCGAAGCCCAGATTTCGCTGATGCCCTCCTCCTTAAGTCTGACGGCCGCCATCTCAGCCTGTCTTACACCTGTTTCGGTCAGACAGTCATGCTCGTAATCCGGCTCCCCGTGCCGCACAAAAACTATCCTCATCTTATTTCTCCCTTATTTCCCTTAATTTACACTTCTGTTGCCCGCGAGCACCTCGCGATAATCCTCGAGATTCTTCTTGAGAAGATTCGGGATATCGAGGCTGTAAGGACATTTGGACAGACATGCCCCGCATTCGATGCAGTCATTTATCTTTTCCATCTCCTGCTGCCACCTCTCGCTTAACCATCCCTTGCTCGGAGCGCGTCTCAGCATCAGTGACATGCGGTTGCACTGATTGATCTGAATGCCCACCGTACAGGGCATGCAGTAGCCGCAGCCCCTGCAGAACTCGCCCTTTAACTCCTGCTGTTCGGACGCGATAAAGCTCCTGATCTTGTCATCCATCGCAGGTGCCTCGTCCATGAAAGAAAGCCACTCCGCGAGCTCCTTTTCCTTCTGGATGCCCCAGATGGGCACGATCCCGTCGTACTGCGAGATAAATGCCATGGCAGCCACCGAATCCGTGATCAGGCCGCCCGCCAGACCCTTCATCGCGATCATGCCGACATTGTTCTCATTACAGATCCTGATCAGCTCCAGCTCCTTTTCATCGGCCAGATAACTGATCGGGTACTGCAGCGTCTCGTACAGGCCCGATTCCGCGATCTCGCGCGCCACTCCGAGCTTATGCGCGGTGCCTCCGATATGGCGGATCTTGCCCTGCTCTTTGGCCTGCTGCATGCACTCGTACATGCCGGTCCCGTCGCCGGGTCTCCAGCACTGTCCCATCATGTGGAACTGGTAAATGTCTATATAGTCGGTCTTGAGTTTCTCCAGAGAGGTCTCGAGATCCTTCCAAAAATCGTCGGGATTCTTTGCCTGCGTCTTTGTCGCGATAAATATCCTGCGGCGGTCGACATATCCGCCGCCGAAAGCCGCGCCGACCTTTTCCTCGCTGTCGCTGTAAGCCCTGGCGGTATCAAAGAATCTCATGCCGCCCGCATAGGCCTGCCTTAAGATATGCATTGCTTCGTCCATCGGCACCCTCTGCAGCGGGAGTACACCGAAACCGTTCTGCGGCACCGTGATGCCTGTTCTGCCTAATGTGACCTTCTTTATGCCCATATTTGTCTCCCTCCGGGTCAGACTCTCAGCGAATTAACCTTTTCGTGCTCCATTCTCCAGCGGATGCAGCGCATCAGATATTTCTCATAATCGGGATTCTTGCACATGCCCTTGCCCTGTACATCCGAGATCTTTGCCACATCCATGCCGTTGCAGGCAGTGGTCTTCATGACGATATTGAGTGCCGGTACATCGGTGTCGTTCGCGATGAACGTGCCGATACCGAACGCGGTCTTTGCCCTGCCCTTAAAATATCTGTAGATGTCGGTGGCTCTCTTGAAATCCAGGCTGTCGCTGAACAGCAGCGTCTTGGTCATCGGATCGATGCCGAGGTCCTTATAGTGCGCGAGCATCTTCTCGCCCCATTCGTAGGGATCGCCGCTGTCGTGGCGTACGCCCGAGAAAAGCGTGGCGTAGGTCAGCTGGAAGTCCATCAGGAAGCAGTCGGTCGTGATCGCATCGGTAAGCGCGGTTCCGTTCAGCACGCCGTACTCCTTTACCCAGGCGTCGAGCGCGTACCAGTTGGAGTATGCGGGATTGTGCCTGTGATTGCCCTGGCCCACGCACATGATCCATTCATGCGCCATCGTGCCCACGGGAGTAACGTTATGCTTCTTTGCCAGATAAACGTTCGATGTACCTACAAAGAGCGAATTCTTATATTCACCCTGGTGCTCCTTGAGCTTCAGCACCGCCATGGCCTGGGCCTCTCCCGAAAGCCTCCGGCGGAGTCCGAACTCACTGAATGAACCGAGCTCGTAGGTCCCGTCGAGCAGTCCTTCGATCTTTTTATCCAGTTTTTCCTCGAAGCTCGCCATCAGGTCCCGATAATTGTAGGCCATGCGGAAATAAACCTCATTGACAATGGCCAGCGTCGGGATCTCGTACATCGAAGTGTTCAGCCATGTGCCTCTCGTCTCGATCGTCAGTCCGCAGGGTGCGTCCGTTCCGAATGTGAAATCGTCGTATCTGGGCTTCCAGAGTCTTAAGAAATCCACATAAGATCCCTTGATCCAGCGGATATTGTTCAGATACTCGAGCTCGTCCTCCTTGAAGCGCAAATCGCAGTAAAGCCTGAT
>JAEEGJ010023907.1_pt1 | contig 12750 bp, 9 predicted proteins | sample 8958761 | NCBI WGS metagenome assembly JAEEGJ01 (sample SAMN16246546, study PRJNA631951) | gut metagenome | biome: gut microbiome; feature: rumen; material: RS-attached | host: Bos | place: Iran: Karaj | collected 2018-10
GCGAACTGGGTTCTGATCTGATCCTGTCCGTCAAGAGGAGTAGCGTCGATGATACGCTCTACGGTCTGTGCGGCGCTGGTGGTATGAAGAGTCGAAAGAACCAGGTGTCCTGTCTCAGCTGCGGTGATAGCTGCGGAAATGGTCTCGAAGTCACGCATCTCTCCTACGAGGATGATATCGGGGTCTTCACGCATTGCGGAACGAAGAGCGGTAGCAAAGCTTGTTACATCTCTTCCGACTTCTCTCTGATGGATCATAGCCTTGTTGTGAGGATATACATACTCGATAGGATCCTCGATCGTAAGGATATGTCTGGAAGTCTTCTTATTGATATATTCAACCATCGAAGCGAGGGTTGTGGATTTACCGGAACCGGTGGGACCTGTTACAAGAACCAGTCCTCTGGGCATCTCTGCAAGTTCTCTGCAGACATCAGGGAGTCCGAGTTCCTCAAAAGAAGGAACAAACTGGTTCAGAATACGGATACTGCAGGCAAGATTGTTTCTCTGATGATAAACATTTGCTCTGATTCTGGTACCGTCCCAAAGCATTACACCTACGTCAAGGTCGCTTCCGCCGGATACCTTCTCAACCTGCTCCTGATTAAGTATGGAGAAGATCATGTTTCTGGATTCTTCGGCAGAAGGTGCGGGCTCGAGGATCTCAAGTTCGCCGTATCTTCTGATAGCTACGTTGGTACCTACTGTGATATGAATATCAGAGCAGTCCATTTTCTTGGCGTATTCAACCAGTTCTTTAAAATCCATTACTTAACTCCTCCCCTGTGAGAAATAGAATAAAAAAATACCAAAACCTATTATAACAGAACCTATCCTTTTGTACCATTAGAATTTTAATAAATTTTTAATAATTGTTAAGTAAACTTTTCGCTGTACTCAGCCATAAATCCTGTCACCGAATCCGGGTCAATTTTCCCAATGGCAGTTATAAGCTCTCCCATGATCTCTTCGGCGCCTTCGGGGTAGGAATAGCTTTCCAGTTCACGTCTGCATTCCTCCATGGCATCCATATCCAGATCATCACAGGCTTCGGCCAGTTTTTCGAAGATCTCCTTTGTCTTTTCGGCAGTTATCGGTGTTTTATCCTCATTCCTCATGCCGTTCCCCGTAAAATATTTAGTCAGGGATGTAAGAAGTTCCTCAAACATCGCCATGGTCTCATCATGGTATTTGGCGATCTCTTTTTCATCGGATGCCTTACCGGCCTTTTCAAGCCTCTCGGCATAATCCCCAAGCTCCGTTGCGCCTATCTGCCTGGAGGTACTCTTAAGAGAATGGGTTTTGATGGCGTAGGTGTCGAAATCCTTCTCCTCAAGAGCATGCTTTATGACTTCAAGAGTATCGGGCCCGTTTCTGTAATAATCCTCCACCACCTTCTTAAAAAGAGCTACAGTTCCCAGTCCTTTTATAGCCTTTTCACAATCCAGACAGTCATAGAGCTCTTCTTCTCTTACATTTTCCTCAGCGCCTTCGTCTGTCTTGGCTTCTTCCTCTTTTTCCTCATGGACCAGATAGTTGGGAAGCCACTTTATCATCTTCATGTTCAGGTCTCTTATGTCGATGGGCTTGGCGATCATATCAACCATTCCGGCTTTCAAAAACTGCTGCTTGCTGCCTTCCAAAACATTGGCGGTAAGAGCGATTATGGGCGTAAAGTCAGCTTCGGGTATAGTCCTTCTGATCTCCGCGGAAGCTTCGACACCATCCATCTCGGGCATCATATGGTCCATAAGTATCAGATCGTACTGATTCTCACGCACCTTATCTATGGCCTCTCTTCCAGACTGTGCGACCTCGCACTTTACCTTCAAAGGCTCCAAAAGCCCCACGGCGATGGAAAGGTTGATAGTATTGTCATCGACTATGAGAACCTTGGCATCGGGGGCGGTGAATTTGACATACTTAGCCTCCCGTCCGTTAAAATGAAGGTCTTCTATGGTCTTACCGTTAAGAGCAAGCACCATGGAAAGGGTGGTCAAAGGCTTTTTCATAACGCTGAGATTGGGCTTGTCGGGTTTGAATGCGGAATCATAAGATTCCAAAATAATACCGTGAACATCCGGATGCTCATCCAAAAACTTTTTGAGCTCATCATTGTAATATTCTTTGATAAATAGAAGGAACTCCTCCTTACCCGTGGGCTCATAGGATCTAAGCGATGAGATCACCTTTCCTTCCATACCGAGGGACTTCATCTCAACAGCAAATTCATCCGTCATTGCCATATTTTCATTCAGACAATATGCAAATTTCCGGTCTGCATCATCAACCAAAAGATCCCTTGCGCCGTTAACAACTTTCTGATGAAGCTTAAACCAGAAATCCGAGCCCTTACCGTATTCGCTGGAAACGCCTATACTTCCGCCCATTGCCTCAACATATTTCTTGGAAATCGCAAGTCCCAGACCCGTTCCTTCCACAGTGCGGTTTCTTTTGGTATCAACCTGCTGAAAAGAAACAAAGAGCTTATCAAGATCTTCCTTCCTAATGCCGCGTCCCGTATCCCTGATGTGGAATTCCAGTTCCATCATTTCATCATCAAGTTCATGGCAGGTCAGTTCTATTTTGACCATTCCGTATTCCGTAAACTTGATGGCATTGTTGGCAAGATTGATGAGAACCTGTCTGATCCTCATGCAGTCTCCGTAAAGCGCATGGGGAAGCATGGTATCAACAGTGAAAAAGAATTCGATGTTCTTGTCCCCGATCCTTGTCTGGAGAATATGCGAGATATCATTAACCTCGGATAAGGGTTCGTATTTTTCGGGAATTATCTCCACCTTTCCCGAATCGATCTTGGAAAGGTCCAGAACATCATTGATGATATTAAGAAGATTTCTTCCGGAAGAATTGATCTGTTTAAGGCAGTCCCTGACATTGGAAGGAATCTCTTTTTCACGGAGTGCGATCTCCGCAAGACCGATGACTGCATTCATGGGCGTTCTCAGCTCATGGCTCATATTGGCGAGAAAGTCTGCCTTCATTCTGGCGGTTCTTTCAAGTTCAGAGTTTACCTCCTCCATTAATTTCAGTCTGCCTATGGACTCGGTACAGTCATGGAAAATAAACGCAGTTCCGGCATGGCTGTCTCCCTGGCCTATCACAGTCTTTTTAAGAGTGTAATAATATTTTTGATCACCGTTCACATAAGGGATTACTTCTATATTTTCAATGGTCTCCGATGTGGAAGCCCATTCTTCAATGGCCTCCATCCTTTCAATATTCTTAAGACTCATTGCCGTAACAACACTTTTGATCCTGTCATTGAGGAATATAAGATCGTTGAATTTATTGTAGATGGCAAGACCGTCCGTCATCTGATTGGCAAAATCCCTCATGACGGTATCACGCAGCTTGAAATCGGAATAAAGGAATACGTAATAGAAAGTCATGTAGCAAATGATGTTCATGACTACGGTTTGAAGCCAGACAGGCCATCCGAAAGTAAATGACATAAGAATAAAACCGAACATAATGCCCTGCATTATCATGAGCACATAATACTTTGGTCTGAAAACCTTCGGAACATGCATGACAATATAGATCATTGCGATCAGGATGATAACCGCATTCATATAGCAGCAATCCCTGTAAAGACGTGCTATGAGCCAGAACCTGGAATCCCAGTTTATGTCCAGTACCCAGTAAACGGTTCCGAATACTTCTTTTGTAGAGATAACCGAAAAAGCATCCGTATAAAAATTGGGAACGGTAAAAGCCGACTGAATGATACAGATCATGGCTTCCGGAATAAAAAGAGAAAGATATATCTTCTTGGAATGAGTCAGAAGTATGGTAAGTAATGCGCCGAAAAACAGCCACCCGTAGACAATATAGTACCAGACAAGGAAAGGCCTGGCCTGCTCGGATGTATCGCTTAACAAAGTCAAGATGCACATTACATCACAAATGACCAGTACACATGATGTAATGATGAATCCCGCATTCTTATGTTTTTGCCGCAAACTCACTGTCACGGAAAAAAGAACAATAAGAACAAATACTGCGAAAGCGATACATAAACCCATCCGTGCCCTCCTCGTATCCCCGGTCTCAGTTGACAGTGGTTCCTGACGATCCGCACTGTCGGTTCCTTCGTCTCAGAACTACCACAGTTATTACTATCACGATCAGTATTATCGGTATGAATATTTTAAGAACACTTCCTCCTGTGCCGCTTCCGACGCTTTCCGGTGACAGATCCTGCGGCTGTGCATTTCCCGGAACGTTGTCATCCCGGATAATGGGAAGATCGTCTTCCTGAGTAATAAGCACCGGTTGATCTGTGTCCGGAGCTTCGGTTGAAGGCTCTTCCCCGGGCTGCACTCCATCCGCATCCGGTGTTTCTGCGGTTGTTCCAACCGCTACTTCGGAACCTGCCGCTGCGGGAACGCCCGCACTCTCCGGAATGGTAAATGAAAGATTCGATACATTATTGACTTCCATCAGCTTGTACAAGGCCGCCAGAAAATCCGCTCTTGTTACGGTTCCGTGAGGTTCGAATCTCTGCTCCGTCTTGGGAGCCCCCGGCTCTCCGTAACCTTCCATGATATGCCAGGTGGCGGCCCAGGTGACCGCTTCCCACGCATAATAATCTATATCATAATAATCAAGATAATCATCGCTTCTTCCGAAGTCGATCGCTCTCTTGTAATTCTTATATTCGGAATAACGCATCAGCATCAGGAGCAGATCCTGTCTGGTTACAGGCTGACCCACGCCGAAGGTTGATGATGAAATAAAGGGTGTACCCACCGCGATCGAATTCTTTTCACCCCATATGATAGCATTAGCGTACTCGGAATCCGGTGCAACATCGGTAAACCTTGTGCCAATCCCGTTAACATTGGGACTTCCCTCACGGGTATAGAGAGTTTGCAGCACCATTTCCCTGGTCACAAATACCGGATCATAAGGTATGTTTGGACCGTTTGCCGCAGCAGGACTTGTTCCGGCTTCTGCCATTCCGTCAGCAGGAAGCGCCGCCAGTGTTACCTTGTCATCAAAACAAAGAAAACAGATATTGTCTCCGCCCGTCGATGTATCCCCGCCGTAATCCAGAGTCCAGGAATGACCTTGGCAGACCGCGGATTCATTCTTTTTGACACCTGTCTGATAAGTCTGGATAAGAAGCGGATTGGAGCCGATATCAAGGGTGGTAAAAGGGTTCGTAAATGCCTGCAGAAAATAAAGCTGAGGGTTTCCGGAAAGATTAAGGGATGTGATATTGTTGCACGCGCAATCCAGGTAAACCAGCTTGGGATTGTGGGTAAGGTCCAAAGTAAGGATATCGTTGTAACTGCAGATGAGTTTTTGAAGCTCGGAGTTATGAGTTACATCGATTGAGACCACATCATTGTTGGCGCAGTTGTAATACTGAAGTCCGGTATTTGCGCTGATATCAATGCTGCCCAGTCCCGCATTGTCCCAGATATCAAGGCGCTTAAGCTTGGGGCACCCGGAAACATCCAGGGAAGTCAGATGATTTCTGAAAGCATCAAGATGGGTCAGGTTAGGATTATTGCCAAGGTTTAAGCTTGTCAGTTCGCAGGATCCGCATGTTAAATGCTCAAGGAGCGGATTATGGCTTACATCGAGCGTGGTCAGAGGATTGGTGTTCACCTCAAGATACGCCATCTTGGGATTGTTTAATACGTTCAGGTAAGTAAGGTTGCAGTCATAGCAATAAACCCACTCAAGCTCCGGATTTCCCGAAAAATCCAGCATCGTAAAAAGATTACCGGAGCACCACACCCCGTGAAGATCCTTAAGATTACTCACATCAAGGGTCTGAATGTAATTATCCTTGCACCACAGTCCCTGAAGTGAGGTGAAATACTCCACACCCTGAACAGAAGTGATTCCCATCCCTTCGCAGTAAATATTTATGGTCAATGCAATCTCGGTATCATCTATAATACCGTTTCCGTCCCTGTCATAATCCGCACCGGCTATCACCGATCTGAACACAGGATCCGGGAAATTAGCTTCGTTTATCTCAACCGCGGCGCGGGCAGTCATTGATATCATTAATGGCATAACGGTAGCGGAAAACAACGCACCTGCCGCTCCTGCCAGGATCTTTTTAAGATTCATTTCAATAAATCCCCATAAACAAATAAAGTTTGCGAGTATCTCGCAAACTTTATTATAACACATACTATAAATTTGATGATGAGCGTCACACTAATCCTTCATCTTCCATCTGCTTTACTTTCTTCTCAAATCTCTCCGCATCCGGGTGGCCCGCCTCGATCGCAGCATTGTACCACTTATAAGCATTCTCCCAGTCCATGGCACTTTCATAGGTGATTCCCGCATTGCCCATGCAATTTACACTGTCAAATTCCTCGGCTCCCAGGATAAAAAAGTACGCCGCCCTGTCATAATCATATTCATAGAAATACGAAAGACCGAGTCTGTTAAACATATCCTCGTCGGAAAGACCGTCCTCCGATCTCTCAAAGTAAGGCTCAGCTTCGATACGTGAAAAACCGCCGGCTCTAAGGTAAAACTCCACCGCTTTGCTTTCGTCAATCTCGACTCCGATGCCCTCATATAACATGTCGCCGGCAGCCTTCATGGCTTCCCTGCTGCCCGCATCCGATGCTTTGACGAACCTGTCATAGGCAAGGGCATAATTACTTTCCGAATAAAAGGTCAATCCTTCTTCATACAGAGTGGTTGCTTCATCATCAGCATTCGTTTCTATAGCCGGATCGGACGTAAGGTCATCCCTGCTTTTTGCAATCGCTACGCCCACTATTATCAAGGCAATCAAAACAAGTGAGATGATGAGGCATGGGATGATAAAAGTTTTCTTTTTCGGGGACGCGGATACGAGAGCACCTCCGCGTGTAGTTTCCGTGGAAATCTCAACATTTCCGGCACTTATGATCACCGCTACATAATTGCGAAGCGCCGCAATGTTTTCCATCAAAGGTTTGGATACAGCGTCGAGCCAGTGAACTCTGGTAAGATAATACTCCAGCTCCCTGCTCATCTGCTCGTTGGAAAGCTTGAATGGCACGATGGTTATCCCTGCGTTGAAAGCCACTGCGATCTCATTCATGACCTGCCGGGAATTATTGGACTCGTCCGTGTAAATGAGAACAAGGGCTTTGGAAACCTCCAGAGCCTTAGTAATGGCAGTAACCCACTCCTCACCCGGACGGATATCCCTGGGTGCATACCAGCATCTGATCCCGTTTTGCTCGAAGTCGGATACGATCGCATCCGCAACGTTTTTATTTTTGGATGAGTAGCTTATAAATACATCATGCATAATGTTTTCTTCCCCAATGGTCCGGCCGTCATCCTACACTTCTGTTTCCGGCAAGTACTTCCTGATAATCCTCATAATTCTTCTTCAGAAGTTCCGGAATGTTTAATCCGTAAGGACATTTGGGAAGGCACTTTCCGCACTCAACGCATTTTTTTGTTTTCTCCATTTCGGCCTGCCAATACTCACCGAGCCAGGAAGCACTCGGGGCGCGGCGAAGCATAAGGGACATGCGGTTACACTGATTTATCTGAATTCCGACACTGCAGGGCATGCAATATCCGCAGCCTCTGCAAAATTCTCCTTTTAATTCATCCTGCTCGGACTTAATGAATGCCCTGATCTCCTCATCCATCATGGGAGGATTTTCCATATAGGAAAGCCATTCGTCCAGTTCGGTTTCTTTTTGAATTCCCCAGATGGGCACGATTCCGTCATACTGCAAAACAAAACTCATTGCAGCCCTGGAGTTGGTGATAAGGCCGCCTGCAAGCCCCTTCATTGCGATGAGGCCCACATCATTTTTGTTACAGATATCTATAAGTTCCAGTTCCTTATCATCCGCGAGATAGGACATGGGATACTGAAGAGTATCGTAAAAACCGCACTCCGCAATCTCACGTGCAACTCCCAGTTTATGAGCCGTTCCGCCTATAAAGCGGATCTTACCCTGCTCCTTTGCGCGGACCATGCACTCATACATTCCGTTTTCTTCGCCGGGCTTCCAGCACTCACCCATCATATGAAACTGATAGATATCAATGTAATCAGTCTTCAGTTTCTCGAGCGAAGTATCAAGATCCTTCCAAAAATCTTCCGGAGTTTTGGCGGGAGTTTTGGTAGCGATTATGATCTTGTCACGGTCTGCATAACCGTTTCCGAAAGCCTCACCGAGCTTCTCCTCACTATCACTGTAAGCTCTTGCGGTATCAAAAAACCTCATACCGCCGTCGTATGCTTTTCTGAGGATCTTAACAGCTTCTTCAATTGAAACTCTCTGAACAGGCAAAGCCCCGAATCCGTTCTGAGGAACCGTGATTTCGGTTCTTCCAAGTGTTATGTTTCTGATCATTTCGCCTACCCCTTCTATCTGACGCCGGGGCCGCTTGGGGCCATCGAGTACGATTCTCTTTGGGCGTCAGGATCATGATATAAGTATACATAAAATATATCAAAAAAGAAATGTCAGGCTGATTGTCAATTTCGTACAATGGCAACCGCAAATTCTGCGACACAGGTGTCGTTTTCCAAGACAAAGTCCCTTATTCTTCGGCTTTTCTGACAGTTAAAATTTTTGTATCTAATGTCAATATACATGCATTTCAAAGGGTGATAATATTCATCCATCGGTAAAAACGCAAGCTGATCGGCCGGGCCGTCCGGTATTCTTTTTTCATGACCATCATCGACATATTCACTGCAACAAATACCGAACAACAAGAGGTGATCTAAGATTGGGAGAAAAAGACATAACAGAGAAACTTCTGGAAGATTATAATGATGTATTTGCCGACATTGTAAATGGTCTGCTTTTTGACGGACGCGAAGTCGTAAAAGAAAACTCTCTTGAAAATGCAGGCGTACACTCGCAGTATAAGGCCGAAGACGGAAGGATTCATGAGTCAGAAAGAGATGTTGCCAAACATTGGATAGACGGCGATGCAATGCTTGCAATATATGGCATAGAAAACCAGACATCCGTTGACAGGCTCATGCCATTCAGAGTGATCGGATATGATGGTGCGTCTTACAAAAGTCAGCTAATATCAGACAATAAAAAAATCGTGCCTGTGATAACAATTGTGTTATACTTTGGTAAAGAAAAATGGAATGCACCGAAAAACCTGAAATCCGCTTTGACAATCCCGGAAGAAATCGATGAATTTGTCAGCGATTATAATATCAATGTATTTGATATTTCCCGGCTTAACGAAAAACAGATACAAATGTTTAAAAGTGATTTCAGAATGGTTGCGGAGTTTTTTGTAAACCGGCGGATTAATCCGCACTATTCATCAAGGGATAAAACAAAAATCAGGCATATCGAGGAAGTTCTTAAGTTAATGTCTGCATTTACCGGAGATAACAGATACGAAAATATACTTACAAATCCTGATGCAAAGGAGGTTGCCAGCATGTGTGAAGTCGCAGATTATTTATGGAACGGCGGTAAGGCCGAAGGTAAGGCTGAGGGTCGGATTGAAACACTTTTTTCCCTGGTTCAGGATGGTGATCTCCCCATAGAAAAAGCTGCAATAAAATTAGATATATCACCTGCTGAATTTGAAAAGAAAATGAGCGAAGCAGGATTCAGATATTCTCGGCCCCTGTCTCATTAATTGATCATTTATGTATAACAATGGGGACGTACCCTTTTTCAGGAGATTCATCCTGCCAAAAGGGATACGTCCCCATTATCATACTTTATTTTTTATAGAGATAAACAACGTACTTGTCTTCAAACACTACTTTATTACCGTGTTTAATGACCGCATCTCTCACACCGTTAAAAAACAGATCTTTATATTCTTCCTTCAGTGTAATATGAGTTGAATGTGTTCCGAGATACTCATTATGTTCATCCGCATTGTACTCTCGTCTTCCCGGAAATGACTTCTCTTCCATGAAATGAAGACCATAGCTTTCACCGTTCATGTAATCAAACTTCTGATTATAGGGCTGATCGGTCACGAAGTACTTATCGTATACTTTCTGAATATCCTCATACATAGCGGGATTCGGAGTTTTGTAATCGCTTCTCATAAGCATCATCGCAAGGATACCGCCATCTTTAAGAAGATCATAAACTCTAGAATATGCTATATCTTCTTTGATCCACTGGATCGTTGCCGCAGAGTAGATCAGATCAAATTTCTTATCACCGAAATCATATGTCTCAAAGTCCGCATTCACTATATGGAAATTAGGCTTGGAAGAATACTTTTCTTTCATCTTATTTGCAAGATGCTCACCAAGTTCGATGGCAAGATAATCGCATCCGCTTTCTATAGCAAAATCGGACGCCTGTCCCGTACCAGGTCCTATCTCAAGACAGCTCTTGTCAGGACCGAGTCCGCTGACCTTTGTTACATAATCGAAAAGCTCGGGATTATACTTAACCCTCCACTTATCGAACTTTTCAGGGATCGAATCAAATACCATTCTTTCATCAGTTGCCATAATACATGTACCTCCAATCTGCCCCCGTGCGCCTTATACCCCGATGATATCAAGAGCCATGCCGACAGGTTCGCGGCCCGCGGCCGCTCACTGTCACGGCATTCGCCGTATGTCTGCATGTAGTCTTCCGACCTCCCGTGAGCAAGCTCCCGTCGGTCGTCATACTGCATGCAGACGCATGGCTCATTGCTTCGCGCAAAAAAGGGACGAGGTGAAAACCTCGTCCCTAAAGGTAGTTCAAAATTACTTCTTAGCGCCGTTTACAAGATCCTTAAGAGCCTTGCCTGCCTTGAACTTAGGAACGGTAGCTGCAGGAATCTTGATAGCTTCGCCGGTCTGAGGGTTCTTGCCCTTACGAGCTGCTCTCTTGGAGGTCTCGAAGGTACCGAAGCCAACAAGCTGAACCTTGCCCTTCTTCTTAAGCTCTTTTGAAACAGTGTTTACGAAAGCCTTGAGTGCCTTGTCAGCATCAACCTTGGTAAGTCCTGCTTCTTTTGCAATTGCATCAACTAATTCTGCTCTGTTCATTTAAATTCACCTCGCATTTTATTTAGTGTACAGGAGTTGTTTGTTACAACACTGATATATTACCGCTAAATATGGGGTAATTCAACACAAATTATCGTTTTTTGCCCCAAGAACTAGAGATTTGGAAAGGTCAATATGGCAAAAGTGGCAGATTTTGGGGTAGTTCTATGGCAATTATACACATAAAGGGAGGATTATGCCCCGGATCAGTCCTCTCCTACGAGGTGTACGGTCTGGTATTCATGGCCTGTGTGGGGCAGGAACTTCTTTAAAACATCCTCGGTTTTGATCTTAAGGCTGGATGTGCAAACGCAGGGGTGGCATCCGATGTACTCCCCTGTCAGAACATCTTCGTCGATAAGGAGTTTTACGTCATGGCCCTTATCATTCATAAGTCCCATGATGCTTACAGAGCCCGGCTCGATATCAAGATACTTCAGCATATCTTCCGGCTCCGCAAAAGAAAGCCTTGCGGAGTTTATCTGTGCAGACAATTCCTTGGTCTTAAACTTCTTATCTCCGGGCATCATCAGCAGATAGAATGCGGTCTTCTGTCTATTGCAAAGAAACAGGTTCTTGCAGATGATGACACCTAAGATCTTATCTATTTCATTACAAGCCTCCATGGTATTTGCAGGCTCGTGATCGGTTCTGTAATACTCGATCCCCAGCTCATCAAGACAGTCGTATGTGCGAACCTCTCTGGGGAGGCGACCATCCGTGCTTTCGGGGCGTCCTAAAACAAGTTCCATTTCTATCTCCTATATAAGAACTATTCCAATATCAACATTCACCAGTGAGTTAATGTACGCCTTCGCTACATCCGTTACAAGTCCCTGCTTGACGTATCCTATTGAAACGGTGAGGTCTGAAACAACTGAAAGAGAAGCTTCACCCGTATCACCGTTCATACCGCTTGGGATATCAACGCTGATGACGTATGCGCTACTGTTATTGATGGCTTCTATCGCATCACTGGCTGTGCCTCTAACGTCACCTACGAATCCCGTTCCGAGAATGCAATCAACTATCACATCGAACTTAGAAAGATCAGCTTCATCAAAATCAATCACGGGCACGCCCAAACTGACGGAGATGTCACAATAATACTTCCCATCTTCGCTCATCTTATCGGAGACTTTAACGATGGTAGAATCTATGCCCTGCTTTTTCAAAATCCCCGCAAGTGCATAACCGTCGCCGCCGTTGTTTCCGCCGCCGACTACGATAGCGATATCTTTACCCTGCCATTCTTTATACGATTCAAAGACGCCCATTGCGGCGCGGTACATGAGTTCCTTACTCGGAACCAAATGCTCAATGGTGTACGCGTCGCTTCTGCGCATCTGCTCAACACTTATAGTCTTCATATGAAATCCCACATTTTGCGAAGTGAATCCTGAAGAGTCGAGATGTCCTTGAGAATGTCGCCGGATTCAAGCGAATGATTGCACGCTTCGTAAACTTCAAGCGTGACGCCCGTTCTCTCGGCTTCACTGCGGACCACGTTTATATCAGACCATGGATCCGCATCGCCGATGAAAGCGAGAACATTTGTAGAATTATAAGAGAATGTTTTTTCAACCGGCGTATACCAGATCTGTTTTGCTCTAACGCCGTTTGACGAAACGTACTTAGCCGCAGCGATTGTGCCAAGACTCTTGCCAACAAACACCACGTCTTCGTACTCTGAGAAATTCACTTTGGAAAGCTGCTCCGTTATCTGTTCAAAAGCAAGCT
>JAEEGJ010023913.1_pt1 | contig 12748 bp, 9 predicted proteins | sample 8958761 | NCBI WGS metagenome assembly JAEEGJ01 (sample SAMN16246546, study PRJNA631951) | gut metagenome | biome: gut microbiome; feature: rumen; material: RS-attached | host: Bos | place: Iran: Karaj | collected 2018-10
ACTTCGCGCGGCACCGCGATCGTTAACCTGCTCCAGCTCCAGCCGGATGAGCATGTTTCCGCGACCATCACCGTCAGGGGCTTTGATTTCGACAGCTATCTGCTGATGGCGACAAAGGGCGGCATAATCAAGACCACGAGACTTTCCGAATATGCGAATATCCGTAAGGTCGGCCTTATCGCGATCACTCTGCGCGAGGGCGACGAGCTCATCGGCGTTAAGTGCACCGACGAAAAACAGGATGTCATGCTCGTTACCAAGAAAGGTATGTCGATCCGCTTCAACGAGTTGGATGTGCGCGTTACGGGACGTCAGTCTATCGGCGTTATCGGTATCAATCTCGATGACGACGACGAGGTTGTCGCGATGCAGCTGACCGAGCAGGGCAAGTATCTGCTCACCGTTTCCGAGCTCGGCTACGGAAAGCTCACCCCTCTTACCGAGTTTAATTCGCAGCACCGTGCGGGTAAGGGAGTTCATTGCTATAAGATCATGGATAAGAGCGGACCGCTTGTCGGCGCGAAGATCCTTGATACAGACAACGATATCATCATCATCACGAATGCGGGCACCGTTATCCGTCTGCAGCTCTCCGATGTCAGGATCTGCGGCAGGAGCACGACCGGCGTTAAGCTGATCAACCTCGACGCGGATAAGAACACCAGGGTAGCGCGCTTCGCGAGAGTGCGCGAGACCGAGGAGGATGCCGAGACCAACGCAGGCATGTCCGGCGAGGTATTGACCGCGGTTCCGCTCGACGACGATGAGGAGGAGGATTCCGAAGAGGAGAAGGCCACACTTCATTCCGAGGAGTTCGACGGAAGCATCGGCGGCGACAGCGCAGAGGATGAGACCGAAGAATAACAGGTTATCACCGGACAGGAGTTCCGGTTAAGACACAGGCCCTCTCGGAGTATTTCGGGAGGGCCTGTGCGGTAAATACAGGCAGAAACGGAGAAAACGATGAGAACAGTCGATGTCGGGATCATAAGGGACGCGATAGCGCAGATGTGCGTCGAGGCCAATCTGGGGCTTTCCGCGGATATGCTCGGAGCGCTTGAAAAAGCGTATGAGAGCGAGACCTCGGAGCTCGGAGGCAATATCATGGGCCAGCTGAAGGAAAACCTGCGGATAGCGGGAGAGGAGCGTATTCCGATCTGTCAGGACACCGGCATGGCCGTCGTGTTCTTAAAGGTCGGCCAGGATGTGCATTTTGAGGGAGGCAGCCTTAAAAATGCGGTAAACGCGGGCGTCCGCAGGGGATACACCGACGGATATCTGCGCAAATCAGTGGTTTCCGATCCGCTCCTTCGCGAGAATACCGATGACAACACCCCGGCGATCATTCATTACGAGATCACCGAAGGTGATAAAGTTGAGATAACCGTCGCGCCCAAAGGATTCGGCAGCGAGAACATGAGCCGCGTGTTCATGCTCAAACCCGCGGAAGGCATAGAGGGAGTCAAAAATGCCGTGATCACCGCGGTAAAGGATGCCGGAGCCAACGCCTGTCCTCCGATGGTGGTCGGTGTCGGGATCGGCGGAGATTTTGAAAAAGCCGCGCTGCTCGCGAAAAAAGCGCTTACCGATGAGCTGAACTCGGTGCATTCCTACTATGACGGCAGTGATGAGTTCGGCGATACGACAGGAGCGAAAAACGGCAGAAAGCAGCCGGACGCGGGATATCTTAAGGACCTGCAGAGAGATCTGTTCGCGAGTCTTAACGCGCTGGGCATCGGGCCCGGCGGCATGGGCGGCAGGAATACCGTCCTCGGAGTCAATATCGAGACTTATCCCACACATATCGCGGGACTTCCTCTCGCAGTCAACATCTGCTGCCACGTCAACAGACATGTCAGCAGGGTATTATAGGAGATTAGAGTATGATCAGGCATATCACGCTGCCGTTTTCGAAAGAGGCCGTTTCACAGATAAGATGCGGGGACATACTGTACCTTACGGGAACGGTTTACACCGCGAGGGACGCGGCGCACAAAAGGATGTACGACGCGATCTGCGCTTATAAGGATGCGCATAAGGACGATCTCTTTGAGGAGAGACTTACGGGAGAAAAGCTCTTTGCTGAAGGCGTTTTGCCGATAGATATCGACGGAGCGGTGCTTTATTACCTGGGACCCACACCCGCCGCGCCCGGACAGGTCATCGGATCCGCCGGTCCCACGACTTCCGGGAGGATGGATAAATATACACCGACCCTGCTCGAACTGGGGCTTTCCGGCATGATCGGCAAAGGCAGACGTACCGAGGAAGTCAGGGCATCGATCGGGAAATACGGCGCGATCTACATGGGCGCCACGGGAGGCGCCGGAGCGCTGCTCTCCAAGTGCATCAAAAAATGCGAGACCGTGGCATACGAGGACCTCGGGACAGAGGCGATCAGAAAGCTGTATGTTGAGGATTTTCCGGTAACGGTACTTATCGACGGGGAAGGAAGAGTATATGACTACAACGCGCAATGATATTTTGATCAAGCTCGTCTTATTTGCGGTCACTCTCGGATGGGGACTGATATTTGCCCTGCGCCTCAATGTTCCGCCGGTGGTGGACGAGGTCGGAACCGTCGCGAATACCGCGCTGCTGATGGGCTGGGACTGGTCGGAGACCGCCTGGGCCATGGGCGGCAGCTATTTCAAATACGGTTTTGCGCTGCTTTACTGGCCGCTGACGCTGCTGATCGAGGACTCATACACCCTGTATAAGTCCATGCTGGCGCTCAACATGGTATTTATGGCGCTGATCCCCGTATTTACATATGACATCATCCACAAATACATAGGCAGCGACAGGGCCGAGGGCACTATGCTCGCGCTGATGACCGCGGTCTTCCCTTCGACCGTGCTCTATATGACATACGCAAAGGCTTACGTTATCCTGATATTCCTGCCTTTCCCGATATTATGGCTGCTGCTGGAGCTTGGGACACTGCGCACAAAGGGAGTCGAGCCGGCGCTCGCCAAAAAGAACAAATGCAGGAGAGTATGGCTCTCGATAGTACTCGCGGTGCTCACGATGTACGCGTATATGTCGCACACCAGAGGCGTTGTGGTCGTACTCGCCGTGGTGCTTGCCGTGCTGCTCATCAGGATCGTATGCAGGATACCCACGGTCGCGTACATTCCGTTCCTGCTTACTTTGGGCCTCTTTTTCTTTGCTGACATGAAGGCGGCGTCATATTTTAAAGACGCGCTCTACGGCGTGTACGGAACAGCTTATTCGAGCGCGGAGAGCTATGATTTCGCCACACTGAAGCTGATATTTACAAAAGCGGGGATAGGTCCGTTCGCAAAGCTCGTCGCGGGCACAGCGTTCAATTCGCTCGTCTCGAGCTACGGACTGATCGCGATCGCGATAATAGGCGGGATCGTGCTGTTTGTCTGTTACGTTCAGAGCAAATCCGCAGCGACCGTAGCCGAGATGATATTTGTCATTTTTGCGCTGCTGCTGTTCCTCGGGACATTTGCGATGAGCTGCATCTATTTCTTCCCTTACACTTATCCGTATTTTACCGGAGTAAACGCGAGGCGCTCGGACTGGCTGGTCTACGGCAGATACACGGCCTGCTCCGCGGGACCTGCGGTATTGCTGGGACTCTTCCTGCTGGTGCGCAGGCTCAAGGCACGCGGAGTACTGATCAAGATGCTGTCTGTTCTGGCATACGCGGGAGTTTTCGTTGTATTCATCCTCAAAACCGCGCCCCATATCGAGGGAGTGAGCTCGGTAATGCGCAATTTCATACAGCTCGGGACCTTCTTTAAACTGGAGAGCTACGGCATCACGAGCACGATCCTGAACGATCCCGTATCCGCCCTGTTCAAGGCGGGTCTGCTCGGAGCCGGAGGCGGACTGCTGATGATCGCGATCTCATTCATCCCCGACAGCGAGCGGAGATTAAAAGGCGCGTTCATCATGGTGGTATTTACAATCCTGTCCGTGACGATCACCTGCATCAATTACGGCAAGATCCGCATCAGCCGCGACGAAGTCTTAAAGAGCTGGATCGAGCAGCCCTGCGCCGTGCTCGAGGATGTGAGAGACCTGGCGGGCGAATATCCGGTGCTCGTCGACGCGTCGGCCAAGAGCATCAAACACTACCAGTTCGTCTGCAAGGAATTCACTCTGGGCAGCTCGGAAACAAAGACCGCGGAAGCGAAGAACTGTTTCATTATTGCCAGGAAAAAGTACTTTGTTAAGGACTTCTATGACAATGACTATTATATCTTCGACGATTTCGATTATGCGAACGCGACGAAGGACATCGTCTATATCAAAGGACATGAGCTGGCCGAAAGGCTGAAGGGCATGGGATACCCGATATCGGAATACACGGGTAAGCTCAAGGCCTCGCCCGATTCCGACAATTCCATCGGATAAATTAAAAGGTGCCTGTCACCATAGGGTAAAACTCCATGGTGACAGGCACCTTATATATTATTCGCTTACTTCTAGCAGCATCTGAAGCCACGGGAGAGCCTTTTGGAATTTCACGATGCGCAGCTTTGTGTTGGCGCGGATCATCTTTATGAACTGCCGCTTGCTCCAGTGCTGTATGTGGCCCGGCGTATTGCCGAAGTCCTTAAGATACGCGCCGCGGACCATGTTGAGGATCCTCCAGAGCGGCTCGTTCGGAACAGTGACCAGAATGTACTTTGAGGAAACGCGCTCGAGCTCCTTTAAAGCCTTGGCGGGATGCTCGATATGCTCGAGAACCTCGCTCACGCAGATCAGACGGTAGGAGGAAGTCTCCGCGTCGATATGATAAATGTCACCTGTGTGGAAATCTACGTTTTCAAGCCCCGAATTATGAGCGACCTTTACGATATCGTCGCTGATGTCAAAGGCATTGATCGATGAGGAGGGGAAGCATTCGCGGATAAATGCGGTAAAATGTCCTTCCCCGCAGCCCGCCTCGAGGATCGGGGTCCCGTCGGTCACGCCGGACAGACGGATGAGCCTTCCTACGCGGTTGAAGAAATTACGCATGAGCATGCGCTCTATCGGGTTTTTTGTATTGTATTTGTCGTAAAAATTGCCCGAAGGGCCGTTAACAGGTGACATAGTGTTTCCTTTCGAATAAATTGCGGATCAGAGCTTTTCTGCGGCCTCGATGACATGCCTGCAGAGGATGGCCGTGGTGACCGATCCCACTCCGCCGGGAACCGGGGTAATGGCCGCGCATGCGGGTTCCACGGAGTCAAAGTCGACATCTCCGCACATATTGCCGTCCGCGTCGACATTGATGCCGACATCGATAACGGCCTGCGCGGCGTTGGTGTAGGATGCGTCGACGATGCGGGCGCGTCCGGCAGCAACGACCAGGATATCCTTATCGCGGCAGACTTTGGGCAGATCGACGGTCTTTGTATGACACATCGTTACGGTCGCGTTTTCCTTTTGCAGAAGCATGGAAACGGGCTTGCCGATAACTAAGCTCCTGCCGATCACCGCAACGTTTTTGCCGCTGAGATTATAACCGTAGTATTTGAGAATTTCAATACAGCTTTCCGCGGTACAGGGAGCAAAACCGTCTCCCCTGCCCGTGAATACATGAGTAAGGGACCGTTCTGTCATGCAGTCGGCGTCCTTTTTCGCATCGAGCGCCTCGCAGACGGCAGCCTCGTCAAGATGCTTCGGCAGAGGGCGGAACATCAGACAGCCGTGAACTGACGGGTCTGAATTGATATCCGCGATCGCGGAAAGAACAGACGCCTGATCCGTATCCGCGGGCAGCAGAACCTTGCGGATCTCGATGCCGACGGCGGCGCAGCGTTTTTCGATACCGCGCTCGTAGGCGAGATCGCTCTCGTTTTCACCGACGCGCAGCAGCGCGAGTGTCGGGCGGATATTTCTGTCTTTTAACGCGCCGCATCTTTTGGCCAGCTCTTCGGTAAGAGCGGCGGCGGCGGGAGCACCTTTGAGTAATTGAGCCATTCCCTGTCCTCCGGATATTTGAATTCACACTAATACACTATAGCATAACCTTACGATTTGCGGAAGAAGCAGTTGTTAACAATTGTTAATTTCGCGGGCGGGGTATTGAAAACTGCCCGCTATTGTATTTAAATTATTAATAGTGTATAATAAGCGCGCTTTGCGGGCTGATATAAGGCGCGCAGGATATTGACGCATATTGAAGTACGAGGAATATAGATGAATGACATAAAAACCGAAACATACAGGCTTGACGGGAAGGACAGGATAATAAATGTCCTTCTTTATGCGGCAGCACTCGCGCTGCTCGGGGCGATGGCTCTGCAGCTGAACAATCCGCCGGTCCTCGACGAGGTCGGGACCATGGCAAATACGGCATTTCTGGCCGGATACGACTGGACCGAATGCGTCATGTCGATGGGCAACCATTATTACAAGCTCGGCATGCCGCTGCTGTATTATCCCGCATTCATGCTGATAAAGGATCCCTTCGTTCTCTACAGGGTCTGCATTTTCATCAATACGGCGCTGATCTCGTTTGTTCCCGTCTTCGCGTATACTATCGTGAGAAAGCATATGCTCCCGACGTCAAAGATCGCGACGGGCACGGTACTTACGGACAGGGTGATCCCCGCGCTGCTGGCGCTCGCGGTCGGACTGCTGCCTTCGGTAGATCTGCATTCGCTGTACGCAAAGTCGGACCCGATGCTGATATTCCTCGCATGGCCGATCTCACTTTGTATACTTGAGGGACTGGACGCGGTCCGCAGTGATAACAAAAAGAAAAGCTATATCTGCTCGATACTGGCCGGATTCCTTTCGGTATACGCTTATTTTTCGCATACGCGCGGTGTTGTTGTGATCATCGCGCTCGTGATGACCAACTTTGCCATGCATATCTTCACGCGGAAAAAGCCTTTCGCGTGGATACCCTACATCGCTTCGACCGGAGCGTTCATGGTGCTCGAGAGGATCGTTTCGGGATTCATTAAGAGAAACGTCCTGATCTACGGTACAAAGCACGGGACTCTGGACAGCGCGGGGCTCGGCGAATTAAAGAATCTTGCGTCGAGGAGCGGGATCCTCTCGATGGTCAAGCTCATCATCGGCTGGCTCTACAATGTTTTTGCGGCCTCCTACGGCATGATCATCATCGGCCTGTTTGTCGCGATATTCCTGATATTCAAAACTTTTGGCTATAAAAAGGCGTACGGCTCACGCGAGGCGATACCCTATAAGGAGACGGCCTTTGCGGCTTTCAGCTTCCTCAATTTCTGCGGTTCGTTCGCGATGGGAGCGCTGTTCTTCTTCCGCCCAGTGCACCAGTTTTTCATGACAGCGGACAGTGGGCGCGCGGACAGAGTCGTGTTCGGCAGATACACGGTCTGCACGGTCGGACCCTTGGTGCTGATCGCACTGTTCTGCCTTATCTACAGGAGTGACCTGCTGGGCATAAAGACCAAGATCGTATCGGTATGCTGCTACGCGGTCATTTTCCTGCTGTTTGTTTTCTATGTTTCGCCCTGGCTCGACGGACACAGCGCGAACTCGAGATATTTCATCTCGCTGTGCACCTTTATGAAGTATCCTTACGAGGGCGGGACTTCGGCAGTCATAGAGAATATGTGTGAGGCGCTCAAATATGCCGGGATGCTGGCATTCGGGATATTCGCCGCGGTGCTGTTTCTGTCGCTCAAAGTCGGGGATAAGGGTTCCGAGCTTTACGCAAAGATCAGGAATCCGCTTATGCTCGGCCTGATCGCCGTGTATTCGCTCATCATCATCTGCGTGAATTTCACCGGAGCCAGGCTCGCGCGCGACAGATTCCTTTACAGCCGCGTGAGCAAGACCGCCGCGGTGCTCAACGATATCGCGGAGAAGACCGACATCGAGGAGAAATATCCGTTTGTCCTCGTTATCGATACCAACCTCAACATCAAGCATCACCAGGCGGCGTCGATCGCGTATAATTTCGGTACTTACAAAACCCGCATCGCGGATATGGACAATATGTTCATCGTCGCGGAAAAGAACAGATTCTTAAGCCGCTACTGCGATGACGATTACTATCTGTTCGACAGCTTTGACTACAAAAAACCGACAAAGGACATTGTTTACGTAAAGGGCGAGGCACTGGCGGCGGAGCTTAAGGCCGCTGGCTACAGCCTCACAAAATACACAGGGGAGCTTCTTTCGGGCAAGCACTGACGCCGGAAGAACAACGAAAGGACGGGAGAAATGAAACTAATAATCCAGATTCCATGCTACAACGAGGCGGAGACGCTGACCATCGCGCTTGACGCGCTGCCTAAGCACATCGACGGCATTGACAAGATCGAATACCTGATAATCAACGACGGAAGCAAGGATGATACCGTGCAGGTCGCAAAGGACTGGGGTGTCGACTACGTTGTGCATTTCTGCAAGAACAAGGGCCTGGCGAAGGGCTTTATGGCAGGCATCGACGCCTGCTTAAGGAACGGCGCGGACATCATCGTCAACACGGACGCGGACAACCAGTACTGCGGTGAGGATATCGAAAAGCTGGTACGCCCGATACTCGATAAAAAGGCGGACATCGTTATCGGAGAGAGACCGATCGACCAGACGGCGCATTTTTCACCTCTTAAGAAAAAGCTCCAGCATCTGGGCAGCTGGACCGTGCGCGTGGCTTCCGACACCGATATTCCCGACGCGCCGAGCGGATTCAGGGCATACAGCAGGGAAGCGGCGCTGAGGCTCAACGTTACGAACCAGTACACTTACACGCTCGAGACGATCATCCAGGCCGGCAATAACCGCATCCCGATGGAGTCGGTTCCGATCAGGACAAATCCCGAACTGCGCAAATCGAGACTTTTCCACAGCATGTTCGGCTACATCAAAAAGTCCTCGATCACGATCCTGCGCTCCTATCTGATGTATAAGCCCCTGAAGTTCTTCGGCATCATCGGAACGATCCTGAACGCGGCGGGACTCGCGCTCGCGATCAGATACATCGTCTATAAGGTCATGGGCGACGGCGCGGGACATGTGCAGTCACTCATCGTTATGGCGGTGCTGTTCATGATCGGCATTTTCAGCTATCTGATCGGTCTGCTGGCCGACGTTATCGCCTCGAACAGGAAGATACTCGAAGATGTGCAGTACCATGTAAGACGCGCCGAATACGATATCTACGAATTAAAGAACGGCAGCGACGGAGAAGAAAACGGCGCTGCGGATAAGACCGTGAAATAACAGACAGGGTATTCTTCGGGAAAAGGGGGATATTTCAGATACATATGCGGGATATAAATATCGCGATAACCGCCGCCAGCTACAGCGGCAACAAGGGCGCCGCGGCCATGCTGCAGAGCTCGATCAAACAGCTTCACAGCCGTTACGGCAGCAGGCTTAACATTAAGCTGATGTCCGTTTATCCGGGAGAGGACCGCAGGCAGCTGCCTCATGATTTTGTAAAGGTAGTGCCCTGCAAGCCGGAGAGGCTTCTTTTCATCGCATTTCCTCTGGCGATCCTGTACCGCGGGCTTGGCTGGATACCCGGCCTGAAGCGGCTTCTGTGCAAGAATAAGATCCTGCGCGCTTACAGCGAGACGGATCTGGTAATAGACGAAGCGGGCATTTCCTTTGTGGACAGCAGGGGATTTGTCATGAATACCTATGCCTTCGTGACGATGGCGGTACCGATGCTGATGAAGGTGCCGGTCGTTAAGTATTCGCAGGCGCTGGGCACTTTTAAGAACGGATGGAACAGATTCCTCGCGAAGTGGATACTTCCCAAGATGAAGCTGATCTGCGCGCGCGGACAGGGCACCCTCGATAATCTGGCCGGCATCGGCATCAAAGACAATGTGAGACTTTGCGCCGACGGCGCTTTCACTATGGAGGACGACGAGGCGATCGCAAAGCTGGTTGAAGAGGCGACCGCGAAGGATACATTTTTTACTACAGATGTAGAAAATAAGCTCATCGGACTCTCGGTCAGCTCTGTAGTAGATTCGAAATGCACCAAGCAGGGCATCGATTACAGAAAGTCGATGGTGGATTTTGTCGATTATCTGACCGATAACGGCTATAAAGTCATGATCATCGCGAACGCTGCGCGCATCAAGAGCGAGAAGCCCAGAAACAACGACCTGATGGTCGGCGATGACATTTATTCGAGAGTAAAGAATAAAAACGCGGTCCGCTGGTATCATAAGGAAATGGACGCCGAGGAGATCCGCGAATATATCGGACGCTGCAGATTCCTCGTAGCGTCGCGCTTCCATGCGATGATCGGCGCGCTGCAGCGCAAATGTCCCGTTCTGCTGATCGGCTGGAGCCACAAGTATCAGGAAGTCCTCGATATGTTCGGCCTTGGTCAGTACGCGATCGATTTTTCAAAGCTCGAGCTGACTTCTTTTATTGAGGAGTTCAAACGCTTCGAGGCTGCGGAGAGCGAGATCAGGGAAAAGCTCGATAAGAATTACGACGCGGTTATGGAGAGCTCCGCGAACAATATCAGATATATCTCCGAAGTGATCGATGCGGTCACCGCGGTTCCGAAGAAAACGAAAAAACTCCTCGACGTGCAGTATCCCGAGAAATACATGGGTTCCTTCATAAAGTGCAGGATGGGCTACGCCGCGGACGAAAATATCCGCGCTAACGCAGCTTCCGGCGGCATGATCACCGCGCTGCTCGTAAACTGGCTCGAGACCGGAAAGATAGACGGCGCCTGGGTCAGCAGGACATCCTTCGAAAACGGACAGCTTACCTACAAGACTTTTATCGCTACGACCAAAGAGGAGATCACCGACTGCTCATCGAGCATTTACATGGAAATGCCTTTGATGAAGCATATCGATATATTAAGAAACTTCGACGGAAAGGTAGCGGTCGTATTCACGCCTTGCATGATGCGCGCGTTCAACAAGCTCTGCGAGAACGATCCCGCGCTCAACGCAAAAGTCGCGGTCAGGCTCGGTCTGTACTGCAGCGGCAATCATTCCGACAGGGCAACCACATTCTCGATGATCAAATCGGGGATCGACCCGACGAACGCAAAAAGGCTGTACTACCGCAGAGGCCACTGGAGAGGCGAGTCCACCGTCATTTACAACGACGGCACGGAGAAGAATTTCTCATATACCAAGACTATCTGCGCTTACAAGAACGCTTACTTTTTCGAAAAGCCCGGCTGCATGACCTGTCAGGATCATTTTGCGAACGCGTCGGATATCAGCTTCGGTGATATCTGGCTCAAGGCCATGAAGAACAACCCGATCAAGCATACGGGCTGCGTCATCAGGAGCAAACAGGCTCTGGCCATGTACGAAGCGGCGGTTAAAGACGGCGCGATCGTCGAGCGCCACATGAGCTCGACCGAGGCGATCAAGAGCCAGAAGCGCGCTCTCGTATTCAAGTTCAACGCGGCAAAGGCCAAAGAGGATTTCTTTAAAAAGCAGGGCAAACAGATATCGCTCGATACTTCTTCAAGATGTAAGTGGAACCACCGCCTGGCATTTTGGCTCGCGGAGAAGAACCGCGCGTATTCGGAGCAGCATCCGGACAAGCTTATGAAGAAGCCGATGTGGCTTATCTACTATTATATGTGCTTTATCAGGGTACTGCTGAGTTTCTGATAAACGAAAGAGAAGACTATGGAACAGAACGAAACACCGGAGATCATAGAAGAGCAAAAGCCCAAGAAAACAAAAAAGGCCCGCATAATGCAGATCGTAAAGATCGTATTTCTTATTGCGGTCTTTGCCTTCATGGGCAGATATTTCTATAGGAACTGGGATGATATCAAAAGCCTCGACATGAAGCTGAACTGGGGAGTATTCGCGGGCTCCATGCTGCTGTACTTTGCGTACAAGCTGATGCTCGCCTGGCTCTTCCATTACATTACCAAGCTCTACAACTGCTCGATCAGAATGCCCGACGCGATAACCGCGTACCTGTACTCGATCCTCGGAAAATACATCCCCGGCAAGGTATTCATGCTCGCTGCGCGTATTCCTCCTTATAAGGAAAAAGGCGTGCCGATCAGAAAAGTAACCGTGGCATTCCTGCTCGAGAATGTCTGCACGCTGCTCGGCGCGGGATTCCTCTTCCTTATGTCGCTGTTCTTCTTCCCGAACGATCTGCTCAAGGATTACATGTTCGCGGTAGTTATCTTTGTGATACTTTTCTTCGTCTGCATCAACCCGAAGATCATCAATTTCTTCCTGAGGATAGTAGGCAAGCTCATGAAGAAGGACGACATGGAGATCCCGTTCAGCTATCTCCAGATGATCAAAGTCGTGCTGCTCTTCATCTGCAACTGGATCATCGTCGGAACCGGCTTCTATCTGCTGACCTGCTCGATCTATCCGCTGCCCGTATCCCAGTGGCTTTATGTCGGAGGCATCTACGGTCTGTCGGCGATCATCGGCATCATCAGCCTGTTTGCCCCTTCGGGCATCGGAGTGCGCGAAGGCATACTGATCCTCGGCCTCAATCTGATCATGCCCGACCAGTATTCGGTCATCATCAGTATCGTATCGAGACTCTGGGCTACGATAGCCGAGCTGATCCTTATCCTCGGAGCCTTCATTATAAATACGATAAAGAAGCATAAGAAAAAAGAAAAGGAAAATCCGCAATTTTCAGAGCTATAGATGCAACAGCCAAAAGTACGGCGAGTTGTATATACAATAGACAAAATTCTCTCTCTGAGTCAACCAACAAATGCAGTAAAATCAAGGGTTTTAGGGTCATAAAATAAATTTTCAAAAAAACTTAAAAAAATGGTTGACATATAAAAATA
>JAEEGJ010023914.1_pt1 | contig 12747 bp, 13 predicted proteins | sample 8958761 | NCBI WGS metagenome assembly JAEEGJ01 (sample SAMN16246546, study PRJNA631951) | gut metagenome | biome: gut microbiome; feature: rumen; material: RS-attached | host: Bos | place: Iran: Karaj | collected 2018-10
CATTAAGCTCATGAAACAAAACAAGACCAATGCCGAATTACTAGAATTTATGAAAAAAGCAAAGGACAGCCTTCGCTAAACAAAAGGATATTCTATGTCAGAAAAAATCTTTTTCGCAGGAACAGGAAACATGGGTGGCGCAATCCTCCGCGGTCTTTTGAAGGCCGGCACGGACGCCTCCACCATTTTCTTCTTTGACCCCTCCGACAAGGCCGCTGCAGAAGTCTCTGCTCTCGGCTGCGTTCGCGTGGCAAGCTTTGCCGAAGGCCTCGCCAAGGCAGACGTCACCTTCCTTTGCGTGAAGCCGCAGATTTTCAAGCTGGTTGCCGCCGAATGGAAGGCTGCTGCCGCTGCAGAAAAGTCCACCAAGACTTTCGTGAGCATCATGGCCGGCGTTACCCGCAAGGCCCTCATCGAAGTCCTTGGCGAAAAGAACCAGATTCTCCGCGTGATGCCGAACCTGCCGCTGACCGTCGGCAAGGGCTCCGTGGGCCTCGCTACGGACGGCGTTACTGAAGAAACGCTCGCCATCGCCGAAAAGATCTTTGGCAACATCGGCGTGACCTGCCGCGTGGCAGAATCCCTGATGGATGCCGTCACCGGTCTTTCGGGCAGCGCTCCCGCCTACGTCTTCGAATTCATCGAAGGCCTTACCCGCGGCGGCGTGAAAGCGGGCCTTACCCGCGATGTCGCTCTCAAGCTGGCTCTCGGTACCATCGAAGGCAGTGTTGAACTCGTGAAGCAGTCCGGCAAGAGCCCCAGCGACCTCTGCGCCATGGTCTGCTCTCCTGCTGGCACCACCATTGCAGGCATCAACGCCCTCGAAGAAGGCGCCTTCCGCAGCACGCTCATCAAGGCCGTCGTTGCAGGCACCGACCGCAGCAAGGAACTGGGAAAATAGCGGCTTCGCCGCAGTCGGTAGAACTTAGTTGGCAGAACTTAGAGATTTTTTTCTAAGTTCTAACTTCTAAGTTCTAAGTTCTAACAATGGCGACCATCAGTCTATACGCAAAAGATAATGCAACGTCCTCGTTTATACAGGACGTTCTTTCGTCGGTAGATTATCCGGTTGACACTTTCCGCGAAATCCCGACAGCGGGCGCGATTCCACAAGTCCCGCTTGTCATTTGGGATCTAGATTCTTTTTCGACGCATAACTTGCAAATGCTCAAGGCGCTCCGCGAAAAATCTCAGGACACCTTGATTCTTGTTTACGCCGAAGCCCCCGAGCAATTCGGAGAAATATCCAACAAGCTTTACGACAGCATTCTTTCGGTGGAATCCCTAAAGCTCCACTTGATGTCGCAAATCGCAAAGCTTAAGGATATTCATACCGCGCGCCAGATTTTCAGGGAGCGCATGAGCCACCTGGTAGGTAAAAGCCCGGCCATGCAACAGCTTCGCAAAACCGTAGAACGCGCTATCGTGCATACAGGCCCCGTACTCATTGAAGGCGAAACCGGTGTCGGTAAAGAGCTAATCGCTCGCGCCGTCGGCTGCATGTACGAAAAGTTCATCACGGTCAACTGCAGCGCCATTCCCGAAAACCTGTTCGAAAGCGAACTTTTCGGACACACCCGTGGAGCATTCACGGGTGCTCAAAACGAACGCATCGGTCTTTTTGAGGCAGCCGACGGCGGCGCCATCTTCCTCGACGAAATTGGCGATATGCCCTTGCATGCCCAAGTCAAGCTCCTGCGCGTTTTGCAGAACAAGGAAATCCGCCCGCTCGGTTCCAACACCACCAAGCACATCGATGTTCGCATCATTGCGGCAACGAACAGAAACTTGCAGCAAGAGATTGCCGAAAAACGTTTCCGCGAAGACCTCTATTACCGTCTGAACGTGATTCCCATGCAAATCTCGCCGCTCCGCGACCGCAAAGAAGACATCGAAGACTTGGCGAATTACTTCATCCAGATTTACCAAGGCTCCGGCGAAAAGTTCACGCTTTCAAACGCCGCCCTCCGCAAGCTGCAAGAATACGACTGGCCGGGCAACATCCGCGAACTGGAGAACGTCATCCAGCGTGCGCTCTGCTTTACAAGCGCAGGCGCCCTGCAGCCCGAAGACCTTCACATCGATACCGTAAGCCCGGTTTCCTCTACAAGCGCCACCAAGCCGAATTCAACCAACCCGCATGCAAGCGACGTTTCCGAGAATCCTGCAGAAACCATCTCCGCATACGAAAACTTCAGGCAAATGCAGCTGGCGCAAGAGCGCGATTTCTTGATCAAGAAAATCCGAGAATGCAATGGTTCCGTCCGCGAAGCCGCACAAAAACTCGGGCTGTTCCGCACCGCCCTCTACAATCGCCTGAACCATTTAGGTGTAAACGTTAAAGATTTATAATCAAGCTTCGGTCCAGTCTAGCAGACCTTTAGCCCTTGCATCGCTCGCCCGCTCACAACGGGCGATTCCTTTTTCGATGACCATGATCCGGTCACAGTACTTTTCGGCATATTCCACAGAATGGGTCGACACCAGAATTCCCATGCCGCGTTCTTTCGCCAGCTTTTGCAAAAGCGTAAACAGCTTGCGGCTGCGGGGAATATCCATAAAGGCATTCGGTTCATCGAGCAGCAGCACGTTTACCTGCTGGGCCACCGCCTGCGCCAAGTACACGCGGCTCCGTTCGCCATCACTCAATTCCGTGAGCCAGCGGTCTTTGAATTTTTCAACCTCCAGCAAGGCGAGGGATTCGTTGACAAAGCGTTCATCTTCTTGAGTGCGCCCGTCGAAAAGGCCTGCGTAAGGCATGCGGCCAAGTCCCACGAATTCGCGCACCGTCATGCGGTCGCAAACGATACCGCCCATGCACACCAGCGTTATGAACTTGGCGCGTTCGCGGGCCGTCCACTGCGATTTCCCCTGCAGTAAAACCGTGCCCGACACCGGCTGCAAAAGTCCGCATAAAGTCTTGAGGAAGGTACTTTTGCCCGAACCGTTTTCGCCCAACAAGGCAACCACCTCGCCCGCCTTCAGTTCAAAATTCACCGGAGTCACAAGCCCGACTGCATCGGAACGATTGTCTTGCTTGTAGCCGATTACCAGGTTTTCACACTGGAGAAGCACCGTATTCATAGATTCATTCATCGGCGAAGTCCTCCACCGCGAACAATCACCCAGAGCACCACGGGAACGCCCACCAAGCTAAGCACCGCATTCAACGGGAATTTCGAAAACTGCGAAGCCGCCAAGCAAAGCACGACGCCGCACAAAGCCGATGCCGGCATCAAAACACGATGGTTGCTCGTTTTGAACAACATAAAAGAAAGGTGCGGAACCGCAATTCCGACAAACGCAACCGGGCCGCAGAACGCTGTCGATGCCGCCGCCAAAACCGAAGCCCCCAACAGCACCATCACGCGACCCTGGCGCACGTTCACGCCCAAGCCCTTTGCAAAATCGTCGCCCATTCTGGCGGCATTCAAATAACGAATCGACAGCGTCACAAGCACAAGGCCGACAACCGTACACAGCGCAAAAATCCAGATGCCATCGAAGGTCTGACGGCCAAAGCTACCCATGCCCCAGGACACATACACACGCAAAGATTCCGCGTCGCTCCCCATAATCAAAAGGCTCACCAGGGCGTCAATAAAGTAGCCCATCAGGAGACCCACAATCAAAAGGATTGTAGAATTTTCAAACCTCGAAGCCACAAACATCACAATCGAGGTTACCACCAGCGCACCGATGGCCGCCCCCGACAAGACTCCGAAATGACCGAAGGTGAATCCGGCCAACAGCGAAAGCGCAACGCCAAGGCTTGCTCCACTGCTGATGCCAAGCACAAACGGGCCCGCCAGTGGGTTCCTAAACAGGGTCTGCAACGAAAGACCCGCCACCGCCAGAGAAATTCCAGAGAGAACCGCCGCCACTAGTCGGGGCACACGAATCTGCCAAAAAATGCGGGCTTCTACGGAATCGTAATGAGCGCCCTTAAAAGAAAGGTCAGACCACGACAGTCCGACCGCTCCAGAAAATAGAGTCAAATAAGAAAGGATGGCAATCAGGGCGATGAGCAGCGCAAATCCAACAAGGATTCTTTGATCGATGCTGCGCATCGCGAGCCCCCAAGAAGACCTTACTTTTTCTTCTTGTTCTGGGGCTGTACCGCAGCCTGCTTCAATTCCGCAGTCTGCTTCGGATCGCGGATATAGAGTTCAGGCGGGATATTGTCGAATCCCTGCAGGGCATTGAGCCAGTTATCGTTCAGGTCGCGGAATTCCAACTTGTTCAAGTTGTAACGCAGAGAGTCATTCACGATATCGAACGTGATGTAGTCCCAACGAACCACCTGACGATCCTTAAAGACTTCGCGGCTCACGAGAGACTGGTCGGAATCGAAACGGTAGCGGGCCTTGAACGTGTATTCACCCGTCATCTGGTAGCGACCGGAATCGGAGTAAGTGCGAGTAATACCGATTAGCGTATCGTTTGCGCCGAAGCGGAGTTCAGCATCGCGGAAAGCATGACCGTGAGCGATGATCGGAGTGCGCCAGACACCCACCACCTGGTCTTTCATGCGCTTCTGGAGCACAGTGTCAATGCGCCAGTGGTCGAAGTTGCTCTTGTCGTAGCGAGCGCGCTGCACGTACTTACCCGTCTGGACCAACTTGCGGACGCTGTCGGCCTGAACTTTCGCAAGGCTATCCGCGTTACGAGGACCGACCGCCGGTGCCACATGGTTCATCGAATCAAGCTTAGCCTGAATCATTTCGTCAAGCGTTGCCGTAGCTCCACGCGGTGTGGCCACCACCTGGGATTCTACTTTAACGAGGTTTGCAGGTTGAGTTGCGGCAGGAGCCGTCTGTGCCAAAGGCATTCCTACGAAAGCCAAAGACAATAAAGAAATAATAATATGCTTATACATAGATACACTCATCATCGTAAATGTAGTTAAAGCGATATAAAAAAGGTAAAGATAACATACAAAAAAAGGCTATCTTTGGACTATGTTTGAAAAAACACTCGACTATTCCCAAGTTCCTTCCCCCTGTTTTGTTCTTGATGAGGCCAGACTGCGCCGTAATATGGAAATTCTGGACGATATCCAGAAGCGGGGAAACGTAAAAATCATTTGCGCCTTAAAAGGTTACAGTTTTTGGCGCTCTTTCCCCCTCATCGGCCAGTACCTAGCCGGTGCCACCGCCTCCAGTCTGAACGAAGCAAGACTCGCCAAGGAGGAAATGGGTAAAGAAGTCCACGTGTTCGCCCCCGTCTATGACGACGACGAAATCGACCAGATTCTCGCCTGCGCAGGCCACATTACCTTCAACAGCTTTAGCCAGTGGCAGCGTTTTAAAGACAAGACCCTCGCCGCAGGTGTGAGCGCAGGAATTCGCGTAAATCCGCAATTTTCGACCGTCGAGACCGACCTGTACAACCCGTGCGGCAAGTTTTCGAGACTCGGCGTCACCGAAGCGGAGTTCAAACCGGAACTCTTGGACGGCATCGAAGGGCTCCATTTCCACGCTCTCTGCGAACAGGACGCCGACGCCCTGGAAGGCGTGCTGAAGGCCTTCGAGCAACATTTCGGCAAATACCTGCCGCAAATGAAATGGGTGAATTTTGGCGGCGGCCACCACATTACCCGCAAGGATTACCACCGCGAAGAGCTCTTGCGCATTTTGAACGACTTCCACAGCCGCTATCCGCACCTCTCCGTTATCATGGAACCGGGTGAAGCCGTCGGGTGGCAGACGGGCGAACTGGTCGCCTCAGTCGGAGACATTGTCCACAACGAAATGGACATTGTCGTACTGAACGTATCGATTAGCGCACACATGCCGGACTGCCTCGAAATGCCGTACCGTCCCACCGTGACGGGTGCAGGCATGCCGGGAGAAAAGAGATTTACATACAAACTAGCAGGAAATTCCTGCCTCGCCGGCGACCAGCTCGGGGACTTTTCCTTTGACGAACCGCTCAAGGTGGGCGACAAGATCATCTTTGAAGACATGATCCATTATACAATGGTCAAGACCACGTTCTTCAACGGGGTGCGTCACCCGAGTATCGGCAAGTTCGACGAACAGGGCAAATTCCATTTGCTCCACAAGTTTACTTACGAGCAGTTCAAGGAGAAGCTGTAATGCTTTTCCACAGCGAAGAAGAAACTTACAACTGGGCGGTTGAATTCGGACGCAGCCTGAAGCCGGGCGACAAGGTGGCTCTTTACGGCAACCTGGGCGCCGGCAAGACGGTCATCAGTCGCGGGGTCTGCAAAGGTCTCGGTTTCACGGGATCCGTCTGCTCCCCCACCTACACCATTCTGCACGAATACCCAAACAACCCGCCGATTTTCCACTTCGATCTTTACCGCCTGGATGGCGGCGCCGACTTGAACGAAGTCGGCCTCGACCCCGATTATCTGGAAAAAGGAATCAGCTTGATCGAATGGCCAGAACGCCTCGAAGACAACGACCCCGGTCTCACGCACAAGATTGAAATAAAAATCATCTCGGAAACCGAGCGCGAAATCGAAGTCACAAACCTTTAAAAAAGAAAACCCGCCTGAACGGCGGGTTTTTCATTGTTCCTGCAAAAAGGAGCTTACTTCTTGGCAGCGGCGGTATCGGCAACCGGTTCTGCAGCAGCTGCAGCGGCAACCTTGGCAGCTTCCTTTGCGGCCTGGACTTCGGCAATCTTCACGATTTCGTCCCATTCGCTCTTGTCGCCGGTATAAAGGAGCATGGCGCCCTTGTATTCGGTCACGATCTTTGCGGCAGCGGAGGTGTCGCCCTTGTCCAAAGCGTCATTGGCGCTTGCGAGCATGTCCTTCTGGGCATTGCGCAAGTCTTCAATTTGACCCAAGCGGTTCTGGCGGAGCACTTCGAGAGTGTCGCTCACGAAAGCGAGGTCCCAAGTGGTCTCGTAGCAAGCTTCCACTTCGGCGAACTTGGATGCATCTTCGGTAGCGGCCACATACAGGGCGTCGCACTTGGCAAACGTTTCGGCGCAGGTGCGCTTGACGTGCTGGTAATACTGATAGCCGCCCACGATCAGGCCGATAATGACCAAGAGGAACACGCCGTCCTGCCAACCCATGATCGGGCCCGACGGGAGTCTCGGCTTGCCGTTGACGGTATCGCCCGCTTCCAGGCGTTCTTCGGCTTCGTCAAAGGGGCTTTTTCCATTCAAGAAACTGAACATGTTCTACCTACTTTTTTATACCTATTTTTTGGTGAGGGCCGCAAAGACCCGTGCATATAAATAAATCTGCTTGACCAAGCTTGCAAAGCCATTCGAGCGCGTCGGCGAAAGTCCCACATTCAGGCCAATATCCTGAAAGAACTTCGGGTCCACGGCGAGAATATCTGCAGGAGCCATGTCGTTATAAATCTTGAGCGCCAAGGCACCGAGCCCGCGGCTAATCAGCGGATTCGTGGTACCGCCTTCCACATCCATTTCAAAGTGAATCTTTGCGCCATCAAAACTCGGAACCAGGTACATGGTCGATGCACAACCCTGAATAATGAACTTTTCCGCCTTCAAGGCAGCGTCCATACCCTTGTGGGCGCGAGCCAAATCCAAGAGGAATTTCCACTTGTCATCGGGGTCGCTAAAGCTTGCAAACTTTTCGCGAACTTCGCTCAAACGCGCATCCATTAATTCGCTCATAAACCTACCGCAAGAAGGAACGCATCTTCCAAATCAAGGAAGGTGCAGCCCACAAAACATTAAAGAAAATACGGAACAGAGTCTGCTTTTCGCGTGGGAGCTTCGAAAGCTTGAAAGCCGCGCGGTCAAACTGCTTGTCGCTGATTTTATTGAAACCGACCTTGGCGCGAGCCACCTGCAGGTGTTTTTTGCCGAGGGCAGCCATCCAGCGGTCAAGAACCTTGGATTCAACGGCACTACGGTTTTCGTTCGGTTCGCCGAGCCATTCCTTGACCGATTCCGCGACAATCTTGCCGCACAAAAGCGATTCGACAATGCCCGAACGGCTAATCGGGTTCACGCAGCTAGCCGCATCGCCCGCCTTAAAGAGGCCGCACTTGGCCATGGGCTTTGTAGACTGGCCACAAGCGATCATGCCGCCATACACGGCCTTGACCTTTGCCTTCGGGTAATCGCGGGCAATAAAATCCAACAGTTTCTGACGCAGGGGGACCTTGTGATCCACATCCTTGCCGAGCACAAAGCCGATATTCACCTCGACGCCGTCGCGCGGGAAAATCCAGCCGTAGCCCGATTCAAATTCGGAACCGAAAAAGAGCTCGATATGTTCCTTGCTGTGTTCAATGCCTTCGGCCACCGCAAAAATGGCGGGTTCCAAATCGGTATCGCCCGATTCAATGCCCTTAAGGCAATCAATATTGCGAGTCAGCCTGCAGCTCGGGCCAGTCGCATCGACAACGGCCTCGGCAAACAAGGTTTCGATTTCGCCGCCAACCGACACCGTAATATTCCAGCCTTCTTCGGTCTTTTCAAGTTTCTTGATAACCGTGTCGTAGTGGCATTCCACGCCTGCAGACACGCAACCATCCGAAATGGAATGGTGGAACCGGGCGCGGTCCAGAATCAAGCCGCAGTCCTTGCTATAAAATTCAGCACGGTAACGCTTGGGCGAGGTAAAATAAATTCCAGAAAGAGTCCCGCGGACAAAGGAATCATCGACCGGCCAAAGGGAATTCAAGCGATCCTTGGATACCGCTTCGGCACAGAAAATAGGTTCTTTCCAGGGCTCTTTTTTGTCCAAAAGCAAAATCCGTCTGGTACCGGAGGTCAAGCGACCAAGGGTACAGGCAGCCATGAGACCGGCAGGACCGGCCCCGCAAACCACCACATCGTATCGATTTGAGGTAAAATTTGCCATTTCGGGGAACAAATTAGCATTTATTTATAAAGTTTTTTTCTTTTTTATTGTTAATTGGCAATTTTTTTAGTTATTTTAGAGCTATCCGTTATTTGGTTTATCCTTAAAAGGGAATGTATATGAATATGAAGAGTGTATCGAAGTTCGGCCTGTGCCTGTTGAGCGCACTTGCCCTCAACGTTTATGCCCAAGACAACTGGGCTGGTAAGGACCTGAACGTTTCTTTCAGTAACAAGCGTATTGACGGTTTCAACTTCAAGAATGCGAAAGCCGTCGCCCATACTACCGACTTCCGTCGTGCTACCGGTGAAGGTCCGACCTTCCAGGGCGCAAAGCTCAACGAAGTGTCTTTCCAGAACGCCGTGATTAGCGGAGCAAACTTCGAAGGTGCCGACCTTACCAAGGCAACCATTAGTGGTGCCGACATCCGTAGCTCTTCGTTCGATGGCGCCAACATGGAAGAAGCCAACCTCTACCGTGCAACGCTTCTCGACAGTAACTTCCCGAAAGTGAATTTCAAGAACGCACGTCTCGACGCTATGAAGGTGTCCGACAACGCTGACTTCAGCAAGTCCGACCTCACCCAGGCGTCCGTCATGGATGTGGACCTTACCGCTGCAGACTTCAGCAAGGCCAACCTGACCCGTGCAAACTTCTCCCGTTCCTTGATGGCTAACAGCGACCTCCGCAAGGCCACCATCGTGAAGACCGACTTTACCGCTTGTAACCTGATTGCCGCCAACTTCAAGGGCGTTGACCTCGTCGACGTGAACTTTGCCAAGGCTGGTCTTTCCCAGGCCAACTTCAGCGGTGCAGAATTCAAGAACGTGAACTTGCAGGACGCTGACCTTTCCTTGACGACCTTCAATGACGTCGACCTTTCCAAGACTCAGCTCCAGAAGGCCAAGTTCGCCCAGTCCACCGTGAAGAACATGAAGTTCGACGGTCAGGACCTGACCGGCGTGATCTTCGACAAGGGCTCCGTCTCCAAGAGCTCGTTCGCAAAGACCAAGCTTTCCAAGGCATCCTTCTACGACACCGAAGTCAGCAAGAACGCTTTCCAGAACGCAGAACTTCTGAAGGCTGTGTTCGACGGTGCCTACGTTCGTAAGAACATCTTCGACAAGGCTGACCTCACCAAGGCCAACTTCGCCAACTCCACCATCGAACGTTCCGACTTCATTCTCGCCCAGCTCAACGGTGTAAGCTTTGCCGGTGCTAAGCTCATCAAGGTGAACTTCACCAACGCCAACATGCAGGGCATCAAGATTGACGCCGACACCAAGATGGAAGACGTGGACTTCTCTGGCGCTAACCTCGAAGGTGCCAAGATCGAAAAGTTCACCGCCAAGAAGGTGATCTACGATAACAAGACCCAGTTCCCGTCCGGCTTTGACCCGCGTCAGTACGGCTTCACCAAGCGTGGTGAAAAGGCCGCCGACATCAAGGTCGAAGGCAGTGGTTCTTCTCCGAAGAAGAAGAGAAAGAAAAAAGCCGCTGACGACGAAGACTAGTCTAGAACCTTAACGGATTTAAGAAGCCTCGGTGAAAACCGAGGCTTTTTTTAGTGGGTTGGTTACTTGCGGTCCATTAGCCAGTTCACGGCTTCGGAGAGGGTGTGGACCTGAACAATCTTCATGCCGGAGGTGTTTTCGGGCAGGCGACCGCCCGCAGGCACTACGGCCTCGGTAATTCCCAGGCGGCGGGCTTCCTTGAGCCGCTGTTCCAGCAGGCTCACGGAGCGGACCTCGCCAGACAGTCCAAGTTCACCGATTACAATGCACTGGCGGCCTAGCGGAATCGCGAGGTGGTTGCTCGCAATGGCAAGAGCCAGGGCGAGGTCCGATGAAGTGTCGGAGACCTTCAGCCCGCCGGCAATCGAAACGAACACGTCTGAGGCGCCCACCACTACCCCGCCAAACTTTTCGAGCAAGGCAAGGATAATCGTCAAGCGCTTGGGGTCGATTCCTGCCGCCACGCGCTGGGGAACCGCAAACGTAGTCGAACTCACGAGCGCCTGCGTTTCAAAAAGCATGGCGCGCGTGCCTTCCAGCGTACAGCAGACGACGCTCCCGGGCGTCGGCGGGACATTCTCTTGCAAGAACACGCGGCTCGGGTTTTCCACAGGCGAAAGCCCATGCCCCGTCATCTCGAACACGCCGATTTCATCAGTGGCGCCAAAGCGATTCTTGATGGTTCGGAGAATACGGTATTGGTGATTGCGGTCGCCTTCAAAGTACACGACGGTGTCAACCATGTGTTCCAAAATGCGCGGCCCCGCAATCTGGCCGTCCTTAGTCACGTGCCCGATTAGAATGGTGATGCAGCCCGTATTCTTGGCAAAGACCATCAGGTCGAGCGTACATTCGCGCAGCTGCGTGGCGCAGCCCGGAGTGCCCGACAAGTCACTCTTGTAGACCGTCTGGATAGAATCGATTACGAGCACTTGCGGCTTGAGTTCCTGCGCCTGCTGCAAGATTTTTTCGAGGCTAGTTTCGCAAAGCAAAAGCATATCGGAGCCCGCGACATTCAGGCGCTCGCTGCGGAGCTTGACCTGAACCGCGCTCTCTTCGCCGCTTACATAAAGCGTCTTGACGCCGGCGGCTGTCATGGTGGCGAGCGTCGAAAGCACCAGCGTGGACTTACCGATGCCCGGATCGCCACCAATGAGCACCAGGGAACCTGGTGCAAGCCCGCCCCCCAGCACGCGGTCAAATTCGGCATTGGCGGAGCTCAGCCGCCGCGTATCTTCGGTCGCGACATCCTTGAGCGGAACCACCTTGTGCACCGGGCCACCCAAGCCGCGCGAGGCTCGCCCCCCCTCGAGAATGTTTTCGACCACATGTTCCTTGAGGCTACTCCAAGCACCACAGAACGGACACTTGCCCGCCCACTTGGGCGTAGTGTTGCCACATTCCGTGCAAAGGAACTCAATTTCTTTTTTCGCTTTCGACTTATTTAGTGCTACCATGTGCACTAATATAACAAAATGCGCCTGACACAAATTGTCAAACGCACACAAATGCACAAAAAAGCACCTATTTTACAATTTAAACTTCATCCTAGAAATTAAACAAAGCTGACAATGAAGCCGTTATGAAGGTTGGGGAATCATCAATAGTGACCCATTTGGCAAAATCAACAGAAGCATCAAGAGAGAAAATCTGGTTAAAGGCATACTTTACACCAATTCCCAAATCAACATAGGTCTCTCCGCCATTATTGGAAAATTCGTAGCCGTCATCTTCTTCGTATCCACCGAGTTCTACATTCACTTTTGCTCGGATGTACGGAGTGAACCGCGATATTACTGTAAAATCAAGCTCAGTGTTCGCAAATGCGCTAAACGGGGCGTAACGGTTTTCTCCACATGTCGCCAAATAGGCGCCAAGTTCAGAGCCAAAATTGAGCAGGGAGCTGAATCGAGTCGAGAACTGCAAGCCCACATTAAACATCCAGGCGCCGTATTCCACAAGAGTTTCATCGCCAACAGGGATAAACACATCAGCGAATACATTCATAGATGGAATAAACTGATAACGCGCCGAGTATACAGGATTTTCGAATCCGTCCACTTCCGTATTTTCATCCGCAAAATACGTGAAAAAGCGATACGGAATATTGAGTGCCAATTCCAAGTTCGGAACAACCGTAAACCTCACGCCAGCAACCAAATCTAGCGCATCGTAGTCTGCATCATCAATGGAATATGTTCCATACGATGTGGTAAGCCTAGCTTGGCCTTTATGGTTTTCGAGAACCGGGAACAAATCCCAAGACGCAAACGAAGTACTAATTGCAAGGGCGCTTGCGAGAATGATTTTTTTGAACATACAATGTATCTCCTAACCGTTATTAATTTGCACGATTATATCAGAATGGCCACAAGATACAAAAATAGAATCTATAAAATCAAATAT
>JAEEGJ010023915.1_pt1 | contig 12747 bp, 6 predicted proteins | sample 8958761 | NCBI WGS metagenome assembly JAEEGJ01 (sample SAMN16246546, study PRJNA631951) | gut metagenome | biome: gut microbiome; feature: rumen; material: RS-attached | host: Bos | place: Iran: Karaj | collected 2018-10
CCTTGTGGAGAAATACGGTGCCGACACGCTTCGTCTCTATGAGATGTTCTTAGGACCTTTGGAGCAATCCAAGCCTTGGGACACGCAGGGTATCGAAGGTACGTTCCGTTTCGTGCGCAAGTTCTGGAGGCTGTTTCACAACGAGAACAACGAGTTCTGCGTCAGCGACGAGCCCGCTACTGCCCCCGAACTGAAGAGTCTGCATAAGCTTATCAAGAAGGAAGAGGATGGTATCGAGAGCATCTCGTTCAACACGGTTGTTTCGGCCTTCATGATTTGCGTCAACGAACTGGCTGACATGAAGTGCAACAAACGCGAGATTCTTGAGCCTCTGACGGTGATGATTTCGCCTTATGCACCGCATATCGCCGAGGAGTTGTGGCACCTCTTGGGTCACGATACTTCGGTGGTGGATTCTGCCTTCCCGGTCTATGACGAGAGCAAGACGGTGGAAAACTGTTTCAATTATCCCATCAGCTTCAATGGTAAGATGCGTTTCAATATGGAGCTGCCCGTCACGATGAATGCCGAAGAGGTGCAAGCTGCCGTGCTCGCCGCCCCCGAGTCCGCCAAGTGGATTGAGGGCAAGCAGGTCCGCAAGGTGATTTTCGTGCCGAAGAAGATTGTCAATATTGTGGTGGGGTAAGAGCTTCAAGAATCAGTGAAAGTGTCCACGAAGGCCTGCAAAACCTTTTCGTGGACATTTTTTAATGGAATCTTGATGCGTTTATTCTTTCATCCATTTCCCACTTTCAATTTCTTTGCCATCAGCAACCACCTTCCAAAAATACATCCCCGAAGGCCAGTCCTCAGCATTTATCGAAGTCACATTGTCGGTAATCTCTTGTTTGCAAACCAGTTTCCCAGTCAAATCATAGATTTCCACGCGGGCATTGTAGGGCTGCCACATTGTGACAGCCGTACAGATATTCAGCACGTTGCCGCCCGGATTGGGATAAACGCCCACCGTTTCCCGTTCAGTTTCCGCGACCGCCTCGATGCCGTCCTCAAACATGGGGATGTTGTAAGGGTCATACACGGGCTTCCAACGCTTGTAAACTGACGGGTCTTCCTGCGCGTCCACCCAAGCGTTGAGGGCATCCACCATCACGTCGGTCGAGATGCCGCCCACCGCCACCGTTTGCAGGAGATGGCAGGGGCCTGTGGGCAGAAACTCGGCACATTCGGCAACCTCGCCCAAGGTAAGGCCGAACAAGCCGGCATTTTCGTAGTTGTTCCAAATATGGCCATAGCAGTTTTCCACAACGCAGTCGTTCATGTTTTGGCCAATAATCGAGCCGCCATAAGTGGCTCTAATTAGCGAAATGCTCTCAGCAAAGCAGTTTTTCACGATCGCCTTATATCCGCCTGCTTGCGACTTTGCGTCCGTCTCGTTAAAACAAACCACTCCACCCAACGCATAAGCCCCTCCAAGACATTCTAAGAAATATCCGTAAAAAAAGCAGTTGCAAATCTCTGCATCAGTATAGCCTCCTTCAGAAAGGTTCTTGAAGACGACACCTCCTGCACGGTCTCCCGCTCTCATCTCGGAGTCACAAACAAAAGCGCAGTTCCTGACCGTGGAATTGCGGTTCAGGCCGACCACACCTCCAAGGTTGTTCACATCCATGCCGCTGGAACATAGAAAGGTTTTGACAACGCAGCCATCCACCAACGACAATGAATCGGCAAAGCCGACCAAGCCTCCATCGTAATATTGCTCAAAATCAGGCCCAAAAACGAGGTGGCGAAGGTCAAGCCAACCTGAATTGACAGTAACATCCTTCACAACACCTTGACAAACATATCCGAATAGCCCATAGTCACGATTGGTGTCTTCATTGGTTACTCCTTTGTTCAACCCAAAGTATAACCCGTCGATGATGTGCCCGCCGCCATCGAAAGTGCCTTTGAAAGGATGCTCACGACTGCCAATGGGCGTGAAGCGCAACTGAGCCACGGCATCAAAGTCGATATCGATAGTCATTCTCACGGTGCGTCCATCGAAATTGTCAGGCGCGCAGCCGTTCAGCCCGTTCACCTCGCTCACCAGCCATGCCAAGCCTTGCGGCGTGGAAATCTCCACATTGCCGTTGGCGTCGGTCATGTAGCCTTCTGGCCGTTGGGTGACGGAATCAACCCAAAACGGGAAATTTGTGTCGGGCCAAGGGTCTCTTCCACCCCTCCTTGCGTTTTCCGTTCCGTCCACGCCTTGGGCATGGCACCATGCCGCCGAAAGGAGCAAGGCGAGCATCAGAACCGTTTGTTTCAAGACTTTCATTTTGACATCATTTTTGATTTGCGCCTACAAAAATATATCAAAATTCCGCCAAAAAACAACCCGAAGGGCCAAGTACAGGTTTTTGTTTTTAATTGTGTTTGATAATCAACAAATTACAATAAAGATGTACGGGTTTTTCTCAGTCTGCAAGGGCTGAAATCGGGTCAAAACCGACCTTTTTCTTGATGTTGGAGCGGTATTTTTGGGCTGTGTTTTCGGTCAGGCCGAGAAGGTCGGCTTCTTCCTTGACGCGGAATTGCAGGAAGGAAAGGACGATGATACGCCGCTCGGTCTCGTTCAGGTTGGGGCAGGCGGCTTTCAGCCGCTCCACGGCCTTTGGATAGGCAGCCTCAAACTCGTCGAGGATGCGCTGCAGCCGGTCTTTGACGCGCGATTGGTAGATGACCATCACGCGCTGTTGCAGCATCTCCTTTTGCTGGCCTGTGATTTGTCCCAACTCGACTTCCAGCAGGCGTTGTGCCTCGCGAAGCCTCAGCACCTCGATTTCCTTGTTTTTCCGGTAGCGGGAAACAAAAAGCAACGTCAGCAGCAATGCGATGAACAGCAAGGCAATCAGCAAGTAAAGCCTCATGCGTTTCATCTGATGCTCGTTGTCTTTATTCTGAAGCTCCATCTTGAGGTCGTACTCCTCTTTGACTTTGGCGACGGCCATCATCTCCGAAACGTCGTCATGATCCATGCCAAGGTACAGATTGACGTAATGCAGCGCTTTTTCGTTGTCGCCTAAAGCAAGATATGATTGATAAAGGTAGTGTGCGGCTTCGCTTTTCCACAGCGACCTCGGCATTTCATAGACTTGCTTGGCGTAATAGAGGCAGGAGTCGTATTGGTGCAGCTCGCAATAAGCATAGGCAAGGACATCCATGACGTCGGATTTGTACTTTGTAAGCGTGTCGCCTAAGATGTCGAGGCTTTTTTTGCTTTCTGCAACTGCTTTTAGGAGCAATGTTTTCGCCTCTGTATCATCCTCATAAAGATGGTTCTCCAGCATGTTCTTATAAAGCCTCGCCAACAGGGAATGGTATAAAGCCATGTCTTCGCGGTTGCCTCTTTTTTCTGCCGACAGGTATCCCCTTTCGAAATACTTGAAACTGCTGTCGGGCTCATTGAGTCTCATATAGGACAATCCCAAACCGTATGCCGTGGTTGTATGCATCGTGTATAGATGGTTATCGTAAAAAAAGGCTTCCGTCGGCTTCAAGTAACGGATGCTTTCCCAATAGTAATGGCTCTCAGCGTACGCCATGCCCAACCTCATGGTGATTGAGTATTTAATATTGTCAATGACGTTCTGTTCAGTAGTTGGTTTTGGAGAGTACGAAACGAAACGCTCATCCACGTGACGGCAGCACTCAATGCTTTGGAGTGCCTTTAGTTGATAGTCGAGTACGAACTTGACGCCTTTTCTGGTCATCAAGGCATCAAGGGAGATGGTCCAATAGGTAATGGCTTCAAGAAATTGGTCCTTGCCATTGGCGAAATAGTTCTCGGCTTCATGGAGTAGCGAATCCGTCTCGGCCCCGACTTTCCATTGGAGCTGATTGGTTCGCGCCTTCAAGAGGCAGTAATGCGCACGTTCTTTCTCGGAAAGCACCGAAATATCGAGCGTGTCGAGGATTCGGGCGGCGCTGTCGGGCTTTGGTTGGTAGAATTGTTCTATGCGATAAAGCATATCCTCCTCGGGCGGAGGTGGCGTTTGCTGTCTGGCGCAGGCGGTCAGAAAGGAAAAAGCCAACACTATGGGCAACCACGGTTTCATGGATGCAAATATAGGAAATAATTGAATGTGTTTTATTTCTTAATCCATTTCCCACATTCAGCTTCGGTCACTGAGCCTGTCGAAGTGCCGAAAACCACCTTCCAAAAATACATCCCCGAAGGCCAGTTTTCTGTATTTATCGAAGTGACATTGTCGGTAATCTCTTGATTGTAAACCAGTTTCCCAGTCAAATCGTAGATTTCCACGCGGGCATTGGGCAAAGCTGTACTGATGGTAATGCTATTGTTTCCTGGATTAGGAAAAACCGTCATGTTATGCTTTCTTGTTTCTTCAATGCCATCATCATTTACAAAATGCGCCGTAATCTGTCCTCCTCTCGCAACCATGTGGGCATAATCAGAATCTGTTGAAATGGTGTCGCCGTCTTGGTTGGTCCAGCCGACAAACAGGTAGTTCTCATTTGCTGTGGCCGTCAGATGGGCTCTTTCACCGAAAAGGTATGTCCCGGAACCGTTTGCCACGCCACCATCACTTGGCTCTGTAACCACTTCAAGTTCAAAAGGCGTGTAAACTGTCTTACGGCTGACAAACATCTTTCCAAAGAAGACAGAGCCGTTATACTCGTATGATAACATATAGCCATCGGGCAATAAGGATAGGCCTGTCTGAATATAATCCATGCCAGAACTGATGTTATCGAAATTATAGCCACCGTCATTAGAACGATACAATCCTTGAAAGTCGATATGGGCAATGTAAACATTGTCATTGTCATCAATTACAATGGAATTGACACGAAAATCACCATTCAGCATTTCCCAAGTCTCCCCATTATCTTCTGTCTTAAACACGCCGACATCTTCATCGTTATTATATCCATCACATCCTGCATATACAGTTCCGTCTGGACTTTTTGCGAAAGAAATCAAATAGTTCTCATCCAAACCAACCGACTCCCAAGAAAGCCCATGGTCTATTGAACGGATAACACCTATATGATAATCACTAGAATTAGTCAAACATGCGAACAGGGTTCCATCGTCAAGATCAACAAAACCATTAACGTCGGTCACTCTTTCATGGGGATTGTCCCACGAAGTCCACCAAGAATCACCACCGTCAACCGACATACCTATACCTCTAAAGTCGCCAACATAAAGCGTGCCGTCAGATGCCTTAATGAATGATCGAGGTGCTGAAAAGGAAGCATATCCCAAGGGGTTCCATGAATATCCATCCCATTTATATAAAGGGGATGTACTATTAATGGAAGCATACAACTCATCGTCTTCGGAAAGATACAGAAAATCAACAGATTGGTTTTGAAACCCAATGCACTGCCATGTATGACAACTATCAGTACTGCGATAAACGCCGTGCATTGATGCCACATAAACAGTGTCAATGCTGCGTCCGACAGGATGATGAAACCAGTCCCCGTTTGTGTTGACTTCAATCCAGAAATCATCTGCCGATTGCCCTTGCATTGTCTCCCTTCCAACCATCAGCAGGAGTACAAGCAGGGTGTAAATTCTCATTGTTTTCATTATTCTATTGGTTTTTATTAATCTTATTTGTCCTATAAGTCTCACTTCGTAAGCACGAAAGCACGAAAGCACGCATAACGATTCCTCCCTTTCATGCTTTTCTTTTCAAAAAAACCACTCCGATAGCCAACGCCACCATCGCCACTCCAACCAAAACCCATATCCACCAATTAGAAGGCTTTTCCTCTTCAACAGTCAAAGTCTCTGGTTCAGGCTCCACATAATAAATGTACTTGCCCTCGCGGATGAGTTGCAAAGTGTAGTTCAGAATGGAATCGCCGTGAGCGAAGGAGAGTTCTTCAGGCGTGAAGTTGACGGGATAGTCGGGCAGCACGCCGCGACCGAAGGGGAAACGCTCGTTCACCACCGTGTCAAACACATCCTTGATCATTGGGATTTGGATGGTGATGTCGGAATTGGGCATTGAATACTGCGTGAAATTCCTCGCTTTCATCACGTGATAGGTTGAACCGGTCTCGCGTCCGACGATGACGCCACGGTTCTGTTTCTTCACCCATCCTGCAAAGCAAGTGGAGGCAGAGAACGAGGTCTCGTTGGTGAGTAAATACAGCCGCCCCTTATAGTTGACCAAAGAATCAGGTGATTTCCATTCCGGCTCGTCCTTCACAAACCCTTCGCCATTCGGAAGCGGCTCATAATCAGGATAGACATCCTCTTGGTCGGCATCCACAGGGCAACTGCCGAAGCACTGATAACCGCCTTTCTTGTTCACGATTTTGCGCAGACTCGTGCAGAACGGCTTCTGGGCCAGATGCGCATAAATGCCTTCCACAGAGGCTTCTGGTCCACCGTAGTTAAAACGAAGGTCAAGAATCAGGTTGGGAACGCTGTCGGCAATGAGATTAGCAAAGATTTCATCGATCTGTTCCATTTCCAAATCGTCCAACTCAAAAGTACGGAGGGCGAGATAAGCCACCGTGTCAGAGAGTTTTTCGAAGTCGAAATTTGCCATTTCGTCCAAATGTTGAAAACGATGCGAATATTCTTTCCACATCGGTTCGCGTGAGGGATCTTTGCGCGTCATTGCTTCAAAATGCCTCGTTTCGCCATCGGCAAAAGTGATGGTGAGGTTGGCATCTTTTGCGATTTGGTTGCAATAATAGAAATCCATTCCATAGATTAAGGCAAGGTCTCCATAACTCTTCACATAACCATCAGTAAAGCCGCAATACTCTAACAACAAGGCTTTCAACGAGTCGGCAGAGACGCCATTGATGGAAATCACTTCCTTGCCGAGAAATTCCTTGTATCTTGGGACAGCGCGCCAAATGCGTAGCGTGTCGTTGAACCAACCTGCAAGCACCGAAGTGGGCCTCGAATTGACACCATTTTTCAGTTTCATCGGCGAAATAACGGTCGTGTGGCTGTCGCGAATTTTGCCAATAATGCATCTCGCCATCATCTCAAAATCGCTGATATCAATGGTTTCGCCTATCGCAGCCATTTTCTTCTTTATAAAAGTGTTGAACTCCTCTTTCGGCGTGTAGTCATACAGACCAGGGAAGGCATCTTCTAAAGCTGCCATCATACCATCAATGTCGGCTTGTGCCTCCTCGCGTGTCAGTTGGGTTTTGTTGTTCACCTTGGGCGGAATAAAAGTCGTTTTTATTCCGAAAGGTGTCATCGGGTCGTCGGGTTTCGAGTTTTTTGAAATAACAATGCCGATGCAAGGTTGCTTAATTTTTTTATAGAGGTAGCCCACCGTGCCCAAAGTGTCGCCTCGGTACAACATCTCGCCGGTTTTGAAGAGCCGTGTGGGGCGTATGCCGTCAATCCAAACCACTTTTCCATCAGTGGTTTTCACACCGATGGACAGACTTGTATTGTGAATCTGTTCCTGTGTCATTTCCCAATCTATGAAAATCAGTGAATCTTGCTCGTAGTTGCCGGTCTGCTGGGCAAATCCTACCGATGAACAGCTCCAGCTGTTGCGGTAGCCCAACAAAGCACCATGGATTTTTCCGTCAAGCGGACAGAGCACGGGTGTTCCCAAGGGTGCTCCAATTACAAGAGTTCCAAAATTCAACTCGGCTTGGGTCACACCATCGGCCACGCCTATGTAGTCTTGTGGGCGGTAAAGGATGTCGTCGCCAGCCTGCTTGCCAGGAATAGGCCAAAGATAGTTTTCCTGCCCGAAAGCCTTGCCCCCGAAAATCATCAGCAGGAGCACAAGCAGCGCGTAAATTCTTGTCGTTTTCATTGTATTTGTTTGTTTTATCCAATTCTATAATCTTTCCGTTTTATCCCTTCTGCAACACATCAGTAATCCTTCTGCTGCAAATTGCCTGCACCACACTAGCAACAATCAGCGAGAGCAGCAGGAATGCCACAAAGAAAGAAACCACGGCCACCGTCAGCACAACGGTGAACGACACATGATAGGCAAAGCCTTGCAGCCATTGCAGCGAGAAATAGACGGACAGGATGGTCGCCGCCAAAACAGGCAGAATATACATCCGCAGCCTTGTCTTCAGGTAATGTCCCTGCACCTCGCCAGTGGTGGCACCAAACACCTTGCGCACCGCCATGTTAAGCGACTCCTGATGAAGATGGTAGGAAACCACCCCGAAGAAGCCGAACAATGCCAGCAGCATAGCCGCAAGGAAATACAACAACGATAAGTGCCCGACCTGCCGCTCTTCACGGTAGAGTTCCTTCTCGCCCAAAAACGAATAGGAAAAGACATCGGTATAGTTGATGGAACGTATCGTTTCTTGGATATAGGCCAAAGTTTGCTGCCGGTTTTCGGGCGCGATTTTCACCACGACATTCGGCAGCCTTTCTGGATAATAGTACATAATGAGCGGAGCCACAGCGCTGCGCATGTCGGAGAAATGGAAGTCCTTCACCACTCCGACAATCGCACCTGTTCCAAACACAGCCATCGACATTTCCTTGCCGACAGCATCCTCCGCGCTCCAGCCCATTGCCTTGGCAGCCGCCTCGTTGACCACATATTGCCATTGCCCCGTGTATTTTCCGTCAAAATAATCGTCCACATTGAGGTCTTTGCTCAAATAATCACCAGCCAGCAACTCCATCCCGACCATTTCCTGAAAATAGCCATCGGTAACAAGCCCTTGAAAAACAGCATCGTTTCCTTCTGTTTTTCCTGACCAATTCACATCTCTAACAGAACCATGTGATGCGGAAAAATCGCCAAAACAAAGTCCCACACTTTGGATGTTTGGGTTTTTCATCAGTTCGTTGCGGATGGAGCCCACTTTGTAGCATGGTGTTTGCAAACTATTGAGTGACACAATGTTGGAAATATCAACCCCCTTGTCGGAATGGCGCATGAACGAGAGTTGCAATAAGGTGACCAGAGTGAAGACCGCCGCTAACGAAGAGAGACCCACCTGAAGCATCGAACTCGCATTGCTGATTTGGATGCCTTTCAAGTGGCGCATCTTGCCTTTCAGCACATCGGCGAAGGCTACGCTGCGCAAGCAATATTGCCCGAAAAGGCTTGATGCCAAGGGCAACAGCGCCAAAAGCGCAAGGCAGAAAAAGAGCAGCCATTTGTCGAAACGCAATTGCACGGGCACGCCTATCCACGACTGGAACGCGGGCAGCAACCCCCACACCGCCAATAAGGAAAGCCCCATCGCCACAAGGGTAATAAGCAAGGTCTCCAATATGTTGCCCGAAAAAATCCTGAACTCGCTGCACCCCAGCACCCGCTTGATGACCCTGTTTTTGGTTTGCTGCACCGAATACGACACATCGAGCGTGGCACAATTCACGATGGTGACCGCCACAATGAGCAGGATGCCAAAGATGATAATCCAAACATACGAGGCATTGCCGTTACCCACACTTTCTGAATCGTTGTAATCGGTGTGCAGGTGGATGTCGCGCAAAGGCTGGAATTCCAACCATGCCTTTTGGTCGTATCTTTCCTCTTGGATGTTGGCCAACTGCTTCATCTCCGCCTTGCTGAACAGCGCGTTTTCCCTCAATTTGACGTAAATCGTCTGGCTTTCAGTGATGTTGCGGTAAAGATTGAGTTGACGGCTATCCATCGGCATCACCACCTCGAAAGGCAGATGCGTGTTGGAAGGCACATCCACCACCAAGGCAACGGTGTAAACGGTTTCTATGTGCATATAGGAACAGACCAAAGGCTGCCCTATGGCCGAGCCGTCAAAAAGTTTTTGTGCCATCTCTTTGGAAATGGCCGCTTCGTTGGGCTGGAGAATGTGATGCGGTTCGCCTTCCACAACGGGATAGGTGAACACGTTGAAGAAATTGTTGCTGGTCGTCAAAGCCGTCACCTCAAAGGATTCGTTGCGTTCCTTATCCCTGACAGTGTTGGGATTCTGGTTGGTATAGTGCGAAATCACGCTCACACATTCCTCCACCTGCGGCACGGCATCAGGCAAGTCATAGCGCAACTGGCAGACTCCACCGGTGTATCTTGTGCCCGTGGCCTTATCCACCGACACCAAGCGGTAAATTCGGTCGCCGTCCTCGACAAAACGGTCGTAGGAAAACTCGTGCAGCACCCGTTGGAACAGCAAAGTGCCCGCTGTAATGCCAATCATCAAGCAAAAAGTGTTGATGAGAAAATGCTTAAGCCTTGGTTTGGAAATTGTTTGCCTCATATGTATGTAGTAACATAGTTTTATTTGTTCTTTAAAAAGGAGGATCACTAGTATTCCCTTCGTAAGCACAATAGCCCGATAGCACGCATAACGAACCCCCATACTAAATTTTACAAAACTATAACAAAATCCCGTCAGAAAATCAATCCCAACGCCCAATTCATATTTTTCTCAAAAAGTACCTTTGAAAATCAACGAGTTAGAAGCCCACAATTCAGATTTTTCTTCTGCAAGAAGGGCAGAAATCGGGTCGGAACCAGCCTTTTTGTTGAGGTTGGAGCGGTATTTTAAGGGTCATTTTACCCTCGATCAACTCAAAACTAAAAACTCTCAACTCCCCACAACTCTAAACACTAAACTCTAAACTAACCCAGGCCGTGGGAGTTCTTTTCCCCCACTTCCCCCTCCAAGAGGGGGTGGCCATTTCCCCCTTTTAAGGGGGCAAGGGGGATTGCCGGAGGAGTTCTCACATCGTTAGTACGTAAGTACGTAAGCACGTATAACGATAGCACGAAAAAAAACACTACCTCACCATCACCTTCTCCAAAAAGATTCTCCCTTCCTTATCCCTAATCCTCAACATATAAACCCCATCCACCAATCCACTCAAATCAATCTCATTCGTTCCCTGCACCGTCTTCATCATCTGCCCAAGGGCATTATAAACCCGCACCTCAGCAGCCTCTATACCATCAACAACAACTCTGTCCTTTGCTGGATTTGGAAAAACCTGTATCTCGGCAGTAGAGAATTCCTGCAGTTCAGTAGTAGTAATTGCTTCTGAGATAAAAATACGATAATATGGTTCAAAACCATTGTCGATTCTCATTGTTGATGAAAAGGTAGCCGTTAACTCAACGCCATTCACCAATGTGTCATTGCCAATGATAATTGCTTCAATATCACCATAAGGACCTAAAAAAACTCTCTCATTGTCAAGATAATAGAATTTATCACCACTAAAAAACGCCAGTTCCATTCCGGGTAATGGAACAAAACCAATAGCAGGATTTGGCGCATCTTTCATTATTCCAGTCAACGTCTTTTCTTCAAGCGATTGTAAAACAGCAATTTCAAAGGAAAAGAACATGTTGCCAAATATGTCATAGCGTGTGGTTTCAACACCACCAACAGTAACAGATGTGTTTTCTTCATAAAGGTCTGGGTTGATGAAACCATGCTGCATTGCGTCTTTAATGGTTAAATAATAATAGTTGGTTCCGTCGTATACACTCAAGCATTGTAAACCGTTGTTTAGAGATAGGGTGCCTCCTATGTTATCGGAAACAATGCCATATGGAATAGCAAGTTTTAGGTTAAATACCATAAAAGGTTCTCCATAATAGTCTGTCCATATTTCATGGGTGCCAACAAATATATATTGTGATGTTGAATTGATAGTCACTCCATTAACCATCCATGATGTATAATCCGTTTGTAATTCACCATCAATGGCAACAAAGTAAAGGAGATCACCATTATCATTAATGATAGCGTATGCATCAACAGGATCTGGCCCAGGATAAGCTATTGGACTAAGAATTCCCATCCAGCAAATCCGAGAATTAAAATATAAATATTCAGCATCAACCAGTTTTTGAATATCGATAACACTAAAGCTTTCCCCATTCCCATCTTCCATTTCCACAACAGTTCCCTTAACCTCAATCTCGTTGCCAACTGGAATGGTGTCGTAATGGATAACCAAATCCTCCAAATAAGGATTCGGCCAGTAATTGTCAACCATCACATAATATGTCTCACCTTCGGAGACGATGGCAAAACGGTCGTTACACACATTTTGTTCAAAGTAAGGAGCAGCAACTCTACTTACCATGCCTGTGACGTTTATTTCTTGCGCTTGCATCGTCACCCCTCCCGCCATCAGCAGGAGCGTAAATAGGGTGTAAAGTCTTGTTGCTTTCATTTCAAAGTGTTTTTCTTTGTTATGCAGGCAAAATTATTAAAAAAACACAAAAAAAGCCATCTGTCAAGCCCTAAATCGGTTTTGTCCCTATTATTTTCGGTTTTGAAATTTTCAATGTATTGAAATTCAAATGTTTATGGAAAATCGGATTTTGGGTTTGTCCCTATTTTTTTTGTTTCAAGAGAAAGTGACGAAACAATATACCGTCTGCAGAGGCCATAGATCCCAAGCCATCGCACTGCCAGCGCAGGGATGACATGTCCAATGCAGCCTTGATGCTGAAGGTCAATAACGCAAAAGACCCACCCCTTTCGAGGTAGGTCTTTTGCTCGTTTTCTATTTAGGAACACGGATCCCACGGATTTAACGAAAATCCATCCGTGTCATCCGTGCTATCCGTGTTCAATGATTATCCGCGTTTCAGGATTACATCATTCCGTCCATTCCGCCGCCCATGGGCATAGGAGGTGTGGGAGGCGTAGGCTCCTTGTGGTTGCTGATGACGCACTCGGTGGTCAGCAGCATGCCAGCGATGGAAGCGGCGTTCTCCAAGGCGACACGCGACACCTTCACGGGGTCGATGACACCCGTTTCGAGCAGGTTCTCGTAAACCTCGGTGCGGG
>JAEEGJ010023916.1_pt1 | contig 12747 bp, 8 predicted proteins | sample 8958761 | NCBI WGS metagenome assembly JAEEGJ01 (sample SAMN16246546, study PRJNA631951) | gut metagenome | biome: gut microbiome; feature: rumen; material: RS-attached | host: Bos | place: Iran: Karaj | collected 2018-10
TGGCGTTATCACAGTTGAAGAGTCCAAGACAATGGATACAACAACTGATTTCGTAGAAGGTATGCAGTTTGACCGCGGTTACATTTCATCATATTTCGTAACAGACCGCGACAGAATGGAAGCGAACTACACAGATCCATACATCCTTATCCATGACAAGAAGATAAGCAACATGAAAGACCTTCTGCCGCTTCTTGAAAAAGTAGCTCAGACAGGAAAGGCTCTTGTCATCATCTGTGAAGATATGGACGGTGAGGCTCTTGCAACACTTATCGTTAACAACCTTCGTGGTACACTTAAGACAGTTGCTGTTAAGGCTCCTGGATTCGGCGACCGCCGCAAGGCAATGCTTGAGGATATCGCAATCCTTACAGGCGGAACAGTTATTACAGAAGACCTTGGCCTTAAGCTTGAGACAACAGAGCTTTCACAGCTCGGTTCTGCAAAGAGCGTAAAGATTGACAAAGACAACACAACAATCGTTGATGGCGCAGGAAATGCAAAGGCTATCAAAGACCGTGTTGCGGAAATAAAGACACAGATTGATGCAGCTACAAGCGACTACGACAAAGAAAAGCTCAAGGAACGCCTTGCAAAGCTTTCTGGTGGTGTAGCAGTTATCAACATCGGTGCTGCAACAGAAGTTGAGATGAAAGAGAAGAAACACCGCGTTGAGGATACACTTGCCGCAACACGCGCTGCTCTTGAAGAGGGTATCGTTTCCGGCGGCGGTCTTGCACTTATCGAGGCTTCAAAAGCCCTTGAAGGCGCAGAAGCAGGCCTTACAGACGATGAGAAAGTTGGCTTCAAGATTGTTAAACGCGCTCTTGAAGAGCCTATCCGCCAGATTGCAGAGAACGCTGGTGCTGACGGTTCAGTTGTTGCAGACAAGGCAAAATCAAGCAAGAAGGGCATCGGTTTCGACGCTTACGCAATGGAATGGAAGGATATGATGGAAGCTGGTATCATCGACCCGGCAAAGGTAACAAGAACAGCTCTCCAGAATGCCGCTTCAATTGCAGGACTTCTGCTTACAACAGAGTGCGCAATCACAGATATTCCTGAGAAGAATCCTGCTCCTGCTATGCCAGCTGGCGGCATGGGCGGTATGGACGGAATGTATTAATATCAAGGTTGGGGGAAAGACAAAACTCCCTAGTTTTTTCTCTCCCCCAACCACCCCCTCTCTTTTTCAGGGGCTCAGAAAAGCAGCTTGTGCGGCAATTACAACGCATGGGCTGCTTTTTTTATATTAGCTGCGGCGTTTTCTGCCATTTGCTCGCCTTACAATAAACCGTAGGAATTTCGCCGACAAAGCACCGTTACTCGTGCTTATAAGGCTTTCAAGCGGATTTTCCTTAACACCCTGAATTACAATTTTCACCGACGGATCATCTTTCGGCTTGCCTCTGTTCATAAAATACAGGACTCTTTCAAGCAGCCAGAAAAACGCGCGTACAAACCGCGAAGATTCCATCAGGGCAGCAAAGCTGTTTTCCAAAGTGAACGAGCCTTTTTGTGGCGTTTCATTAACCGGAATCGTTCTGCCGCCGTCAAACCCCAGACTGTAAAGCTTTTCGAACTCTTCGCGAGGCACGTCGAAATGCGGGCATTTCCCATTACCGTTTGTCGCAACGCCCTCTGCGCTGGACGAGTTTTCCGCCCTTGCAGGCGCGAAATACGACGGAAACTCTTCTTTTTGCGGCGGCAAAGAAACGCCATCCACATGGACTGTTGCCTGCAATCGTATGTCTTTAACAGAAGCTGCAGCTGCAATCGTGTAGTCGCCCGCCGGGATGACGAATGATTTTTGTTCTGGGCTGTAGACACTGAAGCTTCTGCTGTTTAGCGTAACGCTTAATTGCTTTGACTCGCCGGGTTCCAGCTCCGCTTTTACAAAGCCTTTAAGCTCGATTTTTGAGCGGATTATTCCGGTTTCGGGCGGCAGAACGTAAATCTGGGCGATTTCTTTGCCTTTTACGGAACCGTTGTTTTTTATCGTAAGTGACACCGTTACGTTCGCGTTTTCATCAGGCGGCGTGATTTTCAGGTCGGAGTATTCGAATGTTGTGTATGAAAGCCCGAAACCGAACTCAAACTGGACAGGAACGCCAAAAGTTTCGTAATATCGGTAGCCTACAAAAAGGCTTTCGCGGTATTCAACTGTGTCAGTTTCTTTTGCATACCACTCTGCGCACGGCACGTCATCTGCTGAAAGCGGGAAAGTTTCGGCAAGCTTTCCGGACGGGTTCGCGTCGCCTGTTATAAGGTCAGCGCACGCTTCTGCACTGGCTTCACCTGCAAGATACATGTGGAGTATCGCGTTTACATCGTCAGCGAACGGCAGCGAGATTGGGGAGCCGCTGAAAGTGATGGCGGCTATGGATGCGCCCGTGCTGATTAGGTCACGGAGCAGCGCGGATTGTTCCGCCGGCATGTCGAGTGTTTCGCGGTCAAAGCCTTCGCCTTCAAAACGGTCTGTGAGTCCGCAGAAAAACAAGACGGGGATATTGCTGGCGGCGGCTTTTTCCGCGAGCTGTACGGCGGCGGCAGCAAGTTTTTCAGCTTGTACGGCAGCCTTTTTCGCTCCGCTTTTTGCCGACGCCGTTTTTGTGGCAAGCTCTTCTGAGTAGCCGGGTTCGTACAGTACCTTAAAGCCTTTTGCCTCGAAAGCCTTTATTGCGTTTGTTATTGGGTTCGTTGTGATGTGGCTGCTGCCGCCGCCTTGAAAGCGGATATGGCTTGCCATTTCGCCGATTATCGCGATGGTTGGTTGCGCGGGTGTCAGTTCTGAGACATTCGCGGTCATGGTGTCGCCCGCGTTAGGCGCAGCATTCGGTGCCGAGGCAGTTGCGTATGCGTTGCCCAACCGTATCGGCAACATTCCGTCGTTTTTCAGCAGCACAGCGGATTCACACGCCGCCTGTTTTGCGATTTCGTGAGCTTTCGCGAAAAGCTCCGGCGAAATGCCGCACGAAGATGGAGAGCTGTTTGTGGCTTCTTGCGCGCCGAGAAACTCTGGTTTAAGCCGCTTCGCAAGCCGGACAATGTTTTCTACGGCTCTGTCTATATCCGCTTCGGTGATTCTACCCTCAGCGAGTGCCGCCTTAAGTTCTTCTGTGTGGAAACCGCATGAATCTGGCATAGCTAAGTCCAGTCCGCCTTTTATACACTCCGCAATATTTATAGCGGCACCCCAGTCAGAAACAACAGCCCCCTTAAAACCCCACTCATCACGCAGGATTTCCTGCAAAAGGCGGCGGCTCCTGCTTACATACTCGCCATTAAGCTTGTTGTACGACTCCATCACCGTCGCCGGATCAGCTTCCTTGACTGTTTTTTCAAACGCGTAAAGATAAATCTCGCGCAAAGCCCGCTCGTCTATTATGCTGTCAGAAGTTTGTCGCCGCTTTTCCTGACTGTTCGCCGCGAAATGCTTTATTGAAGCAGCTCTGCCTTTGCTTTGCAAGCCGTTAACGTAACTCACCGCAAGCTCGCCCGAAAGAAACGGGTCTTCCGAAAAATACTCGAAGTTTCGCCCGCAAAGCGGCGAGCGTTTTATGTTCATTCCGCATCCAAGAACGATATCTACGTTTTCGGCGACGGCTTCCTCGCCTATCGTCTTTGCAACGAGCGAAAGTGTCTCGCGGTTCCAGCTTGAAGCAAGACAGCTCGCCGTCGGAAAGCAAGTTGAAACTTTGCTGCGGTTTATATCACTGTAGCTTTCTTCATCCTGTTTACGAAGTCCGTGCGGACCGTCGCTCATAATAATTGCAGGTAATTTGCCGTTCGCGTCATAAGTTGACCAGCTTCCGACTCCGTTCAAAAGGCGTATTTTTTCATCGAGAGTGAGATTTTTAAGGGTAAGTTTCGTTTCCATAACGGGAATTATACCACATCTTTTCCTTGCACACAAAAAAAAGCCCAGTGGAGGGACCCACTGGGCATCTAGTTAATAAAGTTCTCGATATTAGTCTTCCATCGCTTTGTATTCGTCGAATGCCTTAAGCATCTCCGGATCTTTCTTTTTATCGCAGAGAGAGACAACGATTGTTACAACCAAGCAGATGATGAAGGCTGGCAGAATTTCGTACAAGTCGAAAAGTCCGCCAGAAAGGTTGTGCCATGCTACAACTGTAACGCCACCACAGATAAGACCGGCGATTGCGCCTTTGTTTGTAGCGCCTTTCCAGAAAAGAGCAATAATGATAAGCGGTCCGAACGTGCCACCGAATCCTGCCCAAGCGTAAGAAACAAGTCCGAAAACAGAGCTGTTCGGGTCGAGCGAAAGCAGGAAGGCAATGGCGGCGATTACAAGAACCGTTATGCGGCTAACAAGAAGAACCGTCTTATCATCTGCATCTTTTTTGATGATGTTCTTGAAAATATCCTGTCCAACAGCGGAAGAGGCTGCAAGAAGCTGGCTGTCCGCCGTGGACATTGCAGCTGCAAGAATACCACACAGGAAGATACCGCCGATAAATGCCGGGAACATGTTAACCATCGTTACACTGAAAACAGTCTCCGCATCGCCGTTAACACCGTCAAGAACGATGCCTTTGCCAGCAAGGTATGCTGTTCCGAGCGCACCGATAATAATTGCGCCGACATATGCGATAACCATCCAGATAATACCAACGCGGCGGGCTTTCGTTATCTCTTTATTCGAGCGAATTCCCATGAAGCGGATGATAATGTGCGGCATTCCGAAGTATCCCAAGCCCCATGCAAGGGCAGAAATTGCTGATTTAATGCTGAAAGACTGATTTGCCGTAAAAGAATTAAGTACTGATTCGCCGAATTTTCCGTTGAGCGCATTCTGTGAGAACTCGGAAACTTTCTGAATAGCTTCTGAAGGACTGCCGAGCGAGAACACGATGATTACGGATGAAATTACGAACGCGATGAAAATCAGTGAACCCTGCATAAAGTCTGTTGTACAAACTGCAAGATAACCACCAAGAATCGTGTACGAAAGGATGATAATCATTCCGATGAGCAAGCCGATGTAATAGTTCAGCCCGAATACAGAGTTGAAAAGCTTTGCACAGGCAACGAAACCGGATGCTGTGTAAATCGTGAAGAACAGAACGATGAAAATAACGGACACAATTGAAAGAATCTTCGATTTATCCTTGAATCTGTTCGTAAGGAATTCTGGAATCGTGATTGAATTGTTGAATGCGATTGAGCATTTGCGGAGCGGTTTTGCAATGATAAGCCATGCAAGGTATGTTCCGACGATAAGACCGATTGCCGTCCAGAATGTTTCTTTGAATCCGCCAAGATAGCAGAGTCCGGGAAGTCCCATAAGAAGCCATGCAGATGAGTCAGATGCCTCTGCACTGAGGGCTGTGATCCATGGTCCCATCTTACGTCCGCCAAGGAAAAAGTCGGATGCGCTGTTGTTTTTTCTTGCAGTTCTAAGTCCGATGACAATCATAAGACCAAGGTACAAGACGAAGGCAGCGATTTGTGAAATCATTTTTGAATTCAACTGTATCTCCTTTGTTAACAAATCCTTAAATTTGTTAAGTATAACTTAAGTTTAGTTTATCAGCAGAGAAAAGAATCGTCAATTATTTTGTTCATATTTATAGAAACAAAAACTAATAGTAGATAATTTCGAAGGGTTTGTCCGGCACAAAACCGGCTTTTGTGTACGCTTTCTGCGCGGGGATGTTCACATCCTTCACGAAAAGAGCCGTCCGCTTACCCATTTCCGCATTTTTTAACGCAAGAAACTGCGCCAAAAACGCCGCGCAGCCTTTCCCCCGGTACTGTGGAACGGTATAAACACCCCCCAGCTGATACCAGTTTTGCCCGCGAGCGTTCGTACCGGCTTTTGCAACGGCTCTTGGAACTTCATTTTCTTTTGGTTTTGCAAAAAGCGCGTAGATTATCTGCTCGCGCAAAAACTTCCGCATTGTAAGACGGCTTGCCGCTTCATCAAAGTCGGCTTTATCAACAAGAACTTCATCAAGTTCGTAGCCCATTTGAAGCGGGACAAGCGCATCAAGCTGCGGTGCTCCGCATTTTACAACTTCCAGTTCTTCCGGCGGCAGCAACCTTTCCGCGTTTCCAACGAAATGCATAAGCATATAGTTCCGTGTTTGCCGTCGCCGCTTTTTTACAACAGATGCTATAAGTTCAGAGCCTTGTTTTTCGCCAAGAATACAAAATACTTCATCTTGCGGAATTTCGGCGACAAGCAGCTCGCGAAACTCCGCTTTTTCTTCATCGGAAGTGAACCTTAAACAGTGAAGGAACTGCCCACTCTCAGAAAACGATACAACACCTTTTATCGGAGCGGCACCACCACCCGCATTCTGCGCCACGTCCCCCGCGTTTTGGCAAGTCTCCGCGACTTGGCCGTCACGGAAAAGCCATATCTTGCATTTTGCTGCCGCCGGCATACTGCAACGCATCGGGTCAGCCTGACAATCTTTGAAAAACAAACTTGAAAGCGTTATGTTCTCTTGCTCGGTTTGCGTTATAAACTTTACTGCATCAAAAAGCGACTCGTCATCAAGTTCCGACATCTGCAGCATCAGTTTTTCTCCGGGATAGTAAGCGGAATTTTCCCGAGCAATGGGATTTCGCCCGCAAGAACCGCCGCAACTGCTTTGAATGAGTAATCGGAATAGCTGTACGCAAAAAGTATCGTATCGGCCCAATCCAAATCGATAACAAAGTTTGGCGAAAGAATAGAAATGATTATGATTTTCTTGCCACTATTTTTAAGAGAATTCGCAAGCGCGGCAGTTTCGTTGTTATACACAATGATAATCGCAGTGTCGTATCTGCTGACTCTGCGCGGAAGCTCATCCAGATAGTTCAAAAACTGGTCGTTATCCATAGCATAGCTGTAATAATAAAGATCAGCGTTTTTGTACCGCTTTTTCAACTCGTTCTGGTACGTTATGAACGGCCCCGCAATAAGTACACGCTCGCTTGCCGCAACTTCAGGCGTGTATGGGAAAGACTCGCCTTTGTACAGGCTGATTGAGCGGCATGCCTGCTCCAAGAAAAACTTTTTTCCCTCTGGATCTGGAATAAGCTCGTCAAGTTTGTCCGGATCTGGAAAAAGAGGTGCCGCATTTCCTGACTTAAAATACTTTAGTTTTTCTTTTAATATGCGGACCGTCGCCTTTTTAACGCAATCCCGGAATTCCTCGTCAGACTGCATGAGCGGATAGTTATTGCGCCATATCGCATTGTTCATTTCCGGCGTGTCCGAAAAGATGATTATATCATTCCCGGCTTTTATTGCCATGCGTACCGCGAGCGAAACTCCGCCGGCGAACGTGGTGGCACCGTTCATGTACATATCGTCAGTTATTACAAGACCGTCATAGCCAAGCTCATCACGCAAAATATCTATTATATAATGCTTGGAAAGCGATGCAGGCGTTCCATCTGGCTCTATCTGCGGGAAAGAAAGATGCCCGCTCATAATCGCTGGGAAGCCCGCTTTTATTATTGCTTTGAACGGAACAAGCTCCCTGTTATAAAACGTTTCTTTTGAAATGTTTATTATAGGAAGTTTTCCGTGAGAGTCCGCGTCCGTGTCACCGTGACCGGGAAAATGCTTCGCCGTCGGGATGACTCCCGCATCGAACATACCCTGCGAAAAGGAAACACCCATTTCGCCAACGTACTCCGGGTTTTCGCCGAATGAGCGCGGCCCGATAACTGTAGATTTTATCGAAGAGTAGATATCCACAATCGGAGCGAAATTCATGTTTATTCCGAGCGCATTAAGCTCGCGGCCAATGTAAAAGCCGGAATAATAAGCGTCGTAAGGGTAACCAGATGCACCAATCGCAAGGTTACCGGGAGTGTCGCTCATCTCGCCTTTGACGTGCCTAATCCAGCCGCCTTCCTGATCGGTCGCGACGAAAAGCGGTATCTTAAATCGGCACTCAACTGACTTTTGCTGCAGCGACGCTACCGACTCTGCTACCTTGTAGATATTGTCCGTGTTCCAGCCGTAAAGCTTTACGCTGCCTATGCCACGCTCGGCTATCCACTGATACAAAGTGCTTGAAGGCTCCGCGCCTGCCCAGCCGAACATAAGCACTTGTGCAAAAAGCTCCTCGTCCGTCATTCTGTTCGCAATGGCGTTTGCAAGCTCTTCGTCGGGGTAGTCGCTCCAAAAGTTTAAGTCTGCGGGGTAGCCGTCGCTGAAAACATCCGCGGAGCTTACATCGGCAGAATTCTGTGCCGTCGCGACCGATGCCCCGAAAAAGCATACGATGCAAAAAACGACAACTGCGAAAAGTTTCAGAAAAAATGCCAAATGCGATCGCCCGCCACAGGGTTGCACTTTAGGAGCCAAGTGTTCCATTTATTTGTACACTTCCCCGTTCATTGCACGTATGTACTGACCTGCGCTGTCTGCGGCAATCGCGCCGTCCGCCGTAGCCGTCACAACCTGACGGAAGCTCTTTGAACGGATATCTCCGGCGCAATAAAGTCCTTTTATGGCGGTTTCCATCTTTTCGTTCGTCACGATATAGCCGCCCGCATCTTTCGGAAGCATCTCCACAAGGTCGGAGCGCGGCACCATACCGACAAAAATGAACACACCGTCGGCACCAATTTCAGAAGTTTCGCCTGTCTGCGTATTTTCCACAACGACAGCTTCAACCTTAGCAGAGCCTTTTATTTCCTTGACGACGGTGTTAAACACTTTTTTCACGCCGTCATTCGCCAAAATACGCTCCGCAACGGCTTTTTGCGCTCGGAAACTCGCCTTTCTATGGATTATCGTAACGTCACTGCTCAGCGTAGAAAGATACATCGCTTCGTCACAGGCCGCGTCTCCGCCGCCAATAACGATAATGCGTTTTTTGCGGAAAAACGGTCCGTCGCATGTAGCGCAGTACGAAACACCGCGTCCTGCAAGCTCTTCCTCGCCGGGAATGCCCAGTTTCCGGTGCTCAGCTCCAGTCGCAATAAGCACTGTTTTGCTTTTGAAAGTCTCGCTGTCCGATTTCAGCGTGAATGTATCGCCAATTTTATCTATTGAGTTTATAGATGCCATGCGGAAAGTTGCCCCAAAAGAAACAGCCTGCTCCTTCATTGCATCAAGGAAATCTGCGCCGGAAACTGCGGGAAAAACTCCGGGATAATTTTCTAGTTTATTGATATTAAAAGCCTGACTTGACTCACCATTTTCTATTACAAGCACTTTGAGCGCGGCTCTTGCGCCGTACTGCGCGGCAGAAAGCCCGGCAGGACCGGCTCCCAAAATTATCATATCGAATGAATTTGATTCAGATGTGTTCATAAAAAACATTCTACAAGGTTTCTTCAGGATTTTCTACTATAAAAAAGTTTTACTTGACAGCTAGTTTTTCATAAACTAGCATTAAATCTATACTTACAAACATTTATAGTAGGAGTGCTTTATGAGAAAAGTAACCTCAATAGCCTTATTATTTTTAATGGTTTTGTTTTGCTTCTTCGGATGCAAAAAAAAGGATGAAACAGAAGCGGCTCAGGAAGCCGTGAACACCATTACATCCGCATTCAATGATTACTTGGATGTACTTGATTCAAGCGACGATTGGGACGACTGGGATTTTAACGGCGGTGACAATGATATAACATTTGATGACGTGCTCGACTCTATCAACAGTACATTCAACCCGAACGTAACGATTGGTGACCCGATTACAGTTGAATTCGGCGATTTTGATGCAATGGAGAAAGTTTCAAAAACTGCACAGAATAACCAGTATGCAGAAGGCCAGATTATCACGATTGACGGCGAGCTTGCCATAAACTTCGGCCATGCTTCAATCGGTCAAAGAAAGGATGGCGAATACGTAGGAACAACACTGGAAGTTGAAAGCTGGGGCGAAGACGATTACCCGGAAGACGGAAGCCGCGTTCTTGTAAAAGCAACATGCAAAGCAAACAAAGATTACTTCTTTATTTATCTTACAGCAAAACCGTCTGATATAACCGTTCTTGCCGAACCAGAAGTTGAATATCTTGATTTCAGCGGCTACGACTGGGACGAAGAAGACATTATAGAATTCTAATTAGCACACCACAGTTGGAAGAAAAAGGGATTGAAAGGGAAAAAGGAACCTTCGCGAGCTTTATGCTCGCATTCAAGGTGCCGTTTTCCCTTTCTTTTTACTTTCACGTTTCTATTTGAAGAAATGGTATTATTTTAGTTTATAGACATATTGTTTTTTTTTATTTGCACTATCTGTGAAAATAGCTTTATAATGATTTTTTGTACGGGTTAAACCGTTTTACTTATTTAGGAGGAGCAAATGAGAAAATTTGCAGCTGCACTTGTTATCATCGCATGTGCGTTCACAATGCTTGTAGCAGGTGGCAAAAAAGAGACAAAGGAACCGGAGAAAAAAGATTATTCCGGTTACACAATCAGGATTTATTCTAACTCGAACTCAACGGAGAGAACGACGTGGCTTATTAACGAGGCAAAGAAAGCCGGTTTCACAATTTCCATTGACGACAACTCTGTTATCAGCGGCGACACAGCTGCTGTACAGGCTGCTAACGAGAAGAAAGACGGCGACGTTATTTTCGGTCTGAACGAAACACGCTGGGGTCAGCTTATCAACGGTCAGTACGAGAACATCAAGCTTGTTGACTACGTTCCGTCATGGGGCGGCGATGTAGGCGACTTCAAGTTCGACAACAAAGCTTACGGTCTTGTTATCCAGAACGTTCTTATGCTCTACAGAACAGACGCTCTTGGAACAAACGGAAAGACACTTCACTTCAAGCACTGGACAGACGTTGCTGACAGCGGCTACAAGTGGTATCGCCAGGGTAAAGTTGGTGGAACAACAAACGCTAACATCAACAACTCAATGCTCTATCCTTACACAGATCCTAATTCACCAGCTGGTGGTATCTCAATTGAGGGATGGAAGAAGCTCTGGAAATACTGCGAGAATGGTGTTTTCACAGGCGATTCTTACGGATTCGATCCTCTTAACAGAGGTGACGTTCAGGTTGCAACATTCTACTCAAGCTCTCTTTACGGAAAGATTGATGCTGCAGCAGACGGATCAAAGAATCCTATCACAGCTGACAACTGGAAGCTCGTTGACATTGACGACGGTACATACTACATCGCTGAGTACATCGGTATCGTAGACAAGGCTGGAAGAACAGCAGAGCAGACAGCTGCTGTTAAAGCTTTCGTAGACTGGTTTGGCGGTGCTGAGCTTCAGGCTGCTTGGTCAGAAGAATTCGATTCATATCCATGTAACCAGAAGGCTTCAGCACTCGTTTACGAAGAAGTTCCTGTAATCTACACAATCAAGAACTTCGCTCTCAACACAGTTCCTGGAACAAACATGAACTACGCTTCATACGTTGCTGCACACAACGCTGAGTGGACAAACATCATGACAAACCTCGGCTTCTACTGGGCAGACGCTTCTAAAGCAGTTCCGGAGCCAGATTGGGACAAGCTTGACTGGTCAACACTCACACAGAAGAAATAGCTTGAACAGCTGATTTCCGCAATTAGTGGAGTCAGCTGACAAACAGCTTTTCAGGACCGGTTCTTCCTGAACCGGTCTTTTTTTATGCAGAAGAATTTTTTGCGGAACTTTTCAAAATCTGCACAACTTTTCAAAATCTGCACAATATAAACAAAAGGCGGTTAATGATGATTAAGCTGAATGACATTGTTGTGAAATTCGGAGATTTTACAGCACTAAAAAAAATAAACGTCCACGTAAAAGAAGGTGAGTTTTTCACATTTCTTGGACCTTCCGGCTGCGGAAAAACAACGACACTTAGAACTATAACAGGATTCATTGAACCGTTCTCCGGTTCTGTAATGATGAAAGACAACGATATAACCCATGTACCTATTGAAAAAAGAAACATTGGAATTGTATTCCAGAGCTACGCGCTTTTCCCAACTATGACGGTTTACGACAACATTGCGTTCGGTCTTAAGATAAAGAAACTTAAAAAAGAAGAGATTAAAGAAAAAGTTCAGGAGATTGCCCGGAAGGTTGATCTTTCCGACGAGCAGCTCGCAAAAGCGGTTTCTCAGCTTTCAGGTGGTCAGCAGCAGCGTGTAGCAATTGCACGTGCGCTTGTTACGAACCCAAGTATCATTTGTCTTGATGAGCCGCTTTCAAACCTTGACGCAAAACTCAGAGTACAGCTCAGAAACGAGCTTAAGAAAATGCAGAAAGATTTCGGAATTACTTCTATATATGTTACCCACGATCAGGAAGAGGCTCTTACGCTTTCTGACAGAATCGCCGTATTCAACAAGGGTATCATAGAGCAGATTGGAACGCCGAACGAAATATACAACCACAGCGCGACAGAGTTCGTCTGTAACTTCATTGGAGACATAAACCGATTCTCTGACGAGATGGTTGCATCTCTTAACAAGAAGGGAACAGCTCTTGATCCGACATACCATCACTACATCCGTCTTGAGCGCATACACGTGAACAGCAAGCCAGAGGAAAATGCAGTTACTTTTGATGGAACGGTCGAGAGCATGGAATACTACGGTCTTTACATCAAATACACGATAAAGCTTGCTGAGCAGACCGTAAAAGTTATCGAGAAGAACGACGGAAGCACACCGTACAACGTGGGTGACAAAGTGACTATAAACTTCTTGCCAGCGAACATAATGAGCTATCCTCCAAAAGCAGAGGAGGCTTAGGATGAAATCACTCGCTGCTAAAAAAATAGAGCCGCAGACACTGCTAA
>JAEEGJ010023921.1_pt1 | contig 12744 bp, 7 predicted proteins | sample 8958761 | NCBI WGS metagenome assembly JAEEGJ01 (sample SAMN16246546, study PRJNA631951) | gut metagenome | biome: gut microbiome; feature: rumen; material: RS-attached | host: Bos | place: Iran: Karaj | collected 2018-10
GACATTTCAGGAATGGGGTAATCAATCATAGAGCCTGTTTTTGTTCGTGAAATATATTCCGAAATGTTCACTTCCAAAAATGGACGAAACAAAGTGTTGAAAGAGACCAATTTCTCAAGGCTGTTTAGCTTTATGTCTTGGATGTATTCCTTTTTTTTATCATACCAGCTGTTGAGTAAGGATATATCGATGAAATCGCCATCTTGAAGCATCTCCCAAGTGTTGGAGTCATTCAAAGGGATTGAGTGTAGATAATCAAACTTCGCTTCATTGGGAATGCCGATAAGGTCGAGCGTATGACCGACAATCGAAATGTAGGGCATTGACAGGATGTGAAGAAATGTGCCGCCATGCTCTTGAATGTCAGAGCAACTCGTGAAATCGGGGCAGAGAGTCTTTTCACCAGAGTTAGAATCTGAGATTTCCCGCATAGGCATCATGTTTGATAAGTCTTCACGGGACAGCACCCATCGGAAATCGCTGATGCATTCTTTGGATGTCCCATCTTTCCTTTTGACCGATTGGAACGTGGAAGCCATCCTGTTTCCGTATCGCTGCTTCAGCATATCCACAAAGTTGACATGCTTCAGTGAATCCGTTTCTATGGTCAAATCCGGAATTCGTTTGGTTTTTAAGTGAAAAAAGGCTTCGAAAGGCAAGTTGAACTGCAATGGGTTTGTGAAAGTGAGTCCTAATAAGTGACAAATCATGCTGCACGCGACATTGCCACGCGACATAGGCAGACATCCGTCAATTGTTGATCTGCCTTGCTTAATCGCGTCTCTGACCAAAATAAAATAATCTGCCCACCTCTCTTTGATGGTCAGAAGTTCCAGCTCCTGTTCTATCCGAGCCTTCACTTTTGGAGATGTCTTTTTGCCAAACTGTTTTTCCGCTGCTTGTTGAACCAAATCTCGAAGATATAATCTGGAATCTTTATATCCATCTGGTAGGTTCGGCGCAGGTACGGTTTGCCAATAGTGGACAGTTTTGAAAGTGCGCACTTTCCCGTCGTAAGGCTGAAGGTGCGCAAACATAAGTTTGGAGATGTTTTCGGATCTGTTCATTTTTTTATTTTTTTGCAAAAGAACAACTCACCTGTGTAAAATCAATTCACAACGAAGCTTATTGTCTTTTTTATTTTTTTAGGGTGTGTAATGATTTTTCATACGAATGTTTTATTTTTGCAGCTATAAAAAAATAGATATGCCGACCAATGTATATAATCGATGCCTGTGGCTGCTAAACACGTTCCTCGTCAACAAGAGATTGACATTCAAGGAGATTCAGAAAAAATGGGGAACTTCACATCTGTATGAGGGCAAGCCTCTTAATTTGCGCACTTTTCACATCCATCGAGCTATGGTGGAGACGATGTTTAACATTAAAATTGTTTGTGACGCCAAGGACGACTATCGATATAGCATTTCTGACGAAACCCCTATTCAAGAAGATTTGGCCCTCAGATGGCTGTACAACACGTTTAATGTGAGCAATTTGGTGAGTGAGGGGAAAATGATGACCGACCGTGTTCTGCTGGAAGATATCCCAGAGGGCACCGAATATCTGCAAACCATCGTGGAGGCGATGCGCCAGAACCGGGTTTTGGAAGTCGAATACCAACCGTTTTACGAAGAACATCCTAAGAACTATCATGTGCAGCCTTATTGCTTGAAGGTGTATCGGATGCGTTGGTACATTTTGGGCAAGTTTGAGGAGATTGGTGAACTGCGTCATATCTCACTCGACCGCACATTGAACTTGGAGATGACGGAGAGAAAGTTCAAACTCCCTCAAGATTTTTCCGCTGAGGATTACTACAGATACGCGGTCGGTCTTTGGGTGAACCGCGATTTGACACCGGAAACTGTCACACTCCGCGCTTACAGCGAACAGAGCAAGTATCTTCACACCCTCCCGCTGCATCCCTCGCAAATGGAGGTGAACAGGACTGCTGAGTTTGTCGATTATCGGTATGAGGTGCTCGTCACACCCGACCTTGTCAGTGAACTTTTGCGGATGGGTGACAAGGTGGAGGTGTTAGAGCCGAAAGAACTTCGAAGAAAGATGAAGGCTGCCGCCACAGACATTCTGAATCGATATAAGAAACAAGTCAAAAAGAGTATAAATTAAAGAAATGTATTATGAAAAAGTATTGTGAAAAAGGAAGCAAAAGAATGCTCCAATTATTATTAACAAATACTATTGACACACTTAAAACGGAATTGAAAGAATCAAAACTAGTGTGTCTTTCTCCTGAAGGGGATAATTTTAAAGAGCATCAGTTAAACAACAAAAAAGTTATGAAAATATTGGGGTTGGATGATGGTTTTTGGAAAGGGTTTTGGCCCACTCGTCAACCCCAGTGGGATGGGATTCTCATTAACGATGATAAAGAAAAGTTTGATACCGTATATTTAATTGAAGCCAAGTCTCATATACATGAATTTGTTAGTAGAAGAAAACTCAAGGACAATGCTAGTAAACAACAAACGACTAATAATAAATTGATTGAAAATGCTCTTAAAAGTGTGTCAGATAAACTCGGAATACAATGTTTTGACGAACAACAATGGATGTTTTCTTATTATCAAGTTGCAAACAGATTGGCATTTCATCAAAAGTTAAAGGAAGGGCTCAAGGGGAAAGAGGTCAAATTGATCTTTCTGAATTTTTTAAATGACCCTACATGGAAAAATGAAAACAAATCAGTTAACGACAAACAAATATGGGATGATAAATATGAAAAAATCTTCAAAAAAATGGGACTCAATAGAGATGTTCTTGAACGGCAACAAGGAGTAATAATCATAAACAACATAGATGCGTCTGGTTTTACATCAAAAAACTAAAAGTTAATCTGCACTTCAATGAGTTATTAAAATCGCATAGTATATGAACATTAGAATCCATCGCGGCACACACCAAATTGGGGGCTGTGTCACAGAGTACGAGTATGAGGGCTGGCGATTGTTCGTCGATTATGGCGAGCAGCTGCCGGACACTCCTAAAACTGAAAAACTACAGGTAGAGGGCCTGACATACGGGGATTTGTCGAAGAGCGCGTTGCTCATCACCCACTATCACGGCGACCATATAGGTTGCATCACGGAACTGCCCGAATCCCTCCCGATGTACATCGGCAAGGTGGCACGGGATGTTCAACTGGCCCTGTCAAATCACTTGAAATCAGTTGATGCCGGCCAAGAGAATATGATAGAGCGGCTGAACCACGCTCATCTTTTCGAGCCGGCCGGAAAGTTCTCTTTTGGACCATTCGACATTATGCCGGTAACGGTTGACCATTCCGCCTTCGACGCTTACGCGTTCAAGATAGAGGCTGGCGGTGTCAAGGTTTTCCACACGGGAGATTTCCGCACGCACGGATTCAGAAGCGGAAAACTCGACAAAATGCTCAACAAGTTCGTCGGTGATGTCGATTATCTGGTTTGCGAGGCCACGAATGCAAGGTGCTATGATAAAAAGACCCCAACAGAGTCTGATATCCAAAAAGATTTCGAAACACGCTTCAAGGAGAACAAGTTCAATGTCGTCTATCTCTCGTCCACCAATATCGACAGATTGTTTTCCCTGTATCACGCCGCTTTGGAAGCGGGCAGGCCATTTTATGTGGATGGTTACCAAAAGGGGATCATGGATATAATTGCCAAAAAAGATTCATTATGGAGCAAGTCGAAATTATACCGATATGGGCAATATGAACCTAAAGTACTTCTTTACGATCATTGCGATCACAATGAATTCAAGGTAAACGAAAAATTTGAAGATTTTATCGACCTCAAAGGTTATGTGCTAGTCGCCCGGTCCAATCCGAGATTTGACCGGTTTATTGAACGGCTGCCCGGCGAGAAGAAAAAATACCTGTCGATGTGGGAAGGTTATGTCAAGGAGGGCGATACTTATAATGAGAGTTTGGCCAGGTCGTTGGGCGACGATTACGAATATATCCATACCAGCGGGCATTGTGACATGACCAGTATGCGAGAAGTTTTCAGCCTGCTTCACCCTAAAGCCATAATACCCATTCACACCGACAGTCCGGACGCTTTTGCAGGACTCTTCTCTGACGAATGGCCGATTATCTTGATGAATGACGGGGAGACATTCTCTCCCGCCGATTCCTCGTTGGCTGATGCCGTTTTGGCAGACGTTCTTTGTGTAAAGGCTCTTGCCGAGGACATTAAGGTAGTCGACAATCCGACAGGAGAATCCGCATGGGGACTTGAAGAGAAATGTATTGGGAAATTCAAGAAGTTGGAAGATGCTACATTTGCTATCTCGCACACTTCTTATAAAACCAACGCCACACTTGGATACGAAGTGGATGAAGAGGAAGATATGAGCTCTTCTGTCGTTAACGTATATGATTCAGGGATGACTCTTTTGGCAACGTATAAGAGAGGTGGCCATAAACCAGGCGGGAATAAGTACCAGGAGGCGTGCCGTTTCGCTCCAGGTGAGAAAGTGCTTGCCGCTTTTCATGCAGATTATTATTCTGTAGTGCCTGCAACCGTAAAAGGTCCCGTCACGCCAGACCATTTCAGAGAAATTTATGAAAACGACGATCTCGTCCAGATTAATTACGACACTTTTGAAGATTTTCTAAACATTCTTTGGGATTGGGACTGGGATTCCGTTGCCGTGCATCCCCACATCAAACTGGAAGGATTGGGTGAAAAGATGGGTGATACAATGCTTATACCCAGAGTGTTCCTGTTTCCGTATCGTGAATTCAAGCTGGTCAAAAGTGATATTATAAAAGAGCAGGAGTGAATGCATTCACAAGCCGCTGTCCCAACTCGTAAGCGTTTTGCAGGTCGATGGGGAAATGCTCGTCGCGGAACTTGCGTTTGACTTCCTCGTTGAACATCGTCATAGCATAGCGGGAATAGTCGTTGAACTGGTACGTGTTGCAGACGTACAGGGTCTCGCAGTGGCCGAAGTTCGCGCGCAGCTGGTCGCCGCAGGTGCCGAGCAGCACGGGGTAATTCCACTCCGGCATCGCCTCCTCGGGGATGTTCATCGTGAAAATCATCGCCGTCTGTTTTGGGATAATGGGGCGTTTGCGGTTGCCTTGCTCGTCAATGTCGTACGTGAAGTTGGGGAAGACCAGCCGTTCCAGGAACGAGCGTGTCTCGCCAGTCGGGTAGCTGAGATAGACGGGCGAGCCGACCACAATCACATCGGCCTCGCGGGCTTTCTCGAGCAAAGGTCTCAGTCCGTCGCGGATGGCGCACACGCCGTCGGTCTTGGCGTTCTTCAACTGGCAGGCGAAACAGCTCTTGCATCCCGTGAATGTGAGGTCATAAAGGTGAACCATTTCGGCTTGCGCACCCGCCTCCACAGCACCACGCATAGCGCTTTCCAGCAGCAAAGCCGTATTCTTGTTTTTACGCGGACCGCCGTTGACAAACAGCGCTTTAACAGTCTTTTTCTCCATAAACAAAGAGGTTTTTATAATGTGACAAAAATACAAAAAATAAAATACAGAGCAACACAAGCAGTGCAGAGTTGGGTAGAGCTCCGAATTGGTGGAGAAGAAGAGCGGAGTGGCGAATTAAATGGTCAAATAAATGGTCAATTAAACGAGAGCCAAGAGGACACTTTAGCATTCATTAGAGATTATAAAGGTTACAACACAACCAAAATTGCAGAAGCACTGAACAAACCATTCAGAACGATAGACAAGCATACCAATGCGTTGTTGAAGGCCGGATTGATTGAACGGCGCGGAAGCAAGAAAACGGGCGGATATTATCCGGTCGGAGCGGAGGGGTGATTTTATGAACACTTTTTTCATTGCCGTACCATTGGTTATACAAACCCACTTGTTTTTTATGCAAACAAGAGCAAACCAAGCATGTGATTATCGCAAAACACACAAATGAAAAACACACGTGAAGAGAACAAAATAATCAAGGAAGACAGGGGCGGCGAGAAGCATTTCGGCTACAAGAACCATACCAAGGTGGACAAGGGGAGCAAGCTCATCAAGAAAGGGGTGACCACCGATGCGCCCGTCCATGATTCCAAGCCGGTGAAAGAGCTTGTGGATGAGAATGACAGGGGGGAGGATTTGTTCGCCGACAGTGCCTACATCGGCAAAGGGGTGAAGAGGGTGATGCGGAAGTTCGGGATGAAGGACAAGGTGATCAAGCGGAACACCAGAGGCAAGAAGATCAGCAAATGGCAGGAGACCATCAACAGGAAGAACTCGAAGCTGCGCGTGAGGGTGGAACATGTGTTCGGATACATGGAAGAGTGCCTTCACGGAATGTCCAGCCGAGTGGTCGGCTTTGCGCGGAACGCGGCCTACAACACCCTGACAAACCTGGTCTACAACCTGTGCCGGTACGAGCAAGTGATGCGACTTGGAATGAACTAAAAAAGATAACCAATTGATAATCATAAATATACCCCCTAAAAAGTAGAAAAATTCAAAAAACAGACCGAACTAAAAGAATATTTATGTAGATGTGCAGCGTCATATTTTCAGATTTTGTTCAACGGATCTCGCGAGGTCTGGAGATGTGGCGCGAAAATGGTAAAAATAGAGGTCCCCACACGTTTTTTCTGCAACAATTTCAGGAGAATTTCGTCATACAGACAAAACTTAGGACTTAGGACTTGAGACTTGAACGAAGGAACAAAAACTTACCGAATATGAAAAAAATATACCCTTTCATGATCATGATGCTGCTCTGCGGATGGGCGCAGGCGCAGATCGACAGTGTGCAGCTGATTCCGGCCACGGTGCCGTACGGCTGCGACTTCAACAACCCTGGCGAGAATGCCCATTGGATTCTCTCGCGGTATCCGGCTGCGCCCGCCACAATCTATTACAACCACTTCGTCATCGGCACGGGCACGTCGGTGACGGGGCTCCCGGATGACTATTCGCTGTATGTCAGCCGAGACACATCGGGGAATTATATGGCAATGGGAGAGAACAGTCACCTGTTCGCCGAACGTCTCATTGACTTCGGGGCAGGCGGAATCTTCGACTTGGAATTTGACTGGAAGGCGTCGGGCTGCACGCCCACCTACTATCAGACTGCCGGAATGAAAGTCTTTCTGCGCGACACCACAGACATGATGCCTGCAGGCGCCCCCTCTTATGCCGACGAGCATCTGGATTACGCCCTGTATGACAACACATGGCGACACGGGCATGTGAACTTAGGGTATGTGACCGGGGTGAAGACGCTGCAGTTCTACACCTGGGGCTACAACTCCGGCCAAGCAATGCAGGTGCCTGCGGCGGTAGATAATATCTCCGTCTATGAGACGGACTGTTGGTCGCCGTCATTCACCCTCATGCTGGATACTTCGGCGGTGACTTTCCAATGGCAAGGCTCGCCCTCAGACACTTTCTTGATCGTCTATCGGCCCGAGTCGGGGACCTATTCGGACAACGTCTATGACACCGTGACGGGCAGCTCCTACGCGGTGACGGGGATGATACCGAACACGGCCTACGTGGCTTGGATGGCCAAGATTTGTAACGGACACGCCTCCGCCTTGTCGGAATCGTTCCACTTTGTCACACCGTGCGGAACCTTCATCGCACCCTTCACGGAGACGTTCACCACCGACGCCAACTGCTGGTCGTGGGACAACAACTTCTTCTCCCTTCAAAACGGCTATATCTACACGACATCATACAGCCAGTACAATCCTATCTTAGCCGTATCGCCCGTGATTGATGCCTCGGGATTAGCGCATCCGTATTTGCGATTTTCCCACTATCAGCCTGAGATTCAGGGTTATCATAAGAGCGTGACTGTCTATTACAGGGATAATCCGCAGGATGCTTGGCACAAGTTGGGAACGTACGTGAAACCCACGATGAGTTGGGTGGCAGATTCGTTGGCACTGCCCTCCAACTCCCCCACGCTACAACTCGCATTCGAAGGGGTGGGCAGCGGCTACAACTCCCGAGCCCAATTCGACGACATCAGTGTGTATGACGGGCCTACCTGTCCGGTGGTCTCGGAGGTGGTGTATGCAGGGACGGACCCTAACGGCGACGTGATGGTCAGCTGGATTGGAGCGCCCAGCTACAGCTACGATGTGCGCTACAAGAAAGCCACCGACACGGCTTGGACCTATTTCGGCGGGGTGGTGACGGAGCAGGTGACCCTGCCCGGTCTGGAGTCGCTGACCTCCTATATCGTGGAGGTCGCCACCCTTTGTGACTCCACGGAAGAGTATCACATACAGGGAACGTTCACCACGCCACTCCTTCCGGTGAACCTTCCCTATACCACCGATTTCGCGCCAAGCTCCGACCGGAATTGGGCGTTGGACAACAGTAACTGCGCCAGCTACTGGACAATGGGCACGCCGGGGACAAGTACTTGGAACAACGCGCTGTTTGTCACCCAGGATGGGACGACGGCAGGCTACAACAGCAGCTCCTACTCCACGGTCTGCGCCTACAAGACCTTTAACCTGAACGAAGGTCCGACAGTCTTTTTAGAATTCGATGTGCAGGTCGGCGGGGAGTCCACCAACAACTACCTGAAAGTCTTCTGGGTGCCCGACAGCTTGGAGTTTCCAGCCTCCACGGGGGTGCCTCAATACGCCCAGTTGACGTACCTGAACGGTGCGTTGAGTTTCGCCGACTATGTAGGTCAGACGGGCAATACGACGCAATATAAGCTGAACCTCACCAACGGCAACATCCTCCATGTGAATGTGGAAGTTCCGAACGTGAACCCTTCGGGGGCGGCCAAGTTGGTGTTCTGTTGGAAAAACACGACCCATGCGGGAGTTCAACCTGGTGCCATTATCTCGAATGTACATGTTTGGCAACCAAGTTGTTATACGGTTTATGACCTCAATGTTGCCACTACATTTTTGGATACGGCGATGGTGGAATGGGAGTCGTATTCTTCCACTGCCTCGTATATCTTGCAATACAAGCCGCAGACCATGGCTTGGACAGCTCCCGGGGTCGTAAGTATGGATGTTGCGGGCACGGATACGGTGCTGACGGGGCTGCTCCCCCAAACGCTCTATGACCTCCGCGTGGCTATGAACTGCAGTACCGACACTGCAGAGTGGAAAACTATCAGTTTCAGGTCGGGTTGCGAAATCGTCACGGTGACTGATGCGGCGCCTTTCTTGGAGACTTTCTCGGTGGATCCGGAATGCTGGAAAAAGTCGATAAACCCGTGGCATGAGTGGCAATATGTGGTCAGCGGAAAGTTCACCCACAACCATGCATTCCCTGGCGCGGACTCCTGCGGGTTGGTGTCGCCGGTGTTCGACATTTCGGGGCTCACCCGTCCATACCTCTCCTTGGACCATTACCAGCACGGGACTGCCGATGCCGACAATTTAGGCATTTATTACCGTACCAGCGCATTGGACGGCTGGCATCCGTGGGCGTTGTTCACGCAGAATATCGCCACGGCACATAAGGATTCTCTGCCGTTGCCGCAGCCGTCAGGGCTTATCCAGCTTGCCTTTTTCAGTTTTAATGTCCCGCCTGGCGGGAGCAGCATCCTCATCGACAATGTTGCGCTGTTCAGCGGCCCGGAATGCCCGCCGGTCTATTATGTGGAGGCCGACGGCATCACGGCTGACTCCGCCACCATCACCTGGGTGGGCTTTTCGGAAAACGGCTATGTCATCCGCTACCGCCATTTGCCCGACACTACTTGGATTTTCTACGACACCACGTACGACACCTATTACATCTTTGACGACCTTGAGGACAGCAAAAACTATCAGGTGCAGGTCTCGTCCGTTTGCTCGGGATCGGCTTATAAGTCGGTGACATTCTCCACGCCGTTGGGCATCGAAGAGATACCCTATTACACGGATTTTTCGCCTACGGAAGACCGAGGGTGGAAACTCAACAACGGCAGCTGCAACAACTATTGGATGATCGGACAGGTGAATGCTGCCGCCGATGCCGAGTATGCTTTGTTTATCACGAACGATGGAGCCACACCTGGATATGGCTGGAACTGGAGTTGGTCCACGGTGAGCGCCGAAAAGCTGTTCCGTGTCGGCACCAACCCGGAAATCACCATCGACTTCGACATCAAGATCGGTGGAGAGGACCATCTTGACTACCTCAAACTCTTCTTTGCGCCAGAGTCGGTGGAGTATGAACCCATGTTCACCCATGGCTCCAATCCGGGCTACATGTGGTATTATTGGCCAAACGGTTATTCGTATGACTACAATTTTGTTGATTATAAGCCGTTTACCTCCTATCAAGAGTATCCCCACCTGTTCAACCTCACCAACGGGAATGTCGTGCATGTTTCCGCCACCATGGCGAACCCGAATCAGAATCCTGACTCCAATTCTACGGCCAAGGTAGTGTTTGTGTGGACGAACGATGAAGCAGAAGGTGCCCAGCCCGGAGCCGTCATCTACAACGTTTCCGTGCATGCCAACCATTGCGATCCAGTGAGTAATTTGGCGGTCACAGAGTTGCATCCCACGTCAGCGACTGTTGCATGGACAGCTGGTAATGTCGAGACCTCCTGGAATATAGACTATAAAGTGGCCAGTGATGCCACGTGGATTTCGAATGCGGTGAACAGCACCACCCACACACTGACGGGGCTGCTTCCCGAAACGGAATACACCGTGCGCGTGCAGGCTGACTGCGGTGACGAAGGAGGGTCCACCTACAAAATGTTGACATTCACCACACCCTCTTGCGATCCTATCGACCAATGCGAATATACCCTCATTCTGACCGACACGTGGGGTGACGATTGGAATGGCGGTCGACTGTATGTGTTTCAGAATGGGGTGAAGATCATGGATACGGCGGCGATTGACCATGTGGGTCATCACAATGAGATGTCCTACGATACCGTTTCGCTGTCGCTCTGCCATGGCGCGGATGTCCAGTTGGTATGGAACAGCGGCAACATGTACAATGAATGCGGAGTTATCTTCCTGGGTCCGGAAGGGAACACTTTGTATCAGATTTCCAGTCTTTTCTCCACCTTGATAAGTGGTGACAGCACCCTTTATGCTTTCACGGCTGACTGTCCCGTGGTGCCGCCCGTGGTGGTCACGGACTCGGTTTCCCAGATCGGGCAGAACCAAGCCACAATGTACGGACACATCGCCGACCCTGGCAACCAAACAATTGTCAATCAAGGGTTTGAGTGGAAAATGCTTTCCGGCGGGAACTACAATTACTCCGCGAATGTGAACGGCAACCCGATGTCATATACCGTCACGGATTTGCAGCACTCCACCGCGTATGTTTTCCGGGCGTTCGCGGCCACGGACACCGCCGTCTATTATGGACAGGAAATCACTTTCACGACGGAGGAGGGACCTTGCCCGGCGCCCACCAACCTGCATGTCACCGACTCCTCGGACAACACGCTCTCCATCGCGTGGACGGAGACTGGCGACGCGGAGGAGTGGAATATCCAGTACCGTGCCGGCAGTGGCGAGATGAACTCCGACGTCTCTTACCAGCCCTCCTATCTCATCACCGATTTGCAACCCAACACCGAATACCAGATCCAGGTGCAGTCCGTCTGCGGCACCCAGACCAGCGAATGGACACCCGTTGTGACAGCCTCCACGACCACAGGGCTGCACGACTTTGACCAGTCATTCGTCGTATATCCTAATCCCGCCAAAAATGTGGTCTGTGTAGAATACCTAGTGAATAATAATCTTTTTAGTGGCGAGATTCAGGTGTGCGATGTGTACGGGAAAACCGTTGTAGGGGCGAATCATTATTCGTCCCTACAGGTCGCCCGTATCGACGTTTCGGGTTTGGCCGCCGGTGTCTATTTCGTGCGGGTGACGACGGAAGAGGGGGTGGTGACGAAGGCGTTCGTGAAGAATTAAGAATTATGAATTAAGAATTAAGAATTAAGGGGACTTCTAATTATTTCTTCCTGATTAACAGCTTCTTATGAGCTAAAATCCGCTGAAAACGACCCCCAAAATCCCCGTTTCGGTCAACTTGCGACAGATGTACTTTTTATGGTGAAAATTTCTCGCAACCCATTGTCATTCAAAGAATTAACAGACCGAACTAAAAGAATATTTATGTAGATTTGCAGCGTCATATTTTCAGATTTTGTTCAACGGACCTCGCGAGGTCTGGAGGTATGACGAGAAAAAGTTAAAAATAGAGGTCCCCATAATATTCTTTTTCGTTCGACCTGTTTTATAGTTTTTTGTTGCTTTCACAAAATCCCTGATGCTCATAGCGCGTGTGCATTTTCATAGACGATTTCAATATCGTAAAAAATTCATTTTTCAATGTAACGAAATCGAATTTTTTTGCGACAAATAGAGTAGAAGTGGGTTAATAAGTCAATTAATCAAGACAATTATAACAGTATTCAAAATGAAAGAAATCAAGAGAATCCTTCTGCTGGCGGTGTTCGTCGTGTTGACCCTCGCCGCCCACGCCCAGCATTTCGATTGGGCCAAGAATTTCCATGGCTATGGCGACGAATACACCAACTTTCCTCGAGGTCTGGTGGCTGACAGCGAGGGCAATGTCTATCATCTTATGCAGGTGGGCAGGGGTGGCTCGCTCGACGGTGTCGATCCCTTCGAGAGCATCGTCAACTACAACCCCAGCGCTCTGTTGGTGAAGATGTCTCCGGACGGTCAGTACCTGTGGCACCGCATCATCAATATCTACGAACGCGACAACCCGAGCGGCCTAGACGCTTATGACCTGCGTATGCTGGGCGACACGGCTCT
>JAEEGJ010023923.1_pt1 | contig 12744 bp, 8 predicted proteins | sample 8958761 | NCBI WGS metagenome assembly JAEEGJ01 (sample SAMN16246546, study PRJNA631951) | gut metagenome | biome: gut microbiome; feature: rumen; material: RS-attached | host: Bos | place: Iran: Karaj | collected 2018-10
CCATAGGCGAAGGTAAGGATACTGCCTTTAGCCGATATATGAAGGACACAGTATTTCTCATCCCTACAGCAAAAGTACTTGCTAAGGTAGTGGATGGTATAGACTCCATGGATATGAATAACAAGGACATTATGGGAGATGTCTATGAGTATCTGCTGGGTAAGATAGCTGCTGCCGGTGAAAACGGCCAGTTTAGGACACCTCGTCATATCATAAACATGATAGTTGAACTGATGCAGCCGACCTTATCTGATAAGATTCTTGATCCGGCTATGGGTAGTGCAGGATTTTTGCTTTCCGCCGCTTCATATGTATCAAAGCATCAGGATAAAGAACTTATGAAAACCGAAAAGATGAAATATTATAAGTCTGATATGTTCTCCGGTTTTGATACTGACCAGTCAATGCTTCGTATCGGGGCTATGAACATGATGCTTCATGGAGTAGAAGACCCTAACATCAAGTATCAGGACTCTTTATCCGGGGATAATACAGAAAGAGATGCTTATACACTTATAATGGCTAATCCACCCTTTACCGGCAGCGTATTCCAGGAAGAGATCAATAAAGATCTGTTGGCTCTCTGTAAAACAAGGAAGACAGAATTGCTTTTTATGGCTCTGTTTACCAAGATGCTGAAAGTCGGCGGAAGATGTGCATCTATCGTACCTGACGGTGTACTATTTGGAAGTAGTACAGCTCACAAGGCCTTGCGTAAAGAGTTGGTAGACAATCAGCAATTAAAAGCAGTTATTTCTATGCCGTCCGGAGTATTTAAGCCTTATGCCGGGGTATCTACTGCGGTATTGATATTTACAAAGACTAACTCGGGTGGGACAGATAAAGTCTGGTTCTATGATATGAAAGCTGACGGCTATAGTTTAGATGATAAACGTAGCAAGATAGAGGCTGATGATATCCCTGACATTATAAATAGATTTCACTATCTAGATAAAGAGGAAAAAAGAGAACGCACCGAACAAAGTTTCTTTGTGTCTGCTGACGAAATAAGGGAAAATGGTTACGATTTATCTATCAATAAGTATAAGAAGACAGAGTATGTTGCAGTAGAATATCCTCCTACAGAAGAGATAATAGCTGAGATTGAGAGAATTAATGCAGAAGTTGAAAAAGAGACAGCAGAGTTGAAGAAACTTCTACTTAAATAGTTAGGTGAATAATTCAAATTGAGATTTGTAGGGATGATGAGGAGTTAACCAAATAGAATTCCATACACTATTTCCATTGTTGATGTTGTTGGTGTATTAACGGAACAACCCGACACAGATGGAGCCAGAAATTATTGGAAAGTTACGAAAAATCGACTTAAAAAAGAAGGTAGTCAACTGGTTACAAATTGTAACCAGTTGACAGTATAAAAATCTGAAAGGTCTGAAAAAAGAAAACCTTCGCGACAATATGAGTACGCTTGAACTGGCATTGAATATGCTTGCGGAAGCAACAACAGAACTGACGAAGGTACAGAATCCGCAAGGCCTGAAAGAAAATCAGAAGGTTGCAAAAGAAGGCGGCTCTGTTGCAGGAAATGTAAGGAAGGATATTGAAGGACGAACAGGGCGACCGGTTATTACATCTCAGAATGCGAAGAAACTGAATGGTGTTGTGACAGATTTGATTGAGGGCGTGGCTGGTATGGAAGATTATTGAGATTTGTGGGGAATGATATATGAGGACTTTGAGTGATATTTGCGAAGTATATTCTGGTTATGCGTTGAAAGAATTTAATGATTTAAATGATGGTTTGCCGGTAATAAAAATAGGCAATATTATGATTGATGGTACATTGCAATTGGAAGAGTGCCAATATACTTCAGAAGTTGTTAATGAAAAGTATTACTCAAAAAAGGGTGATATATATATTGCTTTGTCTGGAGCAACCACAGGAAAAATAGGAATACTAGAATCTGATGTAAGACACATAATTAATCAGCGAGTTGGCGTTGTTAGAAAAAAAGATGATGAAGTTCCACAACAATTTGTTAAGTATTTCTTGATGAGGCAAACTGATCGAATATTACAAGAAGCATCTGGTTGTGCACAACCTAATATTAGTCCAAAACAGATCGCTCAGTATGAGGTGCCTGAGTTATCAAAAACAGAGATGTATGAGATTTCAAATATTCTTGATAAGCTTTCTGCTGTGATTACACAAAGAAAAGACGAAATACAGAAATTAGAAAAGTTAATCAAAGCCCGATTTGTCGAGCTCTTTGGTGATGCTGTCGCTAATCCTATGAAGTGGCCTATGAAGAAATTGAAAGATTTATCAGTTCAAATAAATAGTGGCAATACACCTAAAGGTGGTTCTGAGAATTATGTTGAAAAAGGCATAACATTTTTTAGAAGTCAGAATGTATGGAAAGATCAACTAGAAATGGATGATATTGCATATATTGATGCTGAAACGCATGCAAGTATGAAAAGAAGTAGCCTTAAGCATGGTGATATTCTTATGACAAAGACGGGGCGTATAAACACAGAGAATAGTTCACTTGGAAGAGCTGCTTTGTATGATGGCGAAGATGATATGGCAAATGTAAATGGCCATGTTTATTTCATACGACTCAAGAAAGGCGTAAATAATAAGTTTGTGCTCAGAATCCTGGTATCGCCAGAATATCGTGATCTAATCAGAAGTGTCTGCGTTGGTGGAATTGATAAACGTCAGCTTAATAAAGAACATATTGAGGATTTCCCAATTATATGTCCACCCTCAGATATGATTGATGATTATATTGTTTTTGTAGAACAAGTCGACAAATCAAAATTTGCAATACAGAAGTCATTAGAAAAGACACAGTTGTTATTTGATAGCTTAATGCAAAAATATTTTGGTTAAGTAAAAGGCCACCTTCTTGACCTTGCGGTCAAGAAGTATCGCTCGCAGGCTCGCTCAATCAAAAGTTGCAGTGCAGAAGTCTCTAGATGAAACTCAGAAACTATTTGATAGTCTGATGCAGGAATACTTTGGTTAAAGCTATGAATATATTATTGTTTGGTGTATCAAATGTAGGTAAAACTACAATTGGAAGGATACTGGCCAAGAAACTTGGATATAGCTTCTATGATATCGATGATGAAATTAAGAGTTTCTATGGATATAGAAATATTGATGCTTTTATAAAAGCTAATCCCTATGCAGCAGAAAGAGATCAGAAGAGAGGATATATTATTGAGCAGCTCGTAAAGAGGGATGATAATAAAGTTATAGCTGTGCCACCAATATACTACACAAGGTATTATACAGCATATATGAAGAAAGCATCATCTGAGGTGATTCGTGTGGAAATCCAGGATACAGCTGAAAATATCTTTGACAGGCTGATATTTACGGATGAAAATGATGAGCCATATCATGATGATGAATATAAGAACGCTCGGAAGAATAAATATATCAAAGCTATAAAAGAGGATATAAGATACTTTAAACCGGCTTTTTCAAAGATAGAGCATCAAGTAAATATAGCAGGCTTGGATGCAGATAAGGCTGCATCACAAATAATAAGTGAATTAAATCTGTAAATGAATATCTGAAGGATGCTGGTACGAAGGAGAAAGTGTACCAGTATGGAAGAAAAAATCGTAGTTGTTATCAATGAGATAGCCGAATATTTGTCCATTTCACAGATGAAAAAACTGCAAGAGGTTATGCTGCGGGCTTTTGCAGAGAAGGAACAAGATAAAAGGGATATTTCTAACGGTGAATATCTGAAATATTTTGAACTATCCGAAAAAATCGGATAGTTCAAAATAAAAAAATTGAGGAAAGACATCATTTAATCATAAAAGAGTCTGTAACAACTGAAATCAGAAAGAAAATAGTATCTGAAAAAGAGAAATAATAAAGGCAACTATTAAGAAAATCTTAATAGTTCAAGGATTAAAGTACCAATAAAAGAAATAGGAGGCACCACATGACCATAGCTGAACTGGATATAAAACTAAATGAAGCATTGTCAGATCAGTCTTTGAGCGAAAGCGCAAGGAAATGTCGTGACCTTCTTGAACTATGTATTGATTATATATATCAAAAGGCCGGTATTGAAAAGCCCAAGAGTGCAAATCTTCTTGAACTTTTGGATAGCGATGTAGTAAATGACTATATAGATGATACTGAGATCATATGCTCGATGCACTATGTTCGCAAAGTGGGATCTCATACTCAGCAAGGTCGAAGTGTTAGGAAAAAAGAAGTTAAAACATCACAAGATAATATTTCGTATCTGGTAGGACTGATTAAAGCTAAAGAGTCAGATAATATTGCTAACTATCAAAAGCCGCCGTATATGAGTGAAGCGGCTACGAGAAGGATATATGTTGATACTTATCTCAGAGAAGCTGGATGGGAAGTACTTGATAAAGAAGATGTTATACAGCCTGAAAAGGCTTGTATAGAGATAAAAGTAGAGGGTATGCCCAATCCTACAGGTATCGGATACTGCGATTACGTACTGTATGGCAGGGATGCAAAGCCTCTTGCTGTTGTTGAAGTTAAGAAAACATCGGAATCTGCAGAAAAGGGGCGTCATCAGGTAAATCTGTATGCCGATTGTTTACAGGCAAAATATGGTTATAGACCTATAATATATTATACAAACGGTTATATTACAAAGATAATTGACGGTGTATATGCTGATAGGGATGTTATTGCCTTCCATTCAATGGATGAACTGGAACGCATGATTCAACGCAGGAATCGTGGAGATATTATTGATTTAAGGATAAATGAAGAAATCACCGACCGTCCATATCAAATGATTGCTATAACTAAAATCTGCGAAAAGTTTAATGCAAAACGACGCCGTGGATTACTTGTTATGGCAACCGGTACTGGTAAAACCAGAGTTGCCATCTCTATGGTTGATGTACTTGCCAGAAACGGCTGGGTAAAGAATGTTCTTTTCTTGGCGGACAGGACGGCTCTTGTTAACCAGGCAAAGAAAAAGTTTGAAAAGTATTTGCCTGATATGACAGTATGTGAATTATCAGCCGGCGGCAAGGATTATAATGCAAGGTTAATGTTCAGCACATATCAGACGATGATCAATTATATCGATGCTGAAGAAAAGTTGTTTACCACCGGAAGATTTGATCTGATCATAATAGATGAGGCACATCGCAGTATATTTAACAAGTATGGTACAATATTTAGGTATTTTGATAGTTTGCTTGTTGGCCTGACTGCTACACCTAAGGATGAAGTAGATGCGAACACTTATGAGATATTTAAGTGTGAACCCGGTGAACCGACATATGATTATACACTTCAAGAAGCTATAGATGCTGAATTTCTTGTAGGATATAAGGTTATAAGCCGTACTTCAGATCTTATTGCCAATGGTATTGATCTGTCTAAGCTTTCTCAGGAACAATTAGAACAGTTTGACGATTATCTGGCAGATGATCCTCCGACACCTGATTTTAACATTCCGGGGAATGAGATATTTAAGTATCTTTATAATAAAGATACTTGCCGAAAAGTCATAGAAGACTTGATGAGATGGGGACTCCGTGTAGATGGCGGCGAGACATTGGGCAAAACCATCATATTCGCATATAATCATAAGCATGCTCAGATGATAGTGGAATGTTTCCGTGATTTATACCCTGAGTACACAAATTACTGTCAGTTGATAGACTGTCAGGAAAAATATGCTGATGATCTTATTATAAAGTTTGAAGAAAATGATGATTTCCGTATAGCTGTATCAGTTGATATGCTTGATACAGGTGTTGATATTGAGCCTATACTTAATCTTGTTTTCTTTAAGAAAGTTAGATCAAAAATAAAATTTGTTCAGATGATAGGTCGTGGTACCCGTTTATGTCCTGACTTGTATGGACCGGGAAAAGATAAGAGCGGATTCCTGATCTTTGATTACTGTGCAAATTTTGAGTACTTTGGAGAGCATCCCGATGGTAAACAGGGGGTTGAATCCTATACACTATCTCAAAAACTGTTTAATATCAGGGTTGATATGCTTACATCCTTACAAAAATATGAGCATCAGCAAAATCAAAGACTTCTTATATATTATAATGCTATAAAAGCAGAATTACTTAGTAAGGTTTCCGGTATTAAGAATCATGATAAGCGTATAAGAGTTCGTGATGAGATGCAATATGTTGATAAGTATAACGATCTTAAAACTTGGGAATCGTTGTCACCTGTTATGATAAAAGAAGTCAAGAAACATATTTCACCTCTACTTGATAGCGGATTAAACGGAGACCATCTGTCTGTAGCATTTGATATACGTGTATACTATGTTGAGAATGACTTACTTAATACAGGAACACTTAACAATTCAGGTGCAAATATAAAGTTACTTAGACAGATAGCTCAATATTTGATTAATGAAAAAGCATCGATCCCTCAGGTAAGAAATAAGATTAACGAGTTAAAGGAACTGATGGGAGATGAAATTTGGGCTAATCCTAATATAGATATGTTTGAGAAACTTAGGATAAGTCTAAGAGATTTGATGCAGTATCTCAAAGATAAAGTCAGACACAAGTTTGATATAGACATACCTGACAATATTGAAGATGCTGAATACCAGCCTGAAGATACAGTTATCGATATAAGGACTTATCGTGAGAAAGTAATCGATTATCTAATTGAGCATAGTGATAATCCTGTGATACAGAAAATATATAATCTAGAGCCAATAAATAATGATGATCTGAAAGAACTTGAGAAAGTATTATGGCATGAGCTTGGTACACAGGAGGAATACACCAAGTCAACCAGTATTTTAAACCTTGCTGCTTTTATCCGAAGTTTGGTAGGTCTAAACCAGGATGCAGTCAACAAGAAGTTCGGTGAATACCTGAACAGTAATACTTTTAACTCACAACAGCAGGAGTTTATTCATACTATTATCAATTATGTAAGAGAAAATGGAGATATTGAACTTTCTGATATAGTTAATACGGAACCTTTCAATAATTATGATATCAACGAGATGTTCGGAACTAATATAAATGCTGTAGTTGAGATAGTTAATGTATTACATGGTAGTGTAACCACTGATGTTGCATAAATATGTAAAAAAAGATATTTTCTTTATTAGGAGTTAAAATGGTAACAGTAAATACATGCAAAACTCAAGACTTTGAGATGGATTATATAAAGTTCGGCACAGGAGATAATACTTTTGTTATTATACCGGGACTCAGTGTACAAAGTGTCATGGGTGCAGCTGAAGCAGTGGCTGAAGAATATAAGGTAATGGATGCGGAGTTTACGACCTATTTGTTAGATCGTCGCAAGGAAGTACCGGACAAATACACTGTACACGATATGGCTGAAGATACAGTAAAGGCTATGCAAGATCTTGGATTAAAAGACATATATATGTTCGGCGCTTCCCAGGGTGGTATGATAGCTATGGATATAGCTATAAACCATACTGATATGATAAAAAAGCTTGTACTGGGATCTACTTCATCCCGAGTTCATCCCAAACAGTTGAAAATCATAGAAGAGTGGATCGGTTATGCTAAAGCAGGTGACAGACAGAGCCTGTATCTGAGTTTTGGTGAAAAGCTTTATCCTGCAGAAACGTTTGAGCAATATAGAGACTATTTCATAGAAACATCTAAGACTGTGACTGATGCTGAACTAAAGAAGTTTATCATCCTGGCAGAAAGTATCAGGGACTTTGACTTAAGAGACAAAGTAAAAGAGATCAAATGCCCGACACTTGCCATAGGAGCATATGATGATAACGTCCTGGACTCAGATGCTATAATGGAGATAGCTCAGAACCTGGACTTCAGATCGGATTTTAAGCTGTTTATGTATGGTAAATACGGACATGCGGCATATGACACCGCGCCGGACTACAGGCAGAGGATTTTTGAATTCATGACACAAGGGGAAGACTATGTTTGAGGCTACATTTGAATCACTTAGAACTTATCAATGTCCTGACTGGTTCAGGGATGTGAAGTTTGGTATATGGAGTCACTGGGGCCCGCAGTCGGTACCGATGTGCGGAGACTGGTATGCCAGAAATATGTACATACAGGGTACTGACCAATATGAGTACCACTTGCGTACTTACGGACATCCTTCAAAGTTTGGATTTAAGGATATCTGTGCACTTTGGAAAGCAGAAAACTTTGATCCCGATGCTCTGATGGAGAAATATTATAAGGCTGGGGCCAGATATTTTGTGGCTCAGGCATCACATCACGATCACTTTTTTAACTTTAAATCAAAATATAACCGATTTAACAGTGTAGAAGTCGGTCCTCACAAGGATATCTGCGGTCTGTGGAAAGCTGCTGCCAAGAAATACAATATGCCTTTTGGTATGACTGAGCATTTGGGAGCATCATTTTCATGGTGGCGCTCAAATAAGGGTGCTGACACTTATGGTCCGTATGCCGGAGTACCATATGATGGCAATGATCCAGCATATAGGGACTTTTACCATGATAACTATGAGCATGTGACTAAACCCGGTGAGGATGACAGCAAATGTATCTGGCTCACGAAAAATGAGAAATTCCATGAATATTGGCTGAATGTCATGAAGGAGATCATCTACAACTACCAGCCCGACCTGCTTTACTCAGACAGCTGGCTGCCGTTTGAGGAAGAAAACAATCTGGAAGACAGGAATGATAACATATACCGCTATGGCTTAGAGGCTGTATCATATCTTTATAACTCAGCAGAAAAGCTTTACGGGAAAAATACTGCAGTTTATACTCAGAAACATCGTGATGAAAAGATATACAGAGTCGGTGTCCTCGATATGGAGAGAAGCCAGTTGCCCGATATCAGTCCGGTACCGTGGCAGTCTGAGACCTGCATAGGTGGATGGTTCTATGACAGAAAGGCTCATTACAAGACACCGAGACATATCATAGACATACTGATCGACAGTATAGCTAAGAACGGCACACTTCTTCTCAACATACTTCAACGTCCGGACGGAACCATAGACGAACAGGCAGAATGGATACTGGATGAACTTACAAAGTGGTTTGCTGTAAACAGTGAAGCTGTATATGGGACAAGACCCTTCAGGGTATCCGGTGAAGGACATTCACATGTTATCATCGAAGGCTTCCGAGAAGATCAGGTAGACTGGCAGGATGATGATTTCAGATTTGTCCAAAAGGACAGCAATGTATATGCCTTTATCATGAAGGGTGATCATAGTAAGACTGCTGTAATAAAGTCATTTAAGCCTGAAGAGACAGTAAAGAATGTCGAATACCTCGGTATAGGTCCTGTAACCTTTGTACAGCATTCCGGGGTTCTAATCGTTGATTTACCGGACAGAAGAGAAACATCTATGCCGGGAGTACTTAAGATATCATTTTGATTGAATGTAAACGCTAAAAAGCATCATTGACATATGAAAAAAAGAAAAAAAGAAAGGACATTATATGATAAGATTTTCTAAAACATTGGTTCTGTTATTAGCTATTTCGTTAATTATTGGATCATTTGGCAGCATAAGTGTTTACGCTGACGAGTCAAAAACTTTATCTGCAAATGACAATTCGGCCATTAAATCGAAAAAGCCGAAGTTTTCTATCAAGGCTACTTCTGATAAGTCAGGAGTTAAGATCACTACATCTAAGGCTACATATGCTGACGGTTTTTACATCTATGCCAAGAAAAACGGAGCTAAGAAATACAGTAAAGTAGCAACTATTTCAGAAAACGGCAAAAAGAAGAGGAGCATTACCTTAAAAGATCTGGGCAGAGGCGTTTATACGTTTAAGATCAAGGCATATAAAGGCGATGCAACAAGTAAATACAGTAAAACTAAGTCTGTGACATTGTATGATGATCCCTTCGAGGAAAAGTTTGAAACTCTGTTAGATGTGTTTTATTATCAGCTGCTTTATTATCTAGACTCACCTTATGATGTCAATTTCCTTATGCTTGATGCATACGTAAAGAGCGATGAATATGATGTTGACTATATATTTAAGACCGAAAGCGGTACGGCTACTCCTCCCGATGATGTGTTAGAAAACCTTAAAGAACATATAACATATTATCAGAACAATGAGGACGAGGATGATAAGGGTCCTTATATCAGATGCAAGACACAGGATTTACTCGATTTTGTAGAAAATGTACTTGGACAGACCATCGACATCCCTGAAGGAAATCTCTGCTATGATTCATTTTATAATCTTGACGGATATATCACCGAATGGGATCCCGGCTGGTATGTAAGTTTTACAGGCTCTTATGTAAAATTTGATAACCTGAAGTATACATATACTGATGATACTGTAACAGTTACATTTAATGCTGTATCATATTTGTACGGTGAAATCGATACCAATGAGGACTATACATTAGTCTGGAAAAAGAACTCTAAGAGTCCTATAGGCTATACACTGCAGAGTATTGATTCGGTAGACTTACTTGTTGAATAATCAATCAGAGGGACGGTTCTCTGATTGATGGATAAGTCTTAGATGATATACAAGTTGCACAAAATTCATTTTGGAATTTTGTGCAACATTTTTGTTTGGGTAAGTTAGGAATTTTCGAAAAACAGTACTCTATATATGTGAAAGTGTAAATCTATAAAAATAACTAACTTTTAGTTAGTAGTATTTTTGAAAATTTTATAGTATATTTTTAAATGTGGGATACCATATATTCAGGGAAGAAGGAAAACTTTATACCCCTTGAAAATATACTATATGCTGAAAAGCAACTATAAGGAGGATGTCGTATGGAGAAATGAACAAAAATCAGATGGTTCATAAAAGTGTATATAATAAAATACTTATTTAGAATATTGGTAAATTTATAGAAAGTTTAATTGATTTATTAGTATTTATATGATAAATTTATTTATAGAGTTCAAGAAATAAATATATTTACAGAAAGGATGGGTTAGAATGAAATCATTTACAAAAAAATGTAGCAGTAGTAAAAGAGGCTTGCTTTTACATTTATTTACTTTTATTATTGTTCTTACAATGTTAATTGGTTCCTTACCGGTAAGCGCTGCTTCCGGTGAAATAGTTGTTAAAACAAAAAAGCAGCTCCTTAAGGCCATGGAAAAGAAAAGTGCTGCTACCATTATTTTCAGGACTGATAGAAAGACAAAATTTATTATTCCTACGATTGAGAATAGTGCAAATAAAAAGCTGGTTATAGAAGCACCTAATGCTAAAACATATAACAAGGCAGCCTTTAAGACGATAACTCTTAAGTCGTCAGATTCGTTTAATGAAAGAGGAAAAGATAATTCGTTATATATTAAAGGTGACGGGATTAAATTAACTGTTAGTAAAGATATTGAAGCGAAAAAGATTTCAATTACAGCGACTGACGTAATTGTTAAAGTAGCTTCGGGTGCTGATGTAGGGGATATTATATGCAACAAAAAAGCAGCTGAAATTACAGTTGCAGTGGAAAAGAATGCTGAAGCAAATATCACCATTAAGAAAAAAGCTGATTTAAGAATCACAGGAAAATCTGAAGAAAAACTTACAGTAACCGTAAAAACTGAAGCTGCGGGTGCTGCAGTTAAATCAGAAGTCCCGGTTAAAGTTAATGCGTATGCTGATGTTGATCTGCAGTTAGAGAAAGGTGCTGAGGATTCAGCGGTTACGCTTAAAAATGAAGATGCAGGTGTTAAGCTTGAAAATAATACAGATAAAAAGGTTACTGTTACAGACAGTGATGGTGAAAAACGAACTGTTAAGAAAGGCGAAGACTTAACATCAGATAATTACGTAGGAAAGCCTGAAGAAACTGATGATGGTACAGAAGGTGAAAATTCAGGAACATCTTCAGAGGATACAAGCGCAGATAATAAAGAAGACGAAAACAAAGAAGAGGAAAAGGAAAAAGACGAAAATAAGAAAGAGGAAAATAAGGACGATACTACTTCTCCTGGAGGAGATGAAGGAGGAAGTCCTCAGGGGGGAAATTATATTTCAGATCCTCCTAAAGCAGAGTGGGGAACTCCAGTATATGTATGGATAAATGATAATACAAAGCTTACTGCTACGTTACCTTGCACGAATAAAGTAGAAAATGATATTGTTGAAACGGTTGACGTAATTATAACTGGAACAACAGCTTCTACATGTACTGATAAGGGATCAATCTTATATACCAGTAAAGCTTTTGATAATAAAGCATTTCAGGTACAGACAAAGATTGTGGAGACTGATGCTTTAGAACATGACTGGGGAGAGGTTACATATACCTGGACAGAGGATAATAAAAAGGTTACCGCAACACGTACATGTACCAGGAACCAGTTACATATTGAAACCGAAACAGTAGATGCAGAAGTAACTGGAACAACAGCTTCTACATGTACTGATAAGGGATCAATCGTATATACGAGCAAAGCTTTTGAAAATGCAGCATTCCAGGTACAGACAAAGACAGTTGAGACTGATGTTTTAGGCCATGACTGGGGAGAGGTTACATATACCTGGTCAGAGGATAATAAAAAGGTTACTGCAACACGTACATGTACCAGAAACCAGTCACATGTCGAGACCGAGACAGTTGATGCAGAAGTAACTGGAACAACAGCTTCTACATGTAACGGTAATGGTTCTGTTGTATATACCAGCAAAGCATTTGACAATGTAGCTTTCCAGATACAGACAAAGACAGTAGAGACTGATGTTTTAGGACATGACTGGGGTGAGGTTACATATACCTGGTCAGAGGATAGTAAAAAGGTTACTGCAGCACGT
>JAEEGJ010023924.1_pt1 | contig 12743 bp, 8 predicted proteins | sample 8958761 | NCBI WGS metagenome assembly JAEEGJ01 (sample SAMN16246546, study PRJNA631951) | gut metagenome | biome: gut microbiome; feature: rumen; material: RS-attached | host: Bos | place: Iran: Karaj | collected 2018-10
CAGCCTGCACGCAGCCCCAGTCCGACGGTAACTACATCAAGTACATCACTTCTCCCGCCTGGACCGTACAGGTGTACAACTTCAAGTCCGACGGTTCCAAGAACATCCTGGCCACCGGTGCTTCCGGTGTATTCAACATCACGCCGCGCCGCGGTGCCGACTCGAACCAGCCGTTCTGTGTCTCCACCATCAACCAGGACGCTTCCATGGTCTATTTCGAAAGCTCGGTCAACGTATACGTTCCGGCCGACCTGGATCCGGCCGTGAAAGTACTCACCGGTGAATCCGGCATCAAGGCTTGGAAATGGTACACTGTTGACGGCGCCTGCTGGGGCAACGCTGGTTATAATGCCGGCAAGGCTGCCAGCCCAACCGACATCCCCGGTAAGTGGTGGGGATGTACCCCTGAACAACTCGAGACCGAGCAGATCCAGCATGCCGGCGGCACTGTCTACGGCTATGGCGACGAGAACGCTTACATGATCTTCAACGAAGACGGCGAGTGCATCTCCTTCAAGGCTGACGGTACCCAGATTGCCAAGGGCACCTATAGCTTCGAGAACTACACACCCGATGGTTCTGGTGATGGTTACGGCTATGGAAAAATCATCACAACCGATGCGCCGATCCTGTTCCCGTTCATTATCAACACTAACGGAAAGCGCGCCAACGAATTCGAAGTCGCCTATGTGGATCCTAATGTCCTTGCCCTGATTTGCGGCAATGGCGCTGGCGACTGGGGTGAATCTACTTGGTGGCGCTTCAAGAACGCCTCCGATGCAGATGCAGCTTTAGCTGGCGATGGTCAGCGTGCCTGGACCTGGAACACTATAGACGGAGCTACCTGGGGCAATGCTGGCTACAACGCTGGCCTTGCCAATGCTGCCGGTGAAATTCCTGGCAAATGGTGGGGCTGCACCCCTGAGCAACTCGAGACCGAGCAAATCCAGCATGCCGGCGGCGTAGTTTATGGTTATGGCAGCGACGACGCCTATATGGTATTCAACAGCACCGATGGAACAGTCACTTCCTACAAGGGAGATGGCTCCAAGATTGCATCTTCCGCCTATGAGGTGAAAGACTTCGTTATGAATCTCGATGTATACAGCAAGGGTAAGCTGGTTACTTCAGGCGATATGCCCGGTATCATGTTCCCGTTCGCCATTAATCAGGGCGGAGCTCTGGCAACCGAGTATGAGATCATCTACCTGGACGGAACTATCATGTCGTTAGTGAACAACTATGCTGGTAGCGGCGACTGGGGTGAATGCACCTGGTGGAGATTCAAACCCGCTGAATAAAGATCCCCATCCTTTTAAAGAAGGCAGCCGCCGGCTTGCGGCTGCCTTCTTTTTCCAAATAATGAATGAAACTGTATAGGACAACATTGACAATCCTTTTGGGCGCAGCCTGTTTTGCTTTTTGGATGTGGCTTTACCCGCAGGATTTGTCGTATCAAGAACAAAACCAATTGTTCCTTTTCACCCGGGATTACCTGAGAGAGCGGCTGGCCTTGCCGGGCGGCATGGCCGACTGGGTCTCCGAATTCCTGGTTCAATTTTTTTACTGGCGCTGGGCCGGAGCCCTGGTGATGGCCATGCTGGCCATGCTGCTGCAAATGGCAGTCTGGCAGGCAGCCCGCTTCACAGGACACCGGAACAACCTGTATCTGGTCAGTTTCATCCCTTCCCTGCTGATCCTGGTTTATCAAGGCGACGTTGAAGTGCTCCTGAGCTATCCCGTGGCCCTGATCCTGTCCGTCGCGCTCTGCCCGCTGATGTCCCGCGCCGGCTGGCACCGCCTCTGGCTCATCCCTCTGGGATGGTGGCTCGCCGGACCCCTCATCCTGATTCCCGTGCTGCTGTCCTGCATCCGGAGCTGGCAATGGAAAGACCTGCTGATGCTGGGTTGGACCGCGCTGGTTTTCTGGACAGAATACCGGCTGCTGGCAGCACAGTATCCATTGCGCGATGCTCTCTTCGGGCTCAACTACTACCGGCTCGTAGAAACCCTGCCGGTCCTGCAATGGCTGATCCCGGCCGTTACCCTCTGCTGCATCCTCATATGCAGCCTCCCCCTCACCTTGCGCTACCCCGCCCGAGCCGGATCCGTAATGGGTCTCCTGCTGATTATCGGTACCTTTCTGGGCATTCACGCCACTTACGACCGGGATACGCACGAAACACTGGCCTACGACTGGCTCATCCGGCACGAACGTTACGAAGACGTTCTCCGGCGAGCGGAAAAATTTCAGCCGCACAATCCTGTAAGCGCCTGCTCCGTCAATCTGTGCCTCTTCACGCAGGGCCAGCTTGAAAGCCGCCTGACGGACTTTTACCAGTGCGGCACCGAAGGGCTTGTCCTCCCCTCCATCCGGGACAACCTGTCCGACATCACTTCCGCCGAAGTACTGTGGATGATGGGCATGCCCAATATCACCCTGCAATATGCCTTTGACCTGCAGGAATCCATCCAGAACGGCCGCAAGAGCGGGCGCTTCATGAAGCGTATCGCCGAATGCAACATCGTCAACGGCTGGTACGACCGTGCCGTAAGATATCTGGACATGCTGGAACACAGCCTATTCTATCGCAAATGGGCCAAATCCCGCAAAGAAATGATCCAGGACGAATCGCGCGTGGCTGCCGATCCCGTATATGCCTGGATCCGCAATGTCCGATTCCAGGATGACTTCATCACCAACTACAACACGCTCGACCTGATGATGGCCATCCTTTATAACCAAAACAAGAACAATTTCATGGCGGCTCAGTACTACGAAGCCTGGCAACGCCTCAAACAGATGGAGGACAAGGAATGAAACGCTGGCTGCCTCTCCTGGCGACCCTCCTGCTGGCCGCCGCCTGCACCGGAAGCACACAATACAGTGACGCGCTTCCCGACATCTATCCCGATTACATCGGCGTGACGATCCCTGCCGGCATCGCGCCCCTGAACTTCAACCTGCCCGAAGCATATGACCGCGTATTCGTCCAGGTTACCGGCAGCAAAGGCGGATCTCTCAAGGCCCGTGGCCGCTGGGCCGCCTTCCCCATCCGTGCCTGGCACGATCTGACCCGGCAGAACGCCGGCGGGACGCTGAACTTCACCGTACTCGGCCGCAAGGACGGACAGTGGACGCAGTGGCGCGATTTCATCCTCTATGTCAGCGACGTCCCGCTCGATGACTATGGCCTCACCTATCGCAAGATGGCGCCGGGCTACACGACCTACAGCCGCATCGGCATCTACCAGCGCGACATCCACAGTTTCCACGAAGAGCCCATCATCGAGAGTACGCTGACTCCGGGCCAGTGCATGGGCTGCCACACCGCCAATGCCACCGACCCGTCGCAATTCATGTTCCACCTCCGTGGCAAGCACGGCGCTACGCTCGTCCAGCACGATGGAGCGCGTGAATGGCTCACCACCAAGACCGACAGCACCATCGGCAACGTCGCCTACACCTACTGGCATCCCGACGGACGCTGGTTCGCGGGTTCCATCAATCCCGTCCGCCAGTGCTTCTGGACGGGCGACCAGCGGACCATCGAAGTCTTCGACCTGGCCTCCGACCTGGTGGTCATGGACATGGACGACCATTCCCTGATAGTGGACCCGCGCTTTACGACGAAAGACTATCTGGAGACATCCCCTGCCTTCACGCCGGACGGCAAGACCCTCTACTTCTGCAAGGCCCGTGCATTTGAAGTCCCGCGCTTCGTCGACAGCATCCGTTACGACCTGGTACGCGTATCTTTCGACGCCGCGACCAGCTCCCTGGGCGACATCGAGACCGTGATTCCCGCCAGCAGCGAGGGTCACAGCATCAGCTTCCCACGTCCGTCCTACGACGGCCGCTGGCTGATGTACAACCAGGCTGATTTCAGCGTCTTCCCCATCGACCACAAGGAAGCCGACCTCTGGCTGATGGACCTTTCGACCGGCCGGACACGGCCCATCGACGAGGTCAACAGCCCCTTCTCAGAAAGTTTCCACAACTGGAGCTCGAACAGCCGCTGGTTCCTTTTCTCGAGCCGGCGGGACGATGGGCTTTATGTTCAGGTATATATATCTTCCATTGACGAAAACGGGCACTGCACGAAACCCTTCGTGCTTCCCCAGAAGAATCCCCGCAAATACTATCACAATACCCTCTACTCGTTCAACGTCCCGGATTTCACCAAAGCCAAAGTCTCTTTTACGACCCAAGGAACCTATCGTGAAGTATTCTCGGACGAGCGTGTCCAAGCCGCTGTCAAACCATGAGAAAAACCCTGTTTCTGACGTTCATTCTGGCGTTCTTCGCCCTGACTGCCTGCGAGAAAGACCAATACCGCATCCACGGCCGCGTGACCTCCAATGAACTGGAGGGTATGCAGGTTTTTCTCGTCCCCCTTGGTCACGAGACTGCCGAATTTGTTGATTCCGTACACATTCACAACCACGAATTTTTCTTTCAGGGGACCGAACACTGGATGTGCGAGATTCGACTTGGCAAATACCAGCGTGACAAGGGCCAGAACTTGCTGGTCGCCACCGAGCCCGGCGACATCTATGTCACCATCGGCCCGAACAGCACGGGCGGCGGAACGCCCCAGAACGACAGCCTGCCGGTATGGAAAGACATGACTCTCTACTTCAACGAGCACTTCGGACAGCTCTACAATGCGGGCATGATCGACGAAGCGAAGGCCGAACGGGCAGCCTACGTGAAGCGCACGCAGGAGATCGCGCTCGGTCTGGGCAAAGACAGCATGGCGGGTGAATTCCTGTTGAAGATGTATCCCCTGCCCGCAGACGAAAAGAAAGAGACGGAATAACATGTCCCGGAAAGGCAGGCGCATACTATGGATCGTCCTGGCCGCCGTGCTGTTCGCGGCCGTGGGCAGCCAGTGTGCGTTCCTGCTCCGTCATCCCTATTTCCGGAAATACGCCGCCATGAACGGCATCTCGCTGCGGGAAGCCCGCGACGTCTGGGGCAAGCCCGACCGGGACGCCGAACAAATCCTGGGCATGATCGTTGAGGCGGATGCGGAGAACTGGGAGAAGGTTTCCGAACTGGCAGCGCGCAAGGACCTCCGGTCAGAAGTCGGCACCTATTACTACAACCTGGCCAACGCGATGCAGGGAAGGCTTCCCGACCGGCTGATGGACTACTACCAGCCCTTCGAGCGCGGCCTCTTCCTTCCGGTCGGCCCTTCGTCCACCCCCTTCAAAATTGCCTGCGCAGGCGATGTGTGGTTCCAGCTCGGCTATATGCCGCTGGCCGAACGCGATGCCATGCTGGGACTGCTCTTTTCTCCCGAACATAACGGATCGCGCTATCTGCGCCGGCTGGCCGAGACCAACCTGGTCACGGGCGAACACGAAGCTGCCGCAAAGTATCTGCGTATGCTGCTGAACGGTTCCCGTGCAGACCGCAAATGGGCCAGGGCGTGCTTCCCCGAAAACTGGAGCCAGCCGTATCGGCTGCGCATTGCCGAAAAACGCAACCTGATGCCACAGTTCGACCTGGTCCACGGCATGGACCAGACGCCGCTCATCCTCCGCATCCTGCTCAGCGCCAACCAGACCAACCGGATGGCGCTGGATTATCTCCTGTGCTACGATCTGCTGACCAAAGATATTGACGCCTTCGTAGGCGATTTCGACCCTTCCCTCACCCGCTCGCCACTTTACGAAGAAGCCATGCTGATCTTCCTGGCCGCCAAAGGCGGGATGAACGCTGAGAATTTCGCCCACTACCACATATCCGAAGCCAGTTTCCAACGCTTCAACCGTTTTGTCACCATTTACAAGCGGGATGGAGGCTCCGGAAGGAACCTGACGGAGGAATTCGGCAAAAGCTACTGGTATTATTACTATTACGCCGTGAAGAATGAAACGAAGTAAACTCCTCCTGTCTGCCCTGCTGGCCGTCCTGCTGCTCTCCTGCGGCAGACCGTACGACGTACGCCCTGCCGGACCGGGGACGGACAGGGACTCCTTCATTTTTCCGGACTATACGGATGTCACCATTCCCCCCAACATCGCGCCGCTCAATTTCTATTACACAGATCCCGAAGGAAAAGAATTCACGACGCACATTTTTGCCAATGGGAGAGCCATCGCGTTCAAAGGGCGCGAGGTCGTCTGGAAAGAGAAAATCTGGCGCGAATGGCTGGCTGCCGCTGCCGGCGCTGACATCACGGTAGAATCCGCCTGGTCCTCAGGCGGCGCGCATCAGTTCCGGCGCTGGACCCTGCATATTGCGCAAGACCGGATTGACCCGTATCTTACCTACCGTCTCATCGAGCCCGGCTTTGAGGTCTGGGACGACCTTGAAATCCAGGAGCGGAATCTGGAAAGCTTTTCGGTCCGTGTGATCTCCGACTGGCGGCACACGGGCAACAAATGCATGAACTGTCACATCCACAGCCAGGGACGCGGCGACTTGTCGATGTTCTACCTGCGCGGCGAAGGCGGCGGCGCCATCCTCAACCGCGGCGGAGAACTGCGCAAACTCACGCTCAAGAACGACACGATGATCTCCCCTACCGTTTATGGGGAGATCCATCCCGACGGCCGTTATGGCGTCTTTTCCACCAATATCATCATTCCGGCGATGCACTCCGAAGGCGGCCGCCGGATGGAAGTCTTCGACACCGCATCAGACCTCTGCGTGGCTGATTTTGACGGCAAGCGCATGCTGACATTCCCGGAAACCAGCCGGGAAGACGTCTTCGAGACCTTCCCCGTTTTCTCGGCCGACGGCAACTTCGTCTATTACTGTGCGGCACCCGCTCATCCCTTGCCGGCAGATCTGTACCAGACGATGTATTCGCTGGTCCGCATCCCTTTCGATGCCGCGACAGGAACCCTGGGCGGCCCTGCCGATACGGTCTGGAGCGCCACGAAACGAGCGGCCTCTGTCTGCCATCCCAAGACCTCGCCCGACGGACGCTGGCTCCTTTTCACCGTCGCGGCCTACGGCACCTTCCCCATCAACCACAGCGAATGTGACCTCTGCCTGATGGACCTGTCCGACGGCAGCATCATGGACATGCGCGCCGTCAACGCGGAGAAATCCGACACTTATCACAGCTGGTCGTCGGATGGCACATGGTTTGTGTTTGCTTCCAAACGCGGCGACGGATTGTACGGGAAACCGTATTTCAGTCATGTCGCAGCTGACGGAACTGTAACGAAACCCTTCCTCCTGCCTCAGAAAAACCCACATTATTACGATACCATGCTGCGCTCTTTCAATGTTCCGGACCTGGGCAACGCCCCAGTAGGCTTCGATGCCGCCACCATCGGCAAAGTCTGGAAAGAAATGCCGGCAGAATCTTTTGAATAAAAATCGGACACATTATGAAGCTTCGTTTCTTTACCCTTACCTTGTTTGCCGCGCTCCTGGCGCTCTCCTGCGGAGATCCCGAACCCGCGCCCGCACCCGTGACACTCTCTGCCAATCCCTCGAGCCTGAACTTCGACGCAAGCGGCGGGACCCTTGATATTACTATCACCAGCGGCATCAAGCCCGACATCAGCTGCTCCGACGCCTGGATCAAGCTGACGGAAGGCAGCTATGCCTCCAACAGCCTCAAATTGAGTGTCACTGCCCAGGAGAACACGGGTACGGCCAGCCGCTCAACCTCCATCCGCATTATCGGCGAAAAGCAGAGCCTCATGGTATCCGTCACACAAGGCATCCCGCAAGTCAAGCTTTCGGTTGACAAGACCAGCGTCTCCTTCGACCGTTTCGGCGGCGAAGCCAGCTTCACCGTCACCTCGTCCGTGCAGCCCACGATCAGTTCCGACGCTGCCTGGTGCGGTGTCGAGACGGGCCAGATCAACAGCAGGCACGAGACCACCGTCACCCTGTTTGCCGGTGCAAACCGTGCATCTGCCGCCGGCAACGGCACGGTCACCGTCAAGTGCGGCAACGAAAGCGTGAGCGTCAAGATCTCGCGCGAAGCTTCCGCCAGCATTCCGACGGCCAGCGCAGAAGCCCTCACCCCGGAAATGGTATTCAACGCCATGGGTCCGGGCTGGAACATGGGCAACCACATGGATGCCATCGCGAACGGCGTCGCCGCTGAAACGGTCTGGGGCAATCCGAAATGTACCCAGTCCACCTTTAACGGCGTAAAGGCAGCGGGCTTCAAAGCCGTACGCATCTGCACCACCTGGGAAGGGCATATCGGCAAGGCGCCTGGCTATCGCCTGGACGAGAAATGGCTGAGCCGTGTAGAAGAGATCGTCGGCTATGCCGAGAAGGCCGGCCTGGTGGCCATCGTCAACACGCACCACGACGAGAGCTACTGGCTGGACATCGCCAAAGCCTACAACAATACCTCCCAAAACGAGAAGGTGAAGGAGGAAATCTTCAATGTCTGGACTCAGATTGCCAACCGATTCAAGGACAAGGGTGAATGGCTGGTCTTCGAGTCGTTCAACGAGATCCAGGACGGCGGCTGGGGCTGGAGCGCCGCCTTCCAGGCAGATCCTGAAGCGCAGTACAAAGTGCTCAACGAATGGAACCAGGTGTTTGTCGACGCGGTCCGCACCACTGGAGGCAACAATGCCACGCGCTGGCTGGGTATTCCGGGCTACGCTGCCAGCCCGGGCTTCACCATCACTGGACTGGTCCTCCCGAAGGATTATACGAGTGCCAACCGCCTGATCGTCGCCGTCCACGACTACGATCCGTACAATTATACCCTCGCCGACCCGTTGGTCCGTCAATGGGGCCATACGGCCGATCCGGCACTCCGGTGCAGCAATACAGACGAGGATAATGTCGTCGCGGTGTTCGACAACCTCAAAAAAGCATATCTATCCAAGGACATTCCCGTCTATCTGGGTGAGATGGGCTGCTCACGGCACAGTGATGCAGATTTCCCCTACCAGAAGTATTACATGGAGTTTTTCTGCAAGGCAGCGGCCGAACGGCTTCTTCCGATGTATGTATGGGACAACGGTGCGACGGGAGTCGGACCGGAGAGACACGGTTACATCGACCACGGCACCGGCGCATTTGTCGATGACAAAGCCAAGGAGCTGATCGGGCTGATGGTGAAAGCCGTCACCACGAAAGACCCGGAGTACACGCTGGAAAGCGTCTACAATTCCGCGCCGTAATCCCTTGCGTCATGCCGGGCTTGACCCGGCATCTCCTGACTCAGAACCCTCTGCCGAACTGGACCCAGTAGCGGCTTTCCATTTCGGCCCAGCGACGGGCGGCCAGCTCGTAGATGTAGGCCGTGTAGGCATTGAGGAGATCGGGGGTGGCAGCTTTGGTCGGCAGACCGTCCAGCGCCTGCTTTTCCAGGGCGAGAATCTCTTTGTTGAAGCCTTCCTTGGTCGTCTGCCAGGCGAGCGTGGCCAGTTTGTTGGTCCGGCGGAAAGACCAGAGGATACAGTCGGGGACATACTGCTTCTGGCCGCAGGTCCAGAAGGCTTCCGGAACGGCCGTATTGCCGCAGAAGATGGGGATGCGGGGGCTCTGGCCCGGATTGTCGACAGAGAACCAGCAAACGCCGCCAATGCTGTCGGGCAGCCAGTTGCGAAGCTGGGTGATGTGGGAATAGGCACACCAGGCCACGGCCACGGTCCGCTTGAAATCGATGGTGCCCGGAGCTATGGTGTTCAAGGTATTCTGCATCGTGGTGGTCAGCCAGGGATTGGCGACGGGACTGATGACGGTGTCGGCCGGATGGTCTTTCGTGGCCCGGCGGGCAATCTTCCAGTTCTTCGTCATGTCGTACTGCGTGCCTTCATAGGTTTCGCGGTACAGTGCCATCACTTCGCGGATATCGACCTTCTTCTCGGGCTTGACGGAGAAAGGCAGTTCTTCCATGTCCTCGTTCAGCCCAAGGGACGGAGCGAAATGACTGAGGATGAAGAACTCGCGGATGCCGTAATTCTTTCCTTTCGCGTAGCTGGCGTTGAAGGCCTTCCAGAAGAGGAAGGTGCCTTTACCGTCCCAGAGGCCGTTTTCCAGCGCTACCTGCTCCACATTGTCGGAAGCCATCATGTCCTTGCTCTTTCGGTCAATCTTGCCGATGCGGGGGATATTGGCCGAGACGGCGACATGGTCGTCGGGCACGCGCCGGGCGACCCAGGCTGCGCCGATCTTGTTCTTGCCGACGCCCACGATCTCGAATTGCCAGACTTCGTTCTTGTCGGCCACCGTCAAGCATTCACCGGTGTCGCCATAGCCATACTGCTCAGCCAGCGAGCCCATCAGCCGGATGGCATCGCGGGCGTTGTCACAACGCTGCAAAGCAACGCGTTCCAGTTCCTCGATGGTGAACCAGCCGGCCGGATTGACCAGGGTGTCCGGACCCACGAAAGTGGTTTCGCCGATTGCCAGCTGTTTTTCGTTCAGGCAGGGATAGGCCGTGTTCAGGTAGGCGTAGGTATGGGCAACCTGTGGGATCTCCCCCATCAGCCGCACACCCGTGGTGTCGCCATGGAAAGCCGTGTGCATCGTTCCGCGGAGGACCGGATGCATCGCGCCGGATCTATGATAGGCTTCAGGCTCCATGTACGCCCAAGTACGATAGCCGCCGTCGCAGGTATGTGAGGTGATGACCGATCCGTCGGTCGAAGCGAGGCGCCCGACCATGATGGACGTGCAGTTTTCACCGTCGTAGACTTCTTGTGCAAACAGGAAAGCGCTCACGCAGAGCGCAGCGAGAAGGAGGAGGTATTTTTTCATAGGAACGGGATTATCTAGAATTCGGGGAAGGCCGGATTGCCGGCAGGCGTCAGGGCGATGCATTCCATCTCGACCAGCCAGGCCGGGCGGCAGACGGGAGCGTGTACGTAAAGGGCAGGGAGCGCGGGACATGCCTGCGCAAGGATGGCTTTGACAGCGGGAAAATCAGCCGGGTCACGGAGATAGACGATGGCCATGACGATGTCCCGGGACCCTGCGCCAGCCTCGTCCAGCAGGGCGCCGACATTCTCCAGCATCCTTTCCGTCTGCTTCCGGACATCGCCTTCGTACAGTGTCCTGCCCTTCGCATCGATGCTGGCCGTCCCGCTGATATACACTTGTTTGCGGTCGCCATAGCTCACGGTGGCACCGCGCTCGAAGGTTACTCCGTAGTCGGCGGTGGGACTCAGATGGGAGGCGGCATACAGGTAGCCGAGCTGTCCAGGCCGCAGGCCGCCGATACTGTAGGCGTCCATTTCGACCAGATGCTGCCAGTCCGGGGCCCGGCCTTCGATGCCGGTACTGGCGATAAAATGGGTGTCGGCCGTCAGGCCGATGGTTTCGAAGTATTCCCGGCGTCCCTTCACGACTCCGTTATAGTTGCAGTCCACGTCGCGGACGAAAATCCAGGTCCGGATGGTCTGGTCAGCCAGGGAAAGGCCTTTCTGCGCCAGCATCGCGCCATAGTCCTGGAAAATGCCGGACATCTGGGCATAGGAGCCGTCACCTTCCCGCACGAGCGATCCGTTCCAGAAGTGGGCGTAGCCATTGTGCGACGGTACTCCGGCGGTTTCATCCATCGGGTCGGTCGCGTACAGCCAGGCTGCGATGCGCGTGCCGTCGAGCGGCTCCTGCTGCACGACAGACGTGGGAACTTCGGGCATCCGTCCGAGGGCCTGCTTCAGCTGCGGATACTGGTTGGTGGCATCGCTGAGGAAAAAGCGGCGGAAATGGACGGTCCGGCCTTCGGCGGCTGCCGCACAGGCCTCCAGCACGGTATCCAGCTGGCGTTCAAAACCCAGCGAAGGATCTATTACGGTAATCAGTATATGATATTCTGCGAATGCTCCTTCTTTCGGGGCGAAGCGGGAGGTTTGGGTTCTTGTACTCATTCTGGGCCCGAATTTAAGCATTTTTTTATAAATTTGCAGAATAACAGTTTCCAAAAAGCGGATGACCCGGTCCCAGAAAGTCGCTGCCTTCGTGATGACGCTGCTCTCAGGTGTCGCCATCTATGTTTTCTTTGCCTTCCGTTATCCTTATCATCTTCATTTTCAGGAACAGTACCAGCTGTTTGAATGGACATGGCCTTATTTTGCGGAGGTGACCCGGGTACCGGGCGGACTGGCGGACTGGCTGGGGCGCTGTGTTACGCAATTTTTCTATTATGCGCCCGTCGGTGCTGTGCTCATGGCCGTGCTGCTCTGCGCCGTCCAGTTGATGACCTGGGCGGTCTGCCGGTACCGGTCGCTGGCCCTCTTTGCGCTGAGTTTCCTGCCGTCCATGATGCTGCTGGCGTTTTATTGTGATGAGAATGCCCTTGTCGGTGCGGCGTTTGCCCTGCTGCTAGCCCTCTGTGGAGTGGCTCTAGCGCAACGGATCCGGAACGACCGGCTGCGCCATGTGGCAGAAGTGGTGCTGATTCCCTTGATCTACTGGATGTGCGGTCCGCTCTGCTTCGTTTTCGTGCTGGCCACGATACTGGTGGAAGCATCGCGCTTCAGCCTGAAAATCTGGATCTTCTACATAGCCATGCTGGTGGTGTCCCTGCTCTGCACCCTCATCGCCAGCCGCATCTTCCCGTATACTTTGGAGCGCCTTGCCATGGGCGTCCATTATTACCGCTATCACAACATCCTGCCCGGCCTGCTTTACGGGGCCGCCATCGTTTCCGTACTGATCTGCCTGCTTTCCTGCTTCAAGCCCGGAAAGTTTGCGTCAGGCTGGCCGGCCGGCCTCGTGCTGTTCCTGGCCGTCGCCGCTTGTGGAAGCTGGCTGACCCTGCGTGCTGCTGACTCGGCCAAGGAGGAAT
>JAEEGJ010023928.1_pt1 | contig 12741 bp, 6 predicted proteins | sample 8958761 | NCBI WGS metagenome assembly JAEEGJ01 (sample SAMN16246546, study PRJNA631951) | gut metagenome | biome: gut microbiome; feature: rumen; material: RS-attached | host: Bos | place: Iran: Karaj | collected 2018-10
GGCTGACGAAATTTCCAATTATTTCTCACTCCTTTGGGTGCCCCAGTCGGCTTACACCGGAAGCAGTACATCGATGGGCTATGATCCATTGTATTATTTCGACCAGCACTCTTCGTTCGGCACCGAGGAACAACTGCGTTCCATGATCAACACCTACAAGGAGAAGGGTACGGGCATCATTGCCGATGTGGTGGTCAACCACCGCAAGAATCTCTCCAACTGGGTGGATTTCCCTGCCGAGACCTACAACGGTGTGACCTATCAGATGCAGAGCACCGACATCGTCCGCAACGATGATGGTGGAAAGACACTGACCTGGGCCAACAACAACGGCTACAGCCTCTCGGCCAACAACGATGAGGGCGAAGGATGGGACGGCATGCGCGACCTCGACCACAAGTCGGAGAATGTGCAGAACTGCGTCAAGGTTTATACCAAATATCTGCTTGAGGACCTTGGCTACACCGGATTCCGCTACGATATGGTGAAGGGCTTCAATCCGTCGCGTGTGGGCGATTATAATGCCAATGCAGGTGTCAAGTTCTCGGTAGGCGAGTATTGGGACGGCAATTCGACGAACGTGAAGAAATGGATCGACGGAACCAAGGTCAATGGTGCCATTCAGTCGGGCGCCTTCGACTTTGCCTTCCGCTACACTTGCCGCGATGCTGTGAACGACAACAACTGGTCAAAACTGAAGAACAACTCCGGCATCAGCGACGAGAACTATCGCCAGTATTCGGTGACCTTCGTCGAGAATCACGATACCGAGTATCGTTCGGCAACCGCTTCGCAGGATCCTATCCGCAAGGACACCGTTGCCCTCAATGCCTGGATGCTGGCTATGCCTGGCACACCATGCGTGTTCCTGAAGCACTGGATGGACTGCAAGGAGGAGATCAAGAACATGATCGAGGTGCGTCGTCTGGTTGGCATCAATAACCAGAGTACCTACACCGAATGGATGTCCGGAACGGCTTATGTAGGTCGTACGGTAACGGGTACCAAGGGTACGCTCCGTGTGATGTGCGGCAACTATACCTACAACGTATCGAGCACCTATCAGGAAGTCCTTTCGGGCAAGAACTACAAGTACTATGTGCTGAAGACCATCGAAGCTCCCTGGATTGGCAAGGGCTCGGGAGTCTATAATGTAGGTGAGTCTGTCGATGTGCCCCTGCTTGCCATTTCGGAGGATGCCAATGCCAAGCTGGTCTATACCACCGATGGTTCGGAGCCTACCGCCTCTTCTCCTGCCATAGAGAGTGGCTCGGAGCTTTCCTTCGCTGTGACCACCACGCTGAAGGTGGGCCTTTTGAGCAATGGTGTAGTGAAAAATGTACAGAGCCGCACCTATATCTTCAAGGAGGTTGAGGTGATTGATTCTCATCCGGCCACGTTGCACGTCTGCAACCAGTCGGGTTCGCTCAATCCGCTCTATATCTATATCTGGGCAGGTCCCGATAACGAGCAGCTCAATGGCGGTTGGCCCGGTGCTCAGGCAAAGGAAACTGTCGAAGAGGGTGGACTGACCTGGTATGTTCAGACCTTCGCCATCCCCAACACGGGTGACTACGCTGTCAACTTCGTATTCACCAATGCTGCCGGCAATCAGCAGTCGGAGGATGTCACGGGTATGACACAGGATGCCTACTACATCATCAACAGTTCGAAGAATGGATCGAAGTTCACAGTGAGCGACGTCACTTCGCAGTATGCCGGCCTCCGTGGCATCACCGAAGAAGAAGCTGCCGACAACGATGTCATCTACGACCTGCAGGGTTGTCGTGTGACCGAGATGAAGGCTGGCCAGCTCTACATCCGTGGTGGTCAGAAGATCATGTTAAGATAACACTTGTTATTCCCTTTTGTCGATATTCCGTTATAACGTTATAACGAATTAACGGAATATCGATACATAAAATTCAATCCAATGAAAATCCAGAAATTTCTGCCCATCGCTCTGTTACTGATGGGTATGTGGCTTCAGTTGTCTGCCAAGCCAAAGGTTGCACCCGTCGAGACGAATAACGACGTGATTCTTCACGCCTGGTGCTGGTCGTTCAATACCATTCGCGAGAACCTTGCCGATATTGCCGAGGCAGGCTACACGGTCGTACAGACTTCGCCTGCCGAGAATTGTGTCACTCAGGCCAAGGGTGACAAGGGCGGTGGCCCGCAGCTTTGGGGCCATGGTCGCTGGTATTACTATTACCAGCCCATCGATTGGAAGATCGGCAACTATGTGGTGGGCACCCGTGAGGACCTCAAGCAGCTCTGCGAAGAGGCCGGCAAGTATGGCATTCGCATCATCGTCGATGTTTTGCCCAATCATACTGCCATCGACGACACCCGTGTGAGTGACGAACTCGATGCTGCCGTCGGAGGACACGACAACCTCTATCATGCCACGGGCTTCGATGAGATTCGCGACTACAACGACCGTCTGCAATGTACCACTGGACAGATGGGTGGTCTGCCTGACGTCAATACCGAGAACCCCGACTTCCAGGCCTACTACCTGCAGTATTGCAACGACCTGATCAAGTGCGGCGTGCGCGGTTTCCGCTACGACACGGCCAAGCACATCGGTCTGCCCAGTGACCCGAAGGACGAGAAGTCGCCAAGAAACAACTTCTGGGCCGTGGCTACGGGCCGCGAGGAAGCCAATGGCGTGCGCCTCTGCCTGCCCGAAGACAGCCTCTTCATCTATGGCGAGGTGCTCCAGGACCGGAACGTCAAGGAGGAGGAATATGCCGAATATATGGGCATGACAGCCTCTGGATTGGGTTGGGATCTTCGTTACGACCTCGAGAAAGCCAACTGGATGGGCAAGGACGTGAAGGGCTACAGCCATCCCGTCGATCCCAAGAAGTTGGTAACCTGGGTTGAGAGCCATGACACCTATTGCAACGACCACGAATCGGCAGCTCTCTCCGACCTGCAGATTCGTCTGGGTTGGGTGTTCCTCGCTGCACGTGCCAATGGTATGCCATTGTTCTACAATCGTCCTGATGGAAGCGATGGCCCTGCTGGCAACTTCTGGGGCAAGAACCTCGTAGGCATCAAGGGTAACGATAACTTCAAGCATCCGCTCGTAGTGGCTGCCAACCGTTTCCGTCATCAGATGCAGGGCCAGCCCGAGAGCATCACGTTCTCGGCCGATGGCGCTGTCACACAGGTTTGCCGTGGCACCAAGGGCGCTGCCCTGATCAACATCACCAACGCTGCCCAGCAGGTTTCATTGGCTACCACGCTCCCCAATGGCAAGTATAAGGATGCCCTCACAGGCAAGATCTTCTCGGTCAAGAAAGGTATCATCCATGGTCAGCTCGATGCTCAGTCAGCTTATTTGCTCATCAAAAAGTGACGCATTACTTAAATTGTTAATTGTTAATTATTAATTGTTAATTGTGAAACTTTCTTCAAGTTGCTTCGTTGCAGCGCTGGTCATCTTCTCAGCCTGCAACAAGCCTTTTACCATCGAGCAGATTCCAGGCAACGAACATCGTTCGAGCGTTGTCTTTGTGACGGCTCCCAACCAGGAAAACTACTTCACCGATTACTTTCCCTCGATCGATAAGTTCGATTCCGTGGAAGCGGGGCCCGGTGTGACCATCAACAGCTACACCGACAGCACCTTCTTTGTCACAACCGGAGTTCCGCTCAGCACCATCGACCTTTTGACCGATGGCAAGAAGCTGACACTCGTGGTCGAGGATGGCAGTCATTTCAATTCGGGCTATGCTCACCTCTACACCACGTGGACACGCGATGGCAAGGTAGGCATCGGCTTCACACAGAAACCCGAGAAGGTTGTTGCCCTTTGGCAGAACACGCTGCTTCCCGAGAAGTGTGTGACCATTGGCGACAATGAGATCGTGGTCACTCTTCCCAAGGTGCCCGAAGGAAGTCGTGAGCGCACTTATCTGCGCGTCTATGGCGCTACTGCCGACACGCCGATGAGCGATATCCTCGTTCCTCTTCAGAACGGGAAGGTCGTTACTTCGGCCGACCAGCTTAATCGCCACGACCCAGAGACACAGATCCTCTATTCGCTGATGGTGGATCGTTTCAACAACGGCAAGAGCGAGAATGACTGGAAGTTCAACAATCCGAAAGTCGTGCTTCCTCAGGCCGATTATCAGGGTGGCGACATCGTAGGCATCACGCAGAAGATTCAGGAAGGATTCTTCGATCGTTTGGGTATCAACACCATCTGGGTGAGTCCTATTACGCAGAACCCTTACACCATCTGGGGACTCTATCCGAAGCCACGCACGCGCTTCACGGGCTATCATGGCTACTGGCCCATCTACATCACCAAGGTGGAAGAACGCTTCGGCAATGCCGATGAACTGCACGAGATGCTTCGCACGGCCCACGACCACAACATCAACGTAGTGCTCGACTATGTGGCCAATCACCTGCACATCGAGTCACCGCTCTTCCAGGCGCATCCCGATTGGGCCACCGATTCGCTCACAGCCGATGGCAAGCCGAATCTTGAGTTGTGGGATGGCGATTATCGTCTGACCACCTGGTTCGACAAGCACATCCCAAGTCTCGACCTGACGCGTCGCAACGTGGCCGACCAGCTCACCGACTCTGCACTCTATTGGGTACGCAACTTCGAGTTCGATGGCTTCCGTCACGATGCCTGCAAGCACATCCCGTTGAACTATTGGCGTGCTTTTGGCAAGAAGTTGGCCAACGATCCGAAGCTCAAGGACCGTGATATCTGGATGATTGGCGAGACCTACGGATCACCAGAACTCATCGGCTCGTACATCAAGGCAGGTATGCTCAATGCCCAGTTCGACTTCAACATCTACCACACCGCCATCGATGTGTTTGGCGAACGTGAAGGTCACTCAATGCGCGACCTTGCCCGCACCATCGAAGAGAGCGGAGCCGCCTATGGTGCTCACCATACGATGGGCAACATCTCGGGCAATCACGACAAGCCACGCTTTGTCAGCCTCGCTGGTGGCGACATTAGCTGGGACGAGGATAGCAAGTTTGCCGGCTGGAATCGTCACGTCGGCATCGGCGATTCCGTGCGAGCCTATTCCAAGTCCTTGATGCTCGAAAAGCTGAACCTCACCTTGCCCGGCGTGCCTTGCATCTATCAGGGTGACGAGTACGGACAGGAGGGAGGCGATGACCCCGACAACCGTCGCATGATGCGCTTCGGTGGCTACAACCACTTCGAGCAGCACAACCTCGACGAAGTTCGTCGTTTCGCCCAGCAACGTCGTGAAAACATCGCCCTCCAGTTTGGCGACTATCTGCCCCTCTATGTCGATGACAACACGCTCGTCTATTTGCGTACCTATATGGGCGAAGGCGTGATTGTCGCCATCAACAATGCCGGCACAGCTGTCGATGTCGATGTCACCATCCCCGCAGGTCTGAAGAGCTCAGGCGACAGGAAGCTTCACATCGAGGCAAATGATGTCGTTTGCGAGTCGCTGTAAAAATCCTGATTTATAATTATTTTATCCATATCTTCAGTTTTTCGTTCGAAAATTTGGAGATATGGATTTTTCGTTGTATCTTTGCCACGAAAAACAACATTAAATCCTTACTATTATGGCAAAACGAAATACCAAAGGCACAGACAAACTGGTAGCAAGAATAACCGAATGGTTCAAGGCACATCCGAAGGACTCCTATAATTATCTACAGATATCTCAGGAATTGGGCATCTTTGGCCGTAGCAATCGCACGGATGTCTATGACCTGCTCGTCGAACTTCAGCATCAAGGCTTCCTTCGTGAGGTCAGTCCGGGTCGTTATGGCCTGGCCGACCGTCAGACACAGGCCGAATTGATAGGTGTGTTCGAGCGTCGTCACAACGGTATGCACATAGTGCGTATCGAAGGCAATGACGTTCCATTCGTCGTGTATGATGGCGACGATATGCAGGCCCTCACAGGCGATAAGGTTCGCATCCAGAAGATCTTGGGACATCGCACGCGCATCGGAGGGCCACAGGCTCGTGTCGTCGAGGTCATTGAGCGTGTCAAGCATCGCTACGTAGGCGTGCTCCAGAAGACGTCCAAATATGCGTTCGTTACGCCCGACAACCGTTCGCTCGACAAGGACATCTATATCCCCAATGAGTTGCTGGGCAAGGCCCACAATGGCGACAAGGTGGTGGTCGATTTCGAACGCTGGCCTGCTTTCTCGAAGAATCCTGTCGGACGTATCGCTGACGTCCTGGGCAAGGAAGGCGACAACAACACCGAGATGCACGCCATCCTCGCCGAATATGGCCTGCCTTACAAATATCCCGAGAACGTCGTAAAGGCTGCCGAGCGCATCCAGGATGGTTGCACCCCCGAAGAGATTGCCAAGCGTCTCGACTATCGTCAGGTCACGACCTTCACCATCGACCCTGCCGATGCGAAGGATTTCGACGATGCCCTGTCAATCAAGAAACTGAAGAACGGAATCTGGGAAGTGGGCGTCCACATCGCCGATGTCACTTTCTATGTGCATCCCGACTCCATCATCAACAAGGAGGCATATAACCGCGCCACGTCCATCTATCTGGTCGATCGTACCATTCCTATGCTTCCCGAGAAGCTCTGCAACAACCTCTGCTCATTGCGTCCCGGCGAGGACAAGCTGTGCTTCAGCGTGATCTTCGAGATGGATGACGATGCCAATGTGCTGCGTCACGAGATTGTCCGCACGGTGACACGTTCCGATCGTCGCTTCAACTACGAGGAGGCACAGGAAATCATCGAAACCGGAAAGGGTGACTTTGCCCCCGAGATGCTCCAGCTCGACCGCCTGGCCAAGCAGTTGCGTGCCCGTCGTTTTGCCGAGGGTGCCATCGGATTCGAACGCGAGGAGGTGAAGTTCGTGCTCGACGAGAAGGGCAAGCCCACCGATGTGTATTTCAAGGTGTCGAAGGATGCCAACAAGCTTATCGAGGAATTTATGCTTCTGGCCAATCGCACGGTGGCTGAGGCCATCGGCAAGGACGTGCGTCCGCAGCGCATCAATGGCAAGATGCAGAAGAAGGCCAAGTCGTTCGTCTATCGTATCCACGACCAGCCTTCGCAGGAGAAACTCGAAAGCCTGGCAACCCTTGCCGCTCGCTTTGGTCACAATGTGAAGAGCATCTTCAGTGGCAAGAAGTCGGATGTTGTCGATTACTCGAAGAACAAGCAGATCAGCCAGGGCATCAACCAGCTGATGAAGGAAATCCACGACCGCCCGGAAGAGAACATGCTCTCTACACTCGCTATCCGTACGCAGGCCAAGGCTGTCTATTCCACCGAGAACATCGGACACTATGGCCTGGCTTTCGACTTCTATACCCACTTCACTTCGCCCATCCGTCGTTATCCCGACTGTATGGTACATCGCCTGCTCGATCGTTATCTCTTCCAGAAGGGTCGCTCCATGGTACGCGAGATGCTCGAAGAGGAGTGCAAGCATTGCAGCGAGATGGAGCAACTGGCTGTCCAGGCCGAACGTTCATCCATCAAGTACAAGCAGGCTGAATTCCTGCAGGACCGCATGGGCCAGGTGTTCGAAGGTGTCATCAGCGGAGTGAGCGAATGGGGCATCTACGTCGAACTCAAGGAGAACCTCTGCGAAGGCTTGATTTCGGTGCGCGACCTGCGTGACGATCATTACATCTACGACGAGCGCAACTTCTGCCTCATTGGCCGTCGCACCCACCGTCGCTTCACCTTGGGAGACACGCTCAAGGTTACGGTTGCCAACGTCAACCTCGACCGCAAGACCATCGACTTTGCATTAGTGGAGAAGACACGCTAAGAGTTTTCCTTTTAGGGATATTAAGGGATATTGGGGATATTAAGGGATATTAGGGGACGTATCCTTGTTCCCGTTCGGTCACGTCCGAGAGAAGCGCCTAGAGTATTCGGGCCGAGCAAACAATTGTTAATTGTAAATTATTAATTGTTATTTGAACTATCGTCCCTAAAAATCCCTAAAAGTCCCTAAAAATCCCTTAGAATCCCTTAAAATCATCTTTTAGGCTTGATGTTCAGGTTTACACCCAGCACATTCTCGCTGTCCACGATGGTCCAGCTGCTGCCGGGGTAAATGCCTATGGTGCGCTCGGTGTCGAAGCCCATTTCCTTCAGTTCCTTGATTACCTCGTCGCGAGCATCTCCTACTTCAAAGCCCAGATGGTGTACGCCATAGCCGTGCTTGTCCTGGAACTCGCGGAACGTGCTGGGCGTATTGTCAACCTGGTGGAGTTCCAGTACCCAACTGCCCATATCGATGACACACATCTGCAGGTCGCAAGGAATGTCCTTGCCGCGATAGGTGTACGGGTATTCTCCGTTGCTCTGCAGGTGGTTCACCCAAATCTCCGGCTCAGGAACGCCGAGAAGGGTAGCCCATGCCTTGGCAGCCTTTTTGATGTCGTCCACTATAATATTAACCTGTATGAACTGGTCTTGCTTCAGCGGAGTGGCCAAAGGCTTGAATGTTTCGACTGGTTCAGCCTTCTGCTTCTCCTGAAGCGAAGCAGAGATGTAGCCTTTCATCTTCTCAATTCCGTGCCGTGCCACAACCAGATCCTCTTCTGAATCTGCTCCACTGAATGCAAATGCCATCTTATAACCTTCGTACTCGTCATAGGCACCACCAGTAAAGTTTAGTTCGCCCAACATCTTCTGATGTTCCGGATTCCCGCTGTCGGCTTGGGTGGCAATCACTTCTCCGCACTTCGACCAGGCAATAGCTACCAGATTCCAGCCCTCCTTCTGATTGCAGGGAGTTCCGACAATCTTCATCTCGCCTAACCAGTCGTCGGTCTCATCCTTGTTGAGCACTGAGGCGGTTGCCACACCTTGAATTCCCATCTCTATGGCCTTGGCTTTCATGTCTTCCAGGGCCATCTCGAGTTTTTGTTTCAATTGTTCTTTTGTCATATTCATAAAAGTTTGGATTGGTTCAGCTTCTTGCTTTTCCTGTTTTGGGGCATTGCACGAAAAGCACACTCCACACAATAGGCAGAGCATCATTACAATCTTTGTTTTCATAATAAGTACATTATTTATAAATAATAGTTTGTGATGCAATCAAAATTTTCAAATTTCCAAAAAAAGTACCCCTCAGGTTATCCCACTAAGTAGGAGGACCGAGGGGTTCCTTTTATTTCACGTCAATTCGTACGGTTTGTGGCTTTTCATTTGCCAATCTCTTGAGTTCGCCGGTCATGACGCTGAGCGAAGCGCAGTCTCCTTTGCTCCATCCGCTGCCCATCAGGTAGGTAAAGGTTTCGCCAGGCTTGTATTTGGCGATGCCCAGCAGGTGGCCTTGTTCGAGGGCGGTACGAGTCAAGGAGGGAATGTAGGCGCCAATCAGGACACGTCCGGGGTCACGACTGGGCTGGTCGGTCGGGTCAGAATAGGCGATGAACTTGTTGCCCTTGTCCAGTCGCACGCTGTCCTCGTCGCCATGGAAGGCGATGCCCACAGCGATATCGTGTGCGCGAGTCGCACCCTCAAACTCCACGTTGATGATGTTGAAGCGTGTGCCCTTCTGAGCGATGATGGTACGGTGCTCGACTACGGTGTCTCCAGCCACATAGGTGGTGTCGTAGTCCAATCGCACGGCGCCCAGAAGAGGACCGTTGGCCAGTATCTTGTGAGTCTTCCAGGCCCAGGGGAAGACGATGCCGCCTTCGTCGTTCAGCAGGGCAGCTGTGCCACCGCCAAGTGTCGGACCCACGGCATAGCAGTCCATGCCCTTGCCATGATCCTCGTGGAAGCTGCCGGCATGCCCGATGCTGTCGGCCAGGTGGTTCTCGCCCAAGGCATAGAGGCTGTCGCGTATCGCCCAGCCACGCAATGCTGTCAGCATACGTTCGTCGCAGAGCATCTCCTTGGTGTTCTTGCACCAGATGTCATAGCCGAATGCGCGTTCGTTGGTGGCCTGCAGTTCCGGGCCGTAGGCACGCCAGATGGACGATTCGTTTTCCCAGCAGAAGTCATCCTTGCGCTGGGGGTAATGCTTGAAGAAGACGGCACTGGGAATGGAGATGCTGGGGTCTGATGCTTTGCGTACCGACACATAGTATGAACTTTCGCCGTTTGCCAATGTGTTGCATTCGAAGAGGAGCAGATCCTCTTGGCCATTATTGAAGATTTGGGTGGCCACGGGCTTGCCCATTTCGTCGGTCAGTTTGATGGCGGTGCCCTCATTCACGCCGAGGCTATCGAGGACGGCTTTCAGCGGTACACCTTCAATGACGCCTGCGATATCACGATCGGTCGGATTCGTCACCACGATGGTCACATTGTGTCCCTTCTTCTGTTGGCACGCGCTGATCACGGCCAGCGCCATTGCCAGGATGATTGTAATCTTTTTCATTTTTGTTGTTATTATTTCGGTATCCCGTTATTTCGGTATTCCGGTATTCCGAAATTCCGGGATAACGGGAAAAACCAAAAACAATCGCTAGTCTTCCATCAGTTTGCGATATCTGCTGCGCTTGGGCTCTTCGATGCCGAGGCGCTTGGCCTTGTTGATCTCATAGTCCGTATAGGAACCTTCGAAATAGAACACTTCTCCATCACCCTCGAAGGCGAGGATATGCGTGCAGATGCGGTCGAGGAACCAGCGGTCGTGGCTGATGACTACGGCACATCCTGCGAAAGCCTCCAGACCTTCCTCCAGGGCACGGAGGGTATTGACATCGATGTCGTTGGTCGGCTCGTCGAGCAGGAGTACGTTGCCCTCCTCCTTCAGCGCCATGGCCAGGTGCAGACGATTGCGTTCGCCGCCCGACAGCACGCCGCAGAGCTTGTTCTGGTCGGCACCGTTGAAGTTGAAGCGGCTCAGATAAGCGTGAACATTGACGTCACGTCCGCCCATACGAATCAGGTCGTTGCCTCCGCTCACCACATCGTAGATCGACTTGTTGGGATCGATGTCCTTGTGCTGCTGATCAACGTAGGCCAGCTTCACAGTCTCGCCCTCGGTGAAGGTGCCGCTGTCGGGTTTCTCCAAGCCCATGATGAGGCGGAAGAGGGTGGTCTTGCCCGCACCGTTGGGACCGATGACGCCCACAATGCCGTTGGGTGGCAGCATGAAGTTCAGGTCCTTGAAGAGCACCTTGTCGCCGAATGCCTTGGCAACATGCACGGCTTCGAGCACTTTGTTGCCCAGACGTGGACCATTCGGGATGAAGATCTCGAGCTTCTCTTCGCGTTCCTTCTGCTCCTCATTGAGCATCTTGTCGTAGGAGTTGAGTCGTGCCTTGCCCTTGGCCTGGCGGGCCTTCGGAGCCATACGTACCCATTCGAGCTCACGCTCCAAGGTCTTGCGGCGCTTCGAGGCGGTCTTCTCCTCCTGTGCCATGCGCTTCGTCTTCTGGTCAAGCCAGCTCGAATAGTTGCCCTTCCATGGAATGCCTTCGCCGCGGTCGAGTTCGAGGATCCATTCCGACACATCGTCGAGGAAGTAGCGGTCGTGGGTGACGGCAATCACCGTGCCCTCGTATTGCTGCAGGTGCTGTTCCAACCAGTCGATGCTCTCGGCATCGAGGTGGTTGGTGGGCTCGTCGAGCAGGAGCACGTCGGGTTTCTTGAGCAAAAGGCGGCAGAGGGCAACGCGGCGGCGCTCGCCGCCTGACAGGTTCTTCACCGACCATTCGCCGGGAGGACAGTTGAGGGCAGCCATGGCACGGTCGAGCTTCGAGTCGATGTTCCACGCATCGGTCGAATCAATGATGTCCTGCAGCTCTGCCTGGCGATTGATGAGCTGGTCCATCTTGTCGGGATCCTCCAGGTATTCCGGCTCGGCGAACTTCAAGTTCACCTCGTCATATTCCTTCAGAGCGTCGTAGATGTATTGTACACCCTCCATGATGTTCTCCTTCACGGTCTTTGTCTCGTCAAGCTTGGGGTCCTGTTCCAGATAGCCCACGCTGTAGCCCGGACTCCAAACTACTTCGCCCTGGCTGGGCTGGATGATGCCGGCGATGATCTTCATCAGTGTCGATTTGCCTGCGCCATTCAGACCGATGATGCCGATCTTGGCTCCATAGTAGAACGAGATGTAGATGTTCTTGAGAACTTGTTTCTGTGTCTGCTGGATGGTGTGTGTGACACCCACCATCGAAAAGATTATTTTTTTGTCGTCAACTGTTGCCATTATTCTATATATTTAAAAGGTATAAAGCAATTTCTCGGCAAAGATAGTCTAAAAATTCCAAATTTCCAAGTTTTGGGCCAAAAAAGAAAACCTTCCCATAGATTTTAAGGCAAAAATGCTTATGCAACCGATTGAATTGAGACTCTCGAATGACAAAATAGCTAATTTCGACACGCTATTAGGATAAAAATGGTGCTTTTTTGAAAAAAGTTTCCGAAATATTTGGAAAGAGAAATAAAACCCGCTATCTTTGCACCCGCTTAAACGGAATGAACCCCGTTTGGCACGATCTTTGAAATCCTGAAATTGACAAATAGATAGCAAGCACATTTAGGGTAGAGCAAGTGCAAGACAAAGCTTTACCGTCAACAACTGAGATTGACAGCCGGCATCGGAGTCTTCAAATAAAACAGTCAACGGTTCCGCCCTTCGTGGCGGGATTAACGATAAAGAGTACAACGAAGAGTTTGATCCTGGCTCAGGATGAACGCTAGCGACAGGCCTAACACATGCAAGTCGAGCGGCAGCACCTCGGGTGGCGAGCGGCGCACGGGTGAGTAACGCGTATGTAACCTGCCC
>JAEEGJ010023934.1_pt1 | contig 12739 bp, 6 predicted proteins | sample 8958761 | NCBI WGS metagenome assembly JAEEGJ01 (sample SAMN16246546, study PRJNA631951) | gut metagenome | biome: gut microbiome; feature: rumen; material: RS-attached | host: Bos | place: Iran: Karaj | collected 2018-10
AGATCGCCTCGTCGCGCCTGCCCGGCTCGTCGCGGAAGGTGTTGTTCTCGCTCGTCATTCCGAAGACGAACGGGTGCATCATCGCGAAGTCGAAGGCGCGCACCTCGGCCAGCGGACGCGGGAAGCCGAGTCCAAGGCCGTAGTAGTCGTATGTCTCGATTGTCGGGCAGATCCTGCTCCAGCCGACGAGCCGCTTCATCCACGAGGCGTTTTCGGGCGCGAAGATGGGCGTTTTGTCATTTGAACGCACATACGGCGCGAATTCGGGGACGAGGTTCGGATGCAGTCGGCATGCGGGCGGCGGCGCGGTGAAGAAGTAGGCGAGCGAAACAATGCCCATGTCGGGCATCTCGCGGGCGAGGCGCTCGGCCACCTTGTTCATGAAGAGCCAGTACTGCGTGGAGCGGAAGTTCTCAGCTGTGTTTTCGATGACGGTGCCGTCATCGAGCCTGATTGGCGCAAGGCAGTTGGAACAAACGCACTGGTCCCACGTGTCCTGCGTGTTGATGTAGAGCCTCCTCGTGCCGTCCGGGGCCATGCGCGCGCAGTTGAGGACGTTGGAGACGAAGGCCTCCAGCATCTGCGGCGAGGTGAAGCAGGGGTTGCCGCCCGTGCGCTCGCCGGCGTCGTTGTGGGCGAAGAGGAGCGGGTCGGTCTCGCCCTTGAGGAAGTGGAGGATGTTGTGGCCGCCAAGGTGGCGGACGTACTTCACGCCATAGCGCCCCTTCTTCTCGTTGACGAAGCTGATGTCGCCGCCTCCGCCGCCGTTGAAGAGGTTGCAGCCGTTGCGGGCCATCCACTCAAGGCCGAAGTAGCTGTTCCAGCCTCTCGCCCTGGTGTCAGGCACCGAGACGACATCGTCGCCCCAGACGAAGGCCAGTTCGCCGTCAAGCGGCGTGAAGACGGTGCCGATCTCCTCGTTCGGGCGCGCCCAGATGATGTCGGTGTTGTTCTCAAGCAACGCGAAGACGCCGTTCATCACGCCCTTTGACGAAACGGCGAATACATGCAGATGGTCGGGGCGGTCGGGGTCGGGGCGGATGGCGTAGCCATCGCGTCCGTCGCCGCCGGAAGTCGCGGCCAGTCTTTCGTTCCATCCGTCGTTGGCGAACCAGCCGCTGTTGCGGTACGATGGCACGAGACGCTTGCCGAGGCAGATGCGGTTGAGGCCGTCAGGTTCCTTGCGCATCACGCCCCATCCGTCGTTGATTTTGATCTCGACGCCGGTGATCATCCTGATGTGGCGCTGGAGTTCCAGCGCCGCCTGGCGGAGGACAACGTCCTCCTTCGCCTCGTTGGCGAGGACAATCTCGGCGGCGGGTTTGCCGCCGCTCACGACGGCGAAAGGCTTCTGCAGACGATGATCTTCGGGTACGCCAAGCAACGCCGAAGAGTCGGAGTAGTCGGGCCTGTACGCGCCGATGTACTCCTTCCAACCTTCAAACCGCGCCGCGAATGCGGCGTCGATGTTTTCGGGCCGAGCCTCGTTCTCGGTCAGGGCCGACGGCGAGGCGAAGGCCGCCGCGCCGGCCAAAGTGCAGGCAAACATGATGACTATGGGTGTCTCCATCTTTCTTAAGGTTAGTTGCCTCCGCTATCGGGAGGGGAGGTTGTGCGGCTTGTTGGACGCAAAGGGATCAAAGTTTTTCATAGTACCGCCGAATTTTCGCGGCCATCAGCTTACGGCGAAGATCAAGGAACTCACCATACGATGCGCAGTCCATATCCACAATGGCCTCCGGGATGCAATTGTCGGACAAATTCTTCTTAAGAACTTCAACATCGATGATTGTACCACAGACAGGCACCTTTGTTTCACATTGACGGAATGCTTCAGCAAAGTAATCCCGTGGTGCCCGCTTCCCTATTGATTTGTTCACTTGCGTGTCAAGGTAGACGTAATTGGCCAGTTGGTTAAACTTGCTTCGTTCAAAGCCATTAGCCTTGAGATATTCTTTCGGAAATACGTGGTGGACATCTCCCTGAATTGTAACAAGGTCTGCGACGGATATGTTGTTGGACAGAAGGGAGATGTCTTTGGCCGTAATCTGCGCAGCCACGAAAACTTGGTAGGTCGGGTTTGACGAGACAGCGTATGAGAGGTTTTGAGGAACTGTGTTCACCCAGAAGTTTTCGGATACGATTGCCGATTCCAGGTCCGAAAAAGCCTGCTGGGCCCCCGCTTCACGGATTCTCAGCAAATCACGGTAGAATGCAGATTCCGGCGAGGAGCTGTATCGTCCTGTCAGAACGGATAGCACATACCACCGCTGAACAATTCGCTTAATCTCGGAGGGAGGCACTTCACAGGAATGGGAAAGGCGGAGAAACAGCGTATACGCAAAATCCAAGGCGAGGTTCGAATTAACGAGTTTCGGGGAGACGAAACCAGCTCCGCGAATTGTGAGCATGAATTGTTTGAAACGGTTCTCATTTACGGATTCAAGAACCCCTTCCGAAAGTTTCGCATAAGTTTCGGCAACGACTTCCTCGCGATATTCCCGCGTTTCGAAATCACGACCCGATAATAGACTCACAAGATCCGCGAGCCGAGCACGGGGAAACTTTGTCATGAAGGCTACGCGCAACACATCGTCGCAGGTCGGGTCGTAGACGCTTTCAGTCTCATTTCGCAACCAAGCGATTTTCCCCAGATAAGGAGAATTGGCGAACTCTTTGTCATTTTGGAGGATCTGATTGTAGAATGACGGTTCAACGGAAAGGTGGGAATAGTAGTCAATCAGCTTGCGGAGCGCGTTGCCCTCATGTGCTTCGTCCGCGGCGATTTTCGACATCACAAAATCACCTTGGCTCAAAGCCGTTCCCTTTGAGTTGATTCTGATGAAGATATCGGTCACCACATCAATCCCAAGGCGATCTGAAAGCTCGATTACCCCGATTTGGCGGTTTCCGATATCAGTTAGGCGCGACACAATGTCTCCCATCTTGTTTTGTGGCATGTCTGGATTGAGTGCGCAGTACTTCATGACAAAGTCAAAAAAGTTGAAGCCGGACTTGAACACTTCCGAAACATCGGGAATCCACCGCTTGTCCTTTAGATGGCTCTGGTCCTGGACTTCAAAAACCGGTTTGTCCCCCGTTTCGTCAAGGATGGCGAATGGATTGAAGGCAATCTTAATTCGTTCGGTTTTATAGTCCGCATTGACAACCGGGATGCCAGCTATCGCTGTCATGAGCGCTGTGACACGTTGCTGACCGTCAATAAGGATTTTCTTTCCAGAAGACAGTGTTCCATCCTTAAGCTTTATGTCCGGATTCTTCCAGAGAATTAGGTACCCGGTTGGATAGCCGCGGAAAAGCGAGTCGAGCAAATCTCGGACCTGCGTACGTTTCCAGACAAAGGGGCGTTGAATCTCAGGAATGGCGATTTCCTTGGATTGGATCAATCCTAAAATCGCACTAATAGCCAACGCATTCGTGTTGTACTTTTCTGATTTCATGGCAATGTCGGCGCCAATCTAAACTGGCATGTTCGTCCTTTCAGGGAATGAGTGCTTATATTGTGCCATGTTTGGATTCAATGGTCAACACTGTTCTGAAAAGCTGGCAGATGGCGCTCACGGTGAAGCAACCCATAATCCCCGGGGTTCACTGATTCTTACTTGTCGCTTCGAGTCCTGCGTCGAAGCGAGTCCGCAGGCGGGCGAGAAGTTCGGCGGACTGTTCGTGGCGGACAAGCGAGGCGGCCTCGTCGAGATAGCCGCGAAGCTCGTCGGTGAGTCCGGGGCGAATGACCACGCGCGAAAAGATTCCCGCGAACCCGCCTGAAATGCCCTCGGGGCGCGAGTCGGCGTAGTACGCCTTGCGCATCTCGCCGTAGAACTTCTCGATGGCCGGCGCGGCCTCCCGGAAGGTGCGACGGATGTAATATTTGCGGAGCTGGTCGGGGTCCTGGTACGGGTTCCAGTAGAGTCGCGTCATCGTCCACATTTCAATGCCGCTCGTGTCCCATTCCTCGTCCGACCAGTTGGGGACTTCGCTTGAACAGCCGCGCGTCCATTTGTTGAGAATCTGGAAGTCGAACGCCATCGCGTCCGCGACAGGACGCCAGAAGGACTGCCCCAGCCCCCAGTAGCCGTAGGTCTCGATGCGGCCGGGGCCGAGCTTGCGGTACCACGCCTCAAGGTGTTCCAGGTGCAGGCGGTTCTCGGGATGGAAGATCGGCTTTTTGTCGTCGGTGCGCGGGTACGGCGCCCATTCGGGCGTGATGGCGGGGTGGATTTCGCAGGCGGGTGCGGGCAGCGATCCGAAGTAGGCCAGCGTGACGATTCCCTTCTCGGGCATCGCGCGGACAAGCGCCTCGGCCACCTTGTTCATGAAGAGAAAGTAGTGCGTGGAGTAGAAGTTCTCGTCGGTCGGCTCGACGCGGGTGCCGTCGGGAAGCACGAGCGGGGCGCGGCATTCGCTGCAGAGGCAGCTCTTCCAGGTGTCCTGAAGGTTGATGTAGAGCTTGCCGGGGCCGTCGAGCTGCATGCGGGCGCAGTTGAGGACATTGGACGTGAAGATGGCGAGCGTGCGCGGGTTCGACCAGCAGGGGTTGCCGCCCGTGCGTTCGCCGGACTCGTCGTGCGCGAAGAGAAGCGGGTCTGTCTCGCCCTTGAGAAAGTGGAAGATGTTGTGCCCGCCGAGGTGACGGCGGTAGAGCACGCCCCACTTCGCCTTGCCGGCGGCCGCCCATTCGATGTCACCTCCCCCGCCGCCGTTGAAAAGGTTGCACTTGTTGCGCGCCATCCACTCGACGCCCTTGAAGGAGTTCCAGCCGCGCGACTCGCCGTCGGGGATGTCGACGACCTCGTCGCCCCAGACGAACGAGAGTTCCCCCGGCGTCTTCGTGAAGACGGTGCCGAGCTTTTCGCTGGGACGCGACCAGATGATGTCCGTGTTGTTCTCGAGAAGCGCGAAGACGCCGTTGAGCGTCCCTTTGTCGAGCGCGCCGAAGACATGGAGGTTCTTCGGGTTGTCGGGGTCGAGGCGGATGGCGTATCCGTCGCGTCCCGAAAGGCGGGCGAGAATCTCGTTCCAGCCGTCGTTGGCGAACCATCCGCTTGCGCGATAGGATGGCACGAGCCGCTTGCCAAGGCAGATGCGGTTGAGTTCCGTTTCCGCGAGCGTGAGGCCCTGTACGCCGCCGATGCCGGGCTTGCGCGTGCCATCTGCGCGGATGGCGAGCTCCACGCCGGTTATCTCGCGAATCCAGCGCTGAAGCTCCTCCGCCGCCGTGCGGAGGACGGGCGAATCGGCCGTTTCGGGCGCGAGGACGATTTCGGCGGCGGGTTTGCCGTCACGGACAACGGCGAAGGGCGTGGCGAATCGGTTCGTGGCGGGCGGCGCGAGCATCCACGACGAATCGGAGTAGTCGGTCCGCAGCGAGGCGAGGGCTGCGTCGGCCTCCTTTGCCTTCGGCAGCCAGACGGGGTCGTCGGGGATCTCGTCGAGAATGCGGAAACCTGTGATTTCGACCGTGTTCGTCTCGCCCGTTCGGTTGGGCGGCAGGGCCACGCGGAACATCATGCATTCGCGCCCGGGCGTCTTCGCGTAGATGTTTGCCAGATTGGCGCGGACCGTCACGGTCTTGCCGGCGGGAATCCTCTCGCGCGGGTTGACCTGCAGCGCGATCTCCTGGTCCCTGCCCCTGTGAAAGACGCCGATGAGGCCGCCGCGCTGCCAGCTCCAGCTGTTGGGGTCGCGCGACTTATACGAGCCACCGATGGGCACCGAACCGCCGCCGGGGGTCCAGCCGCTTGGGGTGACCAGGAAGTCCCCGCCGCTGAAGACATGGTCCGACTTCAGCGTCATCTCCATGCACTGGTATGGCTTGAGGACGAATGGTGTCTTGGCGAAGATGCTGCGAATCTCGATCCGGTTCGTCGCCGTCGGAGGTTCGACAACGCGCCAGCCCGTGACGGCACCGTCTCCGTCCGCGATCTTCTCGAAGACAACGCCCTCCTTGCCACCGAACGAGAGGCTCCAGTTGCCGAGATCCCACGGCTCGGCTGCGGCAAATGCCGCAGCCGAGCAAGTAAGAAGTACGAAGTACAAAGTACGAAATTTTCCGCGCATAGGCAACTAGCCACTGATCACTAACCACCAATCACTAATCACTAACCACTAATCACTAATCCCGGCTTAGTGGACGGAAATGGTGGTCGCAGCTGGCGGCACAAGCTGGTAGCAGCCGATGTCCTGGGTACCGTCTTTGGCGACCCGCGGACGGCCGTTGAGGTCGAGGGCGTCCATAAGCCACGCCACGGGGGTGGCCACACCGACACATGGGGAGCTGGGAAGAAGGTTGAAGTTGTCCTTCGCGGCATTCTTGAAGAGCGGATTGTTTGTCACGCAGCTCGTCCCGACCTCGACGGGCGTGCAGTTGTTGAGCCAGCGGTCGGCGGGCGGAGTCGCCGCGCCGTCTGTCCAGCACTTGGTCTCGCCGTTGTCCCGGTCGCGAAGGATGCAGTTGGCGATTTGCAGACCGTACGAGGAGCGGCTGACGGCGGAGGCCATGGCATTGCAGGCGACGGTGCAGTCGCGCATGACGCCGCCGTTGGAGGTCGAATTCCGATGGAGGTAGACGGCGGAGGAAGAGGCGTTCTGGCTGCGGTTTCCGTAAACGAGCGAGTTCAGCATGAAGCCGGCCGGCTGGATGATGGTCGTGACGGGGTGGAATGATGTCAGGAAGACGGCGTAGGAGATATTGCCGTGCAAGTTGGTGTTGGAGTCGATGACACAGCGGTTGACGCAGCCGTAGCGCACCCGGACGAAGCCCTGGTTGGAGCCTGCGTCCGAGCGGAGGCAGCGCGTGACGCGGCAGTTCTCGAGGACGCCGCCGTTCCAGACCTGGGGGCCGTCATAGGGGATGTCCGCGAAAGTGAAGCCGCTCATAAGGGCGAAGTCGTTTTCAAGGCTGACGGGACGGAAGGGGCCGGATGTCGTTATGAAGGACTTGTCGATGCCGGCGCCGATGACGGTCACCTTCTTGTCGAGAACAAGCGTTTCGTCGAGCGTGTAGGTGCCGGGGCCGACGCGGATTTCCGTGCCGTCGGTGGCGGCGGCGTAGGCGGCCGGAATCGTCTCGAAGGCATGCGACTCGTCGCTGCCGTCGTTCTCGTCGTTCCCCGTGGTGGCGACGTAGAGGATGCTCTCCTGCGGAACGTGGTTCGGGTCGTACTGGTAGCATCCGATGTCGGGCGCGCCTTCGGACGGAATCGTGTTGCCGTCGAGGTCGGTCGTGCCGTTGCCGTCCCAGGCCGCGCCCGCGCCGCGGCAGGGCGAGTCGGCGCGCAGGCGGTAGTCCATCGCGCGCGGGTTCACGAACTTCGGATCGAAGCCGACGATGTTGTCGGTCCAAGTGACCGTCCCGGAGGCGTAGGAGCCGCCAAGCGAGTTGTAGTAGCAGTGGCTCCATGAATTCGCGCCGCGGTTGAAGTTGTCGTTTGTCCTAATGCCGTTGCCGCGCTTCTGCGGAAGCGTTGTCGCGCAGAGGAAGATGCAGTTGACGAAGGTCGACTCGCGTGAGTGGTGGAGGCCGGCGCCCCCGCCGTTGTCCACCGCCGTGCAGTTGCGGAAGACAGGTTTCGAGTGGGCGAAGTTGTTGTAGCTGATTGCGGGCCCGTAGTTGTGGACAACCAGGCAGTTCTCCACGTCAGGCCCCCCGGTGATGCTGTTGGCGCCGTCCTCGATGAAGGTAATGCCCGCGACGCCGGCGGAAACGTTGTACTGGGAGTCGGGATTCTCCCAGCGCGCCTCGTTGTTGTCGATGATGCAGCGATAGATGAACGTGCCCGTGCTTCCGCACAAGGCGCCGGAGGGAATGGCAGTCTTCACTTGCGTCAGCATCTTGCACCCGGTGATGCGGCAGTCCTGCACGACTCCTCCGGGATAGCGGACGAAGACGCCCGCGCCGTAGCCGGTGTTGATGGTCGCGTTGCGGAAGGTGATGCCGCTGACGACGGGGCGGTCGGCCGCTGTCTTCGTCGGTGCCTTCACCATGCAGAGGCGCGTGTCGGCGGGGAAGTTCGCCCCCGGCTCGATGAAGGTGTGCGCGCGACCGTTGCGGGAGGTCAGCGTCATCGTGTTGGTGACGCAGAGCATTTCCGCGAGGCCGTAGACGCCGTCGTCGAGAGTGACGGTGCAGCCCTTGTCCTGGATGGCGAGGGCCATGGCGTCCTCAATTGTGGCGGCTGCGGTCTCCCAAGTCGAATAGGGAGCCTGTGCGCCGGCGTTGCCGGGCGAGACATAATAGTCGGCCCCGTGCGCCGCAAGGATGGCGGCAAGAAGAACTGACACGGACATCACTGCACTTTTCATCTTATTTCCTCCAATGACCTATCGCCAATACATTGTACCACATGTTCTGCATGTTGTGCAGAAATAAATGCTGGACGGGAGCGAAGTCACCCCCGACCTAAATACCGAGATCCTGCCAGGTGTCGACCACCTTCAGCCACAGGGCCTTTGACGGCGGGACGAGATAGGAGCGCGTCTCCTTGGTCACGTGGTACATCCGCGCCAGTTCGTCGAAGAGGGGTTCCAAATCCTCTGGAGACGCCCCGCGCGACAAGGCGCAGTCCAGTTCCGCGCGGGTCCGCAGGAGGCGCCACCGCCATGACGCACGCCTTTCGGCGTCCATCGTCCGCTCGGCCGCGTCGAGAAGCTCCAGCGCTCGCCGGGCCTTTGCCCCGTCGAGGTTGCGGCAGTTGTGGACAACCGACCACGGCTTGGCAGGGTCTATGCCCTTCAGCGAATACGCCGAATGCGAAGACTCCCCCTGCACGCCGTTGCCTTCGCGCCACATGTTCTCCTCCAGGAGGACGGCCGCCTCCCTGACCGGCTCGCGCGTCCCCTCGCCGAAATAGCGTGCCGCGTAGTCGCCCACCACGTCGAGGGCCGTCTTCGAGGGGTCGCCGAGCAACCCCAGCGCCACGACCTTGTTCATGTCCTCGTAGATGCCCTCGGAATACGGGCGCATGCCCGCGATGACCGGGTTCCGGTCGAATTCGCCCTGCAGCCTTGCCGGGGAGGGATTGGCGCCGTAGCCGCCCCAGGGCAGCATCCTGTTCATCGAGATCTCGTTCATCGCCAGGACCGGAAGGCCGCCGGGCGAGCCCTCCCCCACGCGACCGCGGTCGCGGATGTCGATGAAGAGGCCGTCGCACCATTTGCGCAAGTCGTCGCCCTGCGCGAAGAGGCCGTCCCATTCGTGGAGGTCGCCGAACTTGTCGAAGAACCAGGTGCCCAGGCCGACTTTGATTCCGGGGAAAATCTCGCGGGCGAGGTCGGCGATGCGGCGGGTGACCCTCACATGGCCGTTCGAGCCCCAGGGCGCGCAGTCCGCGCACGTGCAGCCGCCCTGGTCGTAGGGGTTGGAGATGAGGGAGGTGGGAGGTTCGTCCCGGAACGCCTCGAAGACCTCACGCCGCCACTTGAGCAGCAGCTCCATTGCCCCGGGTTTCGAAGGGCACAGCTCGACATGGTAATGGCCGCGGAGGCGGGCCGTGTATCCGTTCTTGCCAGGGAGCCAGTCGGCGCGAAGTTCGGGCGGGCTGTCCTTGAACGACTCGTTGGAGAGAAAGGTTAGGTCGCGGTCAAGCCCCAGTTTGCGCGCCGTGCGGAAGATGAGCTTCAGCCGCTTCAGACGACGCTGCGCCGCCGGATCGTCCATCCCGGTGTAATCGTGCATGTCGAACCAGACCGAGACCTGGTTGAGACCCCACTCGGCAAGTTCCCCGATGTATTGGACGACTTCGGCGTCGGACGCCTCCTCGTACCAGTTGTTGAAATGCGTCGCGAAATAGATGCCGCGAACCGGATACGCTTCAAGGGAGGGCCTCTTCATGCATTCACCTCGATTTCCGCTTATCCAACACGGCGAAGCCGTAGGGACCGAGCGTGAGGACTCCGTCCGCGACGGCGGCACGGCGGGAGAGCACAAGGTTTTCACCGGCGGCAGACAGCGACACCGGCCCTTTTGAGTAGTTGATGAAGACGGTCGCCTTTGTTCCATCCTCGGCTTCGCGGTCGAAGGCGAGTAGGTTGTCGGATTCCTCCATCACAGGGTCCCAAAAGGCCGGACCGCCCGTCAGGGCGCGGCATTCGCGACGCAGCGAGGCCAGTTCGCGGATGAGGGTCGCGCGAGCTTTGCCCGTTTCAGTCTCGGCCTGCGTCCAGTCGATGGGCGACTTCTCGAACATCTTGAGGACGCCCTTGTCGGCGATCTCCTGTCCGTTGAAGATAAAGGGCGTGCCGTCGAGCGTGAAGCAGAGCGCGAGGAGCGCCTCGCAGGCGTCGTTGCCGAGTACGATTTCGTCTCGTTCGGCCCCCTGGTCGGTGACGATGTCATGGTTCTCGAAGTAGCGCAGCATGAGCGCGCCGGCGGGGCGCTCGTCGCGGAGCCGGACATGCACCTTTGCGAGGTCGATGGCGTGGATGCGGCCGCTGAGGAAGGGGTTCATCGCCTCGTTGAAGAACGGGAAGCAATAGGCGCAGTCGAAGGCGAAGACATGGTCCTCGGGCTGCGAGGCTTCGGCGAGGAGGACGACATCGGGCTTGATGGCGTCGAGGCGTCGCCGCGCCGTCTCCCAGAAGGCGAGCGGGACCATGTCCGCGACATCGCAGCGGAATCCGTCGGCGTCGAAGTCGCGCACCCAGTAGTCGAGATTGTCCCAGAGGTAGCGGCAGAGATCGAGGCGGGCGAAGTTCAGCGGCGGGAAGTGCCAGCTGATGTTCGACGGGATTCCTCCGTCCGTCTCGCGGAATACCCAATCGGGATGCTCCTCGATGAAGACCGCCTTCGGGCCGCAGTGGAAGAAGACGACGTCGAGCATCACCTTGAGGCCGAGGCCGTGGGCCGTGTCGATGAAGGCGTGGAGATCGGCTTCCGTTCCGTACTCGGGGTCGACGGAATAGTAGTCCTTTACGCGGTACGGATTGCGCGGCTCGGACGTGCCGGAGCGAATCTGGCGCGGACTCCAGTAGCGCTGGTCCATGTCGTCGTCGGCGAGCGTTACGGGAGAAAGGTAGACGACATTCACGCCGAGCGAGGCTATCCAGGGGAGTTTTGCCGCCGCCGCCGCGAGCGTGCCTTCGGGAGTGAAGGAACGAAGCTGGATCTGGTAGATGGAACCATGGCGGAACCATTCGGGCGGGATACGTCCCGCGCACTCCGCCGCGGGACGGAAGCGCCAGTCGTTGTCAAGAGGTAGATTGCTCATTTTCACAATTACAACTATTGTACCACAACTTCTGCATGTTGTGTAGCTATATTTCCGGGAAAGGCGCCATGCGACGAAATTTACGCGACGAAAATTTCGTCGCGGAGAAAATGCTTGACGTATTGCCCCATTTGCCATAAACTGTTATGCAAATGAGGAAGAACGAATACAGGAAACCTCCTTTCGAACTCGACCGTTCGCGGTACGGCGATTTGGCCGTCCAGATCGCCTCCGGCCTGCGTCAGGCCATTGAAACGGGCTACTACAGGGCCGGGGAAATCCTGCCTCCGGGCCGCGACCTCGCAACGCTCCTCGGCGTAAGCAAGGGCATCGCCGAACAGGCGCTGGCCCGCGTCCGGGAGGAGGGCCTCATCAGCCCACGCCCCCGCGTTGGCAGCGTCGTCTGCGCGAAAGACCGTCCTCTCTGGAAGGGGCACGTCGTGACCGTAATCCCGCCTGGATTGGGCAACCCGTTCGACACGGCAGTCCACGCCGTGGTCCGCGACAGGCTCACGGCGGCGGGGTATCTGGTGACGCCCGTCACGGTCGCGGAGACGCGCCACGGGCACTGGGACGACTTTTCACTCCTCGACACGGTGCTGCGCCAGCAGACGGACCTTGTCGTGCAGCTCCACCGCCAGGGAAACATCACGCGCTGGCTCTCGAAGCGCGGCGTCCCTTTCGTGCGGCTCGCGGACGACTGCGACACTCCGCCGAACTGCGCGGGCGTCGTCCGACGCGACTTCGCGATGGCGCTGCCAGACTTCGCAACGCACTGCCGCGAGGCGGGCGTGAAAAGCGTGCTTCAGGTCGCGGACATCCTACGCGCAGACGCGACGGACATCCTCTCAAACGAGGGCATCCAAGTCCAGACGCTGCGCACCCCGCGCGCGCTGGTGAACGGCCCCGGATACGACTTTGCGGACTGGGCGACGGTCGAGTTCACGAAGCGTCTCGCGAAAGGACGCGGCTGGTTGCCGGACCTCCTCTTCTTCCTGAATGACCACCTCGCCTCCGGCGCGCTGCAGGCGCTGGGTTTCGCCGGTCTCCGAATACCGGATGACGTTCGCGTGGCGTCATGGGCGAACCGCCGCTACGGCCCGTTTTTCTTCAAGCCGGTGACGCGCATGGAGTTGGACAATGCCGCCATCGGCGCGACGCTGGCGGACTGCGTGCTGGAATACCTGAAGACCGGCGCTTTCCCCGATGGCGTTGTCGTCGGGCCGGAATACATCCGCGGAGAAACTTTCTGATCTATCGTCATCAATCCCCCAAAACACACCACACACAAGGAGAAATCCAAATGAAGACTTGCATTAAGGTTGTCGCGTTGTTTGCCGCTACTGTGACTATGGCGTCCGCGTCCGAAATTGTCGTAAACAGCGACACGAACATCGTCGAGTCAGATGCCAGCACCATGCTGACGGTCAACTCCGGCACGGCGACGCTTCTCAACCGCGCCCAGCGCGGCTACCGCCACTACAGGTTCAAGGTCGAACGGCCATACGGCG
>JAEEGJ010023936.1_pt1 | contig 12738 bp, 9 predicted proteins | sample 8958761 | NCBI WGS metagenome assembly JAEEGJ01 (sample SAMN16246546, study PRJNA631951) | gut metagenome | biome: gut microbiome; feature: rumen; material: RS-attached | host: Bos | place: Iran: Karaj | collected 2018-10
ATCCACGTGGTTATCGCCTTCCCTAAGAACAACCTCGCAGCATCTCCTATGGACGAGTGCCCGTCACCTGTTGATGAGCAGCAGCTGAAAGATCTTCACATCAACGTTTACGACGTTGAGAAAGACTAGTCATAAAACAAACTAAAGAAATAGCTTGTTATATCATTGCCGTCCAGACCGGAAAGTTCGAAAGAATTAGTATGGTAAAGGACGGCATTTTTTGTCTCCGCAGTCAAAAACCGAGAAATCACATAAATACCCGGCCGGTTATCGCAGCCGCAGAAAACCCAGGAAGAATCAGTCGGGTTATTAAAAAACTGGCGGCTCCTATTGTCTTTAAATTCAGTTCCTGCATAGTCCCCGTGGTGGGCAAAATCAGTTGAAATCAAAAGAAAGTTTTTCTTGCGGCCAGCTTCTGTAAAGTAAGGTGCAAGGGCATCTGCCAGCAGCTGGGCATTTTTCTGATTCAGAGGCGGTTCCCCGTGTACTGCAATCACACAGACTTTAGCTTTAGGAAAATATCTGGAGATGTAAGGAATCAGTGCATTAACGCCATGTTCGCCTGGAAAGACCTGGCTGTCGTAATCAACTCCAAGAGCCTGGGCAAGCTGACTTTCAACTTTTTCATCTGTATAAACTATGCCGTTTTTTGTTTCCCAGCGGCAATTATCCAGGGACCATTCGTAACTTGAAAGTCCATAGTGAGAAGGGCAGATAATAAAAAAAGTTTCAACCTTGCGGCGGACAGCTATCTCAGAAAACCAGCGGTCAATCTGCTTATCAGCAAGTAAGTGATGACTTACAGTTCCGCTCCAGATCTGAGCCTTTTCCGGAGGAAGGGCCTCCAGTTCTGGCGAGGAAATTACCGGTGGTATTTCTTCGCCAAGAGTATCCCAGGTCTTTATCAGCTGACCAGTACAGCTCTGCTTCTGGCAGCCCGTAAAAGCTGCCAGAGTCATGGTAAGGACCAGAGCCAGCCCAACTGTAAAAACTAGCGGAATACAGAAAGTGTGGTTTCGTTTAAGAAGCATTCTTTTTCCCAGAAAGGCATGTATTTTTCTAAATCAGCACCAGGCTGATAAACAATTTTTTTCCACTGTTCGTCGGTCATACGGTCTGTCATGTCGTGAGTGAATTCGGCATAGCTGAAGCCGTAACCGATTGCAATTCGTTTACCACCCTGAGTGTCGTTAAGAGGAACATAAAGTCTTACAGGATTTGCGACACCAACTTCAAGACAAAGACCAAAATCATTATTTGTATAAACATCTGCGATGCAGGCCATTTTCAAAAGATCAGTGTTATCGACATAACCATAATTGTTATGAACAAGAACCAGGCGGCTCAAAGATGAAATGATTGTTGGAATCCATTCGAGATCTTTTTCTGAAACTGGCTGATTTTCTGCTTCCAGCTTAACAATGTTGAGGATTCGCTTATAGATTGTAGAAAGATTTTCCAGAGTATATTTTGATTCTTCATCAAGAAGATCATAATACTCGTAAATTGTCATGAGGTTTGCAACTGCGGCAAGAGAACCTTCCCAGAAAGGTACGTTTGGTTCAATGTAGTGAACAGGTTTTGGCAGCGGCTCTGTTCTAAAGGTCGGCTCAAAATCTCCGTCGCCGGCGCGTTCCGCTACGACCTGTTTTACATAAAGAATTGTATCGTGGCGGAGCTCGGCCCAGGTACCATGTGCCGCAAGCTGAGACTTAATATTCCAGGCAGGAGATTCAGTAAAGTAGAAGCCCGCACCCTGTTCAAAAGTAGCCTGAGTTTTTACCTGATATAAAACCTGATTGTAGTAAGTCTTGTTCCAGAAGTCGCTGTCATACTGAGCAAAGGATTCTTCAAAGCCATCAAGAATTTCTTTAAGTCCCGGCATTTCAGGATAATCAGATTTTTCGAGAAGTGCGTCTGCAGTTTTAGAACCAAAGGCTTTCATGATATCAAGACCGCGGACAAAGTCGCGTGGAAGGAAGCGTGGAGGAGAAACTTTTTCGTGTACCAGAGAATCATAAGTAAAGCGCTGGCCGAAAAGACGCCATCCCATCGGAACCTTAGGTTTACCGCTTTCTTCATCAACTTCGGCATACATATCAAATACAGACTGGCCGCTGATTGCAGGCGGGCGAAGAGTGTCTGCACAAAGGGACATAAAGGCTACAATATTATCGCGGTTAGAAGCCCATTCAGAATAATCACTAATCTTCTGCTCTTTCCAGAGAGGCGCAATATCATCAAAACTCAAATCATCAGACATACCGATGAGGGTAGTGATAGGATTAAAAAGATTTGCCCATTTGATGTAGAGGTCGCCGTCCTTCTGAACTGTATCAACAATCAAAGTTATAACAGCTTCCTTCTGCAGGATTTCTTCCGGGGTAGCCTGATTTTCACGAGGCTTTGTAATTGTAAAATGAAGATGACCATACCACATACTTGCGCGGAAGTAAGTTTCCAGCAGGGCATTTTTTGTATAATGGCCGCGTGGTCTGTACTGGCTGAAATCTTCATCTTCATTAAAGATGGCTTCTGTGCCAGGCATGGCATCCATAATCAGCTGATAGTCGTTCCTTACAACTTCAGAATATTGTGAAAGAATATTTGTTATATCTGTTTCGGAACGTTTCTCATAAACTATAGGATTGTAAAAGTCGCCGGTTTCTCTTTTCTGAGGAGCGGTTTTCATTATCGCCAGAGGAACTTCAAAATATGCAATGGCCTGTTCGCGGATCTGATCAGGTGCATCAGTTCGGTTTTTAAGGGCATTGATAAAATCAGATGTGAGCTCCTGCATCTGAGGAAGGAAATAATTTTCCTCGGTGTACTGAAGCATGCGGTCAAAAACAAGATGCTGGCTGTGTGCGGCTAAATCAGTTGTAATAAAAATTGGAACAGACTTAATCATGCGCAGATTGTTGTAGCGGTCAATCATATCATCTGAAGAAACCCATTTTGCAGGAGTTACCTTCTGCATGGCCATTCTGTTATTTTCGAGACTTTCAAGAACATTTTTTTCGAGCGGAATATAACCGGATATAGGATAGAAGGAATCAAAAACTCCACCAGTAGAATAAAGCAGGGCAGAAACTCTGTTATTTTCAGCAGTGTCTTTTATACCGTAAAGATCTGCTCCAAAAATCCAGCCCTCAATACCGTTCCATTCTGCCTTGTAGAACCAGTTCCAGTTATCCTGAAAATGGAACATGCCGTCTGCATAAGGGCTCTCAGGATTTTCATCTCTGAGCTTATCTCCGATTTTTACCAGAGAAGCAAAAGGGACTTCCTGGCCAAGAGAATCAATTTCAGGATTTATAGTTGCAAACTGAGCGTCAAAGGTAAAGGCTTCGTTTGGATAGATTTTACAAACCCGGCTTGCAACAACGGCAGTTTTTTCTTCGGTAATATCCTGTGTTGGAATTTCTGCGAATGTAGTCGGATCATCCAGAAACTCTTTATGAGCATCTGTATGAAAGGCAGAGGTAGAAAGTTCCTTGTCTTTAAAATTATATATTGAATCAAAGGTAGCTTTCTTTGGAGCAGGTGGCTCTTCAACCTTTGCTTCTTTAACTGGAGCCGGCTTTGGAAGAGGAGCGGCAGTTTCAGTTTTTACTTCCTTTTCCTTTTTGCAGGAAGCAGCAAAACAACATAATAAAAGTACAGTGAAAATTAAAGATAGTTTCTTCATATTCTAAATATGATACTTTTCAAAATCACTGTCTATATGCGATAATTTGTCTTATGAAAAAAAGAGGTCCGGTCTTTTCATTAATTATTCTCTGTGGAATCTGTTTCCTCTGCATTTTCTTGTCTGTCTCTTTTATTTCCTGCCGCAAAACAGAAGTTCATCTGCACGACAGACACGGGCATTCATATAATATTGTAAAAAACTATGCGGAAGAACATGGTGCGGTAAATCTCGTTCTTCTGGATTATCATCATGATATAAGACCTGAAATTGAAATTGTAAACAGCGTGGACTGGGTAGGTAAGCTCGTTGAAGAAGATTACGTAAAAAAAGTTATCTGGCTTTCCGGCAAAAAACTTTTGCTGCCTAACAGGAATGCCCGCATGGCCTGGCTGGAAAGAAGCCTTAAAAATACTTATCCGGAAACTGCGGAAAAAATGCGCCAGGCGGTTACGCTTGTAGACTGGTATGATTTACAGGAGATCAGGCTGGGGGGGAAGAGAGGAGACTTCTGCGGTCCCTTTGTAATTACTCTGGATTTTGATGTCTTTATGAAAGACCCTGGCGATCCTGCTGAACTTTTTGTTGATGAACTTTGCAGCTGGATTCAAAAACAGAAGCCCCAGCTTTTAACGCTCGCCTTTTCTGCTGCTTACCAGCCTCAGCCGGATAAGGCCTGGGCCTGGCTTGAACAGTTCACTAAAGCTTATGGGACAAGGGCAGACTGGTTTTTGGAAAGTGGTGATTTTGGCGAGAAGTTTGAAAGTCTTGATGAAGCACAGGCCTGGTCATTATGGAAAGAAAATCCTGCAAAGTTCCAGACAGCAGAGAGTCCCTTTTATCCGGGGGCTTATTTCTGGCAGAATGCACCGGGCTCTTTTGTTGCTGCGGCACTGGAAAAAAATCTTTCTGCAGGAAACGAAAGTGCTGCTGGAATAATTAAGGCCTGGAAAGATAAAGACCTCAAAACCCTGAAAGAAAAATTCCCATCTTCCAGAATGCAGGAGCTTTGTCAGGTTGCAGAGGCGGCAAGGCAGGAATTTTTTAAGGGAGCTGATTTTGCGGCACCTGAACAGAATTCAAAAAGACCCCAGCCAACTTATGGAATTGCCGTGCGCTTCCGTAATGCCGGGGAGGACAGGGGCTGTCTTTCTTTGTACGAGGGAGTTGCAGAGGATGAGCTTGAAGAGGCGGCTGAGTTTTGTGCTAAGGAAGCCCTTGTTGATCCAAGGTACCTCCATATAAGACCTGAAGAGTTACCGGAACTGTATACTAATATTTCGATTTTCGGAAAGTGGGAAGAAATGGACGGGCCTTTTGATTTTGAGCCGGGCTTCCATAGTCTTATAATAGAAGATGAAAGCGGTGAAAAAACTTTGCTGCAGGCGACAATTGCCCTGGAGAGGAATTACAGCAGGGAAGAATTTCTGGCAAGGCTTTCAAACAAGGCGGGACTTGGTTTTGACGGCTGGAAAAAAAATGCCCTGCATTTCTACAGGGCATATACAATTACTTATACAGATTATTAAAAGCTTACTAGCAGTTAAGTAATCTTAAAATCTTACCTGTGAATATTACACAGATAATGTCCAGAATCCATAGTACGTTCCAGCCAAGAAGAATAAGGCGGATAATACCAGCAATAGGTTTACCTTCCTGGAAGCGTGTTAAAGCTCCAAGTATCCATGAAGTGATAGGAATAATTGCCAGAATGACGCTGATGAGCCATGGCTGTCCAAAATAGTCTTTTCCTTTTTTTGCCATTAAAATGACCTCCTGATTTGTCTTTATTACTATTTTAATAGCAATTTTTGAAATTGCAATCTTTTTAAACTAACTATCGTTCATTTTTAATTAAACTAATTAACGTTAGTTACCGATATTATAGATATGAGTAAGAAAAATATTTCACAGGAAAAAATAATTCAGGCATTTCTTGCCTCTGCTTTCGATAAAAGTGCAGGTGCCACATCACTGGCAGACGTTTCAGAAGGCCTGGAAATCAAAAAAGCTTCGCTCTATAACCATTTTGAAAGCCGCGACGCAATGTATGAGGCAACAATGGCTTATAGTGCAGGAGAAATAGAAAGAGTAAGCTTCCTTGAAGAAAAAACTCTCGAAGGAGTTAAGGGAGGGAAAACCGCTCCTTCGGCAGTCTTCAAAAAGCTTATAACACGATATTTCCAGCTTTTTGAAAATGAACCTTTGTTCCAGATTTATGCTTTCGTTCGCAGCGAGCAGTATTTTAATCTTAAAGCTTTGAAGATTGTGGAAGGGGAAAACAATCAGATTTGCGATTCAATTAAAGACCTGCTTTCAGCCTTTGCAGCCGCTAAAAAGATTGCAAAGAAAACAGATAAGGAACTTAAGGACATTGCCAGTGAGTTTGCAGCAGTAATCATACAGCAGCGCGACTCTTACATTGCGGCAAGAAAAGAAGTTGTTCGCCAGAACCCGGACAGTAAGGCAGGCGGACTTTTTGCCCTTTCTACAGACGAAGCAGCCCTTGGCCGAACACTCAAGCTGGTTGAGGCTATGCTCAAGTCTCTTTAATCACCGTATATTTGCCGGATCTCGGCGGTATAACTACCATCATCATTACGTACTATAAGCGGCGGTTCTATTGTGAGCCGTCGCTTTGCATTTTTACGGGCTTCTATCATTACCATGTTCGGTTCTTTGTCCGCAAAGGGCTGGATAAGACGCATACGCTTTGCTTCAAGTTTGTGAGCGGCCAGTGACTCAAAAATCTCTGGCAGGCGGAAGGGGCGGTGAATCATAAAAAACTTTCCATGTGTTGCGAGCAAAGTATCTGCCGCCGCAACCACATCTTCCAGGGTACATAAAACCTCGTGGCGGGCTATAGTTTTTGCATCAAGCTCATTGGCGCGGCCATGTTCTTCAATCATATAAGGCGGATTACATGTTACAATATTAAAACAGTGCCGTGGGAAAAGAGTTCCTGCTTCCTTTAAATCGCCATGCACAATCTGAATCTGCTCTTCCAGCCCGTTTAGTGACACACTTCTGGCCGCCATATCAGCTGAAGCCTCCTGAACTTCCAGACCTGTAAAAGTGACTTCCGGTGGTTGAGTGCCGCGAAGCGGTGTATCGAAACCACCGCTCGTAGATTTCCATCGGCCGGCCATCAATAATGGAATAATCCCGGTTCCAGTTCCCAGGTCTATAACTTTATCGCCCTCACGAACACTGCTGGCCGCAAAATCCGCCAGAAGCACGGCATCAATTCCAAATTGAAAACGTTCTGTATCCTGTATTATTTTATATCCGTTTTTGAGGGTATCTATTTGTTCCATATTATCAAAATATCAAATAATGCCGTTAATTAACAAGATATTTATAAAAATCCGCTTATTTAAAAAAATTTTCACAATTTTAAAAGTGTATGGTATAATTACATATTAATAGTTTTTCGATTATTAATTAAAGGAAGGGTAAATGTCAAAATTTTCTAAAATCAGGTTAACTATAGCAGCCAAATTATTATTGCTGTTTCTTTCAGTATTTATTATTTCCATTGTGGTATTCGGAGAGATTTCTTATAAAGAAGCTTCAGCTGGTATGACAGAAAGTGTTTACAATCAGATTGATGCTACTACAACAGATGTTGTACATCAGATTGAAGCAATTAATCAGAGACACTTTCAGATGCTGCATTCTCTTGCAGAAATTACGGCCATGAAGGATGAAAATGTTTCCCTTGCAGATAAGCAGAGCCTTCTTGTATCAGTTGCAAAAGTTGCAGGCGAGAATTGCGAAAACATTGCCTTTTATGATGCACAGGGAAATGCAATTGTTGCAGATGGCCGTCTTATGAACTTTGCAAATCGTCCATATTTTGCTGAGGCATATAAGGGAAAAGATTTTGCTTCTGACCCTGCTATAAGTGCAGTTACTAACACCGTTCTTCAGCACTACAGTGTTCCGGTTCGTAACGAAAATGGAAGAATTATTGGTGCAATTGTAATGGTAATCAGTGGAAACACAATTCTCAGCACAATTGAAAATATTGATATGGGTGGAGGAATGCATCCTTCTGTAATCAACTGGGCTGCAGGTATTACAATTGCAAATGCAAACGAAGGTACAGATGAAGAGGCTACCGGAGATCAGCAGCTTGATGAAACTCAGGGGCTTGGTCTTGTTCTCAGCAATATCTTCCAGGGAAAAGAAGGTATTGATGATTTCGTAGACCCTAATATTCACGCACATATTATTGCCTGCTATAAAACTGTACCAAATACAACCTGGACAGTTTTTGCAGTTGCTCCTTATGATATTTACTTCAGTACTCTTAAACGTATGCAGAAGTCTCTTACCTTGGTTAATATCATAATTCTGGTACTTGCTACTGCAATCATCATTATTCTTGTTCAGATTTTTGTTAAGCCTCTTAAAACTGTTAAAGCTTCTGTTGAAACAATTGCAAGTGGAAATGCAGACCTTACACAGCGTATTCCAGAGGCAAGTAACGATGAAATTGGTGATGTTGTAAATGGCTTCAACGCCTTTGTAACAAAGCTTCATGGTATCGTAACAAATCTCCAGAAGTCAAAACAAAATCTTGTTCTGGTTGATAGTGGTCTTCAGGAAACAACCCAGGATGCTTCTACATCAATTACAGAAATCATTGCTAACATCGAAAGTGTAAACAAGCAGATTATGAATCAGGTAGGAGCTGTAGATGAAACAGCCGGTGCCGTAAACGAAATCTCCGCAAATATCGATTCTCTTGACCACATGATTCAGTCTCAGGCAGCCAGTGTAACCCAGGCTTCTGCCGCCGTTGAGCAGATGATTGGAAACATTAATGCGGTAAATAAATCTGTAAATCAGATGATTACTTCCTTCCACGCTCTGCAGACTCATTCGCACGAAGGTTTCTCAACTCAGAGTAATGCAAACGAAAAAATCATGCGAATTGATGAACAGTCTAAGATGCTTCAGGATGCCAACACTGCAATTGCAAATATCGCAGAACAGACAAACCTCCTGGCTATGAACGCGGCAATCGAAGCGGCTCACGCTGGTGAGGCAGGTAAGGGATTCGCAGTCGTTGCAGACGAAATCCGTAAGCTTTCAGAAACTTCTACAGACCAGTCTAAGACTATCGGTGCAGAACTTCAGAAGATTTCTCAGACAATTGAAGAGGTCGTAAGCGTTTCTAATGAAACAAATACAGCCTTTACAGCAATTGAACAGAGTATCAGTGAAACAAGCCAGATCGTTGAACAGATTAAGGGCGCAATGGAAGAACAGCAGATTGGTTCTAAGCAGATTATTGAAGCCCTTCAGTCAATGAACAATTCAACATCAGAAGTACATTCTGCTTCAGATGAAATGGCAGAAGGAAACAAGCATATTCTTAAGGAAATACAAAGTCTGCAGCAGTCTACAGATTCTATGAAAGATAGTATTCAGGAAATGCAGGTTGGTATTGAGCGTATGAATGCTACTGCCGCAGCCCTTTCTGTAATCTCTGGAACTGTAAACGAGAATATAAAACAGATTGGTTCTGAGATTGACTTGTTCAAAGTTTAACTTGAATTCTTTTTAAACTCATTATATACTCTAAGAATGGATGACAAAAAGTACTAAAAATGTCATTCATTCTTGGAGTAAAAAACTATGATTTTCGACGACGACTACACAATTCCTAAAATGGTCCGTAATTCTGCAACTGAATTTGCAGAAGTTAATGCCCAGATGAAGCGCCTTAAGAACGGACAGTTTGAGCCTGTTCTTTACCGCGAGCTTTATCAGTATGGTCTTGATTTTGGTGCAGCCCTTCTTAGTCTTGGAATTAAACGTGGCGACCCTATTGGTCTTATTTCAGACAACCGTGCAGAGTGGCTTAATGTTGATTTAGGAATTATGAACATTGGTGCTGTAGATGTTCCGCGTGGTTGTGACGCTACTCCAAATGATCTTGAAAAAATCCTTTCTATTACAGAAGCAAAATTCTGTGTTGTAGAAAATAATTCTCAGGTCAAAAAAATTATAGATCTTAAAGACAAGCTTCCTGCTCTCAAAACAATCATTTCTATTGAAAGTGAAGTAAAGCAGGAAAACCTCGATGCCGCTAAGGCTGCAGGCCTTGAAGTTCTCTTCTACGAAGAACTTATGAAAATCGGCCAGAAGTGGCGTATCGAAAATAAGGGTAAAGTAGAAGAAGAGCTTGAAAAAGGTAAGGGTGATGACCTTGCTACAATCATCTTTACTTCTGGAACTACTGGAACTCCAAAGGGCGTAATGCTTACTCACCACAACTTCCTTGCCCAGCTTGATGAAATTCCTGAGCGTATCTTCCTGAACCCAGGCGACAAGGCTCTTTCTGTTCTTCCGGTATGGCACGTTTTTGAACGCGAAGTTGAATACGTTATGCTTATTCAGGGTGCAGTTCTCTGTTATTCTAAGCCGGTTGGTTCAATTCTTCTTGCAGACTTTAAGACACTTAATCCACATATCCTTCCTGCTGTTCCTCGTGTATTCGAGGCTGTTTACGACGGAATTACAAAGAAAATGCGTAAAACCGGTGGTATTGTTCTTGCAATGTTCAACTTCTTTGTTAAGGTTGCAAAGGCACAAAAGGCTATGAGCCGACTTATGTTCAACAAGAACGCCTGCTACACACGCTATTACACTGCCTTCTGGTGGATTTTGTGTTTGATTCCATGGATTCTCCTCTGGCCTCTTTATGGTCTTGGAAATCTTTTAGTATTCAGAAAAATTAAGGCAATGCTGGGAACTAACTTCCGTGCCGGTGTTGCGGGCGGTGGTGCTTTCCCTAAGTTTATCGACGAGTTCTTCTGGGCAATTGGTGTTCAGATTGTAGAAGGTTATGGTCTTACAGAAACAGCGCCAATCGTTGCCGTTCGCCCTATGGCAGATCCAATCTTCAGAACTATTGGTTCTCCAATTCGTGGTGTAGAGGCCCGCATTGTAGACCCTCAGGACGGCTTTGTTCTTGGCCGCTGTAAAGAAGGTGTTCTTCAGATTAAGGGACCTACAGTAATGAAGGGTTACTATAAGCGCCCAGATTTGACTGCAAAGGTTTTGAGCGAAGACGGCTGGCTGGATACAGGTGACCTCGCAATCATGACAATTCATAACGAGCTTTGCATTAAGGGCCGTATTAAGGATACTATCGTTCTTCGTGGTGGTGAAAACCTTGAGCCTCTTCCAATTGAAACAAAGCTTTCTGAATCACGCTATATTAAGCAGGCTGTTGTTGTTGGTCAGGACCAGCGCTACCTTGCCGCTTTGATTCTTGTTGATGAAGAAGAAGTAAAGAATTATGCAGCCTTCAACGGTATTCAGTATGATACCTACGAAAATCTGCTGGAAACTGAAGTAATTCAGAAGCTTTACGAAACAGAAATTGCAAACCTTATTTCTGCAAAGAACGGCTTTAAGATGTTCGAACGCATTTCAAAGTTCAGCCTGATTACAAAGCCATTTGAGGTTGGCGTAGAACTTTCTGCAAAGCAGGAAATCATGCGCTTCCGTATCAACGATCTGTATAAAGATAAGATTGCAGCAATGTTCGAAGAATAGATTGCCACGTCGCCCTTCGGGCTCCTCGCAATGACGATAAATCCCGCGCTTGACGCGGGATTTTTTTTGTCATAGAATTCTTTTTATGAATATACATCTTTTAGAAATGCCTTTGGACTTTGGTGCCAGCCGCCATGGTTCTGATATGGGACCGTCTGCAATCCGCCTGGCTGGAATTAAAGAAAAGCTTGAAGCTCTTGGTCATAAGACCTTTGAACATACCGATATTTTCAAGGCCTCTTCTCAGGAATACGAAGAACCTGGAAATCCTAAAGCAAAATACTTAAAACCAATCACAAATGCCTGTACAAAGCTCGCTGCTGAAGTAGAACAGATAACCGCTGCCGGAGACTTTCCTCTGGTGCTTGGCGGTGACCACTCTATTGTTCTCGGTTCACTTGCGGGAGTAGCCGCTACAGCTAAAAAGCAGGGTAAGTCATTGGGAGTTCTTTATGTTGATGCCCACGGCGACTTTAATACTCCTGAAACAACTCCAAGCGGAAACATTCACGGAGAATGTCTTGCGGCTTCTGCGGGGCTGGGACTGCGTGAGCTTACCAATTTGTATTTTGAAGGTCAGAAGGTTGATCCAAAGAATATCTGCTTTGTAGGTTCCCGCGATTTAGACCCAGGTGAGAAAAAGTTGATGAAACAGGCCGGTGTGACCGTCTTTACAATGAGTGATATTGACTGTCAGGGCTTCCCGGCAATTGTGCGCCAGGTTCTGGCCTTCTTCAAAAATATAGACCAGATTCATGTAAGCTTTGATATGGTTGTTCTTGATCCTATGTTTGCACCTGGAACAGGTATTCCTCTCCCAGGTGGTATGACAAACCGCGAGGCCCTTCTTTTGATGGAAGAAATTGCAACAACCGGTAAAGTTCGCTCTGCAGAAATTGTAGAAGTAAATCCTATTCTTGATGTAAGAAATCAGACTGCTATTCTGGCGGTAAGCCTTGCGGCAAGACTGCTTGGCGAAAAGTTATACTAGCATTTGTCACCCCGAACTAGTTTCGGGGTCTTTTTTTCTTGCCGATTAGCTCCTTTTGTTATTATCTTTATAGTTAACACAAAAGGAGTTTTTAAATGGCAAAATACGAATTCCAGACAGAAGTAAATCAGCTTCTCAAACTTATTATTCATTCACTTTATTCTAATAAAGACATTTTCCTCCGCGAAATCGTTTCTAACGGTTCTGATGCGCTGGATAAATTAAAGTATCTTACAGTATCTGATGAGGCCTTCAAGGCAATCAAGTTCGAGCCAAGAATCGACATCACATTTGACGAGAAAGAAAGCACTCTTACCGTTCAGGATTCTGGTATCGGTATGACAGACGAGGATTTGACTAACAACCTCGGTACAATTGCCCGCTCTGGTACAAAGGCTTTTATGGAGCAGCTTACTGCAGAGGCTTCGAAAGACTCGGCTCTTATCGGTCAGTTTGGTGTAGGTTTCTATTCTGCCTT
>JAEEGJ010023937.1_pt1 | contig 12738 bp, 8 predicted proteins | sample 8958761 | NCBI WGS metagenome assembly JAEEGJ01 (sample SAMN16246546, study PRJNA631951) | gut metagenome | biome: gut microbiome; feature: rumen; material: RS-attached | host: Bos | place: Iran: Karaj | collected 2018-10
CACAATGATAGAATGCACCGTATCCGATGTGGGTCACACCTTCAGGAATGGACACCGAAGATACATTACTTCTGGCAAACGCGAAATCACCTATGTCGGTAATATGCTCAGGAATCTGATAATCATCCATCTTCCTGTTGGCATAATATGCCTGCATCGCGATCTTATTGCCAACCTCGGTAAACTTAGGCAGATATCCGCCCTTACCGGAATCATAAATTATGGGATTATTATCCTCTGCGGCCCGGTCGGCCTCAGAAGACGAACCATCAGTTGCACCGTCAGTTCTTGTATCTGTAACAACACCCTGATGAACGGTAACATTGGGATCTAAGAACAATACCGCTCTTCCGCCTACAACTATAGTCTTGGCCACAACATCGGGACCATCTATAAGAGATAAGGGATCCACTGTGGGCATATAATCAACATTTGAAGGGTCTTTGCTGGCATCACGATATCCCGTTGCCGCACTGGCTATAGTAAGCGGGGATTCCTGATAATCGTGTCCGTCTCCTGCCGGAACATTCTGTGTTCCGCCGTTATTATCAGAACCGGCGTTATTTCCCGTATTATCGGTATTAGCATTATTACCGTTATTCGAAGAATTGGTTGAATCTGTATTAGTATCCGAAGAACCGCCTCTGCTGGTTGCGCCTGAACTGCCGTTAGGATCAGACATACCGGGAGTGGTATTGGCATCACTGCCCGTAGCGTTGCCATTACCTGCATTATTGCCTGTTCCGTTATTTACAGACGAGCTGTCAGGCAGATTCGGTACTATAACAGGCTTGGTATCACCGTTTTCGGTATTGGCAATATCGCTGTTATCGAAATTACGGAAGAATTCATAAGCCGCCGTACCCGGATCTGCAATGATATTAAGGCGTGTACATCCGTCAAATGCCGTGGGATCAATGTAAGTCACTGAAGGCGGGATTACAACATCCGCAAGACCAATACAGTTCTCGAAGGCCTTAGCCTCAATAAACTGCACGCTGTAGGGAATATTAACAGCTTTAAGATTGCGGCAATTAGAGAATGCATATGCCGGAACGGCTGTCAGATACGAAGATAAAGACACACTGTCAAGCTTCTCATTACCCCAGAAAGCATATTTGCTCATATGCTTAACAGAATTGGGCATACGATAATATGTGGCATCATATCCGCCAAGATATGCGTATAACATCTCGCCCTTATTATCATATAACCCACCGCCTAACACGGTAAAATCTTCATTATTGCGGCTTATATTGATCGTAGAGAGATTGTTACATCCGGCGAACACTCCATAGCCCATCTCTTCCACTCCACCGCCAAGATAGACACTCGTAAGTTTGTTATCTCCGGCAAACGCAGCCGTATCGACCTTCTTAAGAGCATCATGGGTGGTTATCGAATACAAATAAGGACAATTGGAGAATGCTCCGTGTTCAATAGACTTGGTATTAAGTCCCGTATCCACCTGAGCTATACTCTGATTGCCCGCAAATGCTTCTTCACCGATTCGCGTAACATTATTAGGCACTGACACCTTAAATGCCGTACCCTCATACTTATCGAGCGAATCATGATCAAATTGGAATTCATCCACTACGGCCGCATTAAGCGCACCTGCAGGGATGGTGGCAATAAGCACTGCCGCAATGAGCAGTGCTATGCCAAAACCTTTTATTATATATTTCTTCATATTTAAGCCTTAACAGGTATAGCAACCTTATCTCTCTTAAGGAAGAGGAATAATGAAGTTGCTGCCAGTGCTATGGTCACAAACCACTTCGGATGTATCGGATCGCCTGTCTTCGGTGATGAATCCATAAGGCCAACCTGAAGATTATTGGTATCCACATAAATCGTATAAGGCGAGAAGTGAGTCGCCGTGAAGCTTATGCAAGGTATACCATCTACGGTTGTGAACTTGCATGCAAGGTCTTCAAGCTGAGTGCCGTTGACAACAGCACCCACCTTATTGTTACCTGCGTACTGACGAAGTGCATCAGGTATAGGCATTGTGACATTGACCTTAAGGCCTGTCGTATCTGTAATCCTGTTGGTTCCTGTTGCATCGTAAAGGCTGATATCCATTGCAAAGTACTTAATGGGCGTCATATCGCCGTACTTATTGGCAAGGGCCGTAGCAACCTGATTAGCTGCATCCGCAGACTCAGTAATCTTAACTACAAAGCTGTCTGTAGAACCGCTTACTGAAGCATAAGCCTTATCCACATCGGATATTCCGGGCTTAGTGATATCAACTCTTGTGCTTGAGCCTGTACCTGCCGCGGGCGAACCGTTGGCACCCGTACGTGAATATGTACCTGAAGATCCGGCCTTGCTTCCGCTGCCTGAACCGCCTGATGATCCGCTGCCGGAACTTGCATCCTTATATGTAGCGGTGATAATCGAATCACCGGCTGCTGTTGTAACTGTTGTAGCCTTTGATGTAGAGCTGTATACGGTTGCTGCAGCACCCGTTACTACCCACTTATCAAATACCTTACCCGCAGGTGCATCGATAGCCTCGATGATAACCTTGGTATCTGCAGGATACTGACCCGAACCGCTACCGTATACAACGGTGAGGTTATACTTCGTAGATGACGAACCGCCACCCTTTGTAGTATTGCCGGGTGAAGATGTAACCATACCTGAAGCAGCTGCCTGTGTAGGATCCAACACACCGCCGGTCACGCCGGGTGAAGTATTGGAATTGGGATTATACACTGCTATAACGAATGTATCTTCATGAATTCCTCTTAAAGACTTGCTCCAGCCTACGAATGTCCAGCCCTCTCTTACGGGAATATCTTCATCCGGAGGTGCCACTGCCGTACCGCCGTCTTCAACTTCCGTCTTATAAAGGATTTCTGTACCGTCATAGTTATAGAAGGTCACAGTCCATTTCTCACCTATATACTTAAGTTCTGCAGCTACTTTATTTGCTCCCAGTCTCTGAGAAGGCTTCTCAGATGCAGATCCCCTGTATATCTCATATATAGGACTTTCCGCATTGGTAATATCACCGAATGCATCAGGTGAAAGATATACTTCCTTACTCTCTGCCTTAACATGTATGCCGGGATCCTTACCGAAGGCATTGTCTTCTATATCCTCATTGATTGCAGTCGGAAGGTCTACCTCACGCAGATTATCACAGTCATAGAAGCAGTACTTGGGAATTGTGCTTGCCTTAATGCCTTCAAGCTCAACGAACGTAATAATATCACAGTCACTGAAAGCACCCTCTGCAATCTCATCAACACTATCTATGCCCGGGTCATTCGCATCATTAACAGTTCTCGAACCAACCGTCTCACCACGGCCCGGGAACACTTCTACCATCTTCTTATTACCGTTTGCTTTATTTTCATAGAGAATACCGTTCTCTGCCGAATACTTATCGGTTCCGCTTCCAATCGAAGCAAGCGCCGTACAATCAGCAATCGGAAGATTACCTACATCTTCCATGTTGTCGCCCAAAGCAACAAGCTGTAACTTCTCACAGTTATAGAACGCAAGATCGGGAAGATACTCAACATCGTTCATGATGATAGCTTCCACATAGTCATTACCGATGGGATTGGTCTCTTTATTGCTTCCCTCATAACGCAGGGTGCTTGAGTTACCTGCTTTAATGGCGGTTCCGGCCATACTTGTCTTGCCGAGAAGTCCCATGTAATATTCATCGGCATCACCCCATTCGTATGATCTTGTATCCGTATAATTGCCGGTATCATCCGTAGGCCCGAAATAACCGTTGAATAAGCCGAATTCCTTGTATGTATCAAAGTACTTAAGATCCTTAAGGTACAGATCTACATTCTTGTTGTTGTTATAACTTGTCGGATTAGCTGAGGCCGTGTCGGATACAGATGTACCGTCAATGTATCCCTTAACATCAACAGACTTGATTCCGTCGGGAATGGTGATGGTCTTAGTCGCATTGATTATATCCTGCTCAACATTCGAAGGATTGGGATTACTTAAAATCGCAGCATCAATGTCTTCATAGTGAGGATAATCAACAAGTGTAGGCAATCCGTTCTTATTATCCAGAATTACCATCAAGCTTGAGGGCGAATTGGTCTTATAACATACTCTGATACCCTGAGCAGCATCAACATAGTTGTCATTCTGCATAGACCATACAAACGGTCCGTAATTCGTACCGATCTCACCGAATACGGTAAGCTTGGGGCTTCCTGTAGAAAAAGCATCCGTACCGATCTTATCAACCGTAAAGCCGTCAATATTAGTCGGAGTATCAAAATGAATCTCCGTAAGTGTAGTACATCCCTTAAACGCGCTATCTCCTATATCTGCGATATTCTCACCGATTGTAACGGAAGTCAGCTTCTTACAGTCTTCAAATGTACTGTTACCAATCGTACTAACGCTGTTACCGATATCAACACCCTTTAACTCCTTGGCGCCCTTAAATACTTCATCTTCAAGCTGCGTAATACCGCTTCCGTCTTCAATCTTAAGATACTCTATATAATCCTTAACACCGGTCGTTAATGACGTATCTTCAAAACATCCTTCGCCAAGTGCCTGAACCGTGATCGTTCCTACCTGTGCCGGGATGGTAAAAGGTGTTGTGGCTGCTGTACCTATGTTATGTGCTGTAACGCCCTGCGGGAACGTACATGATACCAACGTACCGTCCTGACCTATACACATAATATAATCAGCCGTTCCGTTGCCATCCTCATCACGGCAAACTTCATAATAGTCCTTGCCGTTCTCATTATATACATAAGGAACAGGCGAACCCTTATATGTGGTGCCGCTGTCTGATGAAGAAGCATTAAACAGTGCGGTCCATGTACAATTTCTGGGCTTGGCAACATCCTGGTTATTAAGCTTGGGTCCTCTTACATAGAATTCAGGATTGGTAACATCATAGAACAGAGTCTTATCAAATGTTGCCGATGATGCGGAATCCGGGAACTCCACGCACCTTAAATTCTGACAGTTGGAAACAAACGATGAAGATATATCGCCACCGCCGTCTGCGCTGCCCTTAAGGTTCTCAGGCATGTATATATCTGTAAGCTTAAGTCTGTTAGCCAAAAGATACGGTCCGATATTGGCCCCGTTAACAATATAGTTGGGCATATCAAATGTAGTCAGATTACCCGTCTCGGTATTATCTATTGCGAAACATCCGTATCCGAGTGCCGTAATCTGAGCCGCATTAAAGTTAACATCATTAAGGCCCGTACAGTTAAAGAACACGCCCTTGCCTAAAGTCTGAGCAACACTACCGTCATCCTGGAAGTTGACAGACTGTAACTTCTGACAGTTATAGAATGCTCCGTCGCCAATCTGGGTAACCGTACTCGGAATATCCAGGGTCCTTACAGTCGTGCTTGCAAAAGCCTCCGAACCTATGGCCGTAACACCCTTGGGTATCGTGATCGAATTAAGGCTGTTACAGTTCTTAAATGCCCTGTTACCGATCGTTGCGTCCTTAGACACGGTAACTGACTGAACGAAACTGTTCATGAAAGCTTCGTCGCCTATGTATCTGATCTCATCGGCCATGGAAAGCGTATCAACGTTGGTTACGCCGTAGAAAGCCCTGGGCTCGATACCGATAAGCGTTGCCGAAGAACCCGCCAGGAATCCGGAAGAGTCAAAATTATATGTTCTACCACCTACATTGATTGTAGTTCCGGTGGTCGGAGGAGCAGACAACTTGGGAACTCTTAATTCGTTCCAGCCTGTTGCTTCTTCAACGCCGGGTGTAGCCGATGCCGAGTAAACACGCTCACGAACAAATTCAAGCGTCATATCGGTTCCTGTTCCGAAAAGCTGATTGCACAAGAACTGTTGCTGTTCGGCATCAGTCGAATATACATCCTTATATGTAGAAGTGATCGCGTTAGGGTAAACGGGAACCGTAGCGGGATCAGTATCATGGTCCGCAGCATAAGCAGTATCCCACGCTTCTTTATATGTCTGATAAACAGAGGGTCTGTTATCTATATAGAACTTAAGGTTCTCATCCGTGCCGGTGTTCCAGGAATTGGAATCATGAGTATGGTCTGTAACATCCAATGTATAAACATGTCCCAATGTCAAAACGTTAGGTACATTATGATGCACGGTACTTCCCGCTTTAACATCTATTCCTATGGTTTTATCAGTGGAATTATAAAAACTGTCATAATCAGCATCACGAATATTCACGTAATCTGAAAATACACGGTAATCAAGCGCAACATTACGAACCTGATACTGGCTGTTATATAACTTGATATATCCGTCAGCACCACTTGAAGGCGCATAATATCTAAACTGCCAGTCTAACTGCCAGTCACCGTTGGATGATTGCGCTATCGTATAAGCTGTTGCAGTATAATCATTGGTTATATTACAATTGGGAAGCGTAAGATCCGATAATGTGAAATCGCCGTCTTTATCAGCTGCACCATATGTCGACATCGCCTCGCCGTTCGCAGGATTATATGCTATATTCTCGGGCACAGGTATTGCAGCAACGGTTATGGCAGATACCATGCATAACGCACCGATAGTTCGCCTTACTGTGCGCTTCACTCTCCTGTTCCCTGTTTTTCTCGTAGCTTTTGCCTTTACGCTCTTAGCCATCTCTCTCTCCTCATGTTCGTTACAAACAAAAAGCACTTAGTATAGATTGCCACATAGGAATACACAACTCCATATTCTCTATCGGCATATTTACGCAATTTCTTAAGAGTATGCCACAAAAAGGCATACTCGCCCCTTTACATACACATACACCATTATTTTACTATATATTGATGATTTTGCAAGCCCTAACACAAAATAAAGTGGTCTCTCGACCACTTTATATCGCAATTTTTTATATCAAATAATATATTTATATACCGAATCCCGGAAGTCTTTCTTTTAGTGCGTTAAGTACCCTCTTCTTATCAGCACTCCATGCAGGCTCAATCAACAGAGATTTCGGCCCGTCGCCCGTAATACGATGCACAACTGTCTCTTCCGGCAACAGCTCTATGCACTCGGCGATCAGCGTGCAGTATTCTTCAAGCGTCATTATATGAAAAGGGTTGGCTTCATACTCTTTTTCAAGCCTCGTCCCCTTAAGTACGTGCAAAAGCTGTAACTTCACACCGTGTAGCACCGGCCGCAAGCCGGCAATATACCTGACACTTTCAAGCATCATCTCCTTTGTCTCACCCGGAAGCCCCAGTATAATATGAACGATCACGTCAATTCCGGCCGTCGTCAGCATTACGTAAGCATGCTCAAAAACCTCAAGCGCATAGCCTCTGTTAAAATCCGCCGCCGTCTTATCATGCATAGTCTGAAGACCAAGCTCAACCCACACGGGTTTTATCGCATTTAACCGTTTAAGCATCGCAAGCACCTTATCATCTATACAATCAGGCCTTGTCGCAATCGACAGAATACATATATCAGGCCGCGAAATCACCTCATTGTAAAGTGCCTCAAGACGCGCAAGTTCTGCCTCATCCCTGTAATATGTATTGCTGTATGCCTGGAAATACGCAATATACTTTGGCTCCTTAACACCCGTTAACTTCGCGGCAACCTTCGCCTTGGCATATTTAATCTGCGCATCGATATCCGTATTCGGCGCCGCAAAATCCCCCGAGCCTCCTTCGGAACAGAAACTGCAGCCGCCGACACCTACCTTGCCGTCACGGTTCGGACAGGTACATCCGCTTGACAGCGCCAGGCGATAAACCTTGGTCCCGTATTTCCCCTTAAGATACTCTGAAATTCCGTGATATCGTGTCGCCATAGCCGCTTAATGCCCCTCAAACTCATACATATCAAGGCTAAGCGGAGCGAATATCGTCTTACGTCCGATAAAGCCCAAGATTCTGACTACAATCACACCGAAAAAGACACCGATACTGTCTATGATTACGTCATGGTAATCTCCCACGCGGCCGAACACAAAGGTCTGGTGGTACTCATCAAGCGCCGCATAAGCCACGCAGATTACACCGGTCAGAAACATAAGCGCAAAGCCCCGGATTCTGTATACGTAAAACGGCAGTCCGACGCATATTGCAAGCAGGAAGTATTCCGTTATATGCGCAGCTTTCCTGACATAGGGGTGAATGAACAATATAAATGACAGGATATCCGTATCGGACATCCCCTTATCGGCCATCTTATTATATCCGAACGCCAGCAGCCTGCTGACTTCAAGGCTTAGTCCCGATGACTCTTCACCCGGCTGCGATGACATATAGAAAATAAAATACATCATCAATATCGCCGGTATAAATGAGAGCGGCTTAAGCAGATATCGGAGTGTTTTCTTTATAAACAGCTTAATGTATTTCATACCGATATATTAACACAGGATTATTAATATATGGGGGCAAAATAATTAAGTTATTATTAAGCGAGACGCAAAAAAGAAGCGATCACTGCGATCGCTTCTTTAATCATTCCGAAATATGATGTTCTACACAAAGAGCTTAATATCCAAACTCCTGTGCCCAGAACTTATCATCGCTCCCCTCATGAATGGCGATAGAGCATGACAAGAAACCGGGATCCATAAGATTGGCATTGTGCGTAGGCGATGCAACCCAGGCGTCCACAACATCAGCTGCGGTATCATAGCCAAGAGCCAGATTCTCACCATAAACAAGGTTGCCATCTACTGTCCAATATTCTGATCCGTTCGGTCTAGTGTGCGAGAACTTATCCTCACACTCATTAGCCCTGATCTGTGCAGCATTCTCGAGTCCCATGCTCCACTTAAGCTCACCAAGGCCTTTAGCTGTTCTCTTCTGATTGACAATAGCCAAAGCTGCCTGAGCCATAGAACGAAGCTGAGCCGAATTAGCAGAATCTGCCAAGGGAACGAAGCCCTCCGGAATGTAATTCGTCGTATCGTTAGGGTCATACTCTCTTACTGCAGCCTGCTCATCAAGAAGTCCTGAATGTGCACTTCCGCAGCCTACGATAGCTGCCACTATAGATAACGACAAAAGGATTGATAGTAATCTTTTCTTCATACTCTTCCTCCATTTGGATTTATTATAACACATCATATAAAACTTTGGTACTATTTTTTTTATAATTTTTCTGTCAAAAAAGCATTATTGTCTGCCTTACAAGCCAATCAGCCGAACACAATAATCAATATTTTGAATCATATAAATGATAAGGCCCGGATGCTGCCAACACCCGAGCCTCTATGTGTCATACGCCTACCAAGAGTGCACGGTCGCCATATACCCAAATAGTCTTATTGCGAAAGCCCATATTAACAATATATTTGCCGTGTACCTCCAGCAGAAAGAAGGTGATTTTTTATTGTTAACTGTTAATATGAATAAAACCATATGAATGTCCGGCCTAACTCTTATCGCGCATTATGACTTTATTCAGTCTTCGTACTCTTATTCCCCATCACTTTATCATAGTACGACTTATACCTATACATGCTGCGCTCGCTAAGGCCATTCCGACTCGCAATCTCAACTAACGGCATTCCATTCTCATGGCAAGCAACAAAATCGTTATAGATCGACATCCACTTATCATTGTGCTTTTGCCGCCCGCTCACCTTTCTCTGCTTAAAATACTCAAGTTCATCCGCCAATCTGGCATTCTCTTCTTCCAACTCTTCTATTCTCTTTAACGCAGTTTCAAGTGTATATTTCATAATTATCCTCTGTCAATTTCTTATACTTAATCACACCATCTCAATCTTCAACTTTTTCCCATAACTCTTAGCAATTTCACATAAGGTCGGTATGGTTGGAACACATACCCCCTTTTCAATTCTGCTTATATTCGATTGACGAATGCCGGATTTTTCAGACAACTGCTTTTGAGTCATTTTGTTTTCCAACCTCGCTTGAATAAGCATAGTTTTGATCTGATATTCTATCTCTGTTTCTTCCCACTCCTTAGCAAAATCAGGATTTTTTAATTCTTCTTCCAATAACTCATCTATATCGTTCATCCCCATACCTCCTTAAGTAATCTGCACGATATTTCTCTGCGAGTTCAATAACATCCTGCGGAGTTTTTTGAGTTTTTTTAACGATTCCGTTGGTTACAACAGCTATATCACCAACAGTAAAGAAATATAAACATCGTGCAATATTGCTTCCTTGTATTGTTCGTAACTCAAAAATACCATCTCTAATATGTTTTGAATCCGGCATTCCCAAATCAGCACCAAATGTTTCAAGAAGTTTTATGCTGCGTATTACTTTTGCACGAAGTTTTAAATCTTCAATAGATTTAATAAACTGGCCCGCCGGCTTCTCACCTTCTTCTGGGTTGAATGAAAAACTAAATTCCATTTTGGTAGTCTGAATTCATCTGAATTCGTTTTTCACTCTAGTTTTGTGCTTTATTTATAGTTCCAATTGTGCTAAACTTCGTTGTAGTTGATCTGTTTGTTTTCACGACAAGCAGACGACTGGACAGGATTGAGAAAAACTAAATTCCACTCGTCTCATAGGTTTTCATGATATATCTTGAGTGGTTATCTGCCTGTCTTATAACTTATCGGTTAATGAGTTCCGGCTTTAGCATGACCTCGTCTGGCGAGACTTTGAATTGGCCTGCTATAGCCGGTATTCTTTTGTCTAAAAGTAGTTCCGCCATATCAAACGGCGTCATACCATTGAGCCCATCGCGGGCAGTGCTGTTGATGTGGCTCGTCATCAGGTTAATGTCGTCCTGTGTATACTTCACAAGGCTTCTCCCCTTCGGAATAACATACCTGATGAATTCATGATTCTTTTCCAAACGCCCTTTTTGCCCGGATATGAATGGATCACAATAGAACACGCGGGTTCTCTTTTCACCGTTAACTGTTTCTTCCATCCGTTCCGGAAGTTTGAATTCCGAACCGTTATCGGTCAGAATAACCGGAAAGTATTTCTTGAATACCGGCAGCGTCAGTTTCTGTGTAAGATCATCCAGTACTCTTATAACGCTTTCCTGCTTTCCGTCAGGGATAAGAAAAACCAGCATGAAATGTGATTTACGAAAAAGCATCGTAAGCAATCGCTTCTTTGTGCCCTGTCTCCCTAAAACAGTGTCCAATTCTATAACATCCAGGTCCGGGTGTTTTTCCATGAAGCGTTCAAAATCCTTGTAAGTGCGTCCATTCCTATACGCTCCGTTTAGGATCTTGTCCGAAGGCGCTCTCTTTCTTTTTCGCTTCCTGTATCGAACGCGCCTTGGAAGGTCAATGTTTTTTGCTGTCAGTATTCTCCTGTCAAAGTAGTTGTAAAGAGTCCTCCGACAACAGGGTATTTCATCCTGATGCGTGGCAAATATGTGACTGAGAGGCTGCCCTTTTTGCACTAGCGGCGTAATAAGTGCATCTAATGCTGCTAATTCTTCAACTGTAAGGGATATCCCTTTACGGGAGTCACTCAATCTCTTTTCATATTTTCGCTGCGCATGTTTTGCATCGTACAGATGCTTTTCCAACGGACAATCCCGGCGAATGTCGCACCCGTTGCAAGCATATGGGGCCTTATCGCGCTTTGTACATTGGAAAGGATAAAAACTTTCGCATTCTTCCTGCACATTCTTTTGATAGCAGGCCTTGCATCGTCTCATGCAGTTTTTGTCGCCGCAAACTTGGTGTTTCGTACACGCCTTGTAATACTTGCATATCTCACATCGCCGTGCGAATCCTCTTGATATTTCAAGGGATCTCTGCACCTCTTTGGAGATCGTGGAAGGATCCTTATATAAGAAATCTGCAATCTCCTTAAATGACTTCTTTTGCAGGAGACCCTGCTCAATGTATATTCTGTCAGATAGAGTCAGATGCTTCTGATACTCCTTTCTGTTCTTATTCATAATTCAGCTCCTTCTGACAGACAGATAACCGAAATCTATCTTATCAGTGCGAAGCTTAATGCAAAAGTAAATTCCATTTATAGGCATTGGCAACAGAATTTAAATTTACACTTTAGGCCCCATCTTCACTTCCTATTGCTCTATGGCATAAGTATAAAAAATGAGGTGTCCTATATTCCACCCACAATCAAAAAAGAGAGAGACTGACTTAGTCTCCCTCGCAGCATCTCCACCTATGTGGCAATCTATAATGATTATAAACGAATTACTCAACCGCCAAATCCGATTGCTCTGCTATACCTTTTTTGCGGCTAAAAAGATTTTTGACGGGATCCTTCACCTTCTCTTCCATACCCTGCTTCAAAAGATTCTTAAGCATACTAAAGGCCTCGGCATATGATTTCTTTCGCAGTTCTTTTCTAGTCAATGACACATCCGCATTAAGAAGGTAATTCTTTGTAATAGATGCCATCCTTAGCGTTGTCAAAGCATTAACTGCGCCTTGAGTTGCGGATGCGACAACTATACCCAAAGTCTTTCCTAGTGCACTCTCTGTGGCCATAGCAATGATTTCTTCCAAATTCATATCTTCAAGATTGCCCGCCACAAGTGCCATTGCCATCACTCTTATATATAGTCTTATTACCTGGGCATTGCTGGGCCTGAATCCGCAAATCTCCGTTATCCTCTTTATAAGAGTGAAATTCACAGATAACATTCCAAGCATATCGTATATAGAGTTTTGAGAAAGCGCAGTGATAATAAAAACCTTCTTGGCAGTATCATAGATTTCTTTGTTTATCTCCGGTGCAATCTTCCTGTCAAAGAATTCTATAAGTTTATCATCCGTTTCATCCTCAAACTTTAAGAAGCCCTTCACCTGCTCCT
>JAEEGJ010023947.1_pt1 | contig 12733 bp, 9 predicted proteins | sample 8958761 | NCBI WGS metagenome assembly JAEEGJ01 (sample SAMN16246546, study PRJNA631951) | gut metagenome | biome: gut microbiome; feature: rumen; material: RS-attached | host: Bos | place: Iran: Karaj | collected 2018-10
TGTCTTTCTGAAGCATCGGTATGACAACGTGGTTGATACGGCAGCCTTGGAACTCGGCAGTCAGTTGCGCCAGTGGTTCGGCTCTCGTGTCTTAGGCCCCGATAAGCCCGCTGTGGCAAAAATCAAGTCGCTCTCCATCCGCAAGCTCGTGTTGAAGTTGGAGCCAACGCTCAATATGTCGGATGTGCGCAAATATTTAGCGCTTGCCCAGCAGCAGATGCTCCAAGACAAGCGCTATTCCTCGCTTCAGATCTATTACGACATCGATCCGTTGTGATCAAACAAATAATTCGGCCTGTTTTTCCAATTTATAGGGCGGATTGCCAGATTTAATTCCAGCAATTGTTAGATTTAAATGTAGCAAGTTCTAGATTTAAATCCCGCAAAAATTTCACTTTGAGGCAGTTTCTGAGGAATTAACCCTAAAACACCTAACGTTAGGTCTTTGTTAGGAGTTTGTTAGGTCTTATGTTAGGTGTTGAGGCTATGAAAACCTTCCGAAACCCTGATAAGCACTACGTTTCTTCAGAATACCATGTTAGGTGTTTGCAAATATGGCGAAGCCTAACTCCCATTAAGGGTAATAATTGTTCCCAGCCTGGGAATAAAACATTCCCACGTTGGGAATAAATAGTTCCCACCTTGGGAACATATATTGAGCCTTAGGGCGAAGGCTGTCAGGAACGACATAATGGAAAAGAGAAACCGAGTTCTCAAATTTGGGAACTCGGCTCTGCTTTTATTCATATTTCTTTGTCCAAACTTCCGTTACATTAGAACCGCTTTTCTTTGTCACTTTCACTGTTCCATAAACGACTATGCCTTTCAGAGCCTTATGTTTATTATAAACCTCCTCGCAGGCATTCTTGACAGCAACGTCACGATCCTCATAATTGGGAGAGGGAGCAGCAGTAGCAACAGCATCACTATAATCTGCTCTGGGGCCAGCGCCTCCAAGCATTCCACCCCATGATTCAGGAACAGGCTCTGCCTGAGTCTTATCAGGAATACGGTAACCAAGAGAACCTTCTACAAAGTATTCAATCTGTTCTTTCTGCTTGGAAGGAGAATCATCATCACCGCCACAGGCTGTCAGTGAAACACTCATCATTGTCATGCAGATTAAGGCAACTGCGGCCATCATTAACTTTTTCATGTTTAATTCGTTATTATATTAGAGTTGTTACTTTTTGGGCTGCAAATATACTTCGTTTTGATGACAATCAGCTACAATGATCCCCTTTTTTTGTGCTTAATTAACATTTTAGAAGCTCAGTTCGCAGCCGATACCGAGCACGCGGTTGGTGCGGGTGAAGGTGTCGCTGACCAGAGGCTCTGTAGAGGTAACGCGCTTGTAGTCGTCGTAGTTGGTCTGGAAGTAAGCGGCCTTGAGGGTCACGATGTCGGACACCTTGTAGTTGAAGCCCAGGCCGAAGCTGAAGCTGTTGACCACGAACGACATATCGTTCATGTAAGCATCGGTAAGCTGATAACGGGTGATCTGTCCACCGGTAGAGATGGTGAGCTTCTTGGTGACATCCCATTCCGCACCTGCCAGATACTCGTTGGTGCCGCCATCGAGCAGTTCCTGTGAGTCGTTGTACCATCTGGCGTTCTTATCATAGAAATGGTGGTAGCCGACGTTCAGGCGCACGGCATCGGTGATATTCCACATGGCACCGACGGCGAGTTGTGCAGGCATGTCCTCATTGACTTTCTCTCCGTCGCGGAACTTGTTGACGGCTGGAATCTCGCTGGCCTTGTTGACGGTTGACTCGTTCTCCATGCGGATCTGGGTCTTGAACTCGTACTTGGCGGCGAAGTTGAACTGACCTACACGCCAGTCAACACCGATGACAGGCGCGATACCAACACTCCACTGGTTACAGAGCAGATTCACACCCTCAGAATATTTCTGCAGGCTGTTGAGGCTCTCGCTGGTGCCCTGAAGTGTGGCAAGCGATCCCTCAAGCTGTGCCTTGGTGGCTACGAGTTCCTGATACTGGGGGAGGGCTGTGGCACCTGCTGCCTCATATTGGGCCATACCTGCATCTACCAGAGCGAGACCGTCGCTTACAGTAGTGATGCCGCCATCAACCATAGCTGTAGCAGACTGCAGGAAACTGCCGAAGTCCTGATAACCACCAGCGGTCTTTACCATAATATTATTGATCTTAGCCTTATAGGTGGCTGTTCCGTAAAGGAAGCGCAGACCTCCATACACAGAGAGATCGGGGGTAATCTTGTAGGCAGCACCAAGCTGTACGCCAAAATAATACTGGCGGCCCTGCATATAACCATCCATATCGTAGCCGCTGACACCAGGAGCTGTCTGGCCTAAGGCTGTGGCAATCTGATCAAGGCCGCTGAGCTGATAGGCAATACCACCAACCACGCTCTCGAAAGAACCCAAACCGTCGTTGAACTCACAGGCACCACCACCGCCAGGAACGGAGAAGTTGAACTGCCAGCTCCAGTTACCTTTATTATAGGCACCCTGAAGTGAAGGGATAAACGGTGCGTCGGCTACACCCTCGAAAGTCTTGGAAGTGCTACCGTTGTTCTTGCGACCCAGTGCATAGAGTGGGTTGTTGCTGGTGATTGTACGCGTCTGATGGGCGTACTGCCAGTTGAATGCAATATGGAATCCCTCAGGCAGGAAAGCGACACCTGCGGGGTTAGAATAGACACCGTCGAGGCCGATCGCTGCATCGCGAGCCGGATTCCTGAGGAAATCAACACTCTGGTTTGTATTGGTTAAGATACCGCCAGCATTGGCTGAGGTGGTTGCTGCCAGCATCACGCAGGCAAGAATTAACTTTAATTTGTTCATAATCCTAAAAACTTCTTAAAAAACCGGGTGCAAAGGTATGCAGATTGTTCGGAAGTTTTCTGTTTGCGCACACAAAGTTAACATCTATTAACTTAGAATAGGGATTTTCCTGCACAAAAAAGCCCATTTGTGCAGAAATTTCTTGCACAAATGGGTGTATAGGTGTGCAATAATCCGTTATTTTTTCAGTTCAGGATAATTGACACGGGTGTGATAAATCGTCTTTAGCTTCTCAATCAGCACAGTCTTGGCATAGGCAATATCGCGGAAGGTGATGGGGCACTCCTTGAAATAGCCTTCAGCCACTTGGGCATCGATAAGCTTGTTCACGAGGTCGCGGATGCTCTGTTCCCTATAGTCAGGAAGGGAGCGTGAAGCAGCCTCCACCGTATCGGCCATCATCAGGATCGCCTGTTCCTTGGTAAAGGGGTTAGGACCTGGATAGGTGAATAGCAGATCGTCAACCTCATCATTCGGATGCTCGTTTTTATACTTCACATAGAAATACTTAGCTTTGCCTTGTCCGTGATGGGTGGCGATAAATTCCCTAATGATGGTGGGTAGATTATATTTCTCTGCCAGTTTGATGCCTTCCGTCACATGACTGATAATCATCTGGGCACTATCGATGGCCCCCAACTTCTCATGAGGATTGACGCCCGACTGGTTTTCGGTGAAGTAGATGGGGTTCATCATCTTACCGATGTCGTGATAGAGGGCACCTGTTCTTACCAACTGACTCTTGGCATCGATCTTATTGGCAATCTCTGCGGCCAGGTTGCCTACCTGGATAGAGTGCTGGAAGGTACCTGGGGCCACCTCGCTCATCCTACGGAGTAAGGCTTTGTTCATATCCGACAACTCGATCAGCGTGATGTTCGAGATGAAGCCGAAAGCCTTCTCAATGAGATAGAGCAGAGGGTAAGAGCAGAACAGGAGCATACCGTTGATGGCGATATAGTTGTACTCCCTGAGACTGAGACGGGCCAGATCGTCGTCACGGATCCATTCGAGCGCGAGGTTCGTCAGCCCTGAGGCTAATGTGACCAAGACGGCTGTCCAGAACAGTTGGGAGCGGCTCGACAGCTCTCTCAAAGAGAAGATAGCCACAAGACCAGCTACCAGTTCTACTGCGATGAATTCAAGTGGGTGCTGCAACAGGCAGGCACAGATCATAATCATCGTGGCATGGGCCATGAAGGCAGTGCGTGAATCCATAAACACGCGGATGAAGATAGGCACCATTGCGAAGGGCACAATATAGACGTGCAACACATTATGATCGACCATGAGCGATGCCACAATGACGAAGATTAGAATCAGGGAATAGAGCATCAACATGGAACGGTAATTCTCGAAATAGTCTTTCCTGAACAGTGTGAGGTAGATGGTGAAGCAGGTAATCAGGATCAGTACGTATAAAACATGGCCAAGGATGACCAGACTGACGCCCTGCTTGTTTTCTTCACGACGTTCCGTCTCCTTCTTATAAGACACCAGGATGTTGTAGGTGTTTTTGTCCACGATGTCACCTCGGTCAATGATCTTCTGACCTCGTTGTACAATACCGCTGGCCAACGGGATGCTGTTGTGGAGCTCGTTCAGACTCGCCTCACTGCGGGCTTTGTCGTATCTCAGGTTGGGTGAGATATAGTCGTTGAGATTACATTTGCGAAGCACCTCTTTGTGCTTGGCTAATGTCTCATCGAGAAAGATCTGTTCATAGGCAGAGACGACGGAGTTAATCTTGTTGATGGGCACACTGGTGGCATCCTTGCCATTGATGACTCTGACAGCTTTAGATGTGTCCTGATGCAGGATGGCGTATTCCGAACTGTTCATGATGCCTTGGGCATAGATGTCGCGCAGGCGATTGGCTATGATGCTCAGAAAGTCGTCAGGGAGACCTGGAATACCTTTGTTATAGTCCTTGTAGAATTGACGGACTTCCTTGCCTACGACATCCTCATTATAAATGTAGTAGGGCTCGTAGCGCTTCATCAAACTATCGCGTTCTGCCTTGACGGCCTCGTCGCTTTTATAGATGGGGAAGTCGAAGGGAGCACTCAGGTCATTATAGACCCAGGGCTTGCCTCTTTCTATCTTGAAACTGGCTTGGGTATTACGCGGCATCAGCCAGACGATGATGGCAGTCGTTGCCAAAATCAGTGCTGAACGGATGAGAATGTCACGCCAACTGAGATCATTTTTAATGTTGAAACTACTCATTTCTGTCTCTTTTTTCAATATTCGGGGCAAAGATACAAATAAAATAAGAATTATGAATTAAGAATTAAGAATTATTTTGTACCTTTGCATCCAAAATTACGCAATTTATGTCAGAAAGAAGAGTAAGGGTGCGCTTTGCACCAAGCCCTACGGGGGCATTACATATCGGTGGTGTGCGTACTGCCTTGTATAATTATCTGTTTGCGAAGCAACATGGTGGCGATCTGGTGTTCCGTATTGAGGATACCGACTCGAATCGTTTTGTGCCAGGTGCTGAAGCGTATATCATAGAATCATTCAAGTGGTTAGGCATCAAGTTTGACGAAGGTGTAAGCTTTGGTGGCGACAAGGGCCCCTATCGCCAGAGCGAGCGTCGTGATATCTATAAGAAATATGTACAGCAACTGCTCGATGCAGATAAGGCTTACATAGCCTTTGATACACCAGAGGAGTTGGAGGCCAAGCGTCAGGAGATCCAGAATTTCCAGTATGACTGCCATACCCGTAGTCAGATGCGCAATTCGCTGACACTTCCGAAAGAGGAAGTGGAGCAGCTGATTGCTGACGGAAAGCAGTATGTGGTGCGCTTCAAGATCGGGGCAGGTCAGGAGGTCCTGGTGAACGACCTGATTCGTGGTGAGGTGCGTGTGAAGAGCGATATCCTTGATGATAAGGTGCTGTATAAGAGTGCGGATCAGTTGCCGACCTATCATCTGGCGAATATCGTGGATGATCACCTGATGGAGATCTCTCATGTGATCCGTGGTGAGGAGTGGTTGCCGAGTGCTCCGCTCCACGTGTTGCTCTATAAGGCTTTTGGCTGGGAGGATACGATGCCTCAGTTTGCGCATCTGCCCCTGTTGTTGAAACCTGATGGCAAGGGAAAACTCTCGAAGCGTGATGGTGATCGCCTAGGATTCCCAGTGTTCCCTTTGGAGTGGCATGATCCGAAGAGCGGTGAGGTGTCGCGCGGCTATCGTGAGGACGGCTACTTCCCTGAAGCAGTGATCAACTTCCTGGCGCTGTTGGGCTGGAATCCAGGTACGGAGCAGGAACTTTTCTCTTTAGAGGAATTGGTGCCTCTGTTTGACATCACCAAGTGTTCAAAGGCTGGTGCTAAATTCGCCTACGACAAAGGCATTTGGTTCAACCATGAGTATATCCTGAAAAAGTCGGCTGAGGAGATCGCCCAGCTGTTCTTCCCCATTGTGAAAGAGCACTGCCCTGATGAGACGCTGGCGCGTGTGACGGCTGTGACAGCAATGATGAAAGACCGTGTGTCGTTTGTCAAGGAACTCTGGCCCCTTTGCTCGTTCTTCTTTGTGGCTCCTGAGGCTTACGATGAGAAAACGGCTAAGAAACGTTGGAAGGAAGATAGTGCGCAGGTGATGAATGAACTGATTGCTGTACTCGAAAGTATCGATGACTTCTCGTTGGAGAACCAGGAGCAGATCGTACATGCATGGGTGGAGCAGAAAGAATATAAACTGGGTAATGTCATGAATGCCTGGCGCCTGACCCTTGTAGGTGAGGGTAAGGGCCCTGGTATGTTTGATATCTCTGCTTTCCTCGGTAAGGAGGAGACGATAGCTAGAATGAAACGTGCAATAGAAGTACTCGGCTGATGATTTACAACCTGATCATATACCTCTATCTTTTAGGAGTGGCTATCTATAGCCGCTTCAACGAGAAGGTGCGTAAGATGTGGCGTGGTGAACGTGATGCCTTTCGTATCCTGAGGGAGAAGGTGGATCCTAACGCTAAGTACGTCTGGTTTCATGCCGCTTCGCTTGGCGAGTTTGAGCAGGGACGTCCGTTGATGGAACGTCTGCGCCAGGAACATCCTGAATATAAGATTCTCCTGACTTTCTTCTCACCGTCAGGTTATGAGGTTCGTAAGAACTATGAAGGGGCGGATATCATCTGTTACCTGCCGTTGGATACGATAACCAATGCACGTCGTTTCCTGCGAACTATCCGTCCTGTGATGGCCTTCTTTATCAAGTATGAGTTCTGGTATAACTATCTGCATATCCTGAAGCACAGGCATGTTCCTGTGTACAGTGTATCAAGCATCTTCCGTCCGGAACAGGTATTCTTCAAGTGGTATGGTCGTCAGTATGGCCGTGTACTGAACTGTTTTACCCATTTCTTCGTACAGAACGAGATCAGCAAGGAGTTGTTGGAGAAGATCCATATCAAGGATGTCACAGTGGTGGGCGACACTCGTTTTGATCGCGTGCTCCAGATCAAGGAGGCGGCGAAACATCTGCCTATCGTCGAGACTTTTAAACAGGATGCACAGGTGTTTGTGGCTGGCTCTTCTTGGCCTCCTGATGAGGAGATCTTCATACCTTATTTTGTGAAGCATCCAGAGTGGAAGATGATTATTGCCCCTCATGTGATCGGTGAGGATCATCTGCGTCAGATAGAGAAACTGTTAGAGGGGCGTAAGGTCATCCGTTATACGAAGGCAGAAAATTCTCAACTCTCGGATGCCGACGTGCTGATTATCGACTGTTTCGGTCTGTTGTCGAGTATCTATCATTATGGTGAGATTGCTTATGTAGGTGGCGGCTTTGGCGTGGGTATCCACAATGTGCTGGAGGCTGCCGTCTGGGAAGTGCCCGTATTCTTCGGACCGAACAATCAGCGATTCCAGGAGGCTCAGGGACTGAAAGCCGCAGGTGGTGGCTTCGACTTCGAAACGGCTGAGGCTTTTGAACGTCAGATGGATATATTCCTGAAGGACGCAGAGAAACTGCGCGTTGCAGGTGAAAAGGCTGGTCAGTTCGTACAGGGGCTGGCCGGTGCTACAGAGAAAGTCCTCTCGGCTGTGGATCTATAGGTCGGATGGTTTGACTAGACTTAAAGGATGAAGTATATGTGGATGTTGATATTTTGGATATTGCCTTTATTGGCCATCATCTATATTGCCTGGCATGTGTGGACGCTCTTGCCTTTGGCTGGGATATGGAAGGCGCTGGTCATCCTTGTAGGCGTCTTTTGTGTCGCACTGCTGTTTATGAACTTCGGCCGTAAGTTCGATAATCTGCCTTTGCCTTTAGCGCAGGCAGCTTATGAGGTCGGCACCTCGTCTGTCATCGTACTGCTCTATCTCGTCATCCTCTTTTTGGTGCTCGATTTAGGAAGACTTGTTCATCTGATTCCGAAAGCATGGCTCTATCATAACTGGTATGCTGCCATCGGTGTCTTTTTTCTGTTTTTTGGTATTTTTCTTTATGGCAATCTGCATTATAATAATAAGGTACGCGTACCATTGCAACTTAAGTCCTCGAAACCGCTGCCTCGTGAGTATAAGGTGGTGATGCTGAGTGATTTACATTTGGGTTACCATAATCCTCGTCAGGAACTGGCTCGTTGGGTGGATCTGGTCAATGCAGAGCATCCCGACTTTATCTTGATTGCTGGTGATATCATCGATGGTAGCATGCGTCCGTTGATAGAGGAGCAGATGGCAGAGGAGTTTCATCGTCTCAAGGCTCCTGTCTATGCTTGTTTGGGAAATCATGAGTTCTATGCCGGCCATCCCGAGGCCAAACTGTTCTATCAGGATGCGGGTATCCACTTGCTGATAGATGAGGCAGCTATCATTGATAGCTGCATAGTGATCATCGGCCGAGATGATCGTACAAACATGCGTCGCAAGCCCATTAAAGATTTGAAAGACTCTCTGAATTCTAACATTTCAAATCTTAATTATACGATTGTATTAGATCACCAACCCTACAATCTCGATCGTGCTGAGGCGGCAGGCGTTGATTTCCAATTAAGTGGCCATACCCATCGTGGACAGGTATGGCCGATCTCCTGGATTACGGATCGTATCTACGAATGCTCGTGGGGCAGTCATCAACGTGGCAATACCCAGTTTTACATTTCTTCAGGCATTGGCATCTGGGGTGGAAAGTTTCGCATTGGTACCCAGAGCGAATATGTGGTAGCTACTCTTCGTTAAGATAGTATTTAGAATATTCGACGTAGTGCTTGGCATTGTCGGTCTGACCTGGTCGGACGGGTTTGATGTACTTGGCTGGTACGCCGCCCCAGATCTCTCCTGCGGGAATCTTGGTGTTCTGAAGCACTAGGGCACCGGCAGCGACGATAGAACCTTCACCAATTTCACAGTTGTCGAGTAGGGTGGAGCCCATGCCGATCAAGGCGTTGTCATGAATGGTGCAGGCATGAACGGTGACATTGTGTCCAATGGTGACATAGTTGCCGATATGTGTGGGGCCCGTCTCATGGGTGACATGGACACAACTGCCATCCTGAATGTTCGTACAGTTGCCGATAGTGATAGGGGCCACATCACCGCGAACCACGGCATTGAACCATACAGAGCACTCATCACCCATCGTCACGTCGCCTACAATCGTGGCGTTTTCGCTGAAATAACAATCTCGCCCCCATTTGGGAGCGAGACCGCGATAACTTTTAATCAAAGCCATACCTCTAAAATCTAAGTTCTTTAGAGGTTCGGATTGATCTCATTCCACTCAGAGATGGGAGGAACGATGTTCAGTGTTACGAGCTCGTCGCGCATCTTGCACAGGTGCTCGTAGCTCTGATCCAACTTGGCGTTCTCCTCGGCAGTACCCTGAGGAACCTCAAACTTAGCACCCTCGGCAGTCATGGTGGTCTTCATGGCCATCATGATGTGATCGTACTTGTCGGTCTTTACGTATGTTCCGACAGGGAAGCGGAATGGCTCACCACCCATAGCGGCACGGATCATCTCAACAGAGAGATAAGCGGGGCTCTGGAATGAAGAACGTCCGCGAAGCTCGATGATCTTGGCACCGCCCTTTGTGACGTCGATCTTCATCTGCTCCCACTCCTCAGCGGGGAACTCTGCAGTACCGATGATGTCAGTCAGCTTACGACCGGCAATCTCTACATGGCTTCCGAAGACAGCCATCTGCTCGCCGTGGCCACCATAAGTAGCGCAACCGGTGATCTCGCTCTGCATCACACCAAACTTCTTGGCGAGGGCGCTCTGCAGACGGGTTGTATCGAGACCTGCGAGGGTTGTCACCTGACCAGGCTTCAGACCAGAGTACAGCAGTGTTACCAGACCGGTAAGGTCGGCGGGGTTGAAGATAATCACCACGTGCTTCACGTCGGGACAGAACTTCTTGATGTTCTGACCGAGCTCCTCAGCAATCTTACAGTTGCCAGCGAGCAGATCCTCACGGGTCATACCTGCTTTACGGGGCGCACCACCTGAAGAGATGATGTACTTAGCACCCTTGAATGCCTCCTCGGCATCAGTGGTGGCTACAATGTTTACGTTGTCAAAACCACTCTGGCGCATCTCCTCGGCAACACCTTCAGGAGAGAATACGTCATAAAGACAAATTTCACTTGTCAGACCCATCATCAGGGCAGACTGAGCCATGTTTGAACCAATCATACCGGCAGCACCGACGATGGTCAATTTTTCGTTTGTTAAGAATGCCATAATTGTATTATTATAATTGTTGAGTAATCAAAAGTGCTGCAAAGATAAGAAAAAAGTGGCAAATATTCCCCCTTTTTAATATTAATCTTAGTTAATCCGTTGAAAGTCTGATAAAAACATCGTATCTTTGTAAAGTCGAAATTACAAAATTGGATATAATATGAATATTAATCAGCGACTGGAAGATTTGAGGGAGGTGATGCGACGTGAACATCTGTCGGCTTTCATCTTTCCAAGTACCGACCCTCATCAGGGTGAGTATGTGCCTGACCATTGGAAAGGGCGTGAGTTTATTTCCGGCTTTAACGGTTCTGCCGGTACGGCTGTGGTTACGTTGACGTCGGCTGCCCTCTGGACGGACTCTCGCTATTTTCTGGCAGCGGCAGAACAGCTGAAGGATACGGAGTTCCAGTTGATGAAACAGAAGATGGAGGGTACGCCTACGATTGCCGAGTGGATTGGTAAGGAGTGCGGTGCGGGCGTGGAAGTCGCTGTAGATGGCATGGTGAACTCCACTAGTAGTGTCAGGGAACTGATTGCAGAACTCCGGAAACAGGGCGGCATGACGCTGCGCACAAATCTTGACCCGTTGGTGCAGATCTGGCAGGATCGTCCACCGATTCCTGAGAATCCTGTGGAGGAGTATCCGTTGGCTTATGCCGGTGAGGCTGCAAACGTCAAAATTGCCCGTATCCGTCAGGCCCTCCGTAAGCTCCATGCAGACGGTATGCTGATGGCTGCCCTTGATGATATTGCATGGACACTGAACCTCAGGGGGGCGGATGTGCATTGTAACCCTGTCTTCGTGAGTTATCTGCTGATATCCTCAACGGCTGTCACCTTATATATAAATAAAGAGAAACTGACGCCTGAGGTGATGACTTATCTGAAGGGGGAAGGCGTGGGGGTGGATGCCTACGAGAATGTGCGGAAAGGTTTGAAGGATTATTTTGATTATAATATTCTGCTCGATCCAGATGAGGTGAACTACACGCTCTTTAATGCTGTTACACGGGAGGTCATTGAGGCAGAGTCGCCTGTCAAGCGGATGAAAACCATCAAGAATGAAACAGAGATAGCGGGTTTTAAGCAAGCGATGCTGAAAGACGGTATTGCGATGGTCAAGTTTCTTTATTGGTTGGATAACCAGATGTCCTCACTCCCAAATGAGATCCCTACTGAGATCTCTATTGCGGAAAAACTGGCATCGCTCCGAGCTGAGCAGATTTTGTTCAAAGGAATATCCTTCGACACCATTGCTGGCTATGGACCCCATGGCGCTATCGTTCACTATGAAGCGACGCCAGAGACAGATGTGCCTTTGGAGCCAAAAGGTTTCTTGTTGTTGGACAGTGGTGCACAGTATCTTGAAGGTACGACGGACATTACACGCACGATTGCTCTCGGTCCGTTGACAGAGGAACAGAAGAAAGTCTATACCTTGGTATTGAAAGGTCATATCCAGATAGAACTTTGTAAATTCCCCAGTGGCAGTAGTGGGACACAGCTTGACATTCTGGCGCGTAAGGATATGTGGCGTGCGGGTATGAACTATCTGCATGGTACTGGTCACGGTGTTGGCTCTTATCTGAATGTGCATGAAGGTCCTCACCAGATCCGCATGGAGTGGAAACCTGCTCCTTTGGTGGCTGGTATGACGGTAACAGATGAACCTGGTATCTATCTCGCAGGTAAGTTTGGTGTCAGAATAGAAAATACCTTACTCATCACCTATTACAATGAAACGGAGTTTGGTAAGTTCCTGCAGTTTGAGTCACTCACCCTTTGTCCTATCGATAAAAAACCGATTATCAAGGAGATGATGCTACCTGAAGAAATTGTATGGCTGAACCAGTATCACCAGCGTGTGTTTGATGTTCTCTCGCCTCGTCTTGATGACGATGAAATAGAGTGGTTACAAGAAGCTTGTGCACCTCTTTGAGGCTGAAAACCAGGAAAATGTGGCTTGTTTTAATAAAAATATGGTAAAAACTTGGTGGATTTGCAAAAAAGTAGTAACTTTGCACCCGCTTTTCGTGGCCCTGAGCCCGAAGACATGAAGTTTAACATAAAATATTTAAAACAAAAAACAATGATTATTGTACCAGTAAAAGAAGGCGAGAACATTGAGAAGGCTCTCAAGAAGTTCAAGAGAAAGTTCGAAAAGACAGGTGTTGTGAAGGAAT
>JAEEGJ010023948.1_pt1 | contig 12733 bp, 9 predicted proteins | sample 8958761 | NCBI WGS metagenome assembly JAEEGJ01 (sample SAMN16246546, study PRJNA631951) | gut metagenome | biome: gut microbiome; feature: rumen; material: RS-attached | host: Bos | place: Iran: Karaj | collected 2018-10
AAAGGCTTCAATACTACCGGCCTCTGGGGACTCAGCCGTCATCCCAACTATCTCGCAGAGCAGTCTATATGGGCCTGCTTCTATATCTTCTCGATTGGAGCAGGTGTAGGTATCATCAACTGGAGTATAATCGGTGCTCTCCTTCTTATAGTCCTCTTCATCGGCAGTTCAGCCCTTGCAGAGGAAATCAGCGGAGGAAAGTATCCCGAGTATGCTCAGTACTGCGCTAAGGTCTCGAAATTCTTCCCCGGCAAACGATATACAGCCTAAACAAATGCGTAAAACTCTTCTCGCTATTCTGGCTCTGGTCCTGGGCTGCGTCTCGCTGTCTGCCCAGATTCCGTATTTCGCCGATCTTGCCCTGATTTACGGCGGCGGGGCCCGCAATCCTATGTACTGGGGTAAGGAAAGACTTGCCGGCCACGTAACCTGGACGGATCCGGATACAGGCGAGGAAAAGTGGCTTTTCGATGCGTTCCTGATGCGCGATATGAGGACCCCTAACCTCAGCGACCCTCATGCTCTCGCATTAGGCTTAAGGGACTGGTCCAACAATAGCATCCCAATGAAATCGGCCTCCAAGGCCGACGCGTCGGCCTGGCTTGATTACTGGTTCAGGGAGGACAATGGTTTTACCGCGCTCGATCAGGCAGTGGGCGAGGCCGCGTCCAGAATCGGCCCGGCTCCGGTTTCCCGCAAGGTGATAGTGATGATGCCGGACATCCCGGCCCATGAGCGTTACAATATCTATACTTCGTCTACAACCTATTGGGGCTCGGTAGACGGAAAGGCCCTGGATTTTTCTAAGCCGGAAGACCGCCTCGCGGCATACTGCTGGTTCGTAGACGAGGTAAGGGCCCGCTTTGAGAAAGCGGCATTCAAGAATATCGAGCTTGGTGGCTTCTACATAATGACTGAGGAACTGCCATCGATGCGTTCGGGAGTTGGCGGCGCCGGCGGAGATACAGTAGGCGGCGAGCTTCGCGACGGATGGGAGGTAGAGGCCAAGGCCTGGGACGATGTGTTCCCGGCCGTGTCTAACTACATCCACAAAAAGGATGAGGCGGTAGTCTGGATCCCATACCGCAGGGCGGCGGGTTTCCGTTACTGGAAGGATTTCGGAATCGACTACGCCTATATGCAGCCCAACCGCTTCTGGGACTCGAAAAATGTAAATCCGATGGATTCGTTCTTCCAGCAGATATCTGAATATCAGCTGAATATGGAGCTCGAATTCGACGATCGGCTCATGCGCCATCCGGTAGACGCTTCCGACTCCTCATACAAAGAGGGTGAAGACTACAATACCTACCGGGCCCGCTGGCGCGAGTATGTAGACGGTATGAAGCGCGAGAATGTCTACGGAGTGAAGCAGCTTGCCGTCTATATGGGCGCAGACTCCTTCAACCACCTCCGCGCGAGCCAGGACCCCGAAGAGCAGGACCTTTTCAACGAATTCTGCCGCCTTATCGCGGAAGATCCTCTCAAAGCAAATAACAGGTAGGCCGGCCGCCTATGACGGGGTCGATGCCGGCCATGGCGCTATCCGGTCGGGGACCTCGACCGTGCGGGAGATGTAGCCCTCGTCGTCGTGGACCTGCGGGCGGACGGAGATCTCACGGCCGTCGTGGAAGATATGCTGCAGCTGCTTGTCGCCCCAATTGCCCATCCTCTCGCGTCCGAGCATTCCGGTCGACAGACACCAGCGCCCGTCGGCGCTAAGGGCGGCCATCCGCTGGAGGAGCAGACCGCTCCCGTCTGCGGCTTCATGGACCGGGTTGAGGAAGATGTCCGTCCCGGCCATCAGGCCCTGGAAGCGACGGTTGAGGACCGGATTCCCGCTGAAACGAAAGTCCATGTCGACACCGCTTCCCGCGAGCATCGCGCTTTCTCCGCCCTGCAGGACGGTGATTCGGTTGCCGCAGCAGGCGAACTGCCGGCGCTTGAACTCGTCCATCAGCTTGTCCATTATCGCGTCGTTTCCTTCGATATCCTCTTCCGTCTCGAAAATCTGGCTCGTATAGAGGTCGAAGAACAGCCCGCCATGCATCATATACAGGGAATTGCGCTGTAAAAGGCAACTGGAAGAAAGCGACTCTTCGAGTTCCAGTATCGCGACCGAGCTTTTGTTTTTGATGTCCTGTTCGGCGTAAAGGAGGTCGTTGAGGTCACGGATAGTGTGGCCGGGGAAAAGTATAAGGTCTGAGTCTGACGCGTTAACCGCATCGACCAGTATGTCCATCTTGTTGTTGGGATTCAGCTCAAAGTCAAACCCGATAAGTTCTATCTTCATAACTCCGGCAAATTTAACTATATTTGTATTATTAATACCACATAATCCAATGACTGACAGAAGATCTTTTCTTAAGACCGCGGCGGCAGCGAGTGCGGCAGCAGCGGCTACTCCTCTTCTTGGCTCTTGCCAGACCGGAAAGGATAAATACGGAATAGGACTCGATAAGAGTTTAAAGAGTACACTCATCGTCGAGCCTGGAAATGCGGTGCCTATTACAGGAACCTTCCTGGACGAAATCTCTACTGACATCCCTCACCAGAACTGGGGAGAGGCGGAGTGGGACCGTGACTTCCAGTATATGAAGAAGTTCGGCATTGATACGGTTATCATCATCCGCTGCGGACTTCGTAAATGGATGACCTATCCGAGCCCGTATCTTCTTAAGAAAGGGTACTACTATCCTTCAGTAGACCTCGTAGACATGTTCTGCCGCCTTGCGGAGAAATACGGGATGTCTCTTTACATCGGTCTGTACGACTCAGACGAGTATTGGTATACCGGAGTCTACAACAACGAAATAGAGATCAACAGATTTATCATCGACGAACTCTGGGAGCGCTACGGACATTATACGAGCTTCAAGGGCTGGTATTTGAGCTACGAGATTTCCCGCCGCTCCAAGGGCGCTATCGAAGGATATCAGAAACTCGGTCAGCAGTGTAAAGAACTCTCGAAGAGCAAGGAATATCCCAACGGCTATCCTACCTTCATCAGCCCCATCATCGAGGGAATCAAGGGAGTAAGCGCCCAGAGCGCCCAGCTCCGCAGGGCCGATCGCCCGGACATCATGGAACACATGCGCGATTGGGACGAGATATTCGAGGGTATCCACGAATTTGTAGATGCCTGCGCCTTCCAGGACGGCTACAACGACTACGACGAAATCGAAGACTACATCTCAGTCAACAAGATGCTGGCAGATAAGTGGGGAATCCACAGCTGGACCAACTGCGAGAGCTTCGACCGCGATATGCCTATCAAGTTCCTCCCCATCAAGTTTGATAAACTCAGGATGAAACTCGAGGCTGCGAAGCGTTGCGGAGTAGAGAAAGCTATCACATTCGAATTCTCACACTTCATCAGCCCCCAGAGCGCATATCTGCAGGCAGGACACCTTTACGACAGGTATCTGGAGTACTTCGGAAAGAAGATTTAGACTTCGGACGAACCGTAGAAGTGTGTAAGTACCTCTTTCTGGACTTCCTCAGGCAGCGATCTTACGAATGATTTGATGCTTGCCGGGGGGAAGTCCGAAAGGCGAAGGTAAATCATCGCATCAACGCAGTCCGAGAAATCTGCATCCACATTCAGACAAGACACGTGGGCTCCGCAGGAGAAATACTTGCGGAACAACACGGGCAGTCTGTATTGTCCTTCAGATATAGCTCCGATGAGTCTGTCGAAAGCGTCTATATCGCCTTCCGGTATCTGAAGTAATCCTTCAGGATCGACTCTTAAATAATCGGGCTTGAAGGGAGATGTGGGGATAGAGAACTTCGAAGCCTCCGGCATCTCGAAATCCCGGTGGAGAAAGTACGACGTAAGGCTCTTGTAGAAGTCAGGAAGCGCCGCGCTCATCGTCACGAGGCCGAAGCAGCTGTCTGAGTTGGACTTGACGGTTGCTATACAAAGGCCTGCGAGAAGGAACTTCAGCGGGAGTACGTCCCTCTGGTATTTTTCAACCACGAACGAGCGGCCGAGTTCCATCGAGCGTGAGAGCAGGGCGGGGGCGTTGGGGCCGAAGCGGACCAGGGTCGAGGTGTAGAAGCCGCCGACTCCGCCGTGGGCCTTGATTATTTCGGTTCCATAGCCTACGCGGTACGCGCCTACGATCTGTCCGTCAGGGACGTTCCAAAGGACGAGGTGGTGATAATAATCGTCGTAGGGGTCGGTATCCAGCGCTTTGCCGGTCCCTTCTCCGACCGCCCTGAAGGTTACCTCGCGCAGCCTGTAGAGCTCTCGCATTACGTCTGGAGCCTGAGAGGCGGTGATGAGGTAGGCGCGGTAATCGCCGCTTTCGAAGATGGCGCTGTCGCGGACGGATTCGATCTGCGAACGGATGAGTTCAGGGTCGACTGCGGGGATGATTTCCTGCTCGCAGACTTCGGTATGGCGGCGCTCGAAATCGGCGCTACACTGGGCCTCGAGGGCGTAGCAACGGTTGCGCAGGTACTTGCCGAGATTCTGGATGCTGAAGCCGGCTATCTGGCTGGCCTGGATAGGCTGGCCGATCCGGACTTTGATGTGGGATCCCTTGGCCCCGAGCATCTCGCGTATGAGGAGGAGAGTGCGGATGCGGGGGTGGATACGGCCGAGGCGGTGGAAGCGCTTCGAATTTCCGCCGTCGAAATAGATCGGAATTACGGGCAGGCCGGACTTGCGGATGAGCTTGGACATATTGTCCGCCCACGGCTTGTCCTCCACGACCTTGCGGCCGCCGCTTACTGCCGTGCGGTCTTTGCCGCGCTGCCAGGTGGCTACCTCGCCTGCGGGGAAGAGGCCCAGGGCGCCCCCTGAGGCGATGTGCCCCAGCGCCGCGCGAATTCCGCTGACGCTGCGTGCCCCGCCGCTCGCAAAATTATCCACCGGAATAAACCAATCCTTGAGGTTGGGGATAAGGGCGAGGAAATAGGTTGTAAGTATCTGATAATCAGGCCTGATTCTGCCTATAAGGAGGTTGAGCAGCAGGCCGTCGATAGCGCCGAAATGGTGATTGGAGACGGTGATGAAGCCACCTTCAGCAGGGATATGGTTAAGCTGACCTTCGGGAACATCGAAAGTAACGTTAAGGTCTCTAAGTATTTCTGAAGAGAAATCCGGGCCGTCTGAGCGCGGATTCATCGAATAGAACTCGTTGAGCCGGTCCATTCCCAGCATATCATAGACAAGACAGGAGAGTATCTTGCCCAAAAATCCCTTTAAGCCAAGGACTCCCTGAAATGCTTTACGGTCTAGCAGAATAGGATTCACAGGTTCAGTTTTTAGTAAAAATTTTAACAAATATAAGTATATTTGCTGAAACGACACGCTAACAATGGTCCAGAATTTCCTCATATTGCTTCTGTTCCTCCCCTCGGCCTCGGTACTTGGGTGGCTGCTGCTCAATTCCCTGGTGGCGCGTCGTACCAGTACTTATATGATAGTACAGGTTCTTCTGTTTGACCTTCTTCTGTTCTTTACGGTAGATGCGATGTACTCTATACCTCAGCTACCTTCAAGAATTCTTGTCTACACACACCTTGTAACGGTCTTTTCTGCGTCGTGTATTATTCCGCTGATATGGTTGTACTTCGACCGTCTGCGCTATGGACGCAGGTTTAAACTGTCTCATTTCCTTTGGGTTCTTGTCCCATTCTCTCTTACTCTTACAGTAGCCTCTTTGACGGAAACTATCGGAGATGTCCAGCTGGCCCCCTTCCTTCATGAACTGTATACAGACGGAACGGAAGCTCTGGCAAAATACAAAGGAACTACTTTCGGACACTATTACGCCTGGTGTCATACTATTTTCCGTGTCGCTATTATTGTCGAGCTGCTATTGGCCGCAGCCTACCTGCTTTACTTCGTAAAGACCGAAGGAGTACATTTCAAGACTCTTGTCGCCCATATCAGGAATGATGCTCCGATCAGGGTTATCGAGCTCCAGATATTTGTCTTCGTGGTACCGGCCATCCTGGTCCTTGTAAAGGTCTTGTTTACCAAGCCATTCCTTAACAATCACCTCTGGCTCTCGGTATGCTGGGCTATAGCTGTTTCTATTTCTATTTTCGTATTCAACCGCTGCGCATGGTTCGGTGCGAGAAAGACTATTACTAAAACTCAGGCTAAACACGTTATGATGTTTAACTACCATCCTGCAATAGAAGGGCCTATTAAGGAGTTGATGGTAGAAGAACTCCTGGAAGATGTAGATGAAAACTTCCTCCTGCGTCTTCAGGATAAGATAGGAGACCGCGTCCACGAAACAGCAATGACTCCCAAGGAGATAAATGCTGTAAAAGACATCTTATTTGATTCCGCATCGAATCCCTGGGACGATAGCCTTCTTACTCGCTTCCAGACAGTAATGCTCAACGAGCAGCTGTTTCTCCAGCCCAGTATGAGCCTTCAGGACATTGCTGAAAGACTCCATACCAATAAGACTTATATCTCGAAGCTCGTCAACAATACTTATAATATGAGCTTCCCTGAATTTCTAAATACTCTTCGCATAGACTACGCGAAGCAGTATATAAAGAATCACCCTAACGCTAAGCAGGAAGAGATAGCCAGGTCGTGTGGCTTCCTCAGCGCGTCATCATTCAATAATATCTTTAGAAAGATTACCGGAATGACTCCGAAGACGTGGGTGTTCAAAATGGCCGAAAAATAGCCCTAGAGCCTATTCTGGGCCACAAATTCCGAAGGCGTAAGTCCTGTATAATCCTTAAATGCCGTAGTAAAGTACGACGGTGAGCGAAAACCGCATTCTGAGGCGATCTGCGAGAATGATAAATCGCCCTGAAGGAGAAGGTACTTCGCCATATCCATCCTTCTTTCTTTAATAAGTACAGAAGGGGAGGGAGAACCCTCGGCCTTGAGCTTTCTGTTGACGTGGATGCGGCTTATCCCGGTAAGAGCGGCGATAGCCTCTACATCGAAGTCGGGCTCGGAGATATGCTCCTGAATAAGCATCATAACCCGTGTCGTAAACTCAGTGTTCTTCGGCTCGAATTTCGTCACAGGAACACTCTCTTTTGCCGGCTTTACTACTGGCTTTTCGGGCTCTGTTTTCGGCTCGATTTCGGCTTCTGTCTTTGCTTCTTCAACTACAGTTTTATGCTCCACTTCAGAGATGCCCGCGTAGAGATCGCTGTGGGTCGAAGACTTCTTGTTCAGATAGTTTGTCCTAATTCTGGCAATCAAAAATGCGAAGAGTATAGATAGCAGAATAACAGATAAACATATTACGATAATCCAGGAAATCCCCACTCCTTTAGGCTTCCGTTCGGCATATGTTTCAAATTCTAAAGGTTTCGAATTTGAAATATCGTTGTCATCCTTTACTTCGGATAGCGTGCCTTCAGGGTTAAGCTTAGCAACCTTATTGTCTCCAAACATCCAGACGTAAGAAGAGTCTGACGAGAGTCTTAATTCGTTAGGTCTAAAGGGAATTTCCGAGAGTTCTATCAGGCTTGCGGACTTTGTGTCGAAAGCGAAGAATTTCGTCACACCAGCGATCATTATTTTCTCCTCTTTTGGGAGCAGAATTGCTTTCGAAATTTCGCCTATGCCGAGATTAGTTTTCTTAAATCCTTCTTCGTGTGTGTATGAAGTAAGCGACCCGCTTTTATCAAAAACCCAGAGCCTGCCGTTTTTATCAAAACAGATATGTATTATATAGTCAGATCCGATTTTGCCGCTCTCAGCACTGAAATGAAGTTTGTTCCCATTCTTTCCTATTCTATATAATCCTTCCCCGTTGGTTCCCATCCACATTGATCCATCTACTGGACACTCTGCGGTACAAGTTATTTCAGAGTTGAGGGTCTGAACTTCGTTCTGGGCGTATAAGAGGCCTGCGTATACCGTTATAGCGGCGTATGATAGAACCAGGCAGCAGATTTTCTTGAGCGTTTTCATGGTCTCTGAGTGCTTTTCCTTACCAAATATATACATAATTTCCTGATTATCCGGCAATAGGAAAATTATTTATTTTCGACTTTTTTGCCATTAAAGATGCCTAAAATGACCTTTGTTTTTGATTTATTTATACGTTTCAAAAAGACTTTTGCAATTCGGAAAGCATTTTTAAAACGTGAAATGCCCCTTGGAGTGCATTCTGTGTTATTTTGGGGTGAATTCGGGGTAGAATCGAAACGTTTCGAAACACCTACCCCCCCCTCAAACCCCCTCTAAACTCAATCTTTATGTTTCAAAAAAACATTTTATTACCCTTGTTTATGAATCGACAATTATTTTCAAAAATAAGTAAAAATTCTTTTTGTAATGTGAAATTTCTTTATACCTTTGCATCCGTTATCGGTGAAGTTCGGACCTGCGGTTGGCAGACCGGCACCGTTAACGAAACAGAATTTTTAAGAGCAAAATGCAAACAGGACGTATTACAGCGAAGTTTTTCGCCTCCATCGCAGCCAAGGTCGCGATGGTAGTCTTGTTTGTGCTTTGCAACGCTTTTTTTGTACGCGCACGTGATTTTCGCGCTAACGAGATTGAGCGCGTAAGAGTCCATTTCCCGTTCGACAACGCCGAGCTGAGGTCAAACTACATGAACAATGAGTCAAGCCTTATTTCTCTGCGTCAGCTTCTCGAGGCTACAGACGGTAACATCGATGTAGAGGTTATCGCTTACTCCTCACCTGAAGGAAACGAGGCTTACAACAAGGCTCTCTCGGCTCGCCGTGCTGCTTCCGTCAAGGATTTCGTTCTTTCTCTCTTCCCCGATTCGAAGCCGACTGTTAAGGTGATCTCGGTTTCCGAGGCGTGGGAGCAGTTCAGGGCTTATGTCGCTGCAGACAAATCCCTCGATGCCGCTTCCCGTACCGAGCTCCTTCTCGTTATTGATTCCGATTCAAAGGCAGATGAGAAAGAGTCCCTCATCAAAGCGGATCCTAACTACAAGCGTCTTTATTCAAAGTATTTCCGCTCCCTGCGCTATGCTGAAATCTCTCTTAAGCTCAGCAGCGCTGCTGTATTTGGCCTTGTAAACACCAATGCATCCGTTCCCGGAATGGGTGTTTCCTTCGCTAATGGCTCCAGCAAGCTGGATCTCACCAACAAAGAGACCGTCGATGCTCTGAACGCTATGGTCGCTTTCTTCCGTGAGAATCCTTCTGCTGCAGATGATTATGTTATCGCCGGCGCAGCTTCTCCTGAGGGACCTACTTCCGCAAACAATCGCCTCGCTCTTATGAGGGCTAAGGCAATTGCCGATTATATCTCCGAGAAAGCTCCTGAGCTTAAGGGTAAGCTCCACATCAAGGCTGCAGGCGAAGACTGGAATGGTCTGCGCAATGCTATTCTTGCCGAGGATTCTCTCAGCAGTACCGATAAGCAGCAGCTCTGCGCAATTATCGACAGCAATGCTTCTGCAGACGAGAAAGAGGCCGCTCTTAAGAATCACCCTGCATATCAGACTGTCCGTGACAACTGCTTCGGTGCTCTCCGCCGCCAGTCTATCGCTCCTGCTGATTCTGCTCCTTCTTCTTCCGCGGCTGCGGCTTCTGGAACAGCTGAAGGAAAGGATACAGCTTCTTCTGCTGATAAGGGTGTTGCCGGAATGGGCGTTTCCTTCCGCAACGGCTCCAGCAAGCTCGATCCTAACTATAAGGACAACAAGAAAGCCCTTGACGAGATGGTGGCCTTCTTCCGCGAGAATCCTTCTGCAGCTGATGAGTATGACATTGTAGGCGCTGCCTCTCCCGATGGACCTACCTCGGTCAACGATCGTCTTGCCCGCGAAAGGGCTCAGGCTGTCGCAGACTATATCTCCGAGCAGGCTCCCGAGCTTAAGGACAGGCTCCACACCAGGTCTGCCGGAGAGAATTGGAACGGACTTCGTAAGGCCGTTCTCGCAGAGGATTCCCTCAGCGACAAGGATAAGAAAGAGATCTGCGAGATCATCGACAGCAACGCTTCTGCAGACGAGAAGGAGAAAGCCCTTGAGAATCATCCTGCATACGAGACTGTACGCGAGAAGTGCTTCGATCCTCTCCGCAGCCAGTCGATCGGTCTTGCAGAAGATCGTAACGAGACTACCGAGGCTCCCGCAGAGCTTGAGGAGGTTGTTGAGCAGAACGATACTACTACAACCCAGATCGTCAGCAAGGATACTCTCAGCCGCATCGAGCGTCTCCCTGGTATTTACACCAAGGCAGTTAAGCAGGGTGAGGATTCAGTCGCTGAGTATATCCCCGTCGAGGAGCCTCAATATGATACTATTATAAACAAAGTTCCCGTAGTGGCTGCTACATATAACTTCCTTCCAAACCTCGCCACCGTCGGCACCGGCTTCTATGTCCTTCCGATCCAGGCTGGTATCGAGGTTCCCGTAGGAGATCACTGGAGCATCTACGCAGACTATCTCGGAACTGCCCCTTGGCGTGCATGGGACAACAACGCAGAGTGCGCCGAACTTCTCCACTGGACCCTCGGAACGAGATGGTATCCTGGCAGTAAGTTCGCTACTCCTTTCAATCCCGGCGGGACCGAGAGGATACTCGAAGGATGGTATGCTTCGCTCTCTGTTGGAGCTGGCTACTATGACTTCGAACACAATGGAAAGGGTTATCAGGGTGAGGAGATCCTCGCTTCCCTGGGCCTTGGATACAGCCTGGTCTTCAACGAGAACTGGAGCATGAACTTTGGAATCGGATTCGGTCCTATGTTTACCCAGTGGCGTTATTATATTGAGAAGACCTCCAACCAGCACCTTGTTTACCAATATAGTGGTAAATCACAATATTTCGGTGTTACCGACGCTAAGATAACACTCACTTATCTGTTCCATGCGAACAAGAAAAAAGAAGTTAGGAAATAAACGATGAGAAGACGTCTGTTCATACTTGTATTTGCGATTCTCGCGGTTCTCACGAGCTGTGAGAGGCGTGAGCTGGAGTATGGCAACGCCATCATCGACCTCAAGCTCAATATCAACCTGAACATCCGCGTCAACGGTAAGTTCGAGCGTCTGCCCGATCCTGAAATGATGCGCGTCATGTTCTTCGATCCCACTACCTACGACTTCGTTACTGAGACTTACCTTCCTGCAAAGGGTGGTCGCGTCTCCATCGCCCCTGGCCATTACAAGTTCATCGCCTACAACTTCGATACTGAGGCTACCCTCGTTCGTAACGATCAGAACTACAATACCATCGAGGCTTACACCAACGAAGTTTCCTCTGCCCTTAAGTCCAGCATGCTTAATGCTCTCCGCTACGGTAAGCTCGCAAGCTCGACAAAGGCAGACGGTGAGGATGAAGTCTGGGCAATGGCTCTTAAGAAGGTTCAGGAGAGCGCTGTTATCTACGAGCCTGACCACCTCTTCGTGAGCCATCAGGATATTGAGGTTAAGAATATCTCCGGCACTCAGACTATCGAGGCTGAGGCTGAAAGCGTAGTCGAGACCTGGAGGATTTCCGTCCGCATTAAGAACGAGCAGTACATGGCTTCCGCCCGCGCTCTGCTTACCGGACAGATCGCTTCTAACTTTATCGGCCTCCCGAAGGAAGAGGGTAAGACAGACACAGACGTTACCCTCATGTTCGACATGCAGGCCGGATTTGACACAGATACTAATGATATAGTAGTCGGCCAGTTCAATACCTTCGGTAAGAACCCGAATGTTGAGAGCCGACTCCTCCTTACTATTATAATAAAGACAGTTGGTGGAGATACCGTTTCCTGGACTCGCGACATCACCGACGAATTCATGTCTGAGGAGAACATCGAAGATCAGACTATCGAGATTATCGATGAGACTATCGAGATTACTCCTCCAGACAATCCTACCGCCGGCGGCGGAGGCTTCCAGCCAGGCGTCGACGATTGGGATCAGGAAGACATTCCTATTACTATTTAGAATATTATTTATGTTAAACCATTTTATAAACAATCAAATTTTTATGAAAACAAATCAATTGATTCTCGCAGCAGCGCTGGTAGCGCTTGCAGCTTGCAACAAAGAGAGCTTCGACCTCAACGGTCCCAACACTCTCAACGATGAGATCGGCTTCACTGCCGTGACCAAGAAGGCCACCAAGGCCAACAACGCTATTATTAGCGGTACTACTTATGCTACTGACAACACCTTCCAGGTGTGGGGTTGGCAGTCTGAGGAGGGCGACTTCTCTGAGTTCGCAACTGACGATGCTTCTAACTTTATGAGCAACCTTACCATCTCTTACTGCGGTGGCCCTCAGAGCCGTACGAATGCTTGGAGAAACGCTGATCATTATTACTACTGGCCGTTCACCGGAAAGATCAGCTTCCTTGCTGTTCACCCTTCCACCGTTGCTCCTTCAACCACCGGTTGGGATGCTACCAGCAAGAAGCCTCAGGCTACCTTCGCAGATTACACCATCAGCAACTCCAACAAGACTGTTGACCTGATGCTTGCAAACAACGAAGGTTCCCGCAGGGCAGACGCGCTTCCTATGGTATTCAATCACGCTCTTTCGCAGATTCAGTTCCGCGCGCGTACCAATGAGGATTATTCCGCAGATGTTACTTTCACCCTTAACAGTGTGACTCTGAACAACATTGATCTCTCTGGTGATCTCGCTTACGCAAATGGCGCTTTCTCTTGGACTGACAACGCTACTCAGTCTGAGAATTGGGCTTACTATGCTACTGCTCAGGAAATTGTCTATGCCGCTAACGATGCAGCAGCAGCAACTTATGGAGATGCAAACGTTATGATCCCTCAGCCCGCATACG
>JAEEGJ010023952.1_pt1 | contig 12730 bp, 9 predicted proteins | sample 8958761 | NCBI WGS metagenome assembly JAEEGJ01 (sample SAMN16246546, study PRJNA631951) | gut metagenome | biome: gut microbiome; feature: rumen; material: RS-attached | host: Bos | place: Iran: Karaj | collected 2018-10
GCACAGATGGTGTGGTCGTCGTTGGCGTATGCGGCCACAAGGCGTTTCTTGGGTTTGCTGCGCAAAACCTCGAACATTTGCTCTAATTTTCTGATTTCCATGATTCTGTATTTAAGATTTAAAATTTAAAATTCAATATTTGAACTAGATTTTGCAAAAGTACAAAATAATATGGTACAAGTCAAAGGAAAATACAGAATAAAAAACGCCTTATGGCAGGGCGCTTCAGCAGGTTCGGCAGCCGTAGCCAAAAGGCGCTATCCCAATCCGTAAGGATGATAAGTAGATGAGCAAATTTAGTTTACATAATAGACTGCGAGACTCCGAGACTGCGGGACTGCGAGTCAAACAAATACTCGAAGTCCCGTGTCCCGAAGTCCCGAAGTCAAAGAATAATGCAGTTTAATTTTGAACAGTTACTTATCAATAATAGATGATATTCAAATCCAGCCGCTTCTGCTGCAACGACTCGACGGCGCGCTTCTTCACTCTTGTGTTATACACTTTCAACTGCTTCAGCGAAGGCATGTTCTCCACAGGCGAGATGCTACGCACATTGGTGTTGTTGACGAAGAGGTTCTCCAGCTTCAGCAAGCCCGACAAGGGCTTCAGCGATTTTACCGGAGTGCCACTGGCGTTGAGCGTGACGAGGTTGTTCATCTTGGAGAGCGGGGCCAAGTCGCTGACTTGTGTGTTCTCTATGTTGAGCAGTTCGAGCAGCACGCTTTCCTCGATGGGTTTCAAGCTGCTGATGGGGTTGTTTTGTGCATTGAGTTCCACCAAAAACTCCTTATAAGCCAAAGGGGCCAAGTCGCTCACACCTTGGTTGTTGATGGTAAGGCGCTCAAGCCATCGGAGACTGGTCAGGGGCTCCAAGGAAACGATGGGGAACTCGGGACTGATCTCCAATTCTCTTAAGTCCAAAACCTGCTGGAGTTGAAGGGGTTCCGGGGTTTCCTTCTGTGTGCCAATGGCGTTGCGAAAGACGGCTTGCCAGATGGCATCGAGACCATTCCACCAATTGTTCAGCGATTCAGACTGATACACCACGGTGACTTGACGCTGGTGTTCCTTCAGCGCCACGACTTGGCTCTTGCCGATGATGGTGCTGTCGGCCAAGATCACCTCGATCTTGTCGTCGTTGACCAATGCCGTAAGGTCGTTGACAGGGGTATTCATGATGTTGAGAAGCCTCAAGTTCGGCATGTCCTGCAAGGGCTTGAGGTCGCTGATATAGGTATGCTGGATGTTGAGCGACTCCAAATTGGCCAAACCTTGTATGGGCTGCAAGAAACCGATTTCAGTGTTGGCAATGTTCAGTGTGCGCAGGTTGGTCAATCGGCTGACCGGCATCAGGTTTTGAACATAGGTGTTCCCCGACAAGTCAAGTTCCTGCATGTTGATGATTTGGTGCAGTTGCTCGGTAGTGGGCTCTTTATCCACCTTTATCTGTTTGGAGAACAGGGCTTTCCAATACACCGGAAGACCGTTCCACCAGTTTTTCAAAGCCTCGGTGTCGTAGATGACGAGGGTAAAAGGATTCTCCTTGGTGAAGGCGCTGGCTTCGGCATCGTGTATACCGGAGTGGTCGCAGTAGATCTTGCTCAAACGGCGGTTGCCTTTCAAAGGCGACAGGTCGCTGATGGAGGTGTTGCTGCAATACAACTCCCGCAGGTTCTCCATCTCGCTCAAGGCTTGCAAGTGGCTAATAGCCGAGCCCGAGATGTTGAGACTTTGCAGGTTTTTCAGGTTGCTGATAGGGCCAAGGTCGCGCACCGAGGTCTTGCTGATGTCAAGGTTACGCAGTTGCGCCAAGTCTTGCAGCACCCCGATGTTGGCGATGCGCGTACCGCTAATGTTGAGCGAGGTAAGCTCGGGACAACTCTTCAATTGCGTGAGTCGGTTGATTTGGGTGTTGGCCAAGTTGAGCTTGGTGAGGTTGCGCAACGAAGCAAGTACAGAGAGGTCGTCGACGGTAGTATTGGCCACTTCAAGTTCCTCAAGGGTAATGTTGTATTTCATGGCCGAGAGGTCTTCTGCCAAGGTGGAGTTGGCGCGTAGCACCTTCAACTTGTTAAGGTTACGAACGGGCGACAGGTCTTCAACTGAAGTCTCGGAGACATCGAGCCAGGTGAGATCCGACAACTCGTTGAGGGGCTCCAAAGAGATGATTTCGCGGATGCCAGAGAGGTCGAGACGCTGTTTTTGGCTGACAAGTTTCAGCTTGGCATCGAGCTCGGGCATATCGTTCTTGAAGATCTTGTCCTTGAGCGTGGTCTCGCCAGTGACGGGGTCGACGGCGGGATAGGAGCCCATGAAATCGTTGGCGGTAATCATGCCCACATTGGCCAAGGGGATGCTGTCGTAAAGCATGACATCGGTGCCAAGGCGAGTTTTCCAGTTCTGCGAGAGGCTGTTCCACCAGTTGCGGAGCGCTTCCTTCTCGTTGATTTTGCTGGTATAGATACTGGCTATCTTAAGGCTGTTGTTCTGTCTATCGAGGTTGATTTCGACGAAGCGGTTTTTCACATTGTCGACAGCCTCATCGGTGATGGTCTTAGCGGTCAGGTGACGGGTCAGCGTGGCCTTGAAAAAGACGCTGCCGTCATCGCGGGTGCTATTGCTGATGCTTTGCACATCAAACTTGAAGGTAGCCCACTTGAAGAAGAAATCGATGTCTTTCAGATAGGCCTGCACATCCTTGTTGATGGGGGTCTTGCGGTTCACATCAAGGTCATCCTCAATTTGCACCTTGTCGTCGGTGAAGACCTTGCTCCAACTCTCGGTGAACACAATTTCCTTCTCCAAGGCGGAGGAGGTGCTGTCGCCCAAAAAATTCATGGTCTCCTCAAGATAGGTGACCATCGACTTGATTTCATTCTCATATTTGGTGAGTTCTTCTTTCGAGAGTTTCTGGGCTTGTGCACTCATGGCAAAACCCAGCAATACAATGAAAAGTAAAGCTACCTTTCTCATGGTTGATAGAATTTGATGAGGTTGATTTTTTCCTTTTCAGGCATGTAGATGACATTCGACATGAGCCAGCCCGAGTTGAGTCCCGAGCGGTTGAACCACGACACCTCGAAGTACCAGTCTTTGATTTGAAGTACATGGAACTTCACCGAATCGACATGCTGGAACACCAGTTTCCCTTTCTTGATCTCGTAGAAGAACAAGGTCAGATAGTCGGGTTGAAATTCCTTCGAGGCGTAATATTCGATGACATCGGGGTCTTGGAAAGCCTTGTAGATGTTCATGAAGTCGAGTTCGTGGCTCATGGGATGCAGGAAATGCTTCTCGCGTTCGGCCATCTCGCCGTTGGGGAAGAGTTTGTTGAACTCCGAAAAATACACATTGGTGAGCACCCATTTCGAGCCCAAGCCTTCCTTTTCAACAGCCAAGAAGAGTATCACATTGACATCACGACCATTGTAACGGAAAGTACATGAGACCTCGGAGTACCAACGGCCGCCAAGGAAGGTCATAAAGGTGGAGTCGCCCTTGGTGACATCTTCAATGAAATAGCGCTGCAACTCGGTCTGATTGCCGTATTTTTCCTGGTCGAAGAGGATGGGCAACGACTTGCGGCGCATCTCATTGTTGTGATATTTGGGGTCTTTGGGGTTGAGTTGGTTGCCAAACTGGTCCTCCTCGTAGTTGAAACGGCGCATAAACTGGCCCATCTGCTTCGTCATGGCATAGAGCTCGGTCTCGTCCATCTTAAAATCTCCTATCGTCTGGGCTATGCCGTTGCAGACCCATAGGAGAATCGTGACCAGAAGCGCGATATGTCGAAGATATGCTTTCATTGTCGTTTACCTTGACCATGAACCCTGACCCTGACCTCCGTTGATGGCGGATAGTCAGGGTCAGGGTCATCGGTCAGGGTCAATATTTTATCGATTCGTCGTTTCCTTCACGCGCATGTCGCCGAGCAACACATCCCAGAAGCCGATGGTGCGGCCACCGATCTGGGTCTCTTTGCGCTTCACATAGACGGTGATGTCTTTCTTGGTGGTGTCTTTGTAGGCCAGGTTGCCTTCCTTGTCGTAGCCGCGGAAGGTCTGGAAGATGGTGATGACGCCCACGTATGTGCCGTCGGGTTGGCGTTGCAGGTCGCTGACATATTCGATGTTGTACCATTCAATCTCAACGCGGTCGTAGTTCAAGCGCATCAGGTGCTCGAAATACTTGCGGACGCGATAATAGGTGATTTGGTTGGAACCCAGCGACGAAACACCGATTTCGGCATCACTCATGAAGAGCTCCTCGGCGCGGTCGATGACGCGGTTGGCCTCGCTGAAAGGAGTCTCCTTCGATCCTACGATTTTGATGTATTTGCTCAGGTCTCTCACCTTTTCCAAGGCGAGGCTGTCGATGGCTTGCTTGCGTTCGTAGCTCAATTCGTCTTGTGCCATGGCGCTTCCCACGACGCACAAGGCAATCACTAAAGTGGCGATGATCTTTTTCATTTCTTTATCAGTTCAAGTTCGTTAATCTTTCCGTTGTCGTTGTATTTGATTTCGTGCACCTTCTCGGTGGCTTTCTTCTGGTCTTTCACGTAGTTGAGATACTTCTCGATGGTGGTCGGACGGTCATAGTCGTTGAAGCCCTGGTTTTGCTTGATGATGATGAGCACGGGGGTGTTGGGCGACTCAAACATGCCCAAAGTCTCGTTGATGACACGGTTGGCTTGACTGGGACTGCTGGCATTGGCAATGCTGTTGAAGTTACGCCCCAAAACGGCATCTGCGGCATTGGCTTTTTCGCGTTCCTCGCGTTCGCGGCGCTCCTCTTCTTCTTTTTGGGCACGCTCGCGGGCGAGTTTCTTCTCCACTTGGAAGAGCAGGTCGTCGACCTCGGCGTTCTGCAGGTTCCAGTCCTTGATGGTCTGCACGCGGGCTTCCTTCTCTTCGAGGCTCCAGAGGGTCTCGTCGTCGAGGATGGCGTTCAGGTCTTTGACGGCCTGTTCCACTCTTGATTTGTACTCGGCCTCGGCAGCTTCGCGGGCCAATCTCTTCTTGCTCTTACAGCTGGTGGTGCCTCCTATCGTGATGAAAGCGGCCAAGAGGACCATCATGATGGTTGTGAGTTTACTTTTCATTTTTTATCGGTTTTTTTCTAATAACTCCAATAGCGCAAATAAATTGCAAAAGTAGTGCTTTTTTTCGTTGCAAAACCTGATTATAGGCAAATTTAATGCCAATCAACCCAGTGGTATTTTCTTTATGACTTTATAGATGGGTCCGGTGGGCTGCAGGATGCTCTGGTAATACACCAGTTCCTTGACATCGGCATGGAGATAGGTCTTGGGCTCGATGCCATCGTAGACCTTCATAAAGAACTGCTTGTCGACCAACGACTTGATGCGGCAAACGGTGAGGTGAGGCACGAAGTTTTGGCGGTCGCGCAGATACCCCAAGTCGTCGAAGGCATCCAAGAGGTCGGCTTCAAGGTCGAAGAGCGCCTGCGGTTGGTTGTTCATGCCAAGCCAAAGCACGGTAGGCACACGGTTCTTGCCAAAGAAGCCCGTCTTGTCGAAGTCCATCGTGAACGGCTGATGGCGTTTGGCCACCTTTTGGCACGACTCGATAATGGCGGGGATGTCGTCGACAGGCGTGCTGCCTAGGAATTTCAGTGTAAGGTGGATGTTTTCGGGACGACAGTAATTAATGAATTTCTCGTGGGTCAGGTTGTTTTTCAACCGAGTCACCATCGAGGTATACTCCTCGCTGCTGGGAATCTGGATGGCCAAAAAAGTTCGTTTGGTGTACATATGGGCTTGATTTTGGCTGCAAAAATAGGCTTTTTCCTCCCAATCCAACATTTTTCTGTATTTTAGCACTTTCAAAACATGAGGACGCGTGTCTTTTTCGACCATGACCATTGACCATGACCATGACCATGACCCAGTTCACCCAGGCTGGAAGGTCAGGGTCAGCGGTCAGGGTCAAGGGCTCGTGTCAATAGTTATTGAAGTTTAATTTTGAATTGAAACACATAAAATTATGAGCACTTATTCCATAGGAATCGACATTGGAGGTACCAACACCGACATTGGGTTGGTGCGCGACGACGGCCGTTGCCTGGCCAAGAAAAACCTGCCTACCAACCGTTATTTCGATGCATCGCTATATGTCGCGGACATCTGCGACCAGATCCGAGCCTTGATGGCAGAACACGATGTGGCGACCATCGACGGCATCGGCATCGCGGCACCGGCGGGCAACTATTACACGAGCTGTATCGAGAATGCCACCAACTTGAATTTCAAAGGCGTGGTCGACCTTGCTACGCTGTTCCATGGACACATGGATGTGCCTGTCGTGGTCTCTAACGATGCCAATGCCGCGGCTTACGGCGAACTCGTCTATGGCGGTGCCAAGGGGATGAAGAACTTCATCACCTTTACCCTCGGCACGGGTGTGGGCAGCGGCATCGTGGTCGACGGCAAACTGGTGCACGGCAAGACGGGCGGTGCTGGCGAGTTGGGCCACGCCATCCTCATCCCTGAAGGTCGTCCATGCGGTTGCGGACGCAAAGGCTGTCTCGAGACTTACACCTCGGCCACGGGCATCCGTCGCACGGCTCTTGAGATGTTGGAAGCCAATCCTGGCTACGACGGACCTTTGGCCCAAGTTAACCCTGACGATTTGACCAGCAAGATGGTAGGCGATGCCGCCCAACAAGGTGATCCGTTGGCGTTGAAGGTCTTCGAGAAGACAGGGTATTGGTTGGGCATCGCTTTGGCCAATGCCGTGGCCTTCAGCGGCCCCGAGGCCATCTTCTTGATGGGCGGTCCCGTGAAAGCCGGCAAGGTGCTGATGGATCCCGTGTGCGAGTCGTTCAAGAAACACTTGTGTTTCGTTTACGACGGCAGTGTCGAGGTCCGCGTCAGCGAACTGCCCGACAACGACGCGGCCATCTTGGGTGCTGCTGCGCTGGTAAAGGCATAATTATTCCTTCACCACTTTGCGCACGCATTTCCGGCCTTCCTTGTCGGTGATGTTGACGAAGTAGACGCCTGCGGGCAATTCGGAGAGGTCGATTTGCATCGTCTCGCCCTCGCCCCTTGCGGTGGCCACTTGTTGGCCGAGGGTGTTGAATACCTCGGCGGATTTCAGGCTTTGGCCGGTGATGGTGATCACCCTGGTAGTTGGGTTAGGATGTATTGAGCAAAATGATTGCTCAAGAAGGTTCTCTTTCACTTCATAGTCGGGCAAGAAGGTAGAGGTGTAGTGTATTTCCACCCTTTTAACCATCTGGTACAATAGTTCTTTGTTCTGTCTGGAGAGATAGTTCTCCGAATAGATTTGGAAATCTGACACCCAATGGCCTTCCACCCATTCGTCGCCTTCCCAATTCTCAAAAGTGACAACGGTCGGGTAGCCAGCCTCATTAAGGTTGTATATGGCACGGTTAGCATTTACAAAAGTATCGTCTTGCCAATATTTCAAATCCGCGAGAATCAAGTGCCCTATATTATCATAGCTATTCGTTAATAGCTTGAAATTCCTCCAGTTATCGTTTTCCCATTTTTTGGTGAGAACCGTCGCACAAAGGTTTTGTTCGTTGTAGGTATAGTCAACAAGGGTGCTATAGTAAAAAACGCCATCACTGTATGTTTCCGTCATTATACTCAATAAGTTGTCGGAATCGGAATATCGTTTGGTCACCCGGTTCACGGTTTCCCATCCGTTGTCGCCAAGTCGTTCGCTTGTCTCTACTATTTCATGATCTCCGTATTCATAATGAATGGTTGCGGTAAGCGAATGGTTTGATCCATACGTTTCTTTTAGGATGCATCTGCGCTGTTGGTCGTATTGGTAGACTGTGCTGTCGCTACAAACCATTGAATTTTCGTTTAAAACGACCGAGTATTTCGTCCGAGACGAGAGTAGCTTGTCCTGATAAACACTTATTTCTTTGTAATGGGCACCTCCTGGATCCTCGCAGGCGTATCCGATGTATTCAGAGCAAACTACATTGTGATTCTGGTCATATTCGTATTGATGGTCCCGAACAACGCACGACTCGTCTTGGTAAGCGTCAACCCTAATGTGAGTTAAAAGACCTAACGAGTCATAAGAGCAACTGAAGTCCCATACCCCGCCGTAAAACCATTGTGGATGGGTGGAAATGTCATAATAGATCTTGGCTGAATCTGGCTGGCACACAAAGGTGCTTTGTGATTTGGCGTAAGTAACTAAGCCTATTAGAATGGCGGCGATAATTATTGAGCGTTTCATGGTTTTAATTGTATAATGGTGAATGTTCGGGGTCTGGAACAGAGATTACACGAGCAGAAAAGCGCGTACCAGCAGACAATTCGAAGCCTTTGTCAAGAATAATGTCTTGTTCTGCCCATATTGCTGTTGCAGTGTTTACATTGGCAGAACATCCCGTTCCACCAAGAATGATATGTGGATACACTTTGGTTGATTCATTCGTTGGTGTGAATATGGTGGGGTGATATGTTTCGACACAACCTCTTTCCAATTTATAACACCTAGCATACTCAAACCATGTACTTTCATTGGGTAATGGAATTGTGGTTTGGGTTGGATCACAAGTTAACGTAAGGAGCACATGCATAGGAATCATTTCTACGATATCTGTACAGGTAAAAGTATTCTTAATATTAGGTAATGTGATACTCTCATTGTACCTTAAATGGCTCGAGACGTGACCATTTATTAATGGAGCAAATGTTCTCCACGTTGGCGGCTTGGATTTGCCATGAGAAAAGGCCTAATATGCAAAGACCCACAAGAATAAGTACGTTTTTCTTCATTGCTTCTGTGATTAATTGTTTATTGTTAAGTATTGTGCTGAAACGTTTCATGGTGCAAAAGTAACACGACTAATTTGTTTGTCAATAGAGATACAACTCTGTTTTCGCCATGTACAATTTTTTCTCGCATTTAAAATCGCAAACTGTTGATACACAACAAAAACAAAAAACGGATGGTACAATAATTATTTGGTTCAGATGCAAATACGTGACGCCTAAAACGGCACGAAAATTCGTTTTAAAAGCTACAAGGAACAAAGAAGGTCAATGGGAGATGACTTGGCGAAGCTGCTCCTTCATTTTTTCAGGCTTCAGGTTTAGTTTGTCCCGTAGTTTGCTCCGATTCTTGTCGATGGTAAATTTGCTTATTTCCAGTATCTCGGCCATCTCCTTATTTGAAAGATCAGAAAACGACAACAGGCAAACCCTTGTTTCCGTCTCGTTCAGTTCGGGATATTTCTGGCGCAAGACATTATAGACGCCAGGATACACTTTTTCTATTTCCTCCAATACTGCATCGAAGACCTTCTCCTTTCCATTCATCAGTTTAAACACAATAGGACTCCATTCCTTATTTGGGTCTTGGGCTTGTTTTTTTGTGCGGTAGGCGGCAACAATCAAACGGAGACGCGAAGAAAGCTCTTGTTCCTGATAGGAAGTCTTGACCGCTTCCTGAAGGTCTTTTTTCAGATTGTCAATTTGCCTTTTCATTTCCGCTTCCGCTTCCATCATTTGCTTGTGACGCAATTGCAAAAAAATAATAATGATGGTTGATGAAAGTAATAATAAACTAATAATCAAGATGATTCTATGTCGTAAGATAATTTTTCTATTCAGTTCATTTTGAAGGTTGTCGTAGTCATATTGCTGTTGGATGCGATATATGGTTTGTTCCTGCCTTTGCTGCATTACGGCATAGAGGATGTCCTCGTGTCTTTCCCTATACAACAATGCCAATGAGTCTTCGTTTCGACTTGTAGAGAACTTATACAAAGCATCGAATACGGCCAATTGTGTTTCAAGTGTTGCTTTTGTGGTTGGAATTAAGGCTTCTGTTTTCTTGTAATAATAATTGGCAGAATCCATCTGGCCCTTGTCAAAGTATACATTGCCCAGATTCAGGTTGACTAACAACAATTCTTTTCCATCAAAACTGCGATTGCCTTCAATTTGTCTCAAACACTGTATGGTTTGGTCATATTTGCCCTGAATACGGTATAGCACAGCATGGTTGTAGAGGATTTTTCTTCTGACCTTGTCAGAATGCCCTTTCTCGGCGTGAACTATACTTTGTTGAAGACATAATTCTGAACTGTCATATTGCTCCTTTATCATGAAAACTACCGCTTTGCTATTTTCTATAGAAGCCCTTTCGAGAAAATGATTCCCGATAAATCGCTCAGATTTTTGAAGTAAATCCATGGCTTCTTGCTCCATGTAATCATTATAAAGCATCTTTCCCATGCAATACTCAGCAAATGCCATGGCAAGGCTGTCTCCCGCAAGCTCTCCATATTCCTCCGCCTCCTTAAACGACCGCATGGCGGCCTCTTTCTCGTCGTAGTGCTGCTGCACAAAGCCGCTGTAGAGGGCGGCGTGGGCGGCCTTGCCGTATTGCTTCTTGCGGACATAATAGGCAGCGGCACGCTCCAACTCGGGACTGGTGGAGAGGTTGCCACGGTCGTCGAAGAAGTCGTCGTCCATCACGGGCGAAATCTCCTGCCCGCGGTCGCCGAAGAGGGCCTCGGCCTGCAGCAAGGCCATGTCCATGCGCTCGCGCTCGCTGAAGCTCGCGGGCATGCGCAACACGCTGTCGATCAGCCGCACGGTGCTGTCGGGCAGGGTGTCGGCCAACCGCTCGGCACGCTTCACCATACGGCGCGCCTCGCGCGTGGTGGCGTCGCAGGCGGTCAAGACCAACAAAAACAATAATACTATCCAACAGGATCGTTTCATGCCTGCAAAAATAACACAAAAAAAGGAATTCCGAAGAATTCCTTTATTGGGTTATTCCTTGAAATACCTGTCCAAGAACTCCTGCGCACCTTCCATACCGCCGTCGCGAGCCTTGGTCATCAGCAGTTTGGCATAGGTCTGGTCTTGCTGCACACCCTCGCCTGTGTAATAGAGGACGCCCAAGCGAAACTGCGCGCTGCTTACCCCTTTTTCCGAAGCGGGTCCATAGTATTCTATGGCCTTTTTCAGGTCTTTCTCCACGCCGAGACCGAAGAAATAACAATCGCCCATCTGCGCCATGGCAAAGGCATTGCCGGCGTCGGCGGCGTCATTCCACCATTTCACGGCTTTTGGGGTGTCTTGCTCGGTACCCATGCCGTAAAAATAGCAGTTGCCGACATTGAGCATGGCCTGGTCATCTTTAACCGCAGCTCCTTTCAGATACAACTCGAAAGCCTTATTCGCATTGGCCGTCACACCGATGCCAGAACGGTAGAAGTTGCCCAACGAGTTGTAGGCGGGGCCATTATTTTGGTCGGCAGCCTTTTGGTACCATGCCAAGGCTTCCTTTGCGTTCTCTTCCACGCCCCAGCCCTTTTCGTAGCACACGCCATAGGCATATTGGAACTTGGCATCACCATGCTCCGCCTTGTAGCGGATGGAGTCGATCTGCGAAGCCACACGGTCGCCTACCGATTGTCCAGCATTGTTGAGCTGGCTGAAGTCAAGCGGCATGCCCTCTTCCATCTTCAAAACAGGTCCATTCGGGTCGCCCATGGTGGTAGGATCCGCACCACCTTTGACGGGAACCTCGATTTGCTGCACCGGAGCCACCGGCACACCCGGAAACTTATACTCTTCTTTTTCAGTTTTAGGCTGTTCTTGTTGCGCGTTGTTGTCTTTCTGTCCGCAAGCCGTCAGCAACAGCGCCGCGGAAAATATCAAAAGGAGTTTCTTCATTTTCATTTAGGTTTGAGCTCGCAAAAATACATAATTTTTCGCACGCAGAAATCGCAGAAGTTTATGAAGCGCATAGCGACGCGTATTTATGCACGCAGAAATCGTAGATTCAACGAAGTTAATCCGCAGAACTTTGTGAAGCGCGAAGCGACGCGTATTTGTGCACGCAGAAATCGTAGATTCAACGAAGTTAATGCGCTGAACTTTATGAAGCGCGAAGCGACGCAAAAAATGCGTCCGGCAGGCTTCTGCGCATTCAGCGAATTCTGCGTGAAATATTCTAATCCGGCAGGTTCTGCGTGCAATAGTCAATTTCCTTGGCGTGATCCAATCACTTCACCGAGAACCTCACGCCCAAATAGGCTCGGATGCCTGAAAGCGGTCCCCAGACCATGGAAGCATCGAAGTCTTCGCTATTCGGGTTGTCGGCCGAGATGATGGGGTAGTTTTGCTTGTAGTTGGTCAGGTTTTCGCCGCCGACATAGAGCTCCCAGCATTTACCCAGCTTCTTGGTGACCTGCGCATTCATGATGACATAGAAAGGTGAGCGCTCGATGTTCTGACCGTTGGCCACGGCGGTGGCATTGCCACTGAGATTGGGCACACGACTGTCGCCGTTGAACTGCGTCGTGAAGTCGAACTGCCAAGTGCCTGGGGCGTACGACATCGAGACCAAGCCCTTGTAGCGGTTGACGAAAGGCTTCTCGCGCAGCGTGTCGTTGATGGTCATCTTCACATCGTTGTAGCGGAAGGCCAAAGTCAGATCGAAGTCCTTGAAAATCTCGCAATTGGCCTCGATTTGGGCGCTGTTGGAATACGACTTGCCGTTGAGGTTGTAGATACGGATTGCGTGCGCGTCGGCATCGCGGTCGAGGACGATTTGGTTGACGAAGTCGGTGCGATAGAAGTCGACTTGTAGAGTTAGTTCTCGCCAGCCGAAATCGATATTTTTGGCCAAGTTAATACCGTAGTTCCAAGCCTCTTCCTTCTTGGGCGTGTCAATGAAACGGATCATCCTCG
>JAEEGJ010023953.1_pt1 | contig 12730 bp, 8 predicted proteins | sample 8958761 | NCBI WGS metagenome assembly JAEEGJ01 (sample SAMN16246546, study PRJNA631951) | gut metagenome | biome: gut microbiome; feature: rumen; material: RS-attached | host: Bos | place: Iran: Karaj | collected 2018-10
CATCCTCCCTCATCCTGAAGAAGAGGATTACCACCACCGAGGCTAAAGCCAAGGCCCTCAAGCCTTACGTTGAGCCCCTCATCACCAAGTCCAAAGAAGATACTACCCACTCCCGCCGCGTTGTCTTCAGCTACCTGAAGGACAAGGAGGCAACGGCTGAGCTCTTCCGTACCATCGCTCCCAAAGTGGCCGACCGTCCCGGTGGATACCTCCGTATCCTCCACACCGGTTTCCGCAGCGGTGATGCCGCCGAAATGGTGCTCGTAGAGTTCGTGGACTTCAACGAGACCGCCCTTGCCGCCGGCAAGAAGGAGGCCAAGAAGACCACCCGTCGCAGCCGCGCCAAGAAGGCCGAAGCCGAGGCTCCCGTAGCCGAAGCTCCCGCCGCCGAGGCCGAAGCTCCCGCAGCAGAGTAAGTTTCTTACTGCGATAGAATTAGCCCCTGACCTGCCAGTCGGGGGCTTTTTTTATGTATATTTGCAAGGCATATGATACACAGACTACTGACCATCATCCTCTTTGCGATGCTACAGTACGACCCCCAGGCGGAGCCCGGGGCCGTCGTCACCTGCGGGAACGCCCGCTTTACCGTACTCACCTCCCGCCTCATCCGCATGGAATGGGCCGATGACGCCCGGTTCGAAGACCGGGCCACCCTGGCTGTGGTGAACCGCCGCCTGGAGGTCCCTTCCTACCGGGTGCGGAAAACCCGGAACGGCGTGGTTATTACCACCAAGGACCTCACCCTTCAGTACAAGGGCCCCGGCCGCTTTGACGATAAGAACCTGAGCGTAACTTTCACCATGGCCGACAGCCGGGCCAAAAAGGGAGTGCGCAAAGTGACGTGGGCGCCCGGTATGGACGAGAGCGGCAACCTGATGGGCACCTACCGTACCCTGGACGGCTGCAAGGGCTATTCCCAGATCAACAACAAGGGAGACGCGTACGAGCAGGGCATCCTTTCCCGTGACGGCTGGGCCGTGGTGGACGAGAGCGACCGCCACATCCTGGAAAAGGACGGATCGGACTGGGGAGAATGGGTGGCGCCGCGTCCGGAGGGGGACCGGCAGGACCTGTATCTCTTTGCCTACGGCCACGACTACAAGGCCGCCCTGTCGGACTTCACCCGCATTGCCGGCCGCATTCCGCTTCCTCCGAAGTATGTGTTCGGCTACTGGTGGAGCCGCTACTGGCAGTACAGTGATTTCGAATTCATCGACCTGGCCCGGGAGATCCGTTCCCATAACATCCCTATGGACGTGATGGTCATCGACATGGACTGGCATGACACCTGGACCCTGCAGCGGAAGAATTCCCCCAAGGACGAATTCGGCCAGCGTATCGGCTGGACCGGTTATACCTGGCAGAAGGAACTCTTCCCCCAGCCGGAGAAGACCCTCTCCCAGCTGCATGCCCTGCACCTCAAGACTTCCCTCAACCTGCATCCTGCCTCGGGCATCCAGCCCTACGAGGACTGCTACGCGGGCTTCGTGCAGGATTATCTTTCCCGCACGAAGGACTACGACGGCCCCCAAGGCTACAGATACCACGAAGGGGACTCGCTCCTCTACCTCAGGAGTGACCCCAAGACCCGCCAGGACCGCACCGCGAAAGAAGGGGAGCTGTGCCCCGTGCCCTTCCGCATCGACCAGCAGGCCTGGGCCGATGCCTACTTCAACAGCGTCATCCACCCGCTGGAGCGCCAGGGCGTGGATTTCTGGTGGCTGGACTGGCAGCAGTGGAAGCAGAGCGAATACGTCAAGGGCCTGAGCAACACCTTCTGGCTCAACTACACCTTCTTCAATGACAAGGTGCGGCGCGCCCGCAGCCTCAGCCCCGAGAAGGCCCCGCGTCCCATGATCTATCACCGCTGGGGCGGCCTGGGCAGCCACCGCTACCAGATCGGCTTTTCCGGAGACTGCTACGACACCTGGGAGGTCCTCACCTTCCTGCCCTATTTCACCGCCACCTCCTCCAACGTGGGTTACGGTTACTGGGGCCACGACATCGGCGGCCACCAGGTTCTGGGAGAGCCCTACAAGCCGGAAATCTTCACCCGCTGGCTGCAGTACGGCGTGTTCACGCCCATTTTCAAGACCCATTCCACCAAGAGCGCCGACATCGAGCGCCGTATCTGGACCTATGCGCCGGAGTACGCCAACCCCATGCGGGAGGCCGTCCGTCTGCGCTATACCCTGTCTCCCTACATCTACAACGCCGCCCGTCAGGCTTATGATACCGGCATCTGCATGACGCGTCCCATGTACTACGACTACCCCGAGAACGAGGAAGCCTACGCCATGCGGGAACAGTTCATGTTCGGAGACGACATCCTGGCTACCGTCATCGGCGAGCCCGTCGATTCGCTCACGGGCCTTGCCTCCCGCACCGTCTGGCTGCCGCAGGGTAACCAGTGGTACGACATGGCCACCGGCGTCCTGTACGAGGGCGGCCAAACCCGTACGCTGGCCTATACCCTGGACGAGAACCCCTGGTACGTGAAGGCCGGCGCCATCATTCCCATGGCCGATGAAAACCTCTCCTCGCTCCAGGAAAGGAGCAATGTGCAGCGTTTCCTCGTCGTTCCCGGAGAAGGGAAGGGGAGCTGCCGCCTGTACGAGGACGACGGCACCACCCAGGCCTATGCCAGCGACTATGCTACGACGCTGGTGACGAAGGATGCCACCCGCGAAGCCTGCGAGGTGGTGATATCGGCCCGGGAAGGAAGCTACGATGGGATGCCCGCCACGCGCCGCGTGCAGGTGACCCTGGAAGGGGTGTTTGTTCCCACTTCGGTGAGCCTGAACGGCAAGCCCGTGGACTGGCACTACATCGGCAAAGACCTTTCCGTGGTCATCGACCTGCCGGAGATGTCCGCCGCCGAGCCGGCCGTAGTGCGCTGCACGTTCGAGGGCAAGGATCCCTCCGTCCTGCGCGGCAAGAAGGGTGTCATGCACCGCATGATGGGCATCACCCCCGCCTTCAAGGACGCCTACAACCAGCACGTGGACAAATACAAGCTGCTGTCCCGTCCGTTCCTCAAACTGGCCCAGTGCGCCAGCCTGATCGACAGCGACCCGTCCCGCCTGGAGGAATACCTGCAGGGGATGGACGTGGAGGCCGTCGCCAGGGACCTGGAACCCTATCCCGGCATGGCTCCCATGGTCACCGCCATCCGTGCCCAGTGCCGTCTCTAACACGGAAATCATATTGCTCTTGTTAACAAAAAGGTGTATATTTGTGTTCTGCAAATATTCTAACACTTATGCCTTTTCTTGATTTCTTTAAAGCCAGCGCTCCTTCGGCCGTGAAGGTTCCGGCAGAAAAAGTTGACCAGACCTACAAGCGTCTCCGTTTCCAGTCTTTCCTGGCCGGTACTTTCGGTTATGCCCTGTATTACGTGTGCCGCCTGTCCATGGGCGTGATGAAGCAGCCGCTGATCGACGCGGGCCTTCTCAATGCCACGCAGCTGGGTATCATCGGGGCCTGCCTGTACTGGGCATATGCCATCTTCAAACTCATCAACGGCTTCCTGGCCGACAGCTCCAACATCAAGCGATTCATGGCCCTGGGCCTGACGGTGTCCGTTCTGATGAACTTCACCATGGGTATCCTGGGTGTGACCGCCCTTCAGGGTGGCATCGCCAACTCGGCCCTGTTCATCCTGTTCGCCATCTGCTGGGCCGTCAACGGCGCCGCCCAGTCCATGGGCGCCCCGCCGGCCATCATCGCCCTGTCCCGCTGGTTTCCGCTGCGCATACGTGGTACGTACTACGGCTTCTTCAGCAGCTCCCATAACATCGGCGAAGGCCTGTCCTTCGTGTTCGTGGGCATGCTGGTAGCCAGCTTCGGCTGGAAGTGGGGCTTCTTCGGAGCCGCCCTGGCCGGCCTGCTGGGTATCGTCCTCATCCTGCTGTTCATGCACGACTCGCCCGAGGCCAAGGGCCTGCCGCCCATCGAGGTGCTGGCAGGGGAGGCCGAGGCCAAAGAGGAACTTTCCCCCGAGCAGAAGCGTGCCCAGACCAAGCGCATGCAGGCTGCCGTCATCAAGAATCCCGGTGTGTGGATCCTGGCCGCCGCCAGCGCCTTCATGTACATGAGCCGCTACGCCATCAACGAGTGGGGTACCATCTTCCTCCAGGAGGCGAAGGGCTATGACCTGGCCGGCGCCGCCGCCATCATCGGCATCAACCCCATCTTCGGCATTATCGGCACCGTCGTTTCCGGCTGGCTGTCCGACGTCCTCTTCAAGGGAGACCGCAAGTATCCTGCCTTCGTGGCCGGTATCCTGGAAGCCATCGCCCTGGCCCTGTTCCTCTTCGGTGGTGCTTCCAAGTGGCTCAATATCACGGCTATGGTGCTCTTCGGCATTGCCATTGGCGTGCTCATCAGCTTCCTGGGCGGCCTCATGGCGGTGGATCTGGTTCCCCGCCAGGCCACGGGTGCGGCCCTGGGTATCGTGGGCCTGGCCAGCTATGCCGCCGCCGGTTTGCAGAACGTGGTCACCGGTTTTCTCATGGACAGCGGTGCCGCCGGCGTGCGCGATTACACCTATGTGAAATGGTTCTGGCTGGGCGCGGCGGTGATTTCCTTCGTCCTGCCCATCCTGAACTGGAGACGCAAAAAGCAAGTTATCAACTAAATGGGTATCGAGTTTCCAGCCTCCTATTGGAAGGATTATGCCTTGCTGGACTCCGGAAACGGGGAGAAACTGGAGCGCTTTGGCGCCTGGGTACTCCGCCGGCCGGAGCCTAAGGCCCTTTGGACGCCTTCGCTCTCCGAGCAGGAGTGGCGTCGCAAGGCCGATGTGACCTTCCGTCCCGGCGCCGGATTCGGCAAGGCCGGGAAGGAGGACAGCGGCACCTGGGAGCGCTCCCGCCGCACCGACGACCAGTGGGGGATTGTCTATAACGGAGCGCAGGATGCCGAGACGCACGCGGCGTCGGACCTGCACCTGTCCCTGCGCCTGGGACTCACGGCCTTCAAGCATGTGGGCGTGTTCCCCGAGCAGGCGCCCAACTGGGAGTTCATTTACCGGGAGACTTCCCGCCTGGCGCGCATCCACAAGGCCAACGGCCTGCCCGCCCCCAAGGTGCTCAACCTCTTCGCCTACACGGGAGCCGCCTCCCTCGCCGCCCGCTGTGCCGGGGCCGATGTCACGCACCTGGACTCGGTGCGCCAGGTGGTCACCTGGGCCCGCGAAAACATGGAGCGGAGCGGCCTGGACGGCATTCGCTGGGTGGTGGAGGATGCCCTCAAGTTTGCCACCCGCGAGGCCCGGCGCGGCAATAAGTACGACGGCATTATTCTGGACCCCCCGGCCTACGGACACGGTCCCGACGGCGAGAAATGGAAACTGGACGAGCTCCTGTTCGGCCTGCTCCGCAACGTGGCGGCCATCCTGTCCGAACGGGATGCCTTCATGGTCCTGAACCTCTACTCTAATGGCTACAGCGCCGCCCTGGGAGAAACGGTGGTGCGGGAAGCCTTTCAGGGCCGCTTCCAGGAAATGACTTCCGGCGAGCTGGCCCTGAACGACTCTTTTGGCAAAGCGCTGCCGCTTTCCATCTATGTTCGCCTGAAACGCTAATTGGTTTTTTTATGGAATATTTGATTGTCAATTGGAATATCAACCCGGTCATCCTGCATCTGGGCGGGTTCGAACTCCGGTGGTACTCGCTCCTGTTCGTGGGCGGCTTTGTGCTGGGCTGGTTCATCATGCGCAGTTTTTTCCGTCGGGAAAAAATCAATGAGGCCCTGCTGGACCCCATGCTGTACATGCTTCTGATCTGCACCATCGTGGGCGCCCGCCTGGGCCATTGCCTGTTCTATCAGCCAGACTACTACCTGGGCAGCTGGGCAGGATTCTGGGAGATTTTCATGCCCTGGAAAGGGGGCCTGGCCAGTCACGGCGGCACCATCGCCATCATCCTGGGCATCTGGTGGTATGCCCGTAAATATGGCCCCGCCAACGGTTTCGACTTTGTCTGGGTGCTGGACCATCTTGTCATTCCCGTTTCTTTCGCTGCCTGTTTCATCCGCCTGGGAAACCTCTTCAACTCAGAGATCTACGGGGGGCCTACGCAGCTTCCCTGGGGCTTTGTCTTCCAGCGCAACGGGGAGACGGTACCCTGTCATCCCACCCAGCTCTACGAGGCCGGCACGTATCTTCTGCTGGGCCTGCTTCTGTGGTTCCTCTATTGGAAAAAGGCGCACAAACTCTATCGCGGCAGCTTCGTGGGGCTGTTCATGATTGTCTGTTTCGGCAGCCGCTTCCTCATCGAGTTCATCAAGAACGACCAGGTGGAGTTTGAGGCCAATATGCTCCTCAATATGGGGCAACTCCTCAGCATTCCTTTCATCCTGCTGGGCATCGGCTTCCTGGTGTATGCCTGCAAGCGTCGCCAGGGTGTCCTCGCAGTTCCCCCCGCCTCCGCCCCGAAGAAGAAAGAGGCCACCCATTACGCCAAACCGCTGAACGACTAATACTTCGGCAGGTTTCCAGCTCCTCAACGCGCCCCCGCAGGCGCGTTTTTTCGTATCTGTAAAACTGCCACGGAGGGACGCGGTTGACCTTTTTAAAGATATTTATTTTGGCTTGATTTTTGTAGCCAGGAGTCCGCTTATATTTATGGTTTGTATGCATTTGAATTTGAAGCAGTTTTTCCTTATGCTGGCGCTGCTGGTTCCTGTGGCGGCGCGGGCGCAATATCAGGGCACGGAGCGGCCTGCGGGGGACACGACGCTGGTTCTCTCGCTGGAGGACGCCATCCGCATCGCCCTTTCCGAAAACACCTCGGTCAAAGTGGCCGACCTGGAAGTGCAGCGGCAGGAGTATGCCCATAAGGGTACCTACGCGGCGCTTTTCCCCCAGGTGAGCGGCTCCGGCTCCTACCAGCGCACCATCAAAAAGCAGGTGATGTACATGGGCGGCAGTTCCGACGACGAAAAAGGCGGCGGCATGGCCGGCATGTACAGCAGCATGATGGAGCCCATCTACTACTACCTGGAACAGCTCATGGCCCAGCACCCCGGGGCCATCCAGCCCTATGTTCCGGCGCCGGTGGAAGACAGCGGCAAATCGGCCTCCGACGGCTTTGAGGTGGGCCGGTTGAATACCTTCAGCGTGGGCGTCAGCGCGGCCATGCCCCTGGTGAACGCCCAGCTCTGGGAGAGCATCTCCCTGTCGGCCGACCAGGTGGAGCTGGCCGTGGAAAAGGCCCGCGAGTCGCGCCTGGGCACGGTAACCTCCGTGAAACAGGCCTACTACGCCGTGCTTCTTGCCAAGGAAGCCTTCCAGGTGTACAAGAGCGTGTATGAGAACGCCCTGGAAAACTTCCGGCAGACGGAACTCAAATACAACGCCCAGAAAGCCTCGGAACTGGACCTCACCCGTGCCAAGAGCAGCGTGGCGGCCGCCGTTCCCAATGTGTACAATGCCGAGAGCAGCGTCCTGCTGGCCCTGTGGCAGCTCAAGGCCGTGATGGGCATTGACCTGGAACGGGCCATTGACGTGTCCGGCAACCTGGCCGAATATGCCCAGGACATGTTCCGTACCCTGCACGAAGGGGAAGAGGCCCCGCTGGACGGAAACAGCGCCCTCCGGCAGCTGGACATGCAGGCCCAGCAGCTGGCCAAGACCATCCGCATGCAGCAGTACGCCTACCTACCGTCCCTGAACCTGTCTTTCGCCTACAGCTACAACGCCATGACGAACGACTTCAAGTTCAGCGAGTACCGCTGGACGCCCTATTCCTACGTGGGCCTGAACCTGTCCATCCCCATTTTCTCCGGCGGACAGCGCTATCACGCCATCAAGCAGTCGCGCGTGCAGGCCGATGAACTCCAGCTCCAGCGCCGGGAGACCGAACGCCAGCTCCGGATTGGCATCCGCCAGAGCCTGCAGACCATGGAGACGGCCATGAAATCCTATGACGCCGCCGCAGACGCCATCGAGACGGCCGAGAAAGCCTACGACATTGCCTCCAAGAGCTACAAGGTGGGCCGGAGCACGCTCACCGACCTGAACAATACCGAACTCACCCTCACCCAGACCCGTTTGCAGGCGGCGCAGGCCGTCTATAATTTCGTGGTGGCCAAAGCCGGCCTGGAGCAGGTCCTGGGCTATGATTTTGCATCAGAAGAAAAGTAACGATATGAGAACCAAGATTGCCCTGATTCCCGCCTTGCTGGTGTTGGCCTCGTGCGGGAACGGAAACACTTCGAAAACAGCCGCACCCGGTGCCCCCGGCGCTCCCGCCGCCGTCCCCAACGTAGAGGTCACAGAGGCCCTCGTGCAGGACGTCCCGCAGGAGAGCACCTATGCCACCTCCGTGGAGGCCTATGCCGTGAACAATATCATGCCCCAGAGCGGAGGCCGCATCCGCAAGATCAACGTGGAAGTGGGGGACTACGTCTCCAAGGGACAGGTCCTGGCCGAGATGGACCGCCTCCAGCTGGAGCAGCTGGAACTCCAGATCCAGAACGACGAGGCCGAATATGCCCGTCTCAAGAGCCTCTATGAGGAAGGCGGCGTCTCGAAGAGTGATTTCGAAACGGCCGAACTGGCCTACAAAGTGCGCCGTACCAATTACCAGAACGTGCTGGAAAACACCGTCCTGCGCAGCCCCATCACCGGTTTTGTCACCGCCCGCAACTTTGACGCCGGCGACATGTTCTCCCTGAGCGCCCCGCTCTTTACCGTACAGCAGGTGGTGCCCGTGAAACTGCGCGTGGGGGTGTCGGAGAGCGAATACACCAAGGTGAAAAAAGGCGACAAGGTGCGGCTCACGGCCGATGCCCTTCCCGGCAAGACCTTCACCGGCAAGGTGGAAAGGCTGTATCCCACCATGGATGCCGCCACCCATACCTTCAAGGTGGAGGTGGTGGTGCCCAACACCGACCGGGTGCTCCGTCCGGGCATGTACGCCCGCGTGACGGTGGACTTCGGCTCCCGGCAGCATGTGGTGATTCCCGACCAGGCCGTAGTGCGCATGGAAGGCACCGGCCAGCGCTTCGTGTACCTGCTCCAGGATAACGGGACGGTTTCCTTCTGCCCCGTCACCCTGGGACGCCACCTGGACAATACCTACGAGATCCTGGAAGGCCTTTCCGGCGGCGAGCAGGTGGTGGTGAAAGGCCAGTCGGCCCTGAAAGATGGCGTAAGCGTCAATGTATTAAACAAGTAGCTGCCTATGAGCATCTATAGAACAGCGGTTGACAAGCCCGTCACTACCGCCCTGGTTTTCCTGGCTTTCGCCATCCTGGGTGTCTTTTCCCTGGTGCAGCTGCCCGTGGACAATTTCCCGGACATGGAGTCCAACACCATCATGGTGATGAGTTCCTATCCGGGCGCCAGCGCGGAAGATGTGGAAACCAACCTCACCAAGCTGCTGGAGAACTCCCTCAACTCCATCGCCAACCTCAAGAACGTGAGCTCCTCGTCGCGGGAGAACGTGTCGCTCCTCACCCTGGAATTCCAGTACGGCGTGGATATCGAGGTGGCCACCAATGACGTGCGGGACAAGCTGGACATGATCAAGTCCTCGCTCCCGGACGGGGCCACCAACCCCACCATCTTCAAGTTCAGCGCCGACGACATGCCCATCATGATCCTGGCCTGTACGGCCAGCCAGAGCGTGAGCGCCCTGGACAAGATCCTGGAAGACCGCGTGGCCACCCCGCTGGCCCGCGTGTCCGGCGTGGGTACTGTTTCCGTGAGCGGCGCCCCCAACCGGGAAATCAAGGTCTATTGCGACCCTTCCAAGCTGGAAGCCTATGGCATCAGCCTCAGTTCCCTGTCGGCCATCATCGCGTCCGAGAACCGCAACGTGCCGTCGGGAAGCATCGATATTGGCTCCAACACCTATGCCCTGCGCATCAAGAAAGAGTTCAGCGACCCCCGGGAACTGCTGGACATCGTGGTGGGCTACAAGGGTGGCAACGCCGTGTACCTCAAGGATGTGGCCCGCGTGGAAGACGGGCTGGAAGAGCGCTCGCAGGAGTCCTATACCAACGGGACCCGCGGTGCCCAGATCATCATCCAGAAGCAGTCGGGCTATAACACGGTGAACGTGATCCGGGAGGTGAAGAAGGCCCTGGCCAAGCTCCAGCCCAACCTGCCCTCCGACATCAAGATCAATACGGTGGTGGACTCCTCCACCAACATCCTCAACACCATCCGCTCCCTCATGGAAACCATCCTCATCACCTTCCTGGTGGTGATGCTGGTGGTCTTCCTCTTCCTGGGCCGGTGGCGCGGAACCCTCATCGTGGTGCTCAGTATCCCCATCGCCCTGCTGGCTTCGCTCATGTACCTGTTCTTCACGGGGAACACCCTGAACATCATTTCCATGAGCGCTCTGTCCATCGCCATCGGCATGGTGGTGGACGATGCCATCGTGGTGCTGGAGAACGTCACTTCGCATATCGAGCGCGGGGAGAAGCCCCGCGAGGCGGCCGTGCACGGCACCGCCGAGGTAGGTATCTCGGTCATCGCCTCCACGCTCACCATGCTGTGCGTGTTCCTGCCCCTCACCATGATCAAGGGCATGACCGGCCTGATGTTCCGCCAGCTGGGCTGGATTGTGAGCATCATCATGATCGTGTCCACCACGGCGGCCCTCACGCTGGTGCCCATGCTCTGCGCCCTGCTGCTCAAGAAAGACCACAAGACCAACAAGTTCCATGAGATCCTGTTCATGCCCGTGAACAAGTTCCTGGACGGTCTCTCGGCGACATACTCGCGTTTTATCGCCTGGTGCATGCGTCACAAGCTCATCGTGCTTTCCACGGCCTTTGTCATCTTCGGCGTGGTGCTCGCCATCTATGCCCCCCGCATGAAGACGGAGTTCTTTCCCACGCAGGACCAGGGCCGGGTGAGCATATCGGCCGAACTGCCCATCGGTACGGCGCAGGACGTCACGCGCGACGTGGCGGCCGAGATTTACGCCAAGATCCGCGCCGACGTGCCGGAAATCAAGGTGATGAGCTACAACTTCGGCCAGGCCGATGCCGACAACACCTGGGCCAACATGCGTTCGAACGGCACTTACATCATCTCCTTCAACATCAACGTGCACACCGCCACGGAACGCCGGGCGCTGGCCCGGGAGAAGGGGATCCCCTTCCGCACCACCTCCGAGATTGCCGATGTGGTGCGCGCCGACCTGCGCCTCTTCCCGGAACTGAAGAAGGCCAATGTGACGGAAGGCGGCATGGGCATGGGCGGCGCATCCCGCGTGGTGCTGGAAATCTACGGCTACGATTTCGAGGAAACGGAGCGCTGGGCCAAGACCTACCGCCAGCAGATGATGGCCTCCGGCCGCTTCTCGCAGGTGCTCCTGGGCCGCGACGACTATACGCCCGAGTACGAGGTGGACTTCGACCGCGAGAAACTGGCCCTCAACGGCCTTTCTTCCACCACCGCCGCCGCGGCGGTATCGGCCGCCATGAGCGGTGCCGTGGGATCCTTCTACCGCGAGGACGGCGACGAGTACAACATCCGCGTGCGCTATGCGCCGGAGTTCCGCCGCAGCATGGACGACATCGAGAACATCCTGGTCTATAATGCCGCCGGGCAGGGAATCCGCGTGCGCGACCTGGGCCGCGTGGTGGAATCCAAGGTGCCGCCCACCATCCAGCGCAAGAACCGCGAGCGCTACATCTCAGCCACCGGCCTGGTGGCCCGGGGAACGGCCCTGTCGGAAGCCGTGGAGAGCATTGACGCCATCCTGGCCGACAATCCGCTTCCGCCGGAACTGTCCTACGCCATCAGCGGCGACTATGAAGAGCAGCAGGAGATGTTCGGCTCCCTGCTGCTGCTGGTGGCCCTCATCGTGATCCTGGTGTACATGGTGATGGCTTCCCAGTTCGAGTCCTTCCTGGGACCGTTCGTCATCATGTTCTCCATCCCCTTCGCCTTCACGGGCGTGGCCCTGGGCAATATGCTGGGGAACATGGCCATCGGCATGATGTCCATGGTGGGTATCATCATCCTGCTGGGTATCGTGGTGAAAAACGGTATCGTGCTCATCGACTACACCATCCTCTTGCAGGAACGGGGATACAGCGTGCGGGAGGCTTCCATTACGGCGGCCAAGGCCCGTATGCGCCCCATCCTGATGACCACCCTTACCACCGTGCTGGGTATGCTGCCCATGGCGTTGGGCCGGGGAGCAGGTTCGGAAATGTGGAATGGTCTGGGTACCACCGTGGCCTGGGGTCTTTCCGTCTCCACGCTCATCACCCTGGTGCTCATCCCCGTCCTCTACTGCGGCTTGTCCGAACACCGAGAAAGACGTAAAGCTAAGAAAAGATAAAATGAAAGCGATATTCGTTGTATATAATCAGGCATACAATCAGGAGATTGTAGAGATGCTGGAAGGGATGGGCCAGCGGGGTTACACCGTGTGGCAGGAAATAGGTGGCCGTGGATCCGTGGATGGAGAACCCCATCTGGGGAACCACGCCTGGCCCACGCAGAATCACGCCCTCTTGAGCGTAGTGGAAGATGCCCTGGCCCCTAAGATCATGCAGGAGCTCAGGAAGACCGATACCGCCAACAAGGCCTTAGGCCTCCGTGCCTATGTCCTGCCGGTAGAAGATCAGCTCTAAAAAAATTCTTATATTTGTAAGATTAAAGATTAAAGATTAAAAACTATGGCAAAAGTAGCTACCAATACCAATTTCGAGGAGCTCCTCCAGGATGAGAAGCTCGTCATCGTGGACT
>JAEEGJ010023954.1_pt1 | contig 12729 bp, 14 predicted proteins | sample 8958761 | NCBI WGS metagenome assembly JAEEGJ01 (sample SAMN16246546, study PRJNA631951) | gut metagenome | biome: gut microbiome; feature: rumen; material: RS-attached | host: Bos | place: Iran: Karaj | collected 2018-10
TCTTAGGGGCAGATGCCACTGAGCGGGGCGGTCAAGGGGGAGGGTCACCCCCTTGCGAGGTTCCATAGGGCAAGCAGCCCTTGGTGGGTTCTTAGGGCAAAGCCCTGAGTCCCTCGGAAGAGCCCACTAACTACGTAAGCATAGCGTGTAGTTATAGTGGGCTATATCAAGGGCAAGCCCTTCATTACTCTCCGCACCCGATTTGCTTACGGAACATGTTGCTTGTGAATCACGTCTATCAGGTACTGGTTGATGTCGCTATGGGTGAAGCAGTCATCCACCTTGAACTTGCTGCCAAAGTGCTCCGACCAATATTCGAAGCAGAAGTCATCAGGGAAAAGTATGACCAGTCGCCCTGCGAACTTCTTCATCATTGAATCCGTGAGGTTGTTACCTACTCCAACTGCCAGCCAGTCGAAGTCAGGATGGGCCAATGCTCCAAGCAAGGCGGTCTTCTCTTCCGACACGATGACAATCTGTCTCTTATGACAAAGATGCTCACCAAAGAACACGTTAGAGTCTGTATAATAGTCGAAGGCATACCAGGGATAGAGATGGTCAACGAGTTCATCCTTCTGGAGTATGGCTCCATCCTCAGTATTGTAGTAGATGACACTACCACCAACTATCATCCCTTTCTTGTTGATGCGAGGCAGAACAGTACCAAAGTGTTCGTTCATCGTTTTATCGACAGCTCCCAACCGATAGCGCATAACAAGGTTGTCAATGCGGTTCGTCATCCTTTTATCAGCCTTAACCACCTTATCCAGATAATCAGTCAAAGAGGAAAGATGAGGAACAACGCTATCCTTCGGAATCTCTATGAAAGAACGCTCATAGGCAGGAGCCTTTGTGGCAAGTATCTGTTTCAGTTCTTTATCGTCCATGTTTTATTCAATTTATGCAGATTATGCAGTTATGCAACATGAATAATGTGAATAATGAATAATCCAAGTCTACTCTTTCAGTAGTCTTGACACCTTGCTTTGTGAAATACCGAGCTGTTCGGCTATCGCTGTTTGCGTCATTCCCTTGGCTGAGAGTTCCCTTATGCGAGCCTTTATTTCTTCCCTTTCGTTATTGTTCTCAATGCTCAGATGTTCCTGTTCAGTACCGAAACCACGACTGATGAAGCCCAGATTACCGTCTTCGTCCTTGCAGCGTTCGTAGACAGCCACATGATCGGCTCCCATTGTCAGCTCTCCATTGCGCCATTTGCATTGTTTGACGTAGACAAGGTTTGAGTCGATGCTGGATTGGGCTATTCCAATGGCATCATCGATCAGTTGGTTTATCTTGGCAGAGCCTTGCATGGCTGAAAGGGAAAGAGGAACGTTGCCAGAGAACATCTTAGGGACGTGGTTGAGCACTACCAAAGTCCAATTGTACTTCTTCTTCAAGGTGTTCAGCGAGGCCATCAGAGCACCAGCATCTGCACTTCTGTCAAGTGACTGACCTAAAGCGGTGATGTTGTCGATGAACACCACTTCTACATGATTGGCTACAGCTACTTCCTCTATTCCCTTAAGGACATCCTCGGCAGGATGCTCTCTATCCATCTCTGCACGGAGAAAAGTTGGAGGGAAGTTTGGTGTCTCGTAGCGGTTGCCCAACTGGCGAGGGGTCATCTCACAGTCTACATACAGCAGTCGTTTGCCACTTTCAGCAATATAGCGGGCTATCTGCATGGCGAATATGGTTTTACCAATACCAGACTGGCCGAAGATGATACTTAGATCACCTTCGAGCACAATGTCTGGATAGAGAGAAACCAATGGTGGCAACTGATGGGCATCGTCGATGCACTGGTTCATCCGTTCAACATGGAATCCACCACCATCCACAGGATCACTCTCCTGGAGTTCCTTAAATTTTTGTTCGATAATGTCCATTCCTGCCTTAGTCATGCCTTCTCTATCAGATTATCGATGTCCAACTTGGAGTATAGGTTGCGTCGTCCTATCTTGTGGACTTTGATTTTCCCCGCTTTTTGCATTCTCCATAGAGTAGATGGAGTAATGTGCAGGTGTGCGCACGCCTCGTCTCTGTTGTAATACACGTTGTCGTTGGCAACGGGTTGTTCCTTGAACTGTCCCTTACCAAGCACCTCTTGAACCATTTCTGCAACGACCTCCTTGAGATCTTCCTTTTGCAGCATTAAGAAATTTCCTTGCATATAATAAGATTTTAAATTTCATGCTGCGAAATTACTGCAATAGCATGGGGTATTTCCTCGGCAAAGAAAATCACGAATTCTGCCGAGGTGGAATTTACAATTCAAGACTTGTTTTTAACAAATAACCCCGTTGGTAACTAAAAAGGATGCCCGAAATGAGCATCCTTGAACAATTAATTTATATTGGGATTGATGGCCGATAGAAATCGAAGTTTTATGTCTGTTGCAAATTTCCGCCCTCGTTGTATTTGGGCTGCCGAAATGTTTATATTGCCATCATTTGTTTCGGACATGATTGCGTTGTAGGTGGCCTCAGTCCAATCAAACCCCTTGTTAATATTGTAGTTGGGAAACTTCTCGCGCATGGCAATATGGAATGTGCGGTAGTTGTATTCGTCGTTTGTGAGTTTGCCTTTCACCAATGCGGCAAAGATGTATGCCAGTATGGTGTCGGACTTTTCAGTCTGCTTCCATTCGGATAGTTCTTTTTCAATCGCGATAGTCAGAATGGGTACATACTCTGTAGGCAACATTTCTTCCAATAAAAGTATCGTAATCATCCTTCCTCTGCGTCCTTCTTCTTCGAGAAGAGCAGTCTCTATTACCTGCCTGGTATCTCCCTTTTCCGACTTCTTGACAACTTCCTTCCATTTAGTCTTTGAGTAATAGGCCTTGTCAATGCTCGTGCCAATGAGAGATTCAATAGCTTTTCGTCCGATCTGCTTCTCCCAATTAGGGTTGTCTTTTTTTAAGAATTTATGAGATATGAGGTCTGCGGCATGCAGGAAGCCGTTTTCGAATATAATCCAATAGTAAAAGCTATACAGATAAGGGTTCCTGTGTAGCAACCTCTCTCGAATAACATCGTTATCGAGTGAAGACTTAAACATTTCTTTCAGACCATCCTTCAAGGGATTGTCGTCAGTGTCCATAAGCCCTTGCTCATAATACTTATTGCCAGGAAACAGTCTTGCCACTATCTTTATCATACCTTTGACCCCTACGAAAGAAAGCATTTCTATAAGGAAGAGTGTGTTGTACTTGAAGAAAGTCATATCGCCGTTATATGCATTCTGAAATATAGTCGTGAATTCTGCATATTGTTCGCGGTGGTCATAGTGCCAACGACGAAGCGTCATCAAGTTTAACGCGTCACTTGTTATTTCTGCTGTTTCTTGATGCCGGTTACGATTGTATAACCGTTTATAATCTCCGACAGCTTCCATCATTTCTTGCGTTTCTGGCTCTTCTGCCTTTTCAAAAATTGTCTTTAGCAATTTTTCTGTACCGTTATCATAGAGAAGATAGTAGCACAAGCAGTATGTTGTTGTGTCACCTGTTTCGATAGCCTTTGAGCATAGCTTCTCGATGTCGAAATCATCTTTAGATGTGACGGCAGTAAGGTTAAGTACGACAGATTGGAGCGGTTCGGCATTGCCATCACTGATGTCTAAGATGGTTTGGTGATATGGCTTCTGTAACTGTTCTTCCAGGTCATGCTTAAACTTGGAATATAATTCTGCGTTAGCCTCTTTCCATTCCAATATTGTTTTTTCGTCCATGAATAATCTCGTCTTTTGAACTAATTCTTTTTGAATAAATCGTCTGCCGTCACCTGTTTATTGACTTTCCTCGCGTACATATTATTATATAGTCCAAATGGGGTAACATAAACAATGGAAAAGGACTTCCTTGTGTTCGTCACTTTTCTGAATGTACGAAGTCGCTCATCCACACGGTTGGCATAGGCTTTCGTTATTTCATATTCGCCGCTGGAGTACTTCATTTCACATACACTGATGGTCTTGTCATTTCGGTCTATCAGCAAGTCAATCTGCCCGCCTCTCTTCAGATCCTCATCAGCATTGGCATCATTGATGACTGTCTCTGACGGACGGTAATTCCAGGAACAGGGCGAGTAATATGCCCCACTAATACCTAAAGCACTTACAATCTGTTCGACATGATGCAGGCAGACGGTCTCAAAAGCATAGCCAGACCATGCGATATATTCAGGTTTCCCAATCATCTGCATCCAGTAATTCTTGCCATAGCTTCCTCCGTTCTTCATAAAGTGGAGATAGAAGAGTGAGAACTGATCTGTCAGTTGGAACATTTTGTTCTTCTTTTCCTTACCGAAAGGCTGGTACGAACGGATGAACTCGCATGTCTCTAATTCTTTGAGCAGTGTGGTGAGATTGCCATTATTTGGCAACTTCGTCTTGCAGATTAACTCAAGACGGGTCATTCCTTTCCGACTGTTGCTGAGCGCATTGATGACTGCGATATGATTCTCGGCCTTTTTGAAAAGAGAGTCGTATAATTTGTTGAACTCGTCGGTCAGTTCTCCACCTCTGGTAAAGCATAGGTCGTTGATGTTCTCTGCCACGCTTTTGTCTTTGCTAAACAGCGACAAATAGTAGGCGACTCCTCCGACTGCCATGTAGCAGTCAATAATCTCAGGGCGTTCATAGTTGAAACCCTTGCTATGGAAGTATTGCTCCGTTTCCTCAAGACAGAAGGGAGAAACCAGCATCTTGTGATTAACACGGTTGTGCAGCCCACCTCTGGCGTTGATTAGTTTCTTTAGCATCCATGACGTGGCGGAACCACAGACAATCAGCTTGATGTCATTCCGATAATAGGCCCAGTCGTTCCAGAAATGCTCCAGTGCTCCAAGGAAACGGGATTTCGGTGTGTCAAGCCAGGGAAGTTCGTCAATGAAGATGACTTTTGTGCCTTCTCCCAGCTTTTCAATGTTCTTGGAGAGCATTCGGAATGCCTCTGTCCAGCTCTTAGGTCGCTGGTCATCATGGAAGAAATCTTCCAGTGCGTATGAGAAATTCAATAGTTGGTCAGAAAGGTTTGCTTTTTCCTTACCTGTCATCCTGAAGGTGAACCTACCTTCCAGCAGTTCCTTCACAAGAAAGGTCTTGCCTACACGCCGTCTTCCATAGATGGCAACAAACTCTGACTGTTCTGAAGAAATGTACTTCTTCAACTCCATCTTCTCTTTTTCGCGACCAATAATAGATTTTTCCATATCGTGATTATTTATAATCTGGCGCAAAGTTACAAAAAATATGCGATTGCGCCAAATAATAACTCTATAAATTGGCGCAATCTTGACTTTTTTGTGAGATTGCGCCGACTTATAATGCGATTTTTGCCTTATGACTTCAATTTGGAGGCAGCTTTTATGATTCTTTTTCTTTCTTCAGCACTCAGGTTTTTCAGAATCTCCAGAATAACATCGTCTTCACTTTTCAGACCATGTTCATAGAGTAGGTAGGCATTGTATTCCGTCATTTTTTCATACGGATAGGTGCCGATATAGATTGACGTAACATCTCCTCCGCTACTATGCCCCATGCTGTCGCTTATGTATTTATGTGGCACTTTTCCCGAATTGTTCAGATTAGTGGCAAAACTGTGTCGGGCCCAGGTAGAGGTTGGTTCCTGTTCCATTTTAAGGATTTCGGCCACTTTAGCCATATGCTTACCTATATATTTATTGTATCGCTGTATTGTCCACAACTCTGTCTCTGTTGGTATGCCTTCTTTCATGATTGGAAATACACGACTGCCCAATAGGGGAGGATTTGCGTATTTGTCCAGTATCTTTTTTATCTCTGGCGTGATGGGGAATATCACCTCACTGTCATCTTCACTGCGACCTTCCGTCTTGTGCCTTAAAAAACGGAATTGTTGACCATGCGTGGCGAAATACCACTCATCGTATTCCAGTCGTAGTGTATCTGCCAGATTCTGGCCGTCTCCAAGATACATGAACAAGAATAAGCCAAGATCACGAAACATAGCCTCCTTCTCTTGTGGATAGAATAGCTCTTTGCCATCATCATCCTTTGCTTCTCCTTTTTCCCAGAAGTCATATAGGCGCTTCATCGTAGGCACATCGAGGAATTCATGCTTCCTGCTGTTCGACTTGTTGTAGCCACTGTCTTTGAACATTTCCTTCGTGTCGCCTTTGATTAGTCCCTCGTCTATGCATACGTTGACTATTGCCCTAAAAGTCCTCAGGCGAATGCCAATGGTAGAATCTCTCAGTTCCCGATTCTTCATCTTCTTCACCCATTTCATTATAAATGAGCGATTGATGTCGGCGAAAGACACGTTACTTCCCATGTCTTTGATAAAACTGTTCATCACATCTTTGTTGGTCTTTGCAGTGCCAAGGCTCGTCTCAGCCCTTTCCTCAATGTATTTCTCCCAGACAGAATAAATGGTCTTTCCTTCAGGAGCAAACCCTGTGAATCGCTCTTGTAGCTTGTTTAAACTGAATGATTCGTCATCGATCATCTCATTGATCATCTTCTCAACCCGTTGCATCAGAGTCTTTAGCTCCTTTCGCTCACCAGCTTTCTTGTTTCTTGCCTGTCTTTCGCATTCGCAAAGATCCATCCATTCCTCCTTCGTATATTTCTTTCCAATACGCAGATAGATGGACTTGCCGTTATAGGCAACTCTGACAGCTACAGGCAGTGCTTGTGTGTCGTCATCAGTAGCTCGTCTGGTATCGAGTGCCAGTGTTCCGTATGCGCTGCCGTTCGAAGATGTAAACTTGGCAAGGCTCGATGAACCACGGCTGGAGTACTTCCTTGCCTCAGTTTTTGCCTCTTTGGTGAAATTCGCGTTCTTTCTTTTCATATAAAAACCTCCTATTTAAAGGTGTTTTGACATTAATTCGGTGAAATTCAGGTGAAATTCGCGACCGAAAACTGGTGCAAAATTACGCAATTTCCTGCAAACTGCCAAATTTTTAAAGCGTTAATTTTCAGATATTTACGATTTTATGCAATTTCATGAAATGTATATGGATAAGATTCATAATCATGAGGTCCCCAGTTCAATCCTGGGTCCCGCTACAAAGAAGGCAGTTAGATTTAGAGTCTAATTGCCTTTTTTCTTTGTTTTTTTTTGTCGATACAGAAAAAAGACTTATTTTTGCAGCCATGAAACAGATTATATCCACCATATTACTAATCGTGCTGGCGATGGGTGCCAGGGCTCAAGAAGTGGTACGCCTGCTTGAGCCGGCTTATGCCGATAGTGCCGCTGTGTATCGCCAGAGCGTGTATGTACCACAGAAGTGGGAGAAAAGTCGTATAGTCCTGTCCATCGAGCGTCCGCTTGGTGCTACCTTAGTGCGTGTCAACGGCATCGAGGCTGGCGGCGATACATCGATGGTTGCACCTCATGTGGTGGATGTTACCAGGATGATAGCTGCAGGCCAGCGCAACACTGTCGAGATAAGTGTGGCTGGACACGATTCGCGTGGCATACTGGGTGCTGTCGAATTGCGTTCGCAACCTCGCCGCTTATATATTAAAGATGTGGCAATGAATCCACAACCATACAAGGGGTATGTAAAACTCGATGTAGATTTTGGTGGCAGCTCGCCCGACTTCAGCTACTATATGCTGGATGTGCTTGTGCAGAAGGAGAATTGCGACTCGGCCAACATGTATGTCAACAGTTGGTTTCTGGGCAATGACCACATGCACATGGATGTGGCCGTGCCTGATAACGACCGCTTGTGGGACGAGTTCCGTCCCAACGTGTATCGCATGGGCCTGAGCATAGATAAGGATTATCAGGAACTGACGTTTGGCATGCGCGAGGTTGGGGTAGTGGGTGGCCGACTGCACATCAATCGCCGTCCTGCCTATCTGCGAGGTGTGCTGATGGACGATTATTTCCCTATGTGGGGCCGTATGCCAACCGATGCGGCCACATGGGAGAAGATTTTCAGACGACTTGAGGCTCTGGGTATCAACTATGTGAGATTTCGTGGATTCTGCCCTGTCGACGCAGCTTTCCAGGCTGCCGATAAGGTGGGAATGTATCTGCAACCAGAGGCCAAGTCGAAGCGCGAACTTGAGCGCATCACGGCCGTGTATGGTCGCCATCCATCATTGGTGCTGGTGCGATTCAACGATGCCGACTATGTGTGGAACGATCAAAAACTGACGTATGTGGTGCTGAATCAGAAGGTGATATATGGCCGCGACCTGCTTACGTATAAACTTGGTGTGGAGCATCGATTGCTCAACGACACCCTGGGCCACTATCTGCTAGGCGGAATGTGCGATCGCGATGGTGACTTCAGTGGAGTGCTGCATGCCCGTTGGGGCGATGGTCAGGACGATCTTAGTGCCAAGGACTTCACCCAGTTCTGTCGCCAGATAGTGCCTTTGGCGCGAATCAGCAAGACCAGCTACACGCTCAGCGATACGTTGCATGTGCCAGTGTCGGCCTACAATGCCATGTATGGTTTTCTGCAAGGTGTTCGCGTCACGTATTTTCTGCATACCGATTCTGGAAAGGTGGTGGCAGGTGGACTGGTCTCCAAGGGCAAGATACCACTAGCCTCGAACACCAACTTGGGTGAGGTGGTGTTCCCCCTCGACTCGCTAAAGCACCCATGCCAGCTAACCCTTACACTGGTAGTTGGCAACACTATGGTGCGCAATCACTGGGATTTCGAAGTCGCGGATAGCGTGCGATGACACCTGTCATTTCTGATTATTCATCTTTGCATAAACCTTGCTTATCTCTTTCTCGAGTTTGCCCTTCTTTTGCAGGTTGAGATAGTTTTCCAGCAGCTTTACCTTGCCAGTCAGTTCGCTGTTTGGCTCGTAAAACTGTAACAATACGTCTATCGCATAATAAAACAGTTTCTCATCCAGCACCTTTACTTTGCGGTCCATACAGTAATAACTATACGATGCCAGATATGCTATCAGATACGGCAGAGTTTTCTCTGATGTAGCCAGCGAAGCCATGTCCTCGTCGATTGGGATGTTAACCTCATCGCTTGCCTGAGTCCATTTCACTATATACTGGGCTGCCTGATCTATCTGCGGTGCTGAAAGCTTATGCGTAAGATAATACTGTATGCACTTCATTGCATCATCGTTGTGGTCGTGACAGATAGCTGCACTTTTAAACTCCATTGGCTCTGGCAGGTCAACTATCCCGTCGGCCGTTTCTTTTTTCAGTCTTTCTATCGTATTCTCTATCTCTTTGGCTTTCTTTTCGTCGCCCACGGCCTGATAGTATTTCTGCAGGAATGGCAGTTCGCCAATGTATTGGTCGGAGTGCTTGCCACACACAGTGCTAATCACGTTAAGCGAGCGCAGCTCGTATTTTATGGCCTCTTGATTATCACCGCTGTAGTGACAAATTTCGGCCATACGCATCAATATGATAGCCATGTCGTAGTTCTTTTTGCCCAACTGCTCGTAGATGGTCAATGCTTTTCTGCAGTTCTCCTTGGCTTTGTCATACTCTTCTGTAGAAATCTGATACAGCGACAGGTTGTCTAGATAGAATGCATAGAGTTCATCATTGGTGCTGATATTGTCGGCATATAGCAGCAGGGCTTTTTCTACTGCGCTAGCCGCCTCCTTGGGCTGCTTGTTTCTGTAATACAGTTTGGCACTGAAGGCCAATCCTTTAATATAGGTGGTATCCTTCTCGCCATAAAGCGATTTCAGGATAGCCAGTTCGCGCTCTTTGGTCTTGATAGCATCCTCGTAGCGTTCTTGGTTCATCAGCTTTATGGTGACCGAGTCGAGTTTGTCGGCCTGCTCGCGTGTCATCGCATCATTCTGCGCCCAGGCAACCACGCCCATCACCAAAGCCGCAACAGTAAAAAGTACTCTTTTCATAATTATTCAATATTAGTTGGTTTATGTTCATTTCAAATAACCAGATACAAAGGTAATGCTTTTTCTTCAAAAATGATAAAATGTAGTCTGTTTTTGTTAAATTATTACCTAAAATATGCATTTTTCTTCTCGAAAATTTGGAAAATGTTTACTAATTAGTTACCTTTGCCAAAAATATTATAAGCAAGATGTCCAAAAAAGAATATAAAAGGCAGTTGGTTACTTACAAGGACTACTTCAAGGACTTCAAAAAGACGTTGCCACTGCGAACACTAAAGAAGGTTTACCAGATATTCCTCTATATAATGACATTAGAGACCATACCAACAACCTACCTGAAATCCATTACAGGTGTGGCAGGTCTATATGAAATTAGAATTGAGGATGATGGAAATATCTATCGAGTATTCTGTTGCTTCGACAATGGAAATCTGGTTATCCTTTTTAATGGATTCCAAAAAAAGACTCAAAAGACACCGCAAGGCGAAATTGATAAAGCCAAGCGTATTATGAAAGAATACTTTGACAGTAAAAAGAAAGGAGAATAATATGACTAGAGAAGAAATGAACGAACTGAATTTGACACCTATTGAGAATCTTATCACAGAGGACTTTGGTGCAGAGGGGACTCCTACAAGAATGGAGTTTGATGCTGAGGTGGATGCATTCATTTTGGGTGAGCGTCTTAAAGAAGAACGTAAAAAAGCTGGGCTTACACAAGAGCAGCTTGCTGATAAGATAGGGACCAAGAAGAGCTATATCTCGCGTGTTGAAAACGGACATGCCGACATACAAGTTTCTACCCTATTCAAGATATTCCAAGGGTTAGGACGTAAGATAAGTCTTACTATTCTATGAGTAGAGTTGTTGGCTGGTTCGAGTCCAGTAATACCGACAGGAAGCAAACCAATAATCCCCGTCCAATTCGGATGGGGATTATTGATTTGTGGGCGCAGAATATGCAGATCTTTATCAATCACTTCCCATACCAAGTCGGTTTCTACCTGATGATAGCCATGAATCAAGAAATTACGCATACCTGTTATCTGACGCCAAGTCTTTTAGGATCTCTATTCTTATCTCTCATAAATCAGTATTTTATCGCGTTCTGCACTTTCGCGAGCAAAGGGTAGCAGACCGTTTTCGGTTATCAAATCAACCTCCTTGCCAAGCAATTCTTTTAAGTCTTCGTACATTCCACCCATTGTAAACAGGCTGAAATGCTGGGACTTGTCGGGCACGAAGAGTATGTCAACGTCGCTCTGTGGTGTTTCCTCGCCACGTGCATACGACCCAAACAACCATGCTTTCAAGACTGGTTGTGTCTTGAAGTATTCGGCTATTGTTTTCTGCATCGTCTCTGTACTCATATTGCTCTACGTTTAAGTTTGTTTGCCGCAAAGATACGGCAAATAGTTGAAACTTCCAAGTGTTTTGCTCGAAAAGTGACAATCGTGACCGCTCGGCTTGCCGCTTGCAACTGAAAGGACGCAAGAAATTCAGGTGGATTTTCGGCGAATCGTTTGGTGGGTTATTAGAAATGTGTTACCTTTGCAGGCGGTTTTCAGATAATCATAAAACTGAACCGAATACAAATAGTAAAATGGAGATATACGAGAAGAAACATAGTTTTTATGCTGCTGTGCAGCTGGTGAAGTATGCAGTATTCATTGCTCTGGGTATAGCTATGATACGTGTGGGGCGTGATGTGTTGAGGCATTATCCTGAGTGGGTATGGTGGCTCTGGCTCCTGGTGGCAGCCTTCTTTATTATTATGTCGGTGGCAGTGTTGTGGAGTGGGATAAATCGCTATTTAGACCTTCACGTCAACAATATGCCGGCAATTATCATCGAAAAGGATTGTCTGAAGATATACTCGTCGGGCAAATACCATATCATCCGATGGAGCGAGGTGCAGGATTTTAAGAGCGTACATATGTCCAAAGTGCGCAATATGTTCTATCCGATATACAAGGATGACAAAAGAAATGGCAGTCGGATAGGAATGCAGTTTCATCGCGATGCGTTTTACTGCGACTATCTTACGATATCTGAACAGGAATTATTTGAATTACTCAAAAAACATATTGACTGATGAAAAAGGTAATGATTACAGCCATGCTCGGCATGATGACTATGGGGGCTATGGCGCAGACTGTGGATAATGATACTACTTGCTACGAGCCGGAGCAAGTGTACAAGGCGGGTACTATGCCAAAGTTTAAAAGTGGTATGGGCTCTATGGTGCAGTATCTGTACAACAACCTCAGATATCCCAAAGAGGCTGAGAAGGAGATGGTAGAGGCTAAGGTACTGACTACGTTCATCGTAGAAAAAGATGGTTCGCTTAGCAATATCACACCAGTAAATACAACATTGCAATTTTTCGACGCAAAGAAGAAGGCTGAAAAGTTGGGGATGACTGAGGAGGAGCTTAAACAGCACTTTGGCAAGATGTTTCAGGAGGAAGCAATCCGCGTGCTAACTGAGATGCCCAAAAAATGGAAGCCAGGAAAGATAGCTGGTAAACCTGTGAGAACAAAGTTTGAGATGCCTGTACACTTTGGAGTGGGGCGATTCACAGGCATGGGTCGCCGATAAGACTTGCATGCATAAAACAAAAAAACGAGGGAATCTCTCGATTCTCTCGTTTTCTGTCGGGATTACTGGACTCGAACCAGCGACCTCGCGCCCCCCAGACGTGTGCGCTACCAACTGCGCTAAATCCCGATTAAATTCGACTAGCATTCTAACAGTTCTTTTCGAATGCGGGTGCAAAAGTACTATTATTTTTTGATATAACCAAATTTTTGTGGCACTTTTTGCTATTTGCACCACTTTTTCTTCCATTTATTATAC
>JAEEGJ010023958.1_pt1 | contig 12727 bp, 7 predicted proteins | sample 8958761 | NCBI WGS metagenome assembly JAEEGJ01 (sample SAMN16246546, study PRJNA631951) | gut metagenome | biome: gut microbiome; feature: rumen; material: RS-attached | host: Bos | place: Iran: Karaj | collected 2018-10
GGGTGGCGGGCGGTGCAGGTGTAGCGGCCGTGGAGGATGAGCCAGTGGTGGGCGATGGGGCGTTTGTCGGTGGGGATGTGGCGCTCGAGGTCGCGCTCCACGTCGTATGGAGTGGCGCCGCGGGAGAGGCCCAGGCGGTGAGCCACGCGGAAGACGTGGGTGTCCACTGCTATCACGGGTTTGTCGTACACGATGGAGGCGATGACGTTGGCGGTTTTGCGGCCGACGCCGGGGAGCGACATCAGGGCGTCGATATCCGAGGGCACTTCACCGCCGAAATCCGAAAGAAGCTTTGCCGCCATGTCGATAAGGTGGCGCGTCTTGGAATTGGGGTAGGAAACGCTCCGGACAAGCGCATACACATCGTCGAATGAGGCCGCGGCAAGCGCTTCTGGGGTGGGGAATGCGGAGAACAGCGCCGGGGTTACCATGTTCACGCGCTTGTCTGTGCACTGGGCGGAAAGAATTACCGCCACAAGCAGCTGGAACGGGCTTTCGTAATGCAGTTCAGACTCAGCTACGGGACGGTTTTCCACAAACCATCCCACAATGGCGGCGTATCTTTCCTTAAGGGTCATAAAAGAGAACTGTAGGTGCGCTCTTCGCAGCGTTCGCCTTCGCATACGAACACGCGGCCGGGATGATTGCCGATGATGGACAGGTTGTGGGTTACCATCACGACGGCGGTGCCGGAATAGTTGAGCCCGCACAGGAGGTTGAGGATGCCCTCTGCGGTTTGGGCGTCCAGGTTGCCGGTGGGTTCATCGGCGAGGATTACCTGGGGCTTGTTGAGGAGGGCGCGGGCGATTGCGACGCGCTGCTGCTCGCCGCCGGAGAGCTGATGCGGCATCTTGTGCGCCTTGGTTTCCAGGCCCACGGAGGCCAGGACCTCGCAGATGCGCTGGTCCATCTGCTCCTTGTCTTTCCAGCCGGTGGAGCGGAGAACGAAGTACAGATTGTCTTCCACGCTGCGGTCCATCAGGAGCTGGAAGTCCTGGAAAACGATGCCCAGGCGGCGCCTCAGATACGGGATGTCACGGCGCTTGATGCCGTCCAGGGCGAACCCGCATACCGAAGCCTCGCCCCCGAGAAGGGCATTCTCCGCCGTGATCGTGCGGATGATGGAAGTCTTTCCGGAGCCCACCTTTCCCACGATGTACAGCAAGTCCCCGGGGAACACGTCCATGTCCAGCCCGTAAACTACGGGTGTATCCCCGTTCCCAATGTTTGCATTGGCAAAATGTATGAGCGCATTCATATGCAAAAAAACTTTGGTCTTCGCGGACTATTGTCCGACTCCGAGTCGTTTTTTCTATTCAAAACCCGTTTGCAAAGATACAGAAAATGGTTAAATTTGCAAGATAAAACAGTATTAGATGAACAAACGTTTCATAGCAGCCTTTGCGGCATTCGCAATTGGTTTGGCGGTTTCCCTGGGGGCATCGGCCCAGGGGCACGATACATATACCAGGGCACTGGACCTGTACAACAACGGGATGTACTCGGAAGCGATGGCCCTGTTCAAGACGGTGGACGGCTCATCGGCAGAGGCATATGCCGTTATCTGCGCCCTCAGGCTGGGTGCCGACGGATGCGTGCAGGCTTCGGAAGAGTTCCTGGAGAAGTGGCCGGAATCGGCCCTCGTACCGCAGGTGCGCTTCCAACGCGCCGTGAAATTCTTCGGCGACGAGATGTTCGAGTCCTCGATGGAGGAGTTCCGCCTCATCGGCCAGAATGAAGTGGCTCCGTCCCAGGCCGCCGAATATGCATTCAAGAAGGGCTACAGCGCTTTCGCAACAGGGGACCTCTTTTCTGCGAACGACCTTCTGATGCGCTCGGCCGCGCTGCCTTATTCGGCATACACCGCTCCCACATGGTACACGCTGGGCTATCTGGAGTATTCCAGGAAGAACTTCAACAAGGCATCCGAGTGGTTCCTCAAGGCCGCGTCGGATCCCCGTTTCGGCCAGCTGGCGAACTACTACATCCTGGAGTGCCGCTTCATGGAGAAAGACTATGAATACGTGGTATCATTCGGGGAAGACCTTTTCGACAAGATTCCGGAAGACCGTCAGCCACATATGGCCCGTCTCATGAGTGAGTCGTACCTCATCCTGGGAGACCCGGAGAAGGCCAGGAACTACTACCAGAAAGTGCTGGACGCCGTTGGTCCCAAGGACCGTTCGGAATACTTCTACGCCGGCAGCCTCATGTACACCCTGGAAGACTGGCAGGGCGCGGTGGACAACTTCAGCCGCATGACTGAGCGCACAGACTCCATCGGCCAGGTTGCTTCTTACCAGATGGGCTACAGCTACATCCAGCTGCGAAACAAGGTTGCTGCCCTGGATGCCTTCCGCGATGCCTCAGAACTGGATTTCGACAAGGACGTGCAGGAAGATGCAACGTTCAACTATGCAAAACTGGCGTTCGACATCAACCACGACGCATCCGTCTTCAACGATTATCTGGCCCGTTACGGCGGCCTGGACAAAGGAGACCGAATCTACAGCTACATGGCCATGGCGGCCCTGGCAAACCACGACTATGAAGGTGCCGTAACCGCCTATGACAACATAGAGAAACTGGATGCCGGGCAGCAGTCCAACTACATGAAGGCGTACTTCCTGAGGGCCTGCCAGCTCATCGAAAGCGGCTCCTGGCGCCTCGCCGTGCCGCACCTTAAGGCTGCCGCCTATTACAGCGACAGGCACGACCCCTTCAACCAGCTTGCCCGCTACTGGCTCGCGGAAGCCTATTACCGCGACGGCAAGTACAAGGAGGCCCGCAGCATCCTTAACGACCTTTACAATCTATCGGCCCTCGACGGCCAGCCGGAAGGCAATCTCATCTCGTACCACCTGGCGTACACGTACTTCATGGAAGGCGACTATGCCAACGCGCTCCGCTGGCTGGATAACTACATTGAGTCGGACGACGAACAGTTCGCCGCGGATGCCATGGTGAGGGTGGGAGACTGCTACTTCTTCAGCAAGGACTACAATATCGCCATCACCGCATACGAACTCAAGATCGGCAGTTATCCGGACGAGCAGGACCTCTATCCCTATTACAGGGCCGGTCTGGCCGCTGGTCTGATGGAAGATCAGGACGAGAAGATAAGACTGCTGTCGCCGGTAAAAAGCGCGTCGAACACCCTGCCGTACTGGCCGGAGTCCATGTACGAGCTTGGCAAGGCCTATGCGTCGGTGGGCGATACGGACAATGCCGTGCGCACTTTCCGCCTGCTGAGGGCTGGCGCCATCGACCCGGATTATACTTCCAGGGCCCTTTTGGAACTGGGTACTATAAGCCGCAGCAGGGGCGAATACGATGAGGCCCTGGCATACTACAAGACGGTCGTGGAGCAGGGCGGCCATTACGTGGAAGATGCCCTGCTGGCCATTGAGGCTATTTACAGCATCACCGGCGAGCCGGAGGCCTATCTGGAGTATCTTGCATCGGTGCAGGACATCGTAACCCAGAGCGACGAGCGCCGCGAGCAGGTGTACTTCAGCGCGATGGAGCAGATTTATCTGGCAAACAACTGGACCAGGGCCATTTCCACCCTGCAGCAATACATGGTAAAATTCCCGGAGGGCGCACACATGCCCCAGGCGCTTTTCTACCTTGCGGAGAGCTACCGCAATCTGGAGGACTATGTGAAGGCGGCCGATGCGTACGTGGGTGCCATCGACGCGGGAATCGACGGAGCGCTGCTGGAGCAGTCGTGGCTGCATCTTTCGGGCGTTAGATACCGCCTGGAGCAGTTTGCCGATGCCTACGCCGGATACCAGACGCTGCTGGTTATCGCCAAACTTGACGAGAACAAGCTGGCGGCCCGTCAGGGTATGATGCGCGCCGCATTCCGCGGCCGCGAATACCCGAAGGCCGTAGCTGCTGCTGAAGAAGTCCTCAAGCAGAAAGACCTCAGCGGAAAACAGGAGCGTGAGGCAACCTACATCCTTGCCAAATCCTGCCTTGGCGCAGGCATGCGCGACAGGGCGATAGAACTCCTTACGGATCTTGCCAAGGATCCTTCCACTCCCGCCGGAGCGGAGGCTTCCTATCTCCTTATCCAGGACCTGTACGACCGCGGTCACTTCAAGGATGTGCCGGACAAGGTGTATGCATTCGCCCCTCTTGCCGTGGGGCAGAACTACTGGCTTGCAAAGGCCTATATCGTGCTGGGCGACAGCTTCATGGAAATGGGTAACGAAGCTCAGGCCAAGGCCACTTTCCAGAGCCTTCTTACCGGCTACACTCCTTACGGCCCCAGTGACGATGTGCTGGACCAGGTGAACATGAGACTTTCCAGAATGTAATGCGTATGAAAAGAGCAATAATAATCCCCGTCCTTTTCCTGCAGATTGCAGCATTTGCGCAGGACCTCAATCCCACTGTAACCGTTACAAACACGTACCAGGGGGAGGCCTCGGGCATCGTCAAACCCGCCCAGACCATAAGCATTCCGGACAGTGTGAGCCGTTTCACCCTGGACTTCGACTATTCCGTGTTCGAAAGCCCGTACCGCGGCTCCTACGAGTTCAAGCCGTACTCGGTGCAGATCCGCCCCCGCAGCGAAACCAATAAGGAGGGCCTGCTGTACGTAAAGGCAGGTGCCGGATATACCCTTCATCCGGACCTTCACGTGGTTTACACCCCCTTCTCGAAGCCGAATTTCTCGCTGAGCGTATTCTCCGACCACGAATCCTACATCGGCAATTACTGGAATTTCAAGGCCGATGGCGCCGGCGACATATCCCTCCTGAAAGACAAGGACAACACCGCCGCACAAGCCGGACGGGTGGGCAATTCCACCCTGGGAACGCGCCTCCGCTACAGCTGGGGCAGTGCGGAGTTCAGCGCCATGGCTGCGTGGGACAACATCTTCTCCTCGCTGGACAAGGGGACGAAATTCGGCCGCCTGGCCAATATCCTGGACCTGGAGACGAGGCTGACCTCCATAGACTCCAATCTGGACTACGACGCATTTTTCTCGTTCAAGGGCGGGCTGGACAGCTACCGCTACGGTTCCACTTCCAAGATGGGCTCCACCGAGCTCAAGGCTGGAGGCAGCATCGGCACAATCGAGCTTGGCATTCACGGCCTCTCTCTCGGGGCCGATATGGGCATGCAGATGCTCAGCGGCGCGGCCGATGCATACTCCGGCTACGTGGCGCTTATCCCCCGGGACCAGTTCTGGCTGGGCAACTGGCACTTCGACCTTGGCCTCCGCCTTGGTTTCCTTTTCTCGGACGACAAAACCGCCGCGGCGCTGTACGGGGAAACGACCCACCAGGCAATGTTCGAACGCAAACCCCAGTGCATTTTCCCGCGCGTTATCCTCTCTCGTGGATTTGCCGGGGATAAGTTCGTGTTTGAGGCCGGCGTAACCGGAGGGGAGAAGTACACCAGCTACTGGGACTTCGTGTCGGAGCATCCGTTCCTGGCATCCCAGAGCGTGGAAGGAGCCTTCCTGGACAATACTATCGAGAAGCTGAACGTGTTTGCGGGTACCCGCGGCACAATTGCGGACAAGTTCCAGCTGGACTTCAAGGCGGGCTACCGCATGGTGGCGAATGACCTGATGTGGAAGGCTGTTGACGACGGCACCGGAGCTCCGGACATGCTCCCTCACCTTGGCTGGTGCAGCTATAATCAGCTGTATTCGGCGCTGGATCTGGAGTGGATGGGTGATCCCATCTCCGCCAAAGTAGGCGTTGAGGCGGCTTACAACAAGCTTCTGTCGGCAGATACCTTCTTCGCTCCCGCGGTTCTCCGTGGCAAATCGGAGCTCAAATATCATTGGGGCGACCGCATACGCGCCGGGATCCGCGGCTCCTGGCAGACCTCCCGCACGGCGGTTATGGCCGGCGGAAACGCCAAGATTCCCGGCTGGTGCGACCTTGGCCTTTTCGGGGAATTCCAGTGGAGGCGCAACATCGCCTTCTGGCTTGAAGGGTCGAATCTTCTGAACCAGACCATCATGACAGATCCCTTCGTTGCACAGCGCGGAATATCCTGCACTGCGGGGGTGATTTTCAAACTATAGGAATAGTCCCTTATTTCTAATTATTATCCCGTATTTTCTTTGAAAATTCGGGATTTTTTGCTATTTTTGTATGTTTATAGGAATGATAAAATTTTAACGTACAGATATGGCAGAAATAGACCAGATGAAACAGGCCGAAGAGCAGTATTCGGCAAGTAGTATCCAGGTTCTGGAAGGATTGGAGGCGGTGCGCAAGCGCCCCTCGATGTACATCGGAGACATAGGCGAACGCGGTTTGCATCATCTTGTATACGAGGTGGTGGACAACTGTATAGACGAAGCCATGGCGGGCTTCTGCACCGATGTGGATGTGAAGATACTGGAAGACAACTCCATACGCGTGCAGGACAATGGCCGTGGTATCCCCACGGGCATGCACGAGAAAGAGCATCGCAGCGCCCTGGAGGTTGTTCTCACGGTGCTTCACGCCGGCGGCAAGTTCGACAAGAACAGCTACAAGGTGTCCGGCGGTCTGCACGGTGTGGGTGTTTCCTGCGTGAACGCCCTGTCGGATCTTCTCATCGCGGAAATCCACCGCGAGGGCAAGATCTTCTTGCAGAAGTATTCAAAGGGCAAGCCCATCACGGGCGTGGATGTGGTTGGCGAGACCGATGACCACGGTTCCATCATCACCTTCCACCCGGATCCCACCATCTTCCAGCAGACCATCGTCTACAAGTACGACACCCTGGCAAACCGTCTGCGTGAGCTGGCCTATCTGAACAAGGGCATCCGCATCACCCTCACGGACCTTCGTGAGAAGGTGGAAGAGATGGTAACCGACGAATCCGGTGAACGCAAGGCTACCGGCCGCGAGGTCTACCGCAGCGACGTGTTCTACTCGGAGCTGGGCCTTCGCGAATTCATCGACTATCTGGATGCCGGCGCTCCCAAGCTCATTCCGGAGCCCATCACCGTGAATTCCGATAAGGTTATTCCCATCGACATCGCCCTCCAGTACAATACCGGCTTCTCGGAGAGGATTTACTCCTATGTGAACAATATCCATACTATCGAAGGCGGTACCCACCTGCAGGGTTTCAAGATGGGCCTTTCCCGTTCCCTGAAGAACTACGCGGAGAAGAATAACCTCCTTGCCAAGTTCAAGGGCGATCTCAGCCCGGAAGACTTCCGTGAAGGCCTCACCGCCATCATCTCCGTGAAGATCGCGGAGCCTCAGTTCGAGGGCCAGACCAAGACTAAGCTGGGTAACCCGGAGGCAACATCGGCAGTATCCCAGGCCACGGCCGCGGCCATGGACCAGTACCTGGAGGAGCATCCGAAGGAGGCAAAGACCATTATCGAGAAGATCGTCCTTGCCGCCACCGCACGTGCAGCTGCACGCAAGGCGCGCGAGATGGTTCAGCGCAAATCTCCCATGGGCGGAGTCGGCATGCCCGGCAAACTGGCAGACTGCTCGGACCACGATCCGGAGAAGTGCGAACTCTTCCTGGTCGAGGGAGACTCCGCAGGCGGTACCGCCAAGCAGGGAAGGGATCGCCGCATCCAGGCTATCCTTCCTCTCCGCGGTAAGATCCTGAACGTGGAAAAAGCGGCCCAGGACCGCGCCTTCGAAAGCCAGGAAGTGCGTAACATCTACACCGCGCTCGGCGTCACGGTGGCCCAGGAAGACGAAAACGGCGAAAAACGCATGGATCTTTCCAAGCTCCGCTATCACAAGGTTATCATCATGACGGATGCCGATGTGGACGGCTCGCACATCGCCTGCCTCATCCTCACCTTCTTCTTCCGCTACATGTTCGACCTTATCAAGAACGGATACGTATATCTGGCAACTCCGCCTCTGTACCTCGTGAAGAAGGGCAAGGAAGAGGTCTATTGCTGGACAGATGCCCAGCGTGAAGAGGCTACGGAACGCCTTGGCCGCGGAACGGACAAGGGTGTAACCGTGCAGCGCTACAAAGGTCTGGGTGAAATGAGTGATACCCAGCTGTGGGAAACCACCATGGATCCTTCCCGCCGCGTGCTTCGCCAGATCACTATCGAGAATGCCGCAGAAGCGGAGCGCACCTTCTCCATGCTCATGGGAGACGATGTGCCGCCTCGCCGCCAGTTCATTGAAGAAAACGCACATTACGCCAATATCGACGCATAATGGCTTTGAAACTTTCCAGGATTAACAGCAGGTTCCTTCCTCTGGCAGTGGTGCTCGTGATCCTGGTGCTGCTAATGCCACGCAGCGCCAGGCTTAACCTCGAGTACAAGAAAGGCTCGCCGTGGAAGGGGGAAACCATAATCTCGGAATTCGATTTTCCCATCCTCAAGACCCAGGAGCAGATCTTCGACGAGAAAGAGGCCAAGGGCGGGAAGGTGGTGCCGTACTATCGTTATTCAGATGAAGTTACGGCCCGCGTGTCCCGTTCCGTTCAGTCTCTGGATTTCGGCGGAAAGGATCTTCTGAAGGCCTATGTGGTGGATGCGGTGGATGCCGTTTATGAATGCGGCGTGCGCTCGGATGCAACACCCAAGATGGGGCGCGGATACGGGGAAGTATCCACGGATGTTCTGATGGTGCAGCGCAACAAGCGCGCAACCAAGTTCCCCTCATCGGAAGTCTATACCGTTTCCACCGCCAAGAACCTCCTGGCCCAGCGCCTGGAGGATAAAGGCGTGAACGCGGATTCGCTTCTGCGCCACGTTGGCGTATATCAGCTTATCGAGGCGAACCTCGTGTTCGACCGCTCCATGACGGAACTGGCCTATGCGTCCAATCCGGATGCGGTTTCGCCAACTTCCGGTATGGTGCGCTCGGACCAGAAACTGGTCTCCCACGGTGAAATCGTCACCCCCGAAATCGCCCAGCTGCTGGACAGCTACGAGGCGGAATACAATAAGGTAAACGGCTACGGCGGCCCCAGGGCGCTTCTGTATGCGGGCAACATCCTCATGGCGCTCATCCTGGTGGTGGTGCTTTATCTCAGCATCCTGTACACCAATCCAAAGGTGCTGGACGATACCCGCCGCTACCTGTACCTGCTCACGATATTCATCCTGTCGGCAGTGATTGCATTCGTGGTGGAGAGGTTCTACCCGCAGCTGATGTACCTGGTCCCGTTCCCCGTGATGGCCATGTATCTCATGGCCTTCTTCAAGAAGAGGGTGGTGCTGCCGGTGTACATGGTGTCGCTGCTTCCGCTGCTGGTTTTCAGCAGGGGAGGGATGGAGTATTTCGTGATATTCCTCTCCGCGGGGCTCGTGTCGATGACGGTATTCGAGCGCTTCTCGCGCGGATGGCTCCAGTTCGTTCACGCCATAATCATCTTCGGCGTGGAGATGCTGGTCTTCTCGGCATTCAGGCTGCTTGAGGCCGGTTTCTCCGGCGCGCTGTGGATCAACCTCATCTGGCTGTTCATGGGCTCGATGTTCCTTGTGGCCATGTATCCGCTCATCTACCTGTTCGAGAGGATATTCGGCCTGGCTTCCACATCCAAGCTCGTTGAGCTCACGGATACCAACAACCGCCTGCTGCGGCTCATGTCCGTGAAGGCTCCCGGTACGTTCCAGCACAGCCTGCAGGTGATGAACCTCTGCGATGCCGCGGCAAGGGCAGTCGGCGCACATGTGGCGCTGGTGAGGGCAGGAGCGCTGTACCACGACATCGGCAAAATGAAGAATCCCCTTTGCTTCATTGAAAACGAGAGTTCCAATCCCGGTGCAGTGAAGTACCACGACGGACTTTCTCCACGCGAGAGCGCAAGGGACATCCTCCGCCACGTTCCGGACGGAATAGAGCTGGCAAAAGAATACAAACTTCCGAAGGTGCTGCAGGATTTCATCCTCTCGCACCACGGGACATCGGCCACCGGGTACTTCCTCAACACATATCTCAGTGAAGGAGGAGACCCCGCAGATACGGCGGATTTCTACTACAAGGGCATGAAGCCCGTTACCAAGGAGCAGACCATCCTGATGATCTGCGACTCGGTGGAAGCCGCTTCCCGAACCCTCAAGGAGTTCACTCCGGAGGCGCTGGAGAAGTTCGTGAACGGCATTGTGGACGGAAAGATAAAGAGCGGCCAGCTGGACGAAGCCAACATTTCCGTCAAGGACCTGAACACCATACGCGAGGTGCTGCGGTCCAATCTCCAGCAGATTTATCACGAGAGAATCGTGTATCCAAAAGCAGACTAACACTATTATTATAATGAAGATTTCGAAAAACCAGATCGACGACCTGAACCTGAAACTTACCGTCGAGATTAACAATTCCGATTACCAGGAGGCCCTCCACAAACGCCTGAATGAATACAAACACAAGGCCGATATCCGCGGCTTCCGCCGTGGAATGGCTCCGCTCTCGCTCATCCAGCGCCTCTATGGCGAGCAGGCCCTCTACGAAACAGTGAACAGCACCCTGTCAAAAGCCCTTGACGACTTTGTGGAAACCGAAGGCCTTGCCGCCACCATCGTTGGCGAGCCCCTTCCCGCAGAGGAGCAGCCCCAGATTTCCTGGAAGGCGGGCGAGGACTTTACCTTCATCTTTGACATCGCCCACACCTCCGAGGTGAACTTCACCGTGAGCAAGGAAGACAAGATCACCTATTACGAGATTGAGGTGGAGGCCGATGCCCTCAAGGCGGAGAAAGCCCGCATGCTGGAGCAGTACGGCTCCATGCAGGAAGGCGAAGCCGCAGGCGAGAAGGATTACATCATTGCCGATATCGAAGGCTCCGGCCACAAGGCGGAGGGCGTGTACGTATCGGTTGCCAACGTGTCTGAGGCCGCTCGCAGCATGTTCGTGGGCCTCAAGGCAGGGGAGAGCGTGGAAGTGAACGTGAACGAAGCATTCGAGAACGAGACAGACCGCGCATCCATGCTCAAGCTGGACAAAGCCAAGCTTGCAGAGATGGATCCCATGTTCAAGTTCACCGTGGTGAACGTGAAAACCTTCGTGCCCGCCGTTTCAGAGCAGGCCACCTGGGACAAGATGTTCGGCGAAGGCGTCGTGGATTCAGAGGAGAAATTCGAAGACATGGTGAAGGCGAACCTCACCGCCCAGTACGCCCGCGAGTCCAACTACCGCTTCGGCATCGACGCCCGCAAATATTTCGTTGAGAAAGCCAACCTGCAGGTGCCCGAGGACTTCATGAAGCGCTGGATCATCTACGCCAACGAAGGCAAATTCACCCAGGAGCAGGTAGACGCGGAGTTCCCTTCCTTCATCGAGGACTTCCGCTGGCAGCAGGCCCGCACCGCCATCATGAAGCAGTTCGACCTTAAAGTAACCGAGGCGGATATCCGCGAAGCCGCAGAAAACTACGTCCGCTACCAGTACGCCATGTACGGCATGGCAAACGTTCCTGACGACCTCGTGAAAGGCGCAGCCGGCAACGTGATGAACGACGAAAACCAGCGCCGCCAGCTCCGCGAGCAGTGCGCGGACAACAAGGCCCTTGCCGCCGTTCACGAGAACGTCACCGCCAAACCCAAGAAAATCAAACTCGCAAAATTCCGTGAACTTAAATAAAATCAGATGGTATATTCTCAAAACTACGGACCTTCGGTCCTATCCCTCCCATCTTCGATGGGCCCCTCCCATTCACGAGGCCATGGGCGGCCACGGTTTTGATGAATATACCATCTGATTTAATTACAATTACTTATGACAGATTTTGAGAAGTATGCTGTAAAGGGCAGGGGAATCAGCTCGATGACTCTGGCACGTTATGCATCTGTTACGGATGCGTACATCAACCCTACGATTACTGAGGAGCGCAAGCTCAACGTGGCCCAGATGGACGTTTTCAGCCGCCTCATGATGGACCGCATCATCTTCCTGGGTGTTCCCATCGACGATGACGTAGCCAACATCATCCAGGCCCAGCTGCTGTTCCTCGCATCCACCGATCCCAGTGCCGACATCTCCCTGTACCTGAATACTCCCGGCGGCCAGGTGAGCTCCGGGCTCGCAATCTACGACACCATGCAATTGGTGCAGCCGGATGTTGCAACCATCGTCACCGGCATGGCCGCGTCGATGGGCTCCGTGCTCCTCTGCGCAGGTGCCCCCGGCAAGCGTTCCGCGCTGCCTCACGCCAGGGTGCTCATTCATCAGCCCCTCGGCGGCGCACAGGGCCAGGCCACGGAAATCCTCATCGCCGCGAAGGAGATTGAGAAACTTCGCACGGAACTGTTCGGCATCATCGCCCAGCACAGTGGCCAGCCTTACGAAAAGGTAGCAGCCGACGGTGAGCGAGATTTCTGGATGACAGCCCAGGAAGCCCGTGACTACGGCATGGTGGACGAAATTCTCGCCAAACGCTAATGGCAGACAAGAAAAAGACCACCGGCGGTAACCATTGCATGTTCTGCGGAAGAACGGACTCTGAAGTGCCGTACCTCCTGCAGGGCCTGGACGGTTATCTGTGCCCGGACTGTGCCATCCTGGCGGCGGATTACGTGAAGGAACTCCAGTCGCACGAAGCCCCTATGGGCGTGAAGCAGCCGTCCAACATGGACAAGGTGCCCAAGCCCAAGGAAATCAAGGCTTTCCTGGACCAGTACGTCATCGGCCAGGACAGGGCCAAGACCGTGCTCTCCGTTGCGGTGTACAACCACTACAAGCGCATCCGCATGGGACGTGGGGAAGGCGACGTGGAACTGGAAAAGTCCAACATCCTGCTCGTGGGCCCCACCGGAACGGGAAAGACG
>JAEEGJ010023960.1_pt1 | contig 12726 bp, 10 predicted proteins | sample 8958761 | NCBI WGS metagenome assembly JAEEGJ01 (sample SAMN16246546, study PRJNA631951) | gut metagenome | biome: gut microbiome; feature: rumen; material: RS-attached | host: Bos | place: Iran: Karaj | collected 2018-10
CGTCTCTTCCTGTAATATCAGCCCATGTCTTTTCGCTTGTTGACAAGAAATCCTCATTTCCAATTGTAGCTTGGAACGGAGTATATGCAGTGTCATTATATGTAGTGCACATGGTATTACCATCTTTGTCTAACAGTGAGAAGGAACTGCCGACTTTGCTTGAAGGTGTTTTGGAGCCATCATTTTGTCTTATTGAAGCGACATTTTCCATTGCTCCAGCAGGCATTACACTTGAAGCAGCTTTGAGAGCGTTAGGTGACATATGGAGCTGACTTGCAGCATTCTGAATACCCGATGCACCATGTGCGGAAACGACATTTCCAGCATATGATGCCGTAGGCAAGCTTGAAGCTCTTAAGGCATCACTAAAGGCTTGAGGCGTTGCTTGCGCGAAGTGACCAGCCATAACCTGACCTACCTTGTAAGCGCCTTCATTCTGAGTAACGACAGCTTTTTGAGCAATAGCTGAGCCGGCTCTGCGAACCGTACCGCCCACTGATTGCCCTATTCTTAATGCATTTGTGAGTGCAAACATAGAACCACCTATAGAATCCATCATACCGCCGCCTGTCTGTGCAACGTTTAGTCCCATAGATGCAAGGTAAGCGTCTACTTTCATGCAGAACTTGATAAAGGCAAGGCCACATACGTATCCGAGAAGATTTGACGTCCACCCTCGCTGGGTGAGAACGATGATAAATATCTTCATGAATATTGAATTTGCGCACAGTAAGCCTGCTTGTGTCAGGAACATACGACAATATGAGTGGAATATATTACTTGTAGAGTTACTGATAATCGAAGGCACAAAGGTAGGGAAAAAGAACAAAAGGATTGTCGCCACAAAGTACCTTTCAGCGCACTCTATATATAACCTAAACAACTGTTTAATGAGTTTCCAACGGAAAAACCAGCCAAGAGCGGAAACCAAAAATTTCATCCAACCCTGGTATACTTGAAAAGACCATACGGAACCACTAAATAGGTAAACGCAAGGCTGTCCGTCCTTGTCTACGCCATTAGACATTATGTCAGTAAAGTAATCTACGGTTATTTTCTCGGTATTCGACCATCCCTTGACACAGAAATTAGTCCAAACATTTCCCCAGAGTTCTAGAGCGTTAAGTATGATATCCCATGAGAAATATATTAAAAAGACGGCCACAACGTACTTAATCAACAGTTGAATTGGCGTGTCTTTTATTGCTTCGGACCTGCCAACGAGACATAAGAACAAGCCATAGAAGAAAAGTAATGTGGCAAGAACCATGCCTAGTCTCTGGGCAAACAGTGATATGTTCTTGACGATAAAGTTTTTTTCGTTTGAGTCAACGTAATTATCAAACCCTAAATCGCCTTCTTTCATGGCTTCTTCTCGTTTATCAAGGACTTCTCTTGCTTTTGCGGCTTCTTCGTCTAACGAATCACTTCCATAAACAGCCAGACGATCATATAGGTAGAGTGAAGGAGCGAAAGGAGCTGTAAGTGCATCAATAAAAACTGAGCATACCTTTTGCAGGGCATCATCAACACCACCCGTAAGTTCATTGGCAATAGTATCAGTAACACCGGCCTTATGATTTTTGGTATTCGCTGATTCTGCTTGGGTATCAGAAAAAGACCTAACAGTAGAAAATAAGATAATGATAGGGATAATAAGCGCTATGGCAAGAGCTACAATATTTTTAGTTTGAATTCGTGATTTTACTAAGTTCATAATGTTTCCTTTAAAATAAAAAAGGGCAGATTAAATAACCTGCCCTTCCTTGTAATTCTATTTGTCTGCGAAGTTAACAAGGTCTTTGATGAAGTTTAAGATGTAACCGCTGTCTACTAAAAGAATCAAACCAGTGACACAACATATGGTAATGAGAATTGTCTTATATATACCCATTTTTTTCTCGTTGTGTGTCGTAGCAAAAAGAATTAATGTAATAATCATTGCTACCGGGAAGATGGCCTTTGACAAACTAACAAGCTTTTTCTGGAAATCTCCAAGTGAACTTTCTGCTGTCGTAAACAAATCATCGCAAAAAGCGGCAACCGGAGCAAATGCGCTGACAGCATTTATAGCCAAAAGAGCTATGATACTCCACATAGCCACTCTAAAGAGGTCATTCTTGTGGGAAATAAGATACTTTTTCATGATAATTCCTCCTAATACATCTATTAACAATAAATTAACATAGTGATTTTGCGTTGTAAAGTGTAAAAGATTTAGGCACCAAACATAGCGGCTATATCGTTTAATTCGCTAGCCAAATCTTTTTCCTTGTCCTCCTCAGGAAGCTTCTCTTTTGGATTGGGCGAGTCCAAAGTGGATAAGCCATACTGAGACGGGAAAGGAAGAATGGCGCCGTTTATACTTGCTGAAATTACCTCGAAGTTATGTAGGAAAGCCTGTATGTCTTTAACCGTTTTTCCTTGCAGATGGTATTTATCTACAAAGTCATGTATTGCATAAGTCATTAATAAGCTTTGCTTTCTGCCGACGGAAGAACTGAGAAAATCATAGGCTTTCTTCTGCAAGGGGTCATCCATGTTAAAATATATGGTTTTCTCTTTGCAGTTTTCTCGGCTAACGATTTTTTTTCTTGCCATGGTTCCTCCTTACACCGCCTTTGCATAGTATTCAGCGTTGATATTGACGGAAGAAACAAATTCTACCTTAGCAAAGGCTTTACTTTTCTCGAAATAGTCCTTAAAAAGCAATCCGCCACCACCCACGAAGATGGAAGCGTAACCAGACAGGTCAACCTTTTCACGGATTAACATCTTGATTACCTTCTCGCCGAATTTCTTCACATAATTTCGAATAAATTCTTCTTCTTCAGGCTTAAGAACAGTAGGTTTTCCGGTAAGCACCTTTTCGATAACGATGTAATCGCGTGACTGGAATCCATTCAACTGAAGTGCCTTTGCAATTTCTGCGTAGAGGTATGTTGTTCCCATTTCGATAGTGATTACATCCTGCACCTGAGGCTGTCCGTTCCTTACGGGAATCACATCAATTGTGCCACCGCCAAAGCCAATGATGTTGTAGTCGTCGTGAATCTTAGGTATCGACAGATTCGGGTTCTTCATGGCTGCAAGCACGTCCTGAGGATAAATTCCGATGTTGTTGAATTTGATGTTGAAGTAAATTTTGCTTTTTTTAGTCTTTGGACCTTTGTAAGCAAATGAAACACCGTTCTTAAAGCGATTGTTATAATATTCCAACGTTGGCTTTGCAAGGATAGAGAAGTAGCCTGCCGGGAGACCAACACCAAGGCGAATATTTGATACCTCGCTTACCTGCTTTTGAATCGCTTCGGCCGTCATGGCTGAACTCGTGCATTGAGTAAGAATTTCCTTGGCGATACCAAAGAGTGTCATGATGATACAGTAATCATTTACTGTTTTATCCTTTTCCTGATGATTACGGTCTAAGGTTGGTGTGTAGAAGCGGTCTTCAAAATACAGAAGTTCATCTGTCATAAGCGGTTCGGTTTCTGTCATCAGATATGAACTACTGGTATTTGTAAGCTGCGTCTTAGTATCGTAGTTGCCTACATCACATCCGATTTTAATTTCCATACATATAATCTCCTTTCATTAAGATTAGCTATATAAATTTTAATTAAGCCCATATATGAAAAGCAAATTTCATGGTCTGAATTTTGCATTTATCCCAGTATTAATTCGATATATCCCCGTATTATTGCTAAAAAACTTTGAATTTAAAGGGCTCGGATGACCGGGCCCTTCAAATAACAAAGGGTTTTTCGCTATTCCCATTGGAAAGGAAGATCGTATTCAGAGGGATCTGCAGTGAAGCAAACCCTTGCAATTGCTTCCTGTAACTGAATACGTTTTGTCGGGTTGGGATTTTCATCATTTTCAAACATCATTTCAAAGATGTCGTTGATTTCCCACCAACAATCGAGAAAAGAGGCGTTGCTTCCAAATAATGCCTGGAACTCCGGCGCTTTCTCACAAGAGATTTTCTTTGATAATCCGCATTGTTTGGCGATTCTAAGCAGGCACCCATCGGGGTTTTTTAACCGAACATTTCCCATTTCTTCAAGTTTTTCTGTTGCTTCTTTAAACATCGAAACAACCTGATTAACATTTTCTTTGAAATCTTGAATGCTATGGTTATATTTGTGCGTTAATGTAAGCGGTCTTCCAAGAGCAACGTATCGATTTGTGCTTCTTAAGCACGGATAGATGTTTGCTCCTGATGCTCCTACATCTGAAGATACAAGCCGTACAGTAGTTTCCATAAAGGAAACATCAAGGCCTGCTTTCAAAAAGACATTGTTAATGCTTTTTGATATTGCTTCATCCTTTATCTTGTAAAGAATGGAGTAGAAGTAGTAGTCCGCACTGCTCTCGATAAAAAGGACGTCCTTAAACTGTTCCTTTAACCCACTTTTAAACGCGCCGCATAACTCCGAAAAAGGGAGTCTTGCGTAGTCGTTGCCATCGCCGGAATGGATTGCCCTCACTTTTTCATCAAGGATATAGACAAGGCTTTGATCTTCAGCTGTTTCAAATCCAAAGTTTATGACCAGGGCTTTGTTGCTTGGCTCCATCACCGACTTATTCTTCGAGTCCCTTGTCCTCTTTAGGGAGGAAGAATCGATTCCGTATCCGGCGCGCTGGATGATTGATGACATTCCGCTATCTGCGAGAGGATAGGCTATTTTGCCAGCTTCCCAAGGAATGTTGACGGCAAGGTTAACGCTTTCCATGCTTTCAACAATACTTTCATCGCTTACTTCGTCTGAGAAAGGTGTAGTTGCCTTAACCTGCTCTACAAGGATTGGGGTTTTATCTAGGCCTATTGCTTCCAGTTCGCTAGTGAAGACTCTTCGCCAAATGCTCTTTTCGTCAATCGCTTCAAAGAGAGATAATGCTTCCCCTTCAGAACTAAACGATTTTGTTTCATTTTCCCTTAGTATTTTCATATGCTGCCTCCAACATTGCACCCCCTCCGGTGCAAAAGATAATAGTTGCACCAAAGTGGAATACGATTGAGGGCTCGTATCTAAAGGCATAAAAAAAGAGACTTCCCTCTGGGGAAATCTCCTTGATAGCCACTTTGATATTGTTATTTGATGTAACAATATTATATTTGATTATGTGGTTTTTGTAAAGGTTTACTGTATATGATATATTTGGGTATGTTTCATTTGTAAGAGAAATATAACTAGCTATACAGTGTTGCTACGTGTCCATATAAAGCTCGAATTTTGAACCATCTGTTTTAAATCCACACTTTTGGTAAAACTCTTCACTAGAATATCCTTCTTTTTTTAGTATAGTACCACTAATGTAAGGAACATTTAATTCATGAGCTAATCTCTTTACAGCATTCAGTAATCTTCGACCATTTCCTTGTTTCTGGAAGGCTTCTTTTGTATCAACTTTTATTATGCTGATTTTGTTCCACTTTTTCCAATCATCGTTTGCGTAAAGCATTATTTCAGCCTTAGAGACGGCTGGTATTTCGAAAATGATCTCAATTCTGGATGGAAAAAAAGGCACAGCACTTTTTTCACTCCATGTCGGGATGTGAACTGTAATCAGTTCTTCTTCATTTTCAATTTTTAAGACGATGCTTTTCAGCTTTTCCAATGTTGTTATAAAAAATTCTCTTTGCTCTTTATAGGTAACCATAGTGGTTGTTCTCCCGAAATGCGGTTAAAACGAATGAATGGCTTTTATGTGAATCATTATTATCCGTGTTAGATTAATATTTCATGAAACATTACTGGCTGTATAACTTTACAATAATGGGATTTGTAATCTTGAAAGTGTTTGCATTTTTCTTGAAAACACTATTGGTTAGCGTATATACGATTACGGCATTGCCCGTTTGCGCCTCGAAATTTTGTCCGACAGGAACTTCAAATTTAGCTGTTTCGTCTGTTCCGTCAGCCATCCTCTTGGTTATACTCATAAGCAAACTCGATTTTCCGTATACCACGTAGTCAAACACAGGACGCTTTGTTGCCGGGTTTGGCATGTAATGAACGTTGCCGGTTCTTGACTCAACGATGCCGATAAATACAGATATTTTTCCGTATAAGGCATTTATCAGGTAGAAGCCCACCCATAGTATAAATAACAACAATGCGCCGAAATAGAAGATAACCACTTGCGGAATGTGTACATTAAATGCAAGAACTATACCCAAGACTAAAAGTATAAAAGCAATAATGCCGCGCATTGTAAAGAAGTTCTGCAAGTCGGTAGCGAGTTCGGTCCATCTGAATTTGGGCTTGAGATTAATTTTCTTTCTTTCCTTTTTCATTCGCTACCCCTATAACATGTAAATGAACCATGCAATTACTGCCAGCAGTGCCAATATACTTCCCGCAATTTTGATTATGTTTTCTTTTGGAATCGAGTAAATCTCAGTCTCGATTTCCTTAAGGGTATCGTCCCAATAATCATCTTCAATAGGGTCAAGATATGGTGAAGCGACTCTCTTTTCCTCTTTTACAGAAGGCTTCTGCGAGAAGGTCGAAAGTTTAGCCAAGGGATTTTCCTCTTGCTTAACTAAGGGAGCTTCTTCTGGTTCCGGTTCTACAACAGGTACCGGCTCAACAACAGGCACGGGTTCAACAACTGCAGAAACGGGTTCTTCGTGTTTTTCTGCTTCCTCTTTGGGAGCAGCCGCTCCGAATTTAGCTAATTCGTCATAAGTTTTATAAAAAGAGTCTTTTTCTTTTCTTTCAACAGGCTTTATAGTTGCATGAAGCTGAGAGCCGCATGCGTTACAAAATTTTGCACCATCAGGATTAAGTGCCCCACACTCATTACAGTACATAAAATATACCTCCTCTGAAAATCAAGTTCATTTTACATTTGCCCATATAAGCGTGTCAAATTTTAATGTAATAAGATTTTGAAAAAGATTAAAAATGGTGGCTTTTATTATAAAAACCTATTAAAATTTGACTGTATGTGAAATGCTTTGCTATATTCATTTTACAAGGAGAGTCAGGAATGAAATTACTTAAAAAAATAATAGGATTAATCGTGATTATTTCCACGGTTGCATTCTTTCCCATATATGCAGAGGCAAAGGAGTTTACAGGAACTGTAAAAAGCGTACCGGCTTCAGATTCGGAAGTATCCTTTGTGTTCAGCTTTAACTTAAAGCAACAGTATGACATTACAATCACTGATCCTTCAGGAAATCAATTTAATACCAAAGAAGATGCCAGTGAGATCACGATTGTTTTAGACGAAACCGAGGCAGGTAATTACAATTATGTGATAAACGCCAACAACGAAGACTTTACTTATTCCGTAAAAGCCGTTCAATCAGGGAAAACAGTTGCAAGTGTTGGTGACTCAAAGCCTGTTATCAGTGAGAATGTAACAGATTTAAAGATTTGGTTCGAAGACGGAGACTTGGTAGCGACATGGAACTTTAGTGGCAAAGTCAAAATAACCGTGACAGATCCCGCCAGATTCAACAACTTAGAATCCAATCTTGTAACCAGTGATAATTCATATAGAAAAGCGATTCCCGACAATGTTGACAGCGTACAGTTTTACATTGTTCCGGCAACAGATTCAAAGATATCCGGTTCCGGTCTTACCTATACAAGAGAAGTAGTAAGAAAGATTGCCGGAAGAGTTGATTTTCCGAACACACCAATCGTTAATGAAGCATCTGTTAAGCTTCCCATCGGTGTGGATACGGGTGGCCTTGAATTAAGAATCTACGATTCAGGATACGTTCCCGGCCATTCTCATCACAATGATACTTCGATACCGCCTGTCCTTTCTCAAAAGGTTGATATCGGAAATTATGAGATTGAGGTTCCGCTTGTTTCTACAGATAACACGATTGTTGTAATGTTCATCGATGAAAACGATAATGCAGTAACTAAGTCTTATTCTTATACACGGGACATGGTAGCACCTACTATCGACCCGAAAATGCTTTCTCTCGATAATAAGGCTGTATATACCGATTACACGACAACCAATAATGAAGTGCTTATATCAGGTGTTGTCAAAGATGAGATAGCATCGAATGTTGTCGGCTACGTTTCAAAATTCTATATTAATGATACGCAAGTCGAAGTAGATAACAGCGGAAGATTTTCGTATTCACAATTTTTGACTCTTGGGGTAAATGAAATTACACTAAAGGCAGTAGATGCATCGGGATTAGAATCTGAATTTACCATTAACGTTACGATGGTAGAGGAAAAAAAGTCCTCAGCTTCAAAGTACATAGTATTTGGAGTCGGTGCAGTACTAATTCTTCTGATAGCGTTTTTCATGGTTAAGACTATTAGGAACATGGCTGCAGGCAAAAAGGCAGATAAACCTTCTAAGGAAGAAAGAAAACCGTCTAATACAGAAAGAAAAGTACAGTCAGGCAATGAGAATGTTAAGAAGGGAGTAAACGAGGCAATCAAAAAACCTTCTGTGGAAGAGAAGAGGAGAGCCGAAATCGAAAGATTAATGAACGGCGGAGAAAAGCCCTCAAAATAAGATGATTACCCTCTGAAAAGAGATATGGAAGATAATTCAAACAGCCGTAATGATGTAACCACAGAAAAAAAGAAAATATCCTTTAAAGGTAGTCGCAGCGCGATAACACCTATTCTTGATACGGTCGACAAAGAGATTCAGTATGAAAACATGAATTTTAAAGAGCGTCGCCAGGCCAAGAAAGAAGAGAAGCTTGCAATCAAAGGACGAGAAGTCAAGGCGAAGCCCAAGAAAGCTAAAGCAGAGCCGGCCTTGGATAAAAAGGAAAAAAGCAAGTCGGTTATTTCTCCTGTAGCCTCTTTTGCGGCAGACAGTCTTCATGTGAATGACGAACCTTCAGAAGAAATCAAAGTAGAGCCTGTTAGACCGATAGTCAACGAGCCTGAAATTAAGAAGGTTGAAATTAAACCAATCGATCTGGAAGAAGAATACTTTGATGATGATAATGAGTCCTCCTTATTTGAAGATGAAGAAGAGGAAGAAATTGTAGTTAGAAAAGTAATAGAGGATGTTTCCGCAGAAGCTCCTACTCCAGTTCAACCTGTTGTTTCTGAAAAGGAAGAGGCTGAAGGTGATAGTAAAGATTCGGAAACAGATTTTGGGACTTCCGCTTTTGACAATGGACCTACAGTTTCAAAAGTGGTTGAGGTTAAACCGATTGTGGAAGAGCCTCAGGAGCAACCAATCATCGCAAATACTACTTTTTCTTCTACAATATCTGTTGACTCTTTGGAGGAAGAGGAATTCTTCGACGATGATACAGAAAACAGTCTTTTTGAGGATGACTATGAAACATCTGCCGAAGATTATGCTGAAGAGATAATTAAGCCCATAGTGGAAGAAAAGCCGGTGGTTGAAGAGGCAGCCTTTGAAAGAGTAGAGGCCGAGGAACTTAAACCCGCGCCAAAGCCTTTGGAACCCGAAAGGAAGAAAGAACCTCAAAGAGAAAACAAATATATTGAGGCAATGAGATTTTCCGAGGATAAGGTAAAAAAGGAAAAGCCGGTTGATAAGATGCGAAGAATACAGACAAATTCATTGCTTGTCAGATTCGCTATCCAGGCTGCATTGGTAGTTATCTTTTTTACCATTGTAATCAGAAATACCATAGTGATGTCAGGATCTATGGAGCCTACACTTGTAGCCGGCGACTACGCAGTATATAACAAACTTGCTTACAAGTTTGTAGATGTACAAAGGGGAGATATCATAACGTTTTGGTCAGATGAACAAAACGAGTTCTTATCAAAACGAGTAATTGGTATTCCCGGAGACAGCATCGAGTTTCATGATGGATACGTATTTATAAACGGCCTTATTGCTGATGAAAGTGCTTATCTCGATGAAGATATTGAAACCAATTGCGTAAAGACTTTTAAAGTGCCGGATGGCTGTGTATTTGTAATGGGAGATAACAGAGAAAATTCCTATGATTCGCGATTTTTCTTGCAGCCTTATATTCCGATTGAAAAGATTGAGGGCAAATACATAGGTTCAGTTCCGAAACTCAAGCTTAAATAGCGACAAAGAAAAAGATGCCAGTTTTCACTGACATCTTTTTTTGTTGCTTAAGCTACATATACTCTGTCGCCATTAACGGCTGCAACCTTAAAGGTTACTTTGTTACCAAGTTTAGAGCTTTCATCCATCACACGTGCGATTTCCGCGTCAAGATTTGCCAACCTGTCGGGGCGGATAATCACGGAGAAGAGATTATTTTTCTCATCATAGCCCTGGAATGCCTTACCGCCATTTTTTATGGAAACAAGAACATTTTTAATCTTTAGGGACATGGTTTGAGTAGTCTCATTTGCAGAAGGTGCTTTTGTCGCCTCCGGTTTAGCCTTAGGCGCCTCTTTTTGGGCCTTTTTTGTATCTGCCTTGGGCTTGACTTCTTCAGTCATCTTTTCGGGCGCCGGTTCTTCATCCTTTTCTATAGGGGTAGGTTCCGGAACGGGAAGCTCATCTTCCATAGAATCAAGTTCATCTGTAGTTACCCCGTAGTCTGAGCTTTCTTCGGACTTAGAAACAGGTTGAGCAGTGGTGTCCTGATTGATGGGAAGGTCACCTTCTTCGGCTTCCTTCATCTGAGCCTCATACTGCTCCTTGTTTTTCTTGGCGCGATATTGGTTCATCATAGCGTCCATATTATACTTTTCCGCCATGATAGCGTTCCAATCTTTTTCAAGGAAGTGCCATCTGTAGGAGAGTAGTTTTAAATCTTTAAACGAGAATCCTACAATTATGGATTTTTCACCTTGCGTAGCGCGAAAGGCAAACTCTTGAGAAGTGCCGGGTTGAATGGTAAATTTCCTAATAATAGCGTTTTCTTCATTAGCTGCAAGACCGGCTTTCGATTCCCATATGATATCGGCATACTTTTTACCTTCATTTGCCTGCTTTGCCCTAGCCGCATTAGCTAACCTAACGAGGTCTCTTGAGTCAATCAGATCGATAAGATCAGATACGAAGTCGTCAGCATTAACGAAGCAGTCGATTGAGTTTTTTGGTTCGTTTTTTGGCACGAATGAAAACCTTATTTTGCCTATCTCTAAAGCCTGATAGACTTTTAGGAAGTTTTCTTTTCCATAGATTGCGATCAAGAGATCGTTATCCTCAATCTGTTGGTGGTTGTTAGCTTCTTTCTGCGTGTTCTGTGCGTTTTTCATACTTTTACCTCCTTAAAATACATGCCGTACCCCGCCGGGTACAGCAATCGTTTGTTGTCCCCTTTAGGGTATTTGATGCATCTAAGGATGCATTGTCACATTATTAATTTTTGAAGATGAACTCTTCAATCAGTTTCATGGTGAGTTTAATGATGTCAAACTCCTCGCGGATGAAAGTGGTTCTAGAGTCCCCGCCTACAGTTTTGCAGGCATCTTGGATGGTGCTGTCTTCACCAATTACCACGCAATACTTTTTTGCTCTTGATACAGCCGTATAAACCATTGTTCGGTCAAGACTTCTGTGTTCTTTCATAGCCGGGAAAATTACACAGCTGTATTCTGAGCCCTGACTCTTGTGAACGGAAATAGCATAGGCTAAATCAAGCTGTTTTAGCATGCCTTCCGCATAATTGACCAATCCGGTCGGATACTGAACGGTCAGCGTATTACCGTGAATACTCACGATTTTTCCGATTTCTCCATTTGCAACCTTGCCGGTGTTTTCCAACTGTATAACCGGATCATCAATCCTAAACGTAATCCATATCCAGCGATTGCTATCTCTTGGAATACGCTTGCGTATGAAGGGCACTCCTTTTTCTTCAGGATTAAGGATATTCTGGATTGTGTTGTTTAACTTTTCCGAGCAAATTATTCCTTGCTTTCTGTAAGGAGTAAGGATGATAGTGTTCTCAAGACCATATTCCTTTACTGCGCTTAGGTACTCGTTAATCGTATTTTCCAAAATATTCTTTTCCGTTCGAATGTTCTTGAAGTCGGACCCGTCTCTTAACGGAAGGTTACAGCCGTCTCTGATTAGCTGAATGTTGTCAAAGAGAGAAGATGACTCATCCTGTCTGTACGTCTGCGTGAGTTCTACAAGACTTATGTCTGTACACTCAATTAGGTCAGCAAGTATCTTTCCTTTGCCTACCGACTGCAATTGTTCGGGGTCTCCAATCAGATAAATTCTCGTTGACTGTTTCAGTCCCTTTACAATATAGTTAAGGTCTTTCATGTCAACCATCGAACTTTCGTCTCCGAAGAATGCAAATGGTGCTTTGGGAGAGACGTATTTTTTGTTCCAACCATCGATGTAAGATTGATGAGTTTGAGCCTTTTTGCCCGTTGACTCACTCAGTCGAAGAGCAGCTTTTCCTGTCGGAGCGGTGTAAACGATAAACGGATTATGATATAGTTCGCCTAAAACCATATCTACACACTGCAAAACCGACGTTTTTCCTGTTCCGGGTCCTCCAATCAAGATAGCCACATGATTTTTGCAGAAGGTTAAGACAGCTTCCTTCTGCTGGTCATTCAATTTGAATGGACTTCCAAGCATTTCGGACTTTTCTTTTTCGAATCTTTCTATTATTCCTTTGACTTTCTCTTCATCTATGTCATAAGTCTTTGCAGCCATAGTGTAAAACCTTTGTGCTATGGCTTTTTCGACTTTTTCATAGAACGGAGTGGTGAGGTAGAAGAAGCGTCCATATTGCCTTCTAATCAAGGCTCCCGATTCTATATCTTCCGATATGTCGGTATGAAT
>JAEEGJ010023962.1_pt1 | contig 12725 bp, 9 predicted proteins | sample 8958761 | NCBI WGS metagenome assembly JAEEGJ01 (sample SAMN16246546, study PRJNA631951) | gut metagenome | biome: gut microbiome; feature: rumen; material: RS-attached | host: Bos | place: Iran: Karaj | collected 2018-10
ACCACGCCAGGGCCTTTTTCTGCGCCTGGAGCACCTGGCTCATGAAATCCAGGTTCTCCATCCGGAAGCGGAATTCCTGGTCGTCGTGCAGGGAGTAATACTTGTCCGCCTCCTGCAGGCAGCGGAGCGCCTTCCAGGTCTTGCCCGTGTCCATGTACAGGCCGCCGAGACCCTTCAAGGCATTGGCCACCAGCAGGGAATCGCCGGCAGTCCGGGCGTAGTCCAGGGACTTTTCGTAGGCCGGAAGCGCCTGGGCGTAGTCCTTTTCATCGACCCAGGTCTCGCCGATGTTGTAGTATAGGACGGAGTTACTCTCGTTCCAGCCGTATTTGTCGAAGATCTCGCCCGCCTTCCCATAATAATCCATCGCCGTCGGGATGTCGCCCATCACGTTGTACAGGTTGCCGATGGCCCCGTACAGCGAGGAGCGGCTGTCGTCGATGTCTTTCTCGGCATATCCCTCCGGATGACTCGGGGAGGTGGCCCCGGCCGCCATCTTTTCCACGCAGGCGAGAGACTCCTGGAACCACACCATCGCGCTGTCGAACTGTTCCCGGGCGTAGAAGTACTGGCCGATGTGCCGGGCGGCGTCGCCCGTGGCCTCGGTCCATCCCTTTCGCCGGCTGATCGCGATCGCCTTCCGGGCGTAGAACACCGCCTTCTCCCCGTTGATCACCTCATACCCCAGCATCAGGTCGCGGTAGGCCCGGTTCAGGTCGATGAGTTCCTCCTCCGTGGCCTTGTCGATGGCATCGGGAGTCCAGCGGGCGACGACCCGCTCCAGCGAGTCCACGTTGTGGCCGCGGTGGTCGGTATAGGCGCCGGCGGGGAGCAGGGCCCCCGCGAGCAGCGCGAGCGTGATGGCGAGATGTCTCATGGACACAAAGTTAGGAAAAAAGCGAAGAAGGGAGGGTAAACTCGGAGAACCACCCCCGATTTCCACCCTTTGGGGTGGTGTTTTTGCCCTTTTTAAAAGTGAAATTTGTAAGTGGTAAGAGACGCGTTATGGACCAGACCCCTCAATTGACCGGACGGGAACGCCAGATCGTCCGTTTCATCGCCCAGGGAATGACCACCCCGCAGATCGCGGAGGCCCTTTCCCTGAGCCCCGAGACGGTGAAGTGGCACCGGAAGAAGATTCTCGCCAAGTTCTCCGCCTCCACCTCGGCGGAGATGGTCCGGATGAGCATCGAACAAGGCATCCTTTAGAAACTAATAATCACACTGTTATGAAAAAGTACATCCTCACCGCAGCGCTCCTTGCGCTGATTTGCGGCACCGCCTCCGCCCAGGGCATCCTCGGGCGCCTCGGCGAGCGCGCCAAGCAGGCCGTGGAGAACAACCTCGGCAATAAGGTTGAGAAAGGCGTGAACGACCTCCTCGACGGCAAGAAAAAGGATAAGAAAGACAAGAAGGCTGGCGAAGACCAGGAATCGGAAGAAGCCGGCGTGGCGGCCAATGAAACGGTGGATTTCGCCGAAATTCAGGCCAAGAGCGATTTCAAGCGCGGTGCGAACGTGTTCTTCGAGGACAACCTGAACGGCGAGCGAATGGGCGAATTCCCCTCCAAGTGGGACCTGCTGGAAGGCAGTGAAGTGGAGGTGGTGAACATCAAGGGCGCGAAAGCCATCCGGATGGAAGCGTCCCGGATCCAGCCCCTCATGGAAGAGAAAGAATACCTGCCTGAGGAGTTCACGATCGAATTCGACGTCCTTGCGCAGCCGGCGCAGGAAGGATCCGGATGGGACGGAACGTTGGACCTGATCATGGATGGAGCCGACGGCAAGAGAGTCTTCGACATCCGTATGAGTCCGGAATATCATCCCTACTATGGCGGTGAGTACAACGGCATCAGCTGGGGCTGGGGCGCGGAGAATCCTAGCGGAAACAAGATGACTGGCGAGCCAGGAACGCAGACCATCAACAGGTACCTGAAAAAGAACGAGTGGAACCATATTGCCATTTCCTTCAACAAGCGGGCGTTCAAGATGTATCTCAATTATCAGCGCATCGTAAACATCCCCAACATGGTTCAGCCCCGTTCCTGGTGGATAGACGGAAGTTCCGACAGCGACAAGGGCATCTTCGTCACCAATGTCGTGATGGCCAAGGGCGCCGTCGACCTGTATGAGCGCAATGCGACCGACTATTCTTCCGCCGTCGAGAAGGCCATCGCCGAGACGGGTAAGTTCGTGACGAACAACATCCTGTTCGAGACCGGCAAGGCCACGCTGAAGCCCGAGTCGATGGAGGAGATCGAGAAGGTCGCCGACTACATGAAGAAAAACCCGAACGCCCGCTTCGAGGTGCAGGGCCATACCGACAACCAGGGCTCCGACAAGGTCAACGACCCGCTCAGCCAGCAGCGCGCCGAGGCCGTCGTCAAGGCCCTCGAGGAGAAGGGCGTAGACCCGTTCAACCTCCGCGCCGTGGGCAAGGGCGCCCATGAACCCGTCGCCGACAACAAGACCGACGAAGGCCGCGCCAAGAACCGCCGCGTCGAATTCATCAAGAAGTAGGCGGCTATGGGACTGTTGGACAACCTGATGAACACCGTCAACCAGGGCATCGGCAAGGCCATGGAAAAGGTCAATGCCGCCGCCCAGGAGGCCAATGCCAAGGCCGAGGCCGAAGGCAAGCCGCTGACGGAGGAAGAGAAGGAGAAGCAGGCGCAGGCCCTCGACGCCCTCAAGGGGCTCGGCGGCATGTTCTCCGGCGCCGTGGAGATGGCGAAGAAGGAGATGCAGGCCGAGGTCGAAGCCAAGGCGGCGGCCGAGGCGGCCATCTTCGACGGGTGGGAAGAGCGCTTCCCGTACTACCCCAAGTGGGACGTGGGCGGTGACCACTTCGAGCTCGAGGAGATGGACCCGATGAACGGTCACCCGTCCTGGCGCTTCTGCCTCAAGGGCCGTCCCTTCCTGGTGGAGCTCTACGCGCAGAAACTCCGCGCCGCCGGCTTCGTCGCCAAGGGCAACGACCCGCTGGACCTGAATGCCGATACCTACTACAAGCTCGTGGACGGCGTCTGCTACGCCTGGAACCGCACCGACGCCTGCGGCGACGGCTACATCAACGTCAGCTACTACGTGGACAAGTACGTGGAACCCAAGCCCAAGCAGCAGGCGACCACCCAGTCCGCCGCCGCCGAAATCGCCAAAGGCCTCGCGAAGAGCATCTTCAAGAAACTCTTCTAAGAGACCCTACTGGAAGTCTGGAATGAAAACCGGGGAGCCTGCCCAATGTGGTCAGGCTTCCCGGTTGATTCTTACTTTCAGCCATTGCGCTTGGGTCGCCAGAGCCTTTTCCTGTTCTTCCGCATTACGGAACTTGAGAATCAATGTTCCAATCGCCTGGTTGGCCGCCTGGAAGAAATTGACCACATCTCCAGGGCGGCACCATAAATCTTCCTCAATGACATCGGCCGCGATGGACCGGTCTATCTCCAGTCCCTGGAAAACGCCGGTCTCATTGGAATGAAGAATGATTTCAGCCCAGTGGCCCCTTTGGGGATGTGGCTTGATTTCGTCGATTGGGTCGCCTACGACCCAACGGGTGATGGCTGTGATCAAGTCCACCCCTGTTATATGGCGCAGCATTTCAGAAAGCCGGTTTCCGCCAGCGCGAGGGGTCAGTTCCATAATATAGGGCGTGCCATCGGCGGCCACAAGAGTCTCAACGTTGAATAAAGCGGTTTTCATGCCCAATAGAGAAATCAGACGTTGTAACTCCGATGTGAGCTCTCTCTCTTCTTTCTGGGTGAAGGTGGATGGCCAACTGTATGCTGACGGAGTATACGGGTTTGCCGCCAACAGATCGAAGTATTGGGCATTGAAATCAACAAAACGGAGCTGTCCGTCGACGGAAAAACAATCCGTGTCCGAACTCCTGCCTCTCTTTTCGAGGAAAGATTCGATGATGATCCGGTGGGTGATGCTGTATTTGAACGCTGCAACCAGGGCCTCTTCGAGTTCTTTAGCGTTGTTTGCCCGACAGACCCCCTTGCTGCCGGCGGAGTCCACAGGCTTTACGATCACTGGGTATTCCAGAAGGTCTTTGTCTTTAAGGGCTTCTGCCCGGCAGACGTAGCTTCTGGCCTTTGGAACGTTGAATCCGTGTTCGCGAAGAAACGAGCGGAACTTATCCTTGTTCTGCAGGATCTCGACGCTTTTGTAGGGACCGAAAGAAGGAAGCCCCATCTGTTCTTGGACATAGGCGGCCGAGACCACGCCCGGGTCGCAGGCGAAAGACATGATACCATCGATTCTTTTCTCGAGGGCGGCCTTGAGTACGGCCTCTTTGTCAATGATGCTTACATTGACATACTCATCACTGTATCTGTGCGCAACGTTTCCCGGCAGATAATCCGCCGTGATGACGTGGTAGCCTTGCGCATGGGCGGCTTCGATGGCAGGAAGGAGATAGCGAAGACCGCCCAGAAGCATGATTTTCTTTTGTCCCATAATGCTAATCTGCAGCGGTTACCTTATGGTCGGAAGCGTAGATCAGGTAACCATTCCGGTTGTAATTGGTTGTGGCATCCCCGATAGGACCGTCAAGAATTACTTTGTTTACGAGCCATGGCTTCCCCTCAGCATGGGCAAAGAAAGGAAGCAGATGGGCCGTTTGTCCACATAAATAATAGATTCCAGAATAAGCAATGGTTCTGATTTCCTGGCTTTCGTATTGCCCGACGGCGACTTGGATGATGGATGAAATATAGTCAAAACCTGTGCTTAGCTGGACCAGTCGATCTGCGATCTCATCTCCTCCTCCTCGGGGATTGATCTCGATCAAAAAGACTCTTCCATCCTCGGCGATTTTCAACTCCGTGTGGGAGGCTCCATGATCATAATGGAGATGTGTCAATAAATGCTTGACAATACTGATGATCTGACCTTTTGTCGCCTGCGGAATGCTCGAGGGCTGGTGATGTCCTGTCTCAACAAAATGAGGAGGGCCGGAAGTGTCCTTGTCGGTAATCTGGATGATCGTATGCGTCCCCCCGAAAGAAAGGGCTTCGACCGATATTTCCCGCCCTTGAATGTACTCTTCGACTAGGATGCTACCTTCTCCGTTTTCTTTGGCATATCGGACCGCAGCGTGAAAACCGTCGGTATCCTCCGCGTAGGAAACCCCTTTTTTTGCGGATCCCACACAGGGTTTCACGATACACGGAAAAGAAGGGGGAGCTTGTCCTTCATAGAGATAGAACCAGGGAGTGCATATCCCAGAAAGCCCGCTTGTGAGTTTTCTGACCGTAAACTTGTCCTTGATTGTCAAAAATGAAGGATAGGGAACGCCTGGAAGCCCCAATCTGGAAGAGATTTTGGAAACGGCTTCGGCTGTGATGTCCGAACCATTCGAAACCACCCCTGAGACGCCTTCTTTTCGGCAGATGTCGACGATGCTGTCCGTATCTGTGATGGAGATAGGGTAAAAGCAGTCAGCCAGGTCCCGGCATATGGCACCATTCTCCCAGGCGAATCCGATAGTCCGGAAACCAAGGTCCCGGGCTTTCAAATATACTTGACACTGGCCGGAAGACGCCCCGATAATGGCGAGTGCTTTAGTCATCTTGTCTTTTTTGTAAATATATCAAAAATAAATAGATAAATAATGTTTATCTTTGAGAGACCCTTCAAAATATGAAAAAAATAGTTGTTTATGGTGCCGGCTGCTTCGGAGAGATCTTTTACTACGAAGCCAGCCTGTATGGAATCCCCGAAATAGCCGCTTTCACCGTTGATCGAGCTTATCTGGATACCAGGGAATTCTGCGGTCTTCCTGTTGTCCCCTTCGAAGAAGTGAAGGACATGTATCCCCCGGAAGATTTCGACATGATCGTCGTTACCAGCCCCAAGAGATTGCGGACAAGAAAGGAGATGTATTCGAGGGCGAAGGAGCTAGGATATGTGTTGGCTAATTATGTGAGTCCGCGCGCGATTGTCGAACCGGGCGTACAGATGGGAGATAACAACATCATTTTCAGTGACGCTTTCATCGGGCACCACACGATCCTTGGAAATGACAACATCATTCGGCAGAAGGTATACATAGGTCATCAGTCGGTTCTGCAGGATCATAATGTCATCGTCGCCGGTTGCACATTGGGAGGTTTGAGCAAGATCGGCAGTCTTTCCTTCTTTGGTCTCGGCATGGTCGGAAGAGACAAGGTCAGATATGGCGAAGAAGTTTTTGTGGGTCTCGGGTCTGTCGTGACCAAGGATGTCGAGGATTATTCCACGGTTGTCGGGAATCCCGCCAAGGTGATCAGCCATCATCAAGATACCGGAATCGTTTTTTAGCTCCTTGCTGTCATATGGAGAAGTTAATTGTGAATTTCGCTCCGACGGGAATGCTGATGAGGAAGAAGGACACGCCTTTTGTCCCCATTACCGCCGAAGAGATTGTCGAGGATGTCAGGAAAGCGTGTGAAACAGGGATTTCCTGCGTACATCTTCATCCGAGGGATCCCCGGACTGAGGATCCGGTATGGGAAAAAGAGTATTTTGAAGAGATTATCATCAGGATCAGAGAATTCGCGCCGGAACTTGTCATCTCCGTCACTACCAGTGGCCGGCTGTACAACGAGTTTGAAAAACGTTCCGATGTCCTGAATCTTGAAGGATGGGCGAAACCGGATATGGCAAGCCTGACTTTGAGTTCATTGAATTTCAACAAGACGGCCAGTATCAACACGCCGGATATGATCAAAAGGCTCGCCGAGAGAATGAAAGAGCGAGGCATATGCCCTGAACTGGAAGTCTTTGATGCCGGCATGATTAACTATGCAAAGTACTTGGTCAGAAAGGGCATCATTCAGCCTCCATTCTATTTTAACCTGCTGTTGGGAAATATCGCCTGCGCGCAGGCAGACTTGCTGCACGCCGGTGTCTTGCTCAATGACCTGCCGGAGGATTCCATTCCGGTCATCGGAGGAATCGGAAATGCGCAGCTCAAGATGAATGCCCTCGCCATTGCCATGGGATATGGTGTCCGAGTAGGATTGGAAGACAATATTTGGTTTGATGAAGAAAGGACGGAGCTTGCCACGAATGAAGCCTATCTCAAAAGGATTCATTCAATCGCGGCCGCTTTAGGCCGGCATGTCTGCACGGGGAAAGAACTACGTGGAATCCTCCATCTAAGGCCCGGGAATGGAGAATACGGGCTTTCATGCTAGAAGCTCTTCTTGTTGACGTGTCCCGACTAATTAATTGATCCATAGCCACTTAAAAGAAATTCCCTGGTGCAAATGTACCAGGGAGTTTTGTGTAAGGCGCTGTGTGTCAGCGGGTTGTGTGGGACGCTATTCCCGCACGCAGCGGATGGCGTAGCCTTGGTCGTGGCCCCAGTGCTGGATGTTGCGGCCATCGTTGACGAAGGCATAGGCGCGCATGTCGCTGCCGTTGTCGGACGAACTGCTCCAGTAATAACCCGTGCCGGGGTTGCCGAATCCTTGGTAGTACTCGTTCGGGTCATACCCGCCGCCGATGCCGGTGTTCGGCAATCCGGAGATGTTCCGGAGGTTCGCCTGAGTCGGGATGCGCCAACCTTCCGGACAGGGGTCGTAGATCGTCTTTTCCCGGTCGCGCCAGGGTTTCAAGGTAAACTCGGATTGGGGCATCCACGAATAATTGTAGGTGCCTCCTCCCCGGTACCAGACGGTCGGATGGGCGATGCTTTCTTCCATGGTCTTCGGGCCCGTTTCGTGGGTGAACACATCTCTCGCCTCCGGAACGTACGGATAGACCTGATACCCGCCGTTGGCGGCCGAGAAGGCGTCTTTGCGGCCCCATTCGAACAGGAAGCCCCGCATACAGTTGCCGGCGTTGACTGCGCCCAGGTTCCGGTCCATGAATTCCTTCCCGTTGTGCTCCTTGATGCCGGGCTCGGGCGTGGTCCAGATGATCCAGCTCCAGAGGATCGTCTCGGCGGCGTCATAGATGGCGACGCAGGCCGCACCGGAAGTGAACTCGTCCGGCGTCTCCAGCGTAACGGTACCATCGGCATAGCTGACGGCATAGGCATCCCCGTCGTGCTTGATGGCTCGACCGCGCCCGTATACCTCCCAGAGCACCTTGACTCCGGCGATTTCCGCCTTGTCGATACGCGTCGCCCGTTCGCCGGTCATCGGGTCGCGCGCGCCGTTGCCCTTGACCGTTGCATCGAAGCGGAAGGTGCCGCCCTCGGTGATCATGAAGGTGTTGGCCGATCCGGGGACCGGGTCCACGGGGACGAAAGGCCCTTCCTGGACACAGCGGATCGGCAGGCCGGAAGCGAAGTAGACATCCGGCCAGGAACCGTACCTCTTGGTCATCTGGCCATAGGCATTCGCCCAGGCGCCCCGGTAGCCGTCCTCATCGTCGCTGGTGCTGCTCCAGAGCAGGACGCTGCCGGGGTTCCCGTATCCGAAGTCGGAAGAGGATCCGTATCCGATGAAGCCGGTCCCATAGAAGGAATAGCTGTTCGTGATGCCGTCCAGCTGGTCCTTGGAAGGAACCTTGTAGCCGATGGGCGACGGGTCGTAGATGGTCTTGACGTCATCCGACCACAGATTGGGATAGAAACCGTCGTTGGGCATCCAGCAGCTGTTTCCGCCGTAGAAGAAGGTCTCGGGATGGGCGACGGAATAAGCCACCGTCCGGCCTTCGCCGATCGGTTCGAAGCGGAAAGCCTGGGTCCGTTCCGGATAGTAGGGATAAGGGGAGTAGCCCCTGTTGTAGGAGGCGCTGAACGGTGCCGGCCGTCCCCACTGGTAAGCGAAACCGCCGGAGAAGAGCTCGTTGGTGCCCCAGGCGCCGATGTTCCGGTCCAGCCAGTTCTCCAGGTTGTACACGATGGTTTCCGGCTTCTCCGTGGCCCAGATGAGCCAGCTCCAGAGGATTTCGTCCACATCCCGGTCGTATCGGCCGGCCTTTCCTCCTTCTCCGTCCTTGAAGACGGCCACGTAGGCATCGCCGCGGACGAAGGTGTCAGGCGTGTTGAAATACACGTATCCTTCCTTGTAACCCACCTGGTAGAGACCGTCTTCGTTCTTGATGGCCAGGCCCGCCTCCTTCAGCTCCCACAGGACGGTGACGCCGCTGATGTCGGCGACCGGGATGGGCGTCGCTTTGACGCCCGTGACGGGGTCGAAGCCGCCGTTGCCCTTGACCGTCGCCTTGAACTTGTATGTGCCGGCCTCGTGGACCATATAGGTGTTGGCCGTGGCTTCGGCGCTCAGGTCCGTGGCGGGGCCGTTGAACCAGTTCTCGGAAGGATCCCCTTCCACGATGGTGTAGGGATAGGTCTCCGCGTCGCTGTCGGGATTGGCAGCGGCATAATGGCCACCCGCGCACCAGGAATACGGGGGACGCGTCTTGAACTTGCCGCCGGAGATGATGTACGTGCTGCCGTCGTCATTGCCGCCGTAGCGGTCCACATAGCGGTAGATGTCGCCGAAGAAACCGTCCAGGATCGTGACGGTTCCGGGCGTGGCGGCATTCTTCTTCGCCTGGATCTCGTCGATGACGCCGCCGTTGATGACATAGGCGTGACCGTCGGTCCAGATGATGCTCGTGTTCACGTTCTCCAAGATCACGGTCCCGGCGTAGTAGTCGCTCTGGCCATCCTTGCCGTCGATGCCTTGGGCGACCGTGCCGTTCCGGACCGTGACGGCCTTGTCCAGTTCGTTGTTCTGGAGATACAGCTTGCCGATGGTGTGCCCGCCCAGGTCGATCTCGCCGTCGGGGCGGGTGATGGTGATCGACTGCGGGATGTCCTCCGTGACGATCAGCTGAGGATTCTCGCCCGCGTACTCGTTGAACTGGAGCAGGATGCGCTGGAAATTCGCGGCCGTGACCTCGAAGACGCCTTCCACGACGGGGGCGTCGCCCACGCAGATGGCCCGCACGGAGCAGCCGTGCGGCGTGTTGTGGGAGGACATCTCCCGCGTGTTCGAGCGGACGTGCAGATAGTAGGCGCCGTAGTAGGAGCCGTCGGTGATCGACCAGAAGCATCCCCGGTCCCCGACATTCTGCCGGTTCCGGCTGTTCTGGTCCCGGATGCCGCCCAAGGGCAGGAAGATGGCGTTGTCCTGGAAGCCGTCTTCCTTGCCGGAGACCTTCCAGCCGACCAGCGTGCATCCGGGCTCGAACTGGACGGTATTGCCGTCGCACCAGGTCCAGGTGCAGTTGTCGAGGAGTTCCTTTTGCTGGTCTTGGGTGGGCGTGGCCCAGTTGTCGCCCCATAGCGTCGCCGCGGTGTCGTCCGTCGCATAGGCATTCGGGGTGGAATCCTTGTAGCCGCGGTAAGAATAGTAGCCGCCCACCACATCCGGATTCGTGTAATCCGTCACGTCGGCATAGGTGTCGATGGTGGAACCCACGTTGAACTTGGCCCACTTGGGACCGCCCGGCCAGAGCTGCACCCACGGCTGCGAGCCGCCGCCGAGGACATCGGCGCTACCCGCTGTCGCCGCGAGGTCGCCGAAACCGAGCGTGATGGTGGTCACTTTGCTGCGGCTGATGACGATGTCCGTGGAGGACGTCCGGGTCTGGACTTCCCCGTCGGTGGTGATGACGGTGATCTTCAGGGGATTGTAGGTGCCTGCCGGGACGGCGATGAACAGCGGGATGGCCTCAGCGCCGATAGCCACGCCATCCTCGCCGCAGTCCAGCGAAATGCCGGCCGTGCCGGACACGACCGCCGCCTTTTCCTCACTGATTGTGAAGGCGCCGCTGAGGGGTTTGTCTGCGCTCAGCGAAATCTTCCGGACTTTCTTGCCTTCCTGGGTGGTGCTGACCTTGAGCCGGACGATGCCGCAGAGATTCTTGAACGAGAGCGCGGTCGTGCTGCTTTCGGCGTACATCGGCGCCGTGTGGATGTTGTTCTCCGTGTACGTTTGCACGGCCGGGAGCGTAGGCGTCCCGTCGTTGTACAAAGTGGCAGGGAAATAGGCCTTGAAGTCGGGCGTGACGGCTTCCTGACCGCTCTTGGGCGCGAAAACTCCCTGCGAGGTGGTGCTTTCGGTGGCGTAGACACCTACCTGGCCGGCCGCGTCTACGATGGTGATCTCGTCGCCCTTGGCCCAGAGGACGTCGAAGCTGTCCCCATTCGGACTCAGGGATGTCCTGGTCGCGGAGCTTTCCGTCGTGGCGGTGAAGGTGCCGGAGATTTCCTGGAATTCGGTCTCCCGCTGGCAAGCAGAGAGGGCCGTGAGGCAGAGGGCTGCCCAAATGATGCGCTTTTTCATACTGCTTTCCTCCCCGATTTAAAAGTTACCTTCTCCATATTCGCCCCCAGGGCCATACCCTTCATTCCCTCCGGTGGCCGCTTGGACCGTGACGGCGCAAGTGGCCGTCTTGCCGCCATCGGTCGTGGTGACCGTAATCGTGGCGTTGCCGGCCTTTACGGCCGTGACCTTGCCGTTCTGGTCGACCGTGGCGACCGTTGCATCGCTGCTGGACCAAGTGACGGACTTGTCCTGGGCGTTGTCCGGGGTGACCGTGGCCGTGAGCGTCTGGGTTTCGCCCACCGTAAGCGTCATGCTGGTCTTGTCCAGACTCACGGACGCGACCTTGGCGATGACCGTGACGGCGCAGGTCGCGGTCTTGTTGCCGTCCTTGGTCGTGACGGAGATCGTGGCGTTGCCGGCCTTTACGGCCGTCACCTTGCCGTTCTGGTCCACTGTGGCGACGCTTGCGTCGGAGCTGGACCAGGTGACGGACTTGTCCGTCGCATTGTCCGGGGCAATCGTGGCTGTGAGCGTCTGGGTTTCACCTTCCGCCAGGGTGATGGCGGTCTTGTCCAGGCTCACGGACGCGACCTTGGCAATGACCGTGATGGCGCAGGTGGCCGTCTTGTTGCCATCCTTGGTCGTAACCGTGATGGTGGCGGTCCCGGCCTTCACGGCCGTTACCTTGCCGTTCTGATCGACCGTAGCCACGGCCGGGGTGGAACTGGACCAGGTCACGGACTTGTCGGAGGCGTTGTCCGGCGAGACGGTGGCCTTCAGGGTGAAGCTTTCACCCTCGACCAGTTCTTTGGTCTTTACATCCAGGGTTACCTGGGTGACGGCAATGACTTTGGCATTGACTGTGACAGTACAAGTGGCGGTTTTCCCTCCATCGGTGGTCTTGACGGTGATGGTGGCGGTTCCGGCCTTCACGGCCGTGACCTTGCCGCTCTGGTCGACCGTGGCCACGGCCGGGGCGGAGGAGGACCAAGTCACGGACTTGTCCGTCGCGTCGCCGGGGGATACCGTGGCGGAAAGCGACTGGCTGTCCCCTTCGGTGAGAGTGATGGAAGAAGGGCTCACGCTCACGCCTGTGACAGCGACGGTCGGCGGCACCTTCTCGCACGCGGCAAGCAACAGGAGCGCCCCCGCGAGCAGATAGATTACTCGTTTCATCATATTATTGGGTGTCAGTGTTTTGTGTTATGGTGGTTATGGACAAAAGTACGAATTAATCCTATTACTTGCAACAACCCTCTTCGTTGGATCAGAAGGCGACCGTCCTGCCTAAGTGCTTGGCACAGAGGTCATTAAAAGAAACTCCCTGGTGCAAATGTACCAGGGAGTTTTGTGTAAGACGCTGAGTTTCAGCGAGTTGGCCGGGACGGGCCCAAGGGGCGGGCGCGTCCGGAGTCGGGAGGATCAGAAGCCGCCGAAGCCGCCGCCACCGGGGAAGCCGCCGCCGGGGCCCATGCCACCGCCTGGGAAGCCGCCAGGGCCCATGCCG
>JAEEGJ010023963.1_pt1 | contig 12725 bp, 9 predicted proteins | sample 8958761 | NCBI WGS metagenome assembly JAEEGJ01 (sample SAMN16246546, study PRJNA631951) | gut metagenome | biome: gut microbiome; feature: rumen; material: RS-attached | host: Bos | place: Iran: Karaj | collected 2018-10
CACACATTCACACATTCACACGTTAACACATTAGCACATTCACACCTTATTCTGGGTAGCCGTCGGGGTTCTGGCGCTGCCAGTTCCAGCTGTCGCGCACCATTTCGTTGATGCCGTATTGAGCTTTCCAGCCTAATTCTCTCTGCGCTTTGTCGGGGTTGCTGTAGCAGGTGGCTATGTCGCCGGCACGGCGGGGCTGGATGGAGTAGGGGACTTTCACATTGTTTTCTTTCTCAAAGGCCTTGACCATGTCGAGGACACTGTATCCGTGGCCGGTGCCGAGGTTGTAGATGCCGAGGCCGCAGCGTTGTTCGATGGCTTTGAGGGCGCAGACGTGGCCATTGGCGAGATCTACGACATGGATGTAGTCGCGCACGCCGGTGCCGTCGGGTGTGGGATAGTCGTTGCCGAACACGCCCAGCTCTTTGCGCTTGCCCACAGCTACCTGTGTGATGTAGGGCATGAGGTTGTTGGGTATGCCGTTGGGGTTTTCTCCGATGCGTCCTGACGGGTGTGCACCCACGGGGTTGAAGTAGCGCAGCAGGACGACATTCCATTCTGGGTCGGCTTTCTGTATGTCGATAAGCACCTGCTCGAGCATGCTCTTGGTCCAGCCGTAGGGGTTGGTGCACTGCCCTTTGGGGCATTTCTCGGTGATGGGGATTTCTGCAGGGTCGCCATAGACGGTGGCCGAGGAGCTGAAGATGATGTTCTTGCAGCCGTTCTGGCGCATAATATCGACGAGTGTCAGCGTGCCGCTGATGTTATTCTCGTAGTACTCCCAGGGTTTCACTACGCTTTCTCCCACGGCTTTGAGACCGGCGAAATGGATACAGGCGTCGAACTTGTGTCGGGCAAAAACACGCTCAAGCCCTTCGCGGTCGCGGATATCAATTTGGTAAAAGGGGATCTCGGCAATGCCGATAATCTCTGCAACGCGTCGCAGCGACTCGGGATTGGAGTTGCAGAGGTTGTCAACGACTACAGCGGTATGCCCCGCTTTGTAAAGTTCTATCAATGTGTGGGAGCCAATGTATCCGGCCCCGCCGGTAACTAAGATGTTCATCGTTCTTTTTTATGTTATAACGCAGGGTTGCTGCTTTTATTGCGCGTGTGGGAACAGAATAATGATGCAGTCTTGCATTGTGACAGAATGTCTTAGTGGTGTGTGGATTTTTATATTGTTTTGCTGACAAAATGTCATTATGCTGATGCTGGCTTGGAAGTTGATGAGTGGGTAGGTGTGTTGCAGTGTGTAGCTGCACAGGAATTAGATAAAAAAATACAATCATGAATATAAACAATTTTACTATCAAAGCACAGGAGGCCGTTCAGAAGGCCCAGGAGATTGCCACCGCGCGACAGCATCAGGCTATCGAGTCGGGGCATCTGCTAAAAGGAATCCTGAGTGTGGATGAGAATGTCACACCGTTCCTTCTGAAAAAACTGGAGGTGAACATCCCCCGGCTGACACAGCAGACGGATGCGCTGCTGGACAAACTGCCACGCGTGAGCGGCGGCGGCCAATATCTGAGCAACGACGCCAACCAGGCATTGGTGAAGGCCACACAGTTGGCCACCGAGATGGGCGACGACTTTGTCTCTATCGAGCACATGCTGCTTGGGCTGCTGTCCGGCAGGGACGAGGTAGCGCACCTGATGAAGGATGCCGGCGTGAGCGAAAAGAGCCTCAAGGCCGCCATCGCCGACCTGCGCAAAGGCAGCAAGGTGGGCAGCCAGAGCGCCGAGGAGACCTACAACGCCCTGAACAAGTATGCCAAGAACCTCAACCAGCTGGCTCAGGCGGGCAAACTGGACCCCGTCATCGGACGTGACGAGGAGATACGCCGCGTGCTGCAAATCCTCAGCCGCCGTACCAAGAACAACCCCATCCTCATCGGTGAGCCAGGCGTGGGTAAGACCGCCATCGCCGAGGGACTGGCGCACCGTATCGTGAGCGGAGATGTGCCTGAAAACTTGAAGAGCAAGACCATCTACAGCCTGGATATGGGCGCACTGATTGCGGGCGCGAAGTACAAGGGCGAGTTTGAAGAGAGGCTAAAGAGCGTCATCCGCGAAATCAACGAGGCCGACGGCGAAATCATCCTTTTCATCGACGAGATTCACACCTTGGTGGGTGCCGGCGGTGGCGAAGGGGCTATGGATGCCGCCAACATACTGAAACCCGCACTGGCGCGTGGAGAACTGCGTGCCATCGGTGCTACCACGCTGGCTGAGTATCAGAAGTACTTTGAGAAAGACAAGGCTCTGGAGCGTCGTTTCCAAAGTGTGCTGATTGACGAGCCCGACGTGGCGGACACCATCAGCATACTGCGTGGACTGAAGGAGCGCTACGAGGTGCACCACAAGGTGCGTATCAAGGACGAGGCCATCATTGCCGCCGCCGAGCTGAGCCACCGCTATATCAGCGACCGTTTCCTGCCCGACAAGGCCATCGACCTTATCGACGAAGCGGCGGCCAAGCTACGGTTGGAGATTGACTCGGTGCCAGAGGAGCTGGACGAGATAGAACGCCGCATACGCCAGTTGGAAATCGAGCGCGAGGCCATCAAGCGCGAGAACGACCAAGACAAGCTGTCGCAGCTGGGCAAGGAGATAAGCGAACTGGGCGAGCAGCGCAACGAGATGAAGGCACGTTGGCAAAACGAGAAGAACATAGTGGAAAGCATTCAGGCCGAGGTGAAGAACATCGAGAGCTACAAGTTCGAGGCCGAACAGGCCGAACGTGCGGGCGACTATGGCAAAGTGGCCGAACTGCGCTACGGACGTATCAAGGAGGCGGAGAAACATGTGGCCGACCTCAAGGAGCAACTGAAACAGATGCAGGCCGACAACGCCATGATAAACGAGGAGGTGGATTCGGAACAGATAGCCGAAGTGGTCTCCAAGTGGACGGGCATCCCCGTGACCCGAATGATGCAGAGCGAACGCGAGCGGCTGCTACACATTGAGGAGGAACTGCACAAGCGCGTGGTGGGACAGGACGAGGCCATCAGCACCATTGCCAACGCCATACGCCGCAGCCGTACAGGACTGAGCGACGGCAAACGGCCTATCGGAAGCTTCATCTTCCTAGGCACCACCGGCGTGGGCAAGACCGAGCTGGCAAAGGCACTGGCAGAGGTGCTGTTTGACGACGAGGAGATGATGGTGCGTATCGATATGAGCGAATACCAGGAGCGGCACAGCGTGTCGCGACTGATAGGAGCGCCTCCGGGCTATGTGGGCTATGACGAGAGCGGCCAACTGACCGAGGCAGTGCGCAGAAAACCCTACAGCATAGTGCTGTTCGACGAGATAGAGAAGGCACACCCCGACGTGTTCAACATCCTGCTGCAGGTGTTGGAGGATGGCCGACTGACCGACAACAAGGGCCGTACGGCCGACTTCAAGAACACGGTCATCATTATGACCTCCAATATGGGCAGCGACATCATCCGCGAACGACTGGAAGGCAGCAGCGTCATCTCGCAATACGAGCTGGACGAGACCAAGAAGGCGGTGATGGAAATGCTGAAGGAAAGAATACGTCCCGAATTCCTGAACCGTATCGACGAGATAATCATGTTCAGCCCGCTGACGAAGAGCCAGATACGCGAAGTGGTGAAGATACAGCTGGCACTGGTGTCGAAGATGTTGGAGAAGAACGACATCCTCATCAGCGCCACCGACGAGGCGATAGACCACCTGGCGGAGATAGGTTACGACCCCGCTATGGGCGCAAGACCGGTGAAGCGGGTCATACAGAAGGAGATACTCAACGAGCTGTCGCGCGAGATACTGGAAGAGAAAATCAAGACCAACGACACCATCATCATCGACGTGATAGACGACCAGTTTGTCTTCTACAACCCGAAATAAAAATGAGACTTTCTCCAATCTTGGCGAAAGGGTGAAAAATGAGAGTCGGCAGGCGCATCCTGCCGGCTCTTATTCTTCATTTTTCATGCCCCAGAGTGCAAGCAACTGGGCACAAGCGATACTAATAGCTAAGACAAAAGAAAGGAACTGACAGTGAGGTGTTAGTCTTTTGTTAAAAAAAATATTCGCTATATGAAAAAAAATATGTACTTTTGCAACTTAGAAATCAACATAAAATGAAACGCAACGTTCTAATCTTAACTGCACTATGTATGCTGAGTGGCAGTCTGTTGGCACAGACATTGGCCTTCGACGACATCGGCATGAAGTATGGATATAAAAACAGCAACGGCATCTGGCAGATACCTCCACGCTACCAGGTGGCGTTCGCATTCCAACACCAGGAGCGCAAATTTGCCGTGGTGAAGTACGACGGACGGTGGGGCTGCATCGACGATGCTGGCAACATGATAGTCCGCAATATCTTCAAAACACAAGAGGAGGCACAGGAGGCTGGCGACCACTGGTACAGCGCCGAGGAGCCCGGCAAGTGGATCTACCCCGCCGAGAACCCTGCCGACCATAAGTGGGGATTTGTGAACTACTACGGCAACTGGAAGTACGAGCCCGCCTACGAGGGCGCAGGCAAGTATTTCGGCACCGACCCCATGAGCTTCGCCCCCGTGAAACTGGATGGCCGCTGGGGCTGCATCGACGCAAAGGGAATATTGATTATCAACAACATATTCGTGTCGATGGAGGATGCCTACGAGGCCGGACACCAGTGGATAGTGGGACGCCACTACGACACATGGCGCATCAGCGTGCCCAACCCGCAGAACGAGAACCAGTGGGGCATAGTGAACTATCTGGGACGCTGGGTGGTGCAGCCGCAATATGCCATGATACGCCAGTTTGCCAACGAGCACAACTATATCTACACCCAGGCGTTGAAGAACGACCGCTGGGGCAACATCGACCGTAATGGCAACGTCATCAGTGAGTTTATCTTCAGCCATGAGGACGACTGCGTGTATGCCCTGTCGCAGATAGAGCATGGCCGCGACATGGATGCCTGGCGGCTGCCCGAGATGCGCACCGACACCAACCTATGGGGCTGGGTGAAAGCTGACGGCAGTTGGGCGATACAACCGATATACCTTGATGTGTCGCACTTCACCAACGACACAGGCCTGTTTGCCACCGCCAAGTGCGAGAACGGGCTGTGGGCAAGCATCCACGAGGATGGCCGACTGCTGTCGAAGCCCGTGTTTATCCTCTCCAGCGAGGCACAGAAGGCTGGACAGGAGTGGGACGACAACGAAAAGGGCATTGAGGAGGCCGAACTGGGACACTGGCTCTACCCGATACAAGAGGCTGGCACCGGCCACTGGGGCTATGTGGACTTTGAGGGCGAGTGGGTCATCCTGCCGCGACTGGAGGATGCCAAGCCCTTTATCCAGACATGGAACAACCGCGTCGCCCCCGCCAAGGAGGAAGGCCGTTGGGGCTGCATCGACCATACGGGCCAGTTTGTGGTGAAGCCTATCTACAACAACTCGGCCGATGCCTATGTGGCAGCACGCAACTGGGCTGGCAAACGCAAGTTTTAATCTAAATAATTCTGAATAATCCGATTATTCTGAATTATCCGACAATGGACTATATTATCCAAAACGGCACTATCGTCAACGAAGGGTCCCTGGAGACACGGGACCTTTTCATACATGATGGTCGTCTGGTGGCTGACGAAAGCAGGCTGCGAAAGCCGCAACTGTTTGACGCCAAGGGCTGCTATATCCTGCCTGGCATCATCGATACCCACGTCCATTTTCGCGACCCCGGATTCCCTGAGAAAGCTGACTTTGCTACCGAGAGCCGCGCCGCACTGGCAGGCGGAGTGACCTCAGTCATCGACATGCCCAACACTAAGCCGCAGACCACCACGCTGGAGACCTTGGAGGAGAAAGAGGCGATAGCCGAACAGAAGAGCGCGGTGAACTACGCCTTTATGCTGGGCGCGACCAACGATAACATCGACCAGCTGATCTCCATCCCGACAGACCGCTACGCTGCCATCAAGCTTTTCTTAGGCAGCAGCACGGGCAATATGCTGGTAAGCAGAGAGACGGCGTTGGAAAAACTATTTAAGGACAGCAAGAAACTAATTGTCGCCCACTGCGAGGAGGAGTCGATCATTGCCGCCAACCTGCGCAACTACAAGTTGGAGTTTGCCGGCACCGAGAACGAGACTGCCTCCCTGCACCCCAAGATTCGCAACACCGAGGCATGCTTCATTTCGACTTACAAGGCGGTGGAACGCGCCCGCAAACATGGCACGCGGCTCCATATCGCCCATATCAGCACCGCCACCGAGCTGTCGCTGCTGAGCAATAAGGATTTGGACGAAAAGAATATCACCGCTGAGGTAACACCTAACCACCTGTGGTTTGACGACCGCGACTACGCTACCCTTGGCAACCAAATCAAATGCAACCCCGCCATCAAAAGCAACGACGATAGGCTGGCACTGTGGAGTGGCCTGATTGACGGCACCATCGACACCATCGCCACCGACCATGCCCCACACACATGGGAGAGCAAGCAGCAACGCTACTTCGACGCGCCGGGCGGCATCCCCAGCATCCAGCACAGCCTGCAAATGATGCTGGAAGGGTTCTTCAATCCCACAGCGTTGGAGCGCGACGACCACGACGAAGTGCTGCGCGAGTGGCTGCCCCTTCTCGTGGAGAAGATGTGCCACAACCCCGCCACCATCTTCGGCATCGAGAGGCGCGGTTTCATCCGTCCCGACTACTATGCCGACCTAGTGATTGTGGAGAAGGGCGAGACGCACATCACCCACGACAGCATCCTCTACAAATGCGGCTGGAGCCCCCTCGAAGGGCAGACACTCCACACCCGCATACGCCAAGTGTTCCTCAACGGTATGCCCGCCAACCAGTCCACCGCAATGCCCTTGACCTTTGAAAAATGAATGATGAAAATTAAAAAGTACCTATTTATATTTAGTTTGTCACTTTTGACCATCCTGTCTGGTTGCCAAAACGACTACCAGAAGCAGCTTAAGTTGATGGTCGAAAGCCTCAACAACCAATGCCCTATCCCCCTCGGAGCCATGGGACACATGACCAAGGCTTCGTATGACGGCACCACCGTCACCTTCTACTACCAGCTGACAGGTGTATACGATGCCGACTCTTTTGAGCAGAACAAAGACAGTTTCCACCAGTACATGCTTGACAACTATCGCAGCAACAGCGACGATACTTTCCGCCAGCTGCTGCAGGCCATTGTCGGCGCCGAAGCAGACCTCGACGTGGTCTTTGCCCTCGAGGATGGGAGAGCGGTCACACACCATTTCACCTGCGCCGAGCTGTCGGACAACATGCCCTCCTACGTCAGCGACCCTGAGACATACCTCCAGTCCGTGCTCCAATCCACACGCCTGCAACTGCCTCTCAACTACGCCGAAGGCATGATTTGCACACGCATCGAGCTCGACAGTGCCTATTTCACCTACTACTTCGACTGCGACGAAGACCAATTCGACATCAACGAGATGAAATTCAGCGCGGAACAGTACCACGAAGCCGTGAAGGATATGCTCACCGCCAGCAGCGACCCATCCTTTGTGAGGATGATGAACATGCTCAAAGCCACCAACCGAGGTCTGCGCTACCTCTACACCGGCACCACCAGCGGCAAGGAAGCCGTCGTCACCATCGAATCAGAAGAACTAATATAAATTGAAAGTTGAAAATTGAAAATTAGCTGACGCGCCAGCCGTCCCCTCTTGAGAGGGGTACCGCGAAGCGGGGGGGTATGTTCCCTAAACCCTAGACATATCGACATATCAACATATCAACATATCAACATTAAACATACCATGAAAAAGTTTATCCTAACCCTATTGACCCTAGTATTGATTGCCGGCACCGCCACCGCAGGCGGCCGCAAGAAAGTTATCGACCCCGACAACCTGCCCAAGCCCGCCATCGAGCTCATACAAAAGCACTGGCCTTCGTGCGCCATCGACTTTGCCTACATCAACGGCAAGGAATACGAAGCCCTGCTGACCGACGGCACCATCATCCAGTTCGACTCTAAAGGCATCTGGAAAGAGATGAAATGCACCGACGGCCTGCCCGTCACCCTCGTGCCTGGCTACATCACCCGCTATGTTGTCGAACGTTTCCCCAAGCAGCTCATCATCGACTGCGAGAAACTGAAAGGCGGCTACGAAGTGACCCTCACCAACGGATTGGAAATCCAATTCGACCTCCGCGGCCACGTCACCCACGTGGACGAATAATCTCCTTATAAGCTAAAAGAGTCCGCGAAAAGCCGCTTGACGGCCTTGCAACCTCATCCAAGCTCTATTTGATGAGGTTTTTGTTTTATACAACATTTGACGAAATCTTCAACCTCGAAGAAACATTTTCGCACTTATCGGATGGTGTATAAAACGTACTTCCATACCACAGCTTAGGGGCTCATTTTTTGAAACGCTTGTATAGCAAGAGTTCGGGGTCTTCCCCATTCTCACCATACGTGCAGACGAGCACAAAGGACGGGCCGGCCACTACACCAAAACAACGGCCATTCCCAGCACCTTCTATCTGATTGCCAAGATAGACACTCCCATCGTCTAAAAAGGGCACGCAGCATCCGCTCGGAAGAGGATAAGCCAGATTTACGTAGGCACCGCTCAACAGATTCAAATCGGACACATGAAGACCAGAAACACCTGATGCATTGATTTCGGCAATCAAGTCTCTCTTCAACGAAGAGAAGACCTCTAAGCCTTCCGATTTAACCAACTCGGCGGCAAAGCACCTACCGCCACAAGGATGCCCATCGCTGTCCTTACAGCCAGGGCACGCACTACCCCTTTGGGTACAATGGGCGCAACAGCCAGTCTCGCAAAAGGTATTTATTTCCATAGTGATACAAAGATTTATAATATAAGGCCGTCCTAGCAAAGGGCGACCTTATATTTATGAACTGTCTTGGATAATTATTTCTCAAGGCGAATACGTGCGTCAACGGCGGTGACGTAGCGCGGGTTGCCAAGCAGCGGGTTGAGGTCCATCTCCACAATCTCGGGAGCAGCCTGCACCAATGCGCTCACGCGCGCCACCTGTTCGGCATAGAGGTCGATGTTCACGGGTTCCTGTCCGCGCACACCTTGCAGAATCTTGTAGCCGCGCAGTTTGGTGAGCATCTCCTTCGCCTCGGCGGCCGTAATGGGAGCCAATGCGCTTTGCACGTCCTTCAGCACCTCGATGAATATGCCGCCCAGACCGAAGAATATCTGGTGTCCGAATTTGGGATCCTTGATAGCACCGATGTAGACATCGGTACCATCCAGCATGGGGTACATTTCCACAGCGTAAGTCTCGGGAATGACGATAAGGCGATTGAACTCCTTCTCAACAGTCTCGAGGTCTTTCACGCCGAGGGTCACGCCGCCCACGTCGCTCTTATGCAGCGGGCCGACCACCTTCATCACCAGCGGCACATCCTTGCTGCAGCCGACTTCCTTGGCGAAGGCGATAGCATCTTCCACCTTGTCGACCTCGACACTCTTCTTGCGGCTGATGCCGGCGGCATCCAGCAGCTCGTTGTAGTCGGCAATCTCCATGTAGCCGCTCTTGCAGCGGTCGACGGTCTTACGGATGCGCTCCACGTCGATGGCAGGCTGCTCCACCTGCTCGGGCTGCGGCTTCGGAGTGTTGTAGACCTTGCAGAGGGCGTTGCCCAACACGCACTCCTCGGGGAAGTTGATGCGGCCACGGTCGATAAACTCCTGAATCTCTTCCTTCACATTGATGATGGAAGGCAGCACAGGGAAGATGGGTTTCTTGCAGGTCTTCATCTTCTCGTCGAGGAGTTTGTACACCTCGCGGTTCGAGAACAGTCCGGGGCTACCGAAGATGACCACCGAGAAGTCGATGTCCTCGTAGTCGTTCTCCACTGCGTCAAGGATATAGCCCAGTTGCTCGGCGGTGCCGGTGGCGAGGAAGTCGATGGGGTTGCCCACCGACGAGCCTGCAAACAGTTTCTCCAGCAACGCGGGGCTGGCAGGATGGTCTTTCAGGCTGGGAATCTCCATGCCGCCATTGCTGAGCACGTCGGTCAGCATCACGGCGGGACCACCAGCGTGGGTCACCACGGCGCAGCGGTTGCCCTTCAGCTCAGGATACATGAACACGCCGCACACGGTGGTCAGTTCCTGACGGTTCTGGCAGCGCACGATACCCGCCTTGCGGAACAGGGCATCCACAGCTGCATCGTTGGTTGCCAACGCGCCGGTGTGGCTCGAGGCGGCACGGCTACCGGCCGCGCTGCCACCGCTCTTAATGGCTGCGATATGGCAGCCCTTGTTAATAAGGCTGCGGCTATGCTTGAGCAGACGCTGCGGGTCGCCGACCTTCTCCATGTACAGCATGATGACGCGCGAAGATTTCTCTGGGTCGAACGTCTCGTCCAAGTGTTCCAGCACATCCTCGATACCCAGCTGAGCGCTGTTACCCACAGCCCACACGCTGTTGAATGTCAAACCATTTGTGATACCGTACTCCTTGATAAACACTGCCGTTGCACCCGAGCCGGTGATGAAGTCCACACCGTGGGGGTCGAGTGTTGGGATGGGGGTGTCGAAGCAACCCGCATAGTTGGTGTTCAGGAAGCCCGTGCAGTTGGGGCCGATAAGCGAACCGCCCACAGCGTTGATGCTGTCGACGATGTGCTTCTCAATGGCGGCACCCTCGGCGTTCTCCTCCGAGAAACCCGCACTGATGATGATGAAGCCCTTGGTACCCTTCTGCTGGGTGAGCACGTCCACAGTCTGGGCGCAGAACTTGGCAGCGATGCAGAGGATGGCGCAGTCCACCTGCGGCAGGTCCTCTACCTTGGTATAACATTTCACGCCCTGCACCTCGGTCTCCTTGGGGTTGACGGCATACACCTGCCCTTTGAAGTTGCTCTCCAGCAGATTTTTCAAAGCCTTACCACCAGGCTTGTGAATATCGGACGACGCACCGCAGATGACGATGCTCTTGGGATTTAAAAGTTCTTTTGCTATCATAAATATTTTCGGATTATTCAGACGATTCTGATTATTCGGATAATTCTGATAATTATTTATTTTCGGGCATAGCAGCCAATGCGGCAATCAGATAGTCGAAGAACTTCTTCGAGCTCTCGATGTTGGCGCGCTCGTCGGGGCTGTGGGGGCTCTGCAGTGTGGGACCGAACGAAATCATCTCCATGTCGGGATACTTGCCGCCCAGCAGGCCGCACTCCAATCCGGCGTGGATGGCCACTACGGCGGGTTCTTTCTTATACAGTTTCTTGTAGGTAGCCTTCATGGTCTTCAGCAGGCCGCTCTCCATGTTGGGCTTCCATCCGGGATAGGCACCCGTCAGCTGGCACTTGCCACCTGCCAATTCGGCGAGGCACACCAGACGCTCAGCCAAAGCCTCCTTGGCGCTGTCCACAGAGCTACGCAGCAGAGCCTTGATGGTGAAATTCTTGCCGTTGGTGTTCATAATGGCGAGGTTGAGCGAAGTCTCCACCAAGCCTTCCATATCCTTGCTCATGCGGATGACACCGTTGGGGGCAATCATCACGGCGTTGATAATCTTCTGCGTGTCGGCCTCGGTCATCACCTTCGGGGTCATGCGGATGGGCTCCAGTTTCATAAAGAAGTCGGGTTCCACTTTGCCCAGTTCCTTCTTCACCCAGCCAGCCACCTTCTCCAACTCTGCCACGATGCAGTCCTTGTGAGCCTTAGGCATGGCAAAGGTCAGCGTAGCGTCGCGCGGGATGGCGTTGCGCATATTGCCGCCGTCGATACTTATCAAACGGATGCCGCACTCGGCAACCCAGCGAATATGGCGGAACATCAGCTTGTTGGCGTTGGCACGACCTGTGTTGATTTCCATGCCGCTATGACCGCCCTTCAAGCCGCCGATAGTCAAGCGCATGGCGCAATACTTCTCGGGAGCCTTCTCTGTGGTGTAAGGGATGGTGATGGTGGCATCGATACCGCCGGCGCAACCCACATACAGTTCGCCCTCGGTTTCGCTGTCGAGGTTCAGCAGGTATTTGCCCTTCAACTCACCTTTCTTCAAGCCGAATGCACCGGTCATACCAGTCTCCTCGTCGGTGGTGATAAGGGCCTCGATAGGACCGTGCTTAATGGTCTTGCTCTCCAGCACTGCCATTGCAGCCGCCACTCCCAGACCATCGTCGGCACCCAGCGTGGTGTCGCAAGCGTACACCCAGCCGTCGACTATCTTGGTCTCGATGGGGTCTTTCTGGAAATCAAACACCTTGCCGGCACGAGCCTGTGGCACCATATCCATGTGCGCCTGCAGCACCACGGGGCAAACGTTCTCCATGCCCTTGGTGGCAGGTTTCGACATAATCACGTTGCCGACCTTGTCGACGCGGCACTCAATCTTACGCTCTTTTGCCCACTTCACAAGAAAGTCGCGAACGACCTCTTCATGTTTCGACGGACGGGGACAACGGGTGAGGTGATAGAAGTTACCCCACAATTCTTTTGGTTCTAAGTCTTTTATATTCATAATATTATAGTGTTAATTAATTTTCAAAGACATCTGCGAAGATACGAATATTTTTTGAATTATATGTTAAATGAGTGTAATAATGTTCAATGTTTAACATACAAACGTTGATATGTTGATACGTTGATATGTTGTGCGTCAGCCATTTTTCATTTTTCACTTTTCATTTTTCACTTTTCATTAAATCTCCCCTCTCACAAACCTCTGATAATTCTCTGGGCT